>UMGZ01039678.1_pt1 | contig 86112 bp, 72 predicted proteins | sample 1965421 | NCBI WGS metagenome assembly UMGZ01 (sample SAMEA4836087, study PRJEB28245) | human gut metagenome | biome: gut microbiome; material: fecal sample | place: Denmark | collected 2008
TACTCTTTTTATGCGTAACTGTCAGATTAAGTCTTGACTAATTCACTTTATCTGTATGGCGTGCATCTTGTGGCTGCGTTGTGAGCGGTGTGGAGTCAGTCCTGTTTTTTCAGTTTGTCGAGGAAACGGTGGCGGTCGACGATGTAGCGCACGTGCGTGCCCTCGCCGATGACTCCGTGACCGTCTTCGGCTTTCACGCAGAACGTGAGTTTACGCCCCTCGACTGCCGTCAGCACGGCTGTGGCGTGCACTGTCTCGCCAATGGGGGTCGGGCGCAGGTGCGCCACATCGATATGTGCCCCAACAGTCGTCTGTTCGTCGTCGAGTTCTTCGATTACGGCTTCCATGGCTGCGTTTTCCATCAGGGCCACGAGAGCCGGAGTTGCCAGCACTTCCATGTCGCCCGAGCCGAGGGCGATGGCCGTGTTTTCCGCAGTGACCGTCGATGTCGATGTATAGTATAGTTTTGTTTTCATTAGGGATGTAAATGATGGTTATACTTAGGATTTTTTTCGGAGATGCAGGGAGTGGTCTATGCAGGCCGGAAGTTCTTCTTCATAGTGTGTCACCATGACGAGTGTCTTGCCCTGTCGCTGGCAGAAGGTCTCGATGATGTCGCGGGCACGCTGGCGGTTGTCGTTGTCAAGGCCGTGGAAAGGTTCGTCGAGGATGATGAGTTCCGGGTCTTTGACGAACGCACGGGCCAGGAGTGCCATCCGTTGTTCGCCGCTCGACAGCGAGAGGTAGGGACGGGCGGCCAGATGGTCCAGGCCGAACACTTCCATCCACAGGTCGGCCGCGGCGCGTTCGTCGGGGTTGATGCGGCGGTAGAGGCCAATCGTGTCGTGCAAACCGCTGGCCACGATGTCCGCTGTCGGCAGGTTCTTTTTATACGAACGGAACATTTCGGGCGACACGTAGCCGATGTGGCGTTTTATATCCCAGATGCTCTCGCCCGTGCCACGTCGACGGCCGAAGAGATCGATGTCGCAGGCATACGCCTGAGGGTTGTCGGCGCAAACAAGGGAGAGGAGCGTCGATTTCCCGGCGCCGTTCTCGCCCGTCAGGGCCCAATGCTCACCCCGGCGCACGCTCCACGTCAGGCGGTCGAGGATGGTGCGTGTGCCGTAGCGGATGCTGATGTCGCGGAAGGCCACTACGCTGTCCGTCATGTAGTTGTCCGCATGGGCCGGCAGGCTGAGGATGCGGTCGCGTCCGGCGGCTGTGAGGCCTTCATGCTCCTTGGGTTGCCGGGTCAGGTAGTCTCGGCGTGTCTGTTTGGGGTGTACGGTGCGTTCCTCGACGGGGATGACATGCGTGATGAAGTCCGGGATGTCTTCGGGGCGTGCCACGACGAGCACTATCGTCATCCTGTGAGCCAGCGAGGCCAAGAGCCGGGCCAGCATCGCCCGGGCCGACTTGTCGAGCCCGATGAACGGGTTGTCGATCACGAGCACGCGGGGGAGCGGCCACAGCGATCGGGCCAGCTGGAAGCGGCGCAGTTCGCCGCTCGACAGCTGGACAACAGTTTTGTCGAGCAGTTGGTCGACGCCCAGCAATGTCCAAAGCGGGGCGCAGTCTTCTGTGTCGGTCGTACGGCTTTTGAGGAGCAGTTCCCTCACCGTGGGCCATACCGTCTCGTCGCCCTGATTCCACCGCTGCTGGTAGTAGGCCGGTTCCTGGCCGTCGCCGTAGGCATCGCGAAAGGCTATGTATTTCACGTTGTCCGAGACGCGTGTGCTCCGTCCGGGTCCGAAGTCGTATGCCGGTGTGCCGTGAAGCAGGGGCCTGGCTCCCGTCATGAGGTCGACCAAGAGCGATTTCCCGGCTCCGTTCGGGCCGGCGATGGCTACTTGTTCGCCCGCTTCAATGGTTATGTCTGCCGGTTCGGCCAGGCGGAACTGCGGCATCCGGGCGACGCCTGCCTTTATTTCGATAACTTTTTGCATAGTTCAGGCGTTATCCGCGTCGGCGTCGGGCGGCTCACGCGGTTCTGGTTCTGGCGTACGAATTCCGCCCACGAGCGGGCGCCTCCGCCGGCGTGCCCTAAGCGGGCAGCACGGGTCTGTTCGAGGTAGTGGCAGTAGGCCGCCGCGAGCGCGTCGGTGGCGTCGAGATAGGGCACAAGGCTTTCCTCGCCGATGTGCAGTACTCGCTTCAGCATGTCCGCTACTTGCTCCTTGCTGGCCTGCCCGTTTCCCGTGATGGCCATTTTGATTTTCAGTGGGGCATATTCATGGATGGGCACGTCACGGCTGATGGCGGCGGCGATGGCTACGCCCTGCGCCCGGCCCAGTTTGAGCATACTTTGCACGTTCTTTCCGAAAAAAGGGGCCTCTATGGCCAGTTCGTCGGGCAGGAAGGCGTCGATGACGCCCGCTACTCGCTCGTAGATGCGTCCCAGTTTCAGATACGGGCTCGCACATCTGTGCAGGTCGATGACACCCATAGCCTCCATCTTCGGGCGGCCGGCTGTCACTTTCAGCACACCGTAGCCGAGCACGTTCGTGCCCGGGTCGATGCCGAGGATGACGGTTTCTTTTTCTCCGTAAGGAGTCGGGTTCTGTTTTACCATTCGGATTTCTTGTCGCCGTGCAAAGTTACGACAATTTGCCCGACCGTCGGCCTCGCCGGAGGCTATCTTTCGGTCGGGCTGTCCCAGCAGTGTCCCGGAATCCGGGGCTGGACGGGCGGGACGGCTGACAGGATTTTCTGTCACTGCGCTGCGATTTCCTGTCGGCCGTCCGGAAAAGTCAAGACGGCGGCCCGCAGTCGCCATAAGCCGTGACGTGACGCATGGACAGGCCGGGCGGCGCCCGCAGTGCGTCTCTCAAACCGCTTGTGCGGGCGGGGGTGGGCGCGGTGTCCTGTCAGGACGCCGGCCGGCCCCCGCCCGGGACACTCCACGGCAGCTTGCTGGTCGTGAAAAAAGTGAGCGATATTTGTGGGACGACGTTGTCCGATTTCGGAAGAATATGTGTATATTTGCCCGGTACTATCAATTTTAACAGACCTATGAAAAAGTTTTTCAGTCTGCTGGCCGCTTTCCTGTGCTGTGCGGCCACGGCGTGGGCCGACGCCGAAATCACGTTCGACGCCAAGTCTCATAATTTCGGCACGTTTACCGACGAAAAGCCCGTGACTTTCACGTTTACGTATAAGAACACCGGCGACGAACCTTTGGTCGTCCATCAAGTCCACACGTCGTGCGGATGCACCGTGGCCGACTATACGAAGGAACCAGTCCTCCCCGGAAAGACCGGACGCGTCACCGTGACGTACGACGGCAAGGGGCGCAACACCGGAAAGATGCACAAGACGATCACGGTCGCCTCCAATGCGTCGGAAAGTAAGGTGTACCTCGTCATCGAGGGCGTCATGAAACGCAAATGAAACTGTAACAAAACTTAGCCTACTATGAAAAATAATCACTTGGTAATCATGGCCGGCGGAGTAGGAAGCCGGTTCTGGCCGTTGAGCAGCGAGGAGCGCCCGAAGCAGTTCCTCGACGTCTTGGGGTGTGGAAAGACCCTGCTGCAGCTCACTGCTGACCGTTTCAGCGGCGTAGTGCCTGTCGAGAACGTATGGGTGGTCACCTCGGCTGCCTATCACGACCTCGTGCGGGAGCAGTTGCCCGACCTGCCAGAGGGAAACATCCTCCTCGAGCCCTGCCGCCGCAACACGGCACCCTGCATCGCCTATGTGAGCTGGCGCATCAAGAAAATCAACCCCCGGGCGAACATCGTGGTCACGCCGAGCGACCATGTCGTGGCTGACATCGACGCTTTCAAGACTGCCATCACCGAGGCTATGGAGTTCTCGGCCGAGACCGACGCCATCGTCACGCTCGGCATCCGCCCCGACCGTCCCGAAACCGGCTACGGTTACATCGAGGGCGACCTGAGCTATTCGTCCTCGAGGAAGAAGAACATTTTCCGGGTCGACTCTTTCAAGGAGAAACCAGCCCTTGAAGTGGCGCAGGAGTATATCAAGCAAAACAACTACTTCTGGAATTCGGGCATCTTCGTCTGGAGTGTGAACACAATCGTCAATGCGTTCCGCGTCTACTGTCCCGAGATGGCCCGCATCTTCGAAGAGCTCATGCCCGTCTTCGGAACGGACGGCGAGCAGGAGGCCATCAACCGTGAATTCCCCAACTGCGAGAACATCTCCGTCGACTATGCCATCATGGAGAAGGCTGAGGAAATCTTCGTCTATCCCGCCTCGTTCGGGTGGAGCGACCTCGGTTCGTGGAGTTCCCTGCGGAAGCAGGTGAAGCAGGACCTCCACGGCAATGCCTGCATCGGCGAGAACATCGACCTCTATGAGACGAACAACTGCATTGTCCACACCACGCAGGAGAAGAAAGTGGTTGTCCAAGGCCTTGACGGTTACGTCGTGGTGGAGAAGGACGACATCCTCTTGATATGCAAACTCTCAGAGGAGCAGCGCATCCGCCTCTTCCATTGAGCGGTAGCCTTTTTGACCATACCGTCCTGCGCCGTCCTCGGCGTGGGACATTTTTCTGTTACGACGTCCGGATCTATGGCCGATAACGACATTCATCCTTTTTCCGCCGCTCTCGAAACGTGGTACGCCTCCCACGGACGCGACCTTCCGTGGCGCGGCACGCACGACCCCTACCGCATCTGGGTGTCGGAGATTATTTTGCAGCAGACGCGCGTGGCACAAGGCTACGACTACTTCATGCGATTCATGGAGCGTTTCCCGACGGTCGAACGCCTTGCTGCTGCGACCGAAGACGATGTGCTGCACGCCTGGCAGGGACTGGGTTATTACACCCGCGCCCGCAACCTGCACGCGGCTGCCCGCGCTGTGGTGGCGCAGGGTGGCTTCCCGACCGACTACGCTGGTGTGCGTGCCTTGCGCGGTGTGGGCGACTACACGGCGGCGGCCATTTGCTCCATGGCCTACGGCCTGCCTCACGCCGTGGTCGACGGCAATGTCTATCGCGTCCTCTCGCGCTACTTCGGCCTTTCGACGCCCATCGACACGACGTCCGGCCGCCGCGCTTTTGCCGACTTGGCCGCCAGTCTGCTCGACCGCCGTCGGCCGGGGCTCTACAACCAAGCCGTCATGGACTTCGGCGCCCTGCAATGCCTGCCCCGTGCGCCGCAGTGCGGGACTTGTCCGCTGGCTCCTGGCTGTGAGGCCTTGCGGACAGGCCGTGTGGATGAGCTGCCCGTAAAGGCCCGGAAAACGCAGGTGGCCGAACGTTTCATCGCTTATATATATGTGTGTGTCTCGGGCGACGTCCTGCTCCACCGTCGTCCGGCCGGTGACATCTGGGCAGGGCTCTACGAGCCCCTTCTTGTCGAGTTCGACCACCGTCCGGCCGAATCCGAAGTGTTGGCCGCAGCGCCACTCGTACCGTTCATGCCGTCGCGTGGCGTCTGGCGGTGTGTGGCGCAAGGCGTCCGTCATGTCCTGACCCACCGCGTGCTGCTGGCGGATTTCTATCAACTCAGCCTTCCCTCGCTCGATATAGTGCCCGAAGGCTTCGTCCGTGTGCCCGAAACGCGGCGCGGCGATTATGCCGTCCCGCGGCTTGTCTCCTTGCTTTATGAAAGACTCGGACGTTAAATGAGAGCACTGTTTGGAGGCTACTGCATTTATCCTTAACTTTGCCGTCATAACCATTAAAGAACATGGCCCGTAAGAAGAAAGAACTCCCCATACTCGAAAACGTCACCATCACAGACGTCGCCGCCGAAGGCAAGGCCTTGGCGCGCGTGGACGACCTTGTCGTTTTCGTTCCCTATGTCGTCCCGGGCGACGTGGTCGACCTTCAAGTGAAGCGGAAGAAGCATCACTACGCCGAGGCCGAGGCCGTGCGCTTCCATCACTACTCCGAGAAGCGCGCTGAGCCGTTCTGCGAACATTTCGGCGTGTGCGGCGGTTGCAAGTGGCAGTGCCTGCCTTACGAGGAGCAGCTCCGCTATAAGCAGCAGCAAGTGGTGGACAACCTTACCCGTATAGGAAAGGTCGTGCTTCCGCCGATTTCGCCCATCTTGGGCAGTCGTCGTACGCGCGCCTACCGCAACAAGCTTGAGTTTGGCTTCTCGAACAAGAAATGGCTCACCGCTGAGCAGATTGCCTCGGGCGAGACGTTCGACAACATGAATGCCGTAGGGTTCCACATCCCCGGCGCGTTCGACAAGATACTCGACATCCATAGCTGCCGCCTCATGGACGATGTCTGCAACCGCTTACGCAACGGCATCCGCGACTATGCTTTCGCTCACGGGTTGACCTTCTTCGACCTGCGGCAGCAACAGGGACTGCTCAGGAACATGATGATCCGCACGTCGACCACCGGCGAGCTGATGCTGCTCATGCAATTCTGCTGGCGGGAGGAGTCCGAACGTGAGCAAGCCATGGAGCTGCTCGCCTACCTGCGCGACACGTTCCCGGAAGTGACCTCATTGCTTTACGTCAACAACCTGAAGTGCAACGACACTATCGGCGACCTTGATGTCATTACGTTCAGCGGCACGGGTTTTATCTACGAAGAAATGGAAGGCCTGCGCTTCAAGGTCGGTCCTAAGAGTTTCTATCAGACTAACTCTGATCAGGCTTACGAACTCTACAAGGTGGCGCGTCGTTTCGCCGGCCTGACGGGCGGAGAGCTCGTCTACGATTTATACACAGGGACGGGAACGATTGCGAACTTCGTGGCCGGCCAGGCGCGCAAAGTCATAGGCATTGAGTACGTACCGGAAGCCATTGCAGACGCTAAGGTGAACGCGCAGCTCAACGGGCTGGAAGCGAAGACTGCTTTCTTTGCCGGCGACATGAAAGACCTGCTCACGCCGGAGTTCGTGGCCGAACACGGCCGGCCTGACGTCGTCATCACCGACCCGCCGCGTGCGGGTATGCACGCCGACGTGGTCCGCACCATCCTGCTGGCCGCGCCGCGCCGCATTGTTTACGTGAGTTGCAACCCTGCGACCCAGGCGCGCGACCTCCAATTGCTCGACGCCGCCTATAAGGTTGAGGCCGTCCAGCCTGTCGACATGTTCCCCCAAACGCACCATGTGGAAAACGTGGTCCTGCTCGTGAAGCGTGATGAGTAACCTGCGACGCCATAACCCGGCTCTCCAAGAACGCCTCGGCAGCCTTCTCGCGGCCGGCGACTTTGCCGGATTGCTTTCTTGCCTCGATGGCCTGAACGCCACCGACCGCCGCACGGCCGGCTACTTACTGGGCGAGGTCCTGTTGCCCACGCTCGACGCTGCGGCCTACTGGGACGTGTTTGCTGTCGTCGTTCCGCATGACCCGAAAGCCTATCTTGGCACGTTCCTCAAAGCAGGTTGCCGCCTTTATGAGGGCGGAAGATTGACGTTCGGACACCGCGCGTTCCTTCGGTTTGCCGCGACCGACGCCACAGTCGTCGACCGGCGCAAGACGCTCGAAGCTTTCCTCCCCCTGCTCCGTACACCCGAGGAGGCCATCGCCCTGCTCGACATGTTCGGCGTGGAACCTGCCACTCGCGTGCCCTACCTCTTCCGCGCCGGTAGCCGTCCCTGCTATTTCTTGCTCTTCCAGCAGTTGAAAGCCCTCGACGACGTGCTGTTCACGCGGAAGTACTGCCTGCTCCTCATGCAGCGGGGCGACCGCCTGTCGTTCAATCTGGCCTCCCTCTTGAAACACTATTTCGCGCTGGAAAACATCCCCGGCACCTTCTCCCTGCGGCTCGAACCCTACGAGCAGGGCCGGCTCGACACGTCATACGAGGCGTTCGACAAAGTGCTTACCTCCATCTGACAGTCACTACACATAATAATACATAACACACCGTCTATGAAAAAAGCCTTACTGTTAATGCTCGCGGCCGGACTGATCGTCGCTGTCCCCGCCGATGCACGAAAAAAGAAAAAAAAGACAGACAAAACGACCGCCGTCGCCAAACCCAAGGATGTTACGCGCCAAGGACTCTTCAACGTGACGAAGAGTGGAGACAACTGGTTCTTCGAAGTGCCCGATTCGCTCGTCGGGCGTAAGTTCCTGACCACAACGCGCTTCACGGCGACGCCCGCGAACTGCGGTAAGTTTGCCGGCGAGCAAGTAAACCAGCAAACTGTTTACTGGGAGAAAGCGCCGTCGGGCAAGACACTCCTTCTGCGCGCCGACCTGCTCGTCAATGCGGCCGATTCGACCGACGCCATCAACAAGGCTATCGTCATCAGCAACGAAAACCCCGTCATCGGTGCCTTTAAGATAGAATCGTCGGCTGGCGGCAAGTATAAAATCAACGTCACCAAGTTTTTCAACGATGACAACGTCGCTGTCGGCCTTCCGGCCTATTATAAACGCGAGTGGGGACTGTCGGCCATGCTGGCAGACCAGTCGTACATCGACACGATAAAGACGTTCCCCCTCAACACCGAGATCCGCACGACCAAGACATTCGCCAGCGCTGCCACGCCCAAACTCATCGCCACCAGCGCCACGGGCCGCGCCACTATCGGCCTGAACGTGTCGTTCGTTCTGCTGCCTGAAAAGCCCATGCTGGCTCGCTATTTCGACCCGCGCGTCGGTTATTTCGCTGACAGCTACACCCACTTCTCCGACGACCAGCAGCGCGTCGAGCCGCGCCGTTTCATCACGCGCTGGCGCCTCGAACCGAAAGACTCGGCCGACGCCGAGAAGATGAAGCGCGGTGAGCTCGTCGAGCCGAAGAAGCCCATCGTTTACTACATCGACCCCGCTACGCCCAAGCAGTGGCGCAAGTACCTCATCGAGGGCGTCAACGACTGGCAGGTGGCTTTCGAGAAAGCCGGGTTCAAAAACGCGATTTACGCCTTGGAATGGCCGGAGAACGACTCCACCATGAGCATGGAGGACGCCCGCTACTCGGTCATCCGCTACCTCGCCTCGCCCATCGAGAACGCCTATGGCCCCAACGTGCACGACCCCCGTTCGGGCGAAATCCTCGAAAGCCACATCTGCTGGTATCACAACGTGATGAAGCTCGTTCATGACTGGTACATGATCCAAGCCGGAAGCATCGACGAGGCCGCACAGAAGATGAAGTACGACGAGGAGCTGATGGGCAACCTCATCCGTTTCGTCTCCTCGCACGAGGTGGGTCACACGCTCGGACTGCGCCACAACTTCGGGTCGAGCAGCACAGTCCCCGTCGACAGCCTGCGTTCCAAAGCCTGGGTGGAGAAATACGGACACACTCCCTCGATCATGGACTACGCCCGCTTCAATTACGTGGCCCAGCCAGAGGACGGCATCAGCCGCGTGGGCATCTTCCCGCGCATCGGCGACTACGACAAGTGGGCCATCCAGTGGGGCTACACGCCGATGTTCGACGCCTACGACAGCGAGAGCGACCACTATGAGCTTGAAAAACTTGTCAAGGAGAACCTCAACGGCAACCGTCGCCTCTGGTTCGGCGACGGCGAGACCAACCGTTACCGCGACCCGCGCTGCCAGACCGAGGACCTCGGCGACGACGCCGTCAAGGCCAGCCACTACGGTATCCTCAACCTCAAACGCATGATGAAGCAGCTGCCCCAGTGGACCTACGAGGCCAACGACATCTATGGCCGCAACCTCAGCGAGATGTACAGCCAAGTCCGTTCGCAGTTCCTCCGCTACATGCTGCACGTGTCCAACTACGTGGGTGGCACCTATATCGACTATAAGACCATCGACGAGGCCGGCGCCATCTACACGCCCACCCCGCGCGCCAAACAGCTCGATGCCCTCAACTTCATCGACGAGCAGCTCTTCAACGAGCCCATGTGGCTGCGTTCCGAGAGCTTCATCTCGCGCCTGACGAACAATCCGCAAAGCCTGACGGAGAGCATGGGCAACACCGTGCTCCAACGGATGATGACGTCCTACTTCATCTCGGGCCTGAACGACGAGTTCCCCGTGTCAGAATACTTGAAGACGATGACCGACAAGCTCTGTAAGGAAATGTGGTCCGGACAGACGGCGACGTCCTACCGCCGCACGATGCAGGGTGTCTACGTGCGCAGCCTGATCGGCCTTTACAACGGCAGCAGCATTGCGTCGGAAGAGAAAGCCCCGGCGCTTGTCGAGCTCAAACGCTTGCAGACGCGCTTGCGCACGGCTGCACAGCGCGGCGCCGATGCTGAGACGCGTGCCCACTACGCCGTCCTGCTCGACGAAATCACCCGCACGCTCGACCCGAAGTAAGCCTTCACGGGTCTGATGCTTGAACCGCACGCCGCCGCGCCGGAGATTCTGCTCCCGGTGCGGCGGCTTCTTTTTGTGCGGAAAACGAGGAGGGGAATCCGATGGAGTGATCGTGGAAACGGTCAGCCGGATAGGAAATTCTGTCCGGCTGACTGTAATTCCTGTCAGCCGTCCCGTTCCTCCTGTCGCGGCGACGTGTTTTCCCCGCAGGGGGTCAGGTGAGTGCGCCGGTGTTCCGGGCGTATAGCCCTGCCCGTTTGTAGCGTTTTCCCGTAGGGGGTCCATTTATGAAGCCCGTGCCCGTGAGGGCACAACGCGGCGTGCGTTGCAGTTGTCGGTTCGCCGCTCGATTTTGCAGCAGTTTTCCGGGCGTCACAAGTGGCGCCCCTACGTTTTTGTGGGCGTTTCGCGCGTTGTGGCGGTGTCCCGGGCGATTTGAAAAACGCCCCGATGTTTCTATGTAGACAAAAAAGCGGGGCGGCGTCTTTGGGAAAACGTCGCCCCGCAATAGGGAAAGGCTATGAATGTAGCCCCGTTTTAGAACATGTAGGTCAAGCCTAAGCGGAGGCTACCGTTGCGATATTTGTCGCCCGGGTAGTCATACAGGTTGATAAGACCCCAGTCGTAGCCGAGAGCCACCTGCCAGTGCTGGATGATTTCGCAGCCCACGTGCAGGCCGAGTCCCATGTCGAAGCGCTTTGCGTAGCCTTCATCGTTGTCGCCGAAGAAATCGTCATCCGCATCAAAGTGGTCTTCGCTGTACTTGTCCTTACCGCTGACGCCGACAGCGAGGAACGGACCGAACTCACCGAAGATGCCGATGGTCTCGTTGAAGTCATAGCGATAGCCGATGTGGATGGGGATTTGCAGGTAGCCGGGATTCGACTTCACTTCCCAGCCGCGGCCGTCGGCTTTGGCGCCTTTCATCACGTACTGCAGGCCAGTGCCGAGGTAGATGTTATCGGTGAAGTTGACGTCCACGCGCAGACCGGCGTCGAAGCCCATCTTGTTGTCCTTCTTATCCCTTAAATTGTTGTAGTTCGTGATGCGGTTGACTGTCATTCCGACTTCCACACCGAGGCGGACCTTTTCGCGGCTTTGGGCATACGTCGAACCTACTCCGCAGATCAACAGTGCTGCAAGCACCAATGTTTTCATCTTTTTCATAGCTGTAACGTTTAATGAGTTTGATGATGTTTTTTGTGTCCCCGGTCGGGCGTCGGCGTTTTGAGACTGTCGCGAGGACGCCGGCGGCCGTGGATTGTTATGTTGAAAGCGAAGTTAGGGGTTTTTCGTTTAAGTTGGTGAACTTTTCGTTACTTTTTTTCAGAATAGTGCCGAAAACTCGGCAAACAGGCTGCTCGCGGCCTGGATGTTTGTCCGCTTTTTCGCATTTATTGGTAGTTATTCCCCTTGCGGACTCCGGCATGCGGTTCAGTTCGGAAAGGACGTTTTTCCGCTGTCGCGTATTCTTCGGTCAGGGCGACAGGATTTCCTGTCAGCCGTCCCGTAATTTCTGTCAGCCGACTTGTCGGAACGGCCAGCCGTCCCGTTTTGCACGTAGCCGTGTTTGCTTGGCGGCCTCGTCGAAAGGGGGTGCCTGTTCAGTGGTTGGGGGCTGTCGCGCGCTCTTCTTCGGAGTGTGCTGAGGCCATGAGGCGGCGCAGGTCCGGCTCTTCGCCCACGGCCCACAGGGTGGCGCCCGCTGTGAGGCGTGTTTGCGCGTCGGCCAGGGTGATGCGCCCTTCGCTGTCCTCCACGCCGACGATGAGGCAGTGGAAGCGGGGGCGCAGGCAGCTTGCAGCCACTGTCTGTCCAGCCCACGGCGCAGAGGCTGTCACCGCGAAGCGGCGCAGGTGCATCTCGCGGTTTGTGGCGTCGGGCTCGCAGGGCGTCACGCTCTGCCGCATTGTTTCAGAGAGCAGGTGCAGGCTTTCGTCGTCGCCGATGACTTCAAGGCGGTCCGAGGGGTAGAGGCGCGTCCGGCCGTCGGGGATGTTGATGCGCCGCGTTCCGCGCACAAGGGCCGCCACCATGACGGCGTGGCGTTCGCCGAGGGCCAGTTCGCCCAGCGTGCGCCCTGCCCACGAAGAGCCTTCGGGCAGTTCGAGGCGGGCGATGTGCACATTGCGCGACAGCAGCCGGCGGGCGTAGGGCTGCCTCGGGTCGGACTTCTCGCGGGCCACGGCCTCGCGCCAGCGCAGGTTCTGCATGAAGTTGCGCTCCATGCGGATGCTGGCGTACTTGACGGTGCGCGAGGCAATCATCAGCAGGACCAGCCCGGCGGCCACGAGGATGTGGATCCACCACTTGAAAGGAGAGAGGAAGTCGAGGATGTAGTAGACGGGCAGCGAGGCCACCACGAACCGTACGGCCACCGTCAGGGCGAGGCTCACGCGATGCCCCCGTCCGTGTGCCGAGAGGCGGCGGAACTCCATCGAGTGGTTCTTCCGCATCACGATGGCACGCAGGAAAGGCGAGGCCATCGTGAGGGTGAGCACACCGCAGACGGCGTTGCCCGGCCAGTGGCCGAAGATGCCACGCGAGAAAGGCAGGAGGAAGCTGAACGCCAGCACGATGACAGCCACACTGAGCGTGAAATAGGCGCCCACCTGACGCAGGAGGGCTCGCAGCAATGAGTGCCAGTCGGCTTCGGGGCTCCCGGGGTCTGGCTGTTCGCGCCGTCGCGGCTGGCGGCGCCCGAATGCCTGCAAAAAGGCGCCCGGCATGTGGCGTTCGGTCCATGCGGCCGCCGGCGCGGCAGCGCGGATCATATAGGGCGTGAGGAACGTTGTAATGACAGAAACGGCCACCACTACCGGGTAGAGGAACGGGCTCGTCACTCCGAGCGACACGCCGAGCGAGGCGATGATGAAAGCGAACTCGCCGATTTGCGCCAGGGAGAAGCCGCATTGCATGGCCGTCGGGAGGGGTTGTCCGGAGAGGAGGAAAGCGCCCGTGCCGAAGACGGCCTGCCCCGCGATGACTACGAGTGTGAGCACCGCCACGGGCACGGCGTAGTCCACGAGCACCGTCGGGTTGACCAGCATGCCTACGGAGACGAAGAAAACAGCGCCGAAAAGGTCCTTTAACGGCGCCACAAGCCGCTCGATGCGTTCAGCCTCGACCGTCTCGGCCAGGATGCTGCCCGTCATAAAGGCGCCGAACGCCGCGCTGTAACCGAGCCACGATGCCACCACGACCATCAGAAAGCAGAGTCCTACGGCCACGACGAGCATCGTTTCGCTGTTCATCCACCGCCCTGTGCGGCGCAGGAGCGTCGGTACGACGTAAGTGCCCACAAGGAACCAAAGCACGAGGCAGAAAGCGAGCTTCGTCAGCGAAGCTGCGAGGTCGGCTCCTTCGAACGTACGGCTGACGGCCATGGCCGAGAGCACCACCATCAGCAGCACACCGAGGATGTCTTCGAGGATGAGCACGCTGAGCACCTCGCCGGTGAACTTCTGCGCCCGCAGGCCGAGGTCGTCGAACGCCTTATATATGATTGTCGTGGACGACATCGCGAGCATCCCTCCGAGGAAGAGGCTGTCCATGCGTCCCCACCCGAAGAGGTGGCCGGCTGCCGACCCGAGGCTCATCATTGCGAAGATCACCACGCAGGCCGCCACAATGGGTTTCATGCCCATCGAGACGACACGCTTGAAGCTGAATTCCAGCCCAAGGGTGAACATGAGGAACACCACGCCGATGTCGGCCCACACGGTAACGGTGTCGGTGTCGCTGACCGACGGGGTGTAGGGCATGTGCTTGCTGGCCAGAAAACCGGCCACTATGTAGCCCAGCACAAGCGGCTGGCGCAGACGTTTGAACAGGAGGGTCACTATTCCTGCCGTAGCGAGGATGAGGGCCAGGTCGGAGATGAACGGGGCGAGGGTGGACATGGTGAGGTTGGTGGGGCTTGTCTTTTTATAGGTGGGAGTGGTGCATGACGCTGGCAGAAAGGCTGGGCGGACGGGTGGTCTGTCTGGACCGTCCCGTCCGCCCGTGGCCATTCAGGATGAGGCGTGCCGCCTTACGTTCAGTCCGCAGCGCGCGCCGCCATGTGGCCTTGCGGACTGGTGGCAGGCGTTCAGTCGTGGTAGTCGGCTGTCAGGCGGCAGATTTCGACGATTGTGCGCATCGCCTTTTCCATCGAAGGTATCGGGAGGAACTCGTAGGGGCCGTGGAAGTTGATTCCACCGGCGAAGAGGTTAGGGCAGGGCAGTCCCTTGAACGAGAGCTGGGCGCCGTCGGTACCTCCGCGGATGGCGCGGACACGGGGCGAAACGCCGGCACGCTCCATGGCTTTGATGGCGATGTCGATGATGTGCATCTGCGGCTCCACCTTTTCTCGCATGTTGTAGTATTGGTCGGCCAGGTCGAGGCGGACGGTCCCTTCGCCGTAGCGGGTGTTGAGTTCGTCGGCCAAATGAGCGAGGAGCTGCTTGCGCCGCTCGAACGAGGTCCGGTCATGGTCGCGCACGATGAAGTTGACGCGGGCGCGCTCCACGCTTCCCTCAATACCGGTCAGGTGGAAGAAGCCTTCGTAGCCCTCGGTGGTTTCCGGGGTCTGGTCGGCAGGCAGCGCGGCGACCAGCTCGGTGGCTACGCGGGCGGCGTTGATCATCTTGTCCTTGGCATAGCCGGGATGGACGCTGACGCCGGTGATGTCGAAGCGGGCCGAGGCGGCATTGAAGTTCTCGAATTCGAGTTCGCCAACCTCGCCGCCGTCCATGGTGTAGGCCCATTCGCAGCCGAAGCCCTCGACGTCGAACTTGTGGGCGCCGAGGCCGATCTCTTCGTCGGGATTGAAGCCTACGCGGATGGTGCCGTGCTCGATTTCGGGGTGCTCGATGAGGTAGACCATGGCCTGCACGATCTCGGCGATGCCGGCCTTGTCGTCGGCACCGAGCAGGGTGTGTCCGTTGGTGACGATGAGGTCTTCGCCCTTGTGTGCCCGGAGCTCGGGGAACTTTGTGGGCGAGAGTGTGATGCCCTCGGCAGCGTCGAGGGTGATGTCCCCGCCGTCATAGGTACGGATGATGCGCGGAGCCACGTCGGCACCCGAGCAGTCGGGGCTTGTGTCCATGTGGGCGATGAAGCCGATGGTGGGGATGCGTTTGTCTGTGTTGGCCGGCAGGGTGGCGTAGAGGTAACCCTCGTCCGTGAGTTCGACGTCATCGAGGCCGATTTCTTCAAGCTCGCGTTTGAGGAAGCGGGCAAAGACCATCTGACCCGGCGTGCTCGGCGTCACGCCGCTCTCCTCGTTGCTTTGCGTGTCATACGAGGTGTACTTCAAAAATCTTTCAACGATATCCATATTGTTCTTATGTGCTTTTTTGCCGTTTTTTTCTTTGAATGACAAAGATAGTGAAAGGCAGGCAAACAGACGAACGGATTGCGTTTTTTCTTTCCCGTCCCGGTCGGACAAGCGGTCAGCCAATCCGTAAAAACAGTCACTGCTTCTGTTCTTCCTGTCACTGCTTTTCGTTTTTCTCTCACTGTTTCCGCAAAACGCGGTCGCTGCATCCGTATGCCAGCCCTCGGAGAGCTTCTCCGCGTTCGCATCGCCAGTTTTCGTCGATGTAGAATGTATAATGATGGGTAAAATCGCAAACTTTATATAAAAAGTAGTCAAGCGGTTGAAAACGCCGATTATTTTGCGTACCTTTGCCACGCTATGTTGAAGAAACCCTACGCCGGGAGGCGGCAAGTATTCTGAAATAGCTTTTTATTACAACCCCCAGCCCTGGCGTTGCCAGGGCGCAATTTTCCCAAGTGAGGGAAAATCACCTTTGTTTCAAACAGATTCCGGACTAACCCACTGAAAGTCCGGGTAGAGCTGTCCTGCCGTGAGGCACGACGGCTTTTTTCGCTACCGTAACATTTTTTTCATGTAAAGCCGACCAATTTTCATCATAATGTCGTATCTTTGCGCATAGAAAGGGGTGAAAACGCATCTCCGGGCGTTTTCGCATCCTGTTGAGTAAAGTTTTTTGTTTTCATGGTAATGTGACGTGAGCGTCACAGTCCCTTGGAGGTCCGCCGGGTCGTGAGATTAGGCGGGCTTCCCTTTTTTTGTTCTCCTGTCCCGGCTGAGGGATGACAGGGAGGATTGTGCTTAATTTTCTTAAAGAAACGGAGAAAAGTCTGTCGACATATCGCGCAGTCCGATGTTTTGACCTAATTTTACGCTCGGTAGTTTCGCCACTCACGTGAGGCACGCATATTTATATATGAGTGCTGTTGGCCGGCGGGATGCCGCATGTTGAATTTCACTCATAAGCCTTACGCACGATGAAACGTATTCTTTCTCTTGGCCTCGGCCTGGCTATGGCAGCTACGGTAGCCGCGCAAGACAAGGTCATAGCATTGACGGCTCCCGACATGACGCGCCCTGCGACGTTGATGCAGGCCCTCTCGTCCCGTCACTCCGACCGCACGTTTGCGCCCGGTGCGCTCAAACCTGCCGACTTGTCCGACTTGCTTTGGGCGGCCAACGGCATCAACCGTCCCGCCGAGGGCAAACGCACGGCCCCTTCGGCCATGAACCGTCAGGAGGTCGACATTTATGTGGCCACCGCAGAGGGGGCTTATCGCTATGACGCTGCCGGCCAGCGCCTTGTTCTCGTTACCGGCCGCGACCTTCGGGCGGCCGTGGCGGCCGGACAGGACTTTGCCGCGACGGCTCCGGCGTGCCTGATCCTCGTGGCCGACCTTTCCAAGCTCGGCGATGCTTCGGCTGAACGTACCCGCCTGATGGGTGCGGCCGACGTGGGTATCGTCTCGCAAAACATCTCGCTTTTCTGTGCGGCGGCGGGGCTTTCGACCGTGCCCCGTGCTACGATGGACAGCGCCACCTTGCGCGAGGCTCTCGGGTTGAGCGAGGCACAGTTGCCCGTGCTGAACCATCCGGTCGGCTATCCCGCCGAGCCGTAAGGAAAGGCGGCTGTTTGGCCGGGCTGACTGATTCCAGCAGCGCCGTGCGGAACGAGGCGAACCTTGCTCCGCACGGCGCTGTTTGTGTCGTGGATTGATTTGCGGGTATCCGCGTGCCGATTGCCTCACTCGCCGGTGAGCAGGCCGATTATGTCGGCCGGACGGCGGGCGAAGGTGTCCGCGCCGATGCTGCGTAGGAAATCCTCGTCGCGGAATCCCCAAAGTACGGTTATGCAGGGCACGCCGGCGTTGCGGGCTGTGGCAAAATCTACTTCCGAGTCGCCCACGTAGACTGACGATTCAGGCGTGCTGCCAAGGCGGCGGATGGCTTCGAGCACGCCGTCGGGGTTGGGCTTGCGGCGCACGGTCTCGCTCTCGCCGACGGCCGAGTCGACGTATTGGGCAAAGAAGCGTTCGTTCAGTTCCTGCACGGCGGCGTCGAGTTTGTTCGAGACGATGGCCATGCGCAGGCCATGGCGCCGGAGGCTGTCGAGCATGGGCAGGATGCCTTCGTAGGGGCGTGTCTTGTCGAGGCAGTGGTCGATGTAGTAAGAGCGGAACGTGTCGAACACCGGTTCGAAGCGTTCGGCGGGCAGGTCAGACGGCACGGCGTGCTCCATGAGGAAACGGATGCCGTTGCCCAGCATCTTGCGCACCTCAGCCGTGCTGCGCGAGGGTAGTCCGTGAGTACGCAGGGCGTGGTTGACGCTGTCGGACAGGTCTTGCAGCGTGTCGAGCAGGGTGCCGTCGAGGTCGAAGACGACGGTCGTGATTTTCTTGTCCATAGTCGGGATGTTCTGTGGTTTGGCGTGCAAAGTTAGGGAAAATCCTGTCTTGTCCAGCGCTTTTGCGGCACGGCTCTTGGCCTGTCGGACAAAAATTTGTTACTTTGCCTGAAACATCCCATCTATGAAAGCATTTTATCTCTTCCTGACTTTGGCTGCCGGCGTTCCTGCTGTCGGAAGCGTGGCCGCCACGCCAAGTATGCCGACGCCGTTTCCCGCCGTTCCCGGCGACGCCATCCCCGACAGCCGTCCTGCCGTGGCCGACAGGCTGTTCCGTTCGGAGGCGGTGGAGCGCTGCATCGAGCGCGTGTCGGCCGACATCACTGATCCGATGCTGCGCCGCATGTTTGCCCAGTGCCTTCCCAACACGCTCGACACCACCGTCCATCCCGGTCGCACCGCCGACGGTGCCGACGACACCTTCGTCGTCACGGGCGACATCACTGCTATGTGGCTCCGCGACTCCGGCGCGCAGGTATGGCCCTACCTGCGTTTTGCCGCCGAGGACGACAGCCTGCGCCACCTCATCGGAGGTGTGCTCCGGAGGCAGTTCCGCAGTCTCGTGCTCGACCCTTACGCCAATGCCTTCCTCGCTGATACAGTCTCGACAGCCACGCCGTGGGCCAAGGACTACACCGAGATGAAGCCCGGCGTATTCGAGAGGAAGTATGAGCTCGACTGCCTTTGCTATCCGTTGCGCCTGGCTTATGGCTATTGGAAGGCGACGGGCGACGTAGCCGTGTTCGACGGGCTGTGGCTTGATGCGGTCGAGGCCGTGCTCCGCACGATGCGTGAGCAGCAACGCAAGGAGGGGCCGAAGACGTCGTACAACTTCCAGCGAACGACACACGCCATGCACGATACCATGTCGAACTACGGGTACGGCCATCCCGCCGCACCCGTAGGGCTGATTGCCTCTGGGTTCCGGCCGTCTGACGATTGCTGCCTGCTTCCCTATCTCGTCCCGGCCAATTTCATGGCCGTCAGCAGCTTGCGCCAGACTGCCGAATTGCTCGACGCCGTGAACCGGCGCACTGACCTGGCTCAGGAATGCCGAGCGCTGGCGGCCGAAGTGCAGGCCGCGCTCGAACGTTACGCCATCGTCGAACATCCGAAGTACGGCCGTGTCTACGCCTATGAGGTCGATGGTTTCGGGGGAGCCATCCTGATGGACGACGCCAATGTCCCGTCGCTCCTGGCCCTTCCTTATATCAGCGATGTCCCCGTCAGCGATCCCGTCTACCAGAACACACGTCGCCTGGTGTGGAGCGAGGACAATCCCTACTTCTTCCGAGGCAGCGCGGGAGAGGGCATCGGCGGTCCTCATGTCGGTTACGACTACATCTGGCCCATGAGCATCATCATGCGCGCCATGACCGCCACCGACACAGCCGAGGTGGCTGCCTGTCTCGACCAACTTAAAAAAACGACCGGAGGAACGGGGTTCATCCACGAGTCTTTCCATAAGGACAACGACACCAAGTTCACCCGCGCATGGTTCGCCTGGGCCAATACCCTCTTTGGCGAGCTTATTCTGAAACTCCACGACGAGGGCTATCCGCTCTGACGTGGGGGACGGTTGCCGTGGAAGGACGAACGGGACGGCTGGCAGAAATTGCGGGCCGGCTGACAGGATTTACAGGCCGGCTGACAGGAACGACGGGACGCCGGCCCTGTCGCCGCAGCTGTTTTCCCTTTCAGGCGGCAGGGAATTGCATGAATGAAAAAAAAGTAGTACTTTTGACGGCGAATAAAGCGCAAAAATCTGAATGGAGAGAAACTTTTTCCGTCTGGCGAATGCCAACGCCATGAAACAGGGCTTGTTTTTCGGTTTGTGGTGGGTCGTCGGTTTTGCCACGGCCATAAGCTGTTTTTCCTATCCCCTGATGACGGTCTTCGCCTTTTTCTTTTTCTTTACAGCCCCGTTCGTAGGCGGCATCCAGTCATATCGCTTCAAGCTGACGGCCGCGGGCGAGCCCTATACGCTGGGCCAGCTCTATGTGCACGGCGTGCTGCTCTACCTTTATGCCTCGATCTGGCTGGCTGTGGCGATATACGTTTATTTTGCCTTCCTTGACGGCGGTGCATTCTTCGGTGCCTATTTGGACTACCTGCACCGTCCCGAGGTGGCGGCGCAGCTTTCGACGCCTGCCATGCAGGCCGAACTGAACCGCATGACGGGGGGCGAGGGCATCGACTCTCTGGTGCAGGCCATGGCGGCCACGCCGCCTTCCGTCTTTGCTGCCAACGCCATTACGACCAACGTGATGGTGGGCTTCATCCTGGCGCTGCCCACTGCGCTCGTCGTGCGCTATCTTCATGTGACTAAATCTAACAAAGACTGACAGATATGGATATTTCAATAGTCGTACCCCTGTATAACGAAGCTGAAAGCCTGCCCGAACTGTATGACTGGATCGAGCGAGTGATGAAGGCGAACGGTTTTTCGTACGAAATAATCTTTGTCAACGACGGTTCGACCGATGGCTCATGGGAAGTCATCGAAGGATTGAGCCGCCGCGACCCGAATGTCCATGGCATCAAGTTCCGCCGCAACTACGGCAAGTCGCCAGCCCTCTTCTGTGGTTTCCGCGCCGCGCAGGGCGATGTCGTCATCACGATGGACGCAGACTTGCAGGACTCGCCCGACGAGATCCCCGCCCTCTACCACATGATCACTGATGAGGGTTACGATCTCGTTTCGGGATATAAGAAGAAACGCTACGACCCCCTGTCGAAAACCCTGCCTACCAAGCTGTTCAACGCCACGGCCCGCCGCGTGAGCGGAATCAAGAACCTGCACGATTTCAACTGCGGTTTGAAAGCCTATCGCAAGGAAGTGGTGAAGAACATCGAAGTCTACGGCGAGATGCATCGCTATATCCCGTATCTCGCCAAAAACGCCGGCTTCTCGAAAATCGGCGAGAAAGTGGTACATCACCAGGCCCGCAAGTTCGGCCACACCAAGTTCGGAGGCCTGAACCGCTTTGTGAACGGTTACCTCGACCTTCTGAGCCTTTGGTTCCTCAACAGCTTCGGCCTGAAACCTATGCACGTGTTCGGCTTTCTCGGCAGCGTGATGTTTTTCCTCGGTTTCATAGCCGTTGTTGTCGTGGGCAGCATCAAACTCGTTGCGATATGCAACGGCGTCCCGGCTCCCCTCGTGGCCAACTCGCCGTATTTCTACATCGCCCTTACGATGATGATTCTCGGCACGCAACTCTTTGTGGCCGGCTTCCTTGGCGAACTCATCAGCCGCAACGCGCAGGAACGCAACAACTATAAAATCGAAAAAGAAATCTGACCGTGAAGTGGACAAAGAGCCTTTTGGCCGCGACGTTGTCGCTCACGCTGACAGCCTGCGCAGAGATTGACTGCCCGCTTCAGAACATCGTGGCACTCCGCGTCGGTTTCTATGGTGCGGACGGTGCGCAGATACAGCTGCCCGACACGCTCAGCATCCTGGCCGCAGGGACCGACTCTGTGCTCTTTAACCGCGGGGTCGCCATCACATCGGTCGACATTCCGGTGAGCTACACCCGCGAGGCCGACACGCTTTTGTTGCGCATGGCCGATGCGGCAGGCCGTGTGGCCACAGACTCGCTCATTTTCGGCCATACGAACCAAGTTCATTTCGAAAACATCGATTGTCCGCCCGCCGTGTTCCATTCCATCACGTCGGTGCGCTGGACTTCACACGACCCTTCGGCACTCCCCATGACGGTGGACAGCGTGGTGGTGGCTTCGCCTAACATCAACTACGATGCGCAAGAAAACCTTAAAGTGTATATTCGTACTCGTTAGCCTGCTCGCAGCCCTTCCGGCTGCGGCCCAAGCGCCGGCCGACAGCGTTTCGGCGCCGGCCCCCGACCGGGTGCGCGGCGTGCAGTACGCTTCGCGCGACGAGGCTGCTGAGGCGCAGCGCCAGAAGAGTGTGCCTTTCTTTGCGGGTGCGTCGCTTTCGGGCGACCTCGCCGGACTCGTCATGGCCCTCGCTACGTCCTACGGCCAGTTCGAGGCTGCCGCGCGCCTCAACTTCAAAGAGCGTTACTTCCCGACGTTCGAGATGGGCTGGGGACTCAGTGACAAGACTGACGACGTGACCCGACAGCACTTCAAGACAAATGCCCCGTATTTCCGTATCGGCTGTGACTACAACGTGGCTAACGACAAGCTTTCGGGCAATCGTATCTTCGTCGGGCTGAGGTATGCTTTCACCACGTTTAGTTATGACCTCGAAGGTCCCGCGATGAACGACCCTGTCTGGGGAAGCAGCCTTCCATACAATTTCAAGGGGCTCAACAGCCGTGCGCAGTGGGGCGAAGTCATCTTCGGACTTGAAGCGAAGATATGGAAGATATTCCACCTCGGCTGGTCGTTTCGTTACCGCAAACGGTTCAGCCAGAAAGCCACGCCTGCTGGGCAGGCATGGTACATCCCCGGTTATGGCAAGAATGACGGGAGCGCATGGGGAGGCACGTTCAACTTGATTTTTGATATATGATCGGTACACTTGGATTGTTCCTTCTGGCCTTGGCCTTAGCGATGGATTGTTTCACGGTGAGCATCACTTGCGGCATCATTCAGAAAAGGCTGGGCCGTCAGGTCATCGCCATGGCGCTTTTGTTCGGTGGCTTCCAGGGCGGCATGACCCTGCTGGGCTGGTCGCTTGCCGCTTCGTTCCTTGATTATATATCCTCGGTCGATCATTGGTTCGCCTTTATCCTGCTGGCTTTCTTGGGAGGTAAGATGATTTGGGAGGGCTTTCACTCGTCCGATGATTGCCATCGTTTTAATCCTTCGCGGCTGTCGACACTGCTGACGCTGGCCGTGGCCACAAGCATCGACGCCTTGGCTGTGGGTTTTTCGTTTACGTGTATGGGGTTTGCCGTCTTGCAGTCGATGTTCCTGCCGACGGTCATCATAGGTACTGTCTCGGCGGTGATGACCGTAGCCGGCAAGTTCATCGGCGTCCGCCTCGGACGCCGTTTCAACTGGCCGGCGGAGCAGATTGGGGGCATTATCCTGATTCTTATAGGTCTGAAAGTTTTACTTGAACACCTGACCGCATGACTGCAACTCCTCCGAAAAGACGTGTCAAAGCATGGCAATGGCTTTTTCTTCTGTTGCTTATTGCCGGTACGGTTTATGCTTTGCGCCAAAGCAGTTCGACTGCTTTCCATGATAATACGGGAACCGTCTTTGGTACGGTTTACCATATCAAATATGACTATACGCATGACTTGCGGACCGACATTGAAGCGGAATTGCGGCGAGTAGACAGTTCGTTGTCCATGTTCAATGAAGCGAGCATTATCTCCCGTGTCAACCGCAATGACCCTGTCGAGGTCGACACAATGTTTGCGCAGGTCTTCCGCTTGTCACAAGAAATCTCGGCGCAGACATCGGGCGCTTTCGACATTACGGTAGCCCCGCTTGTACAGGCATGGGGCTTCGGGTTCGAGCATGCCGACAGCATCACTCCGTATTTGCTTGACAGCCTGCGGGCTTATGTGGGGTATGAAAAAGTACACCTCGAAGGCCGGACGGTGGTGAAGTCAGATCCGCGCGTCATGTTGGATTGCAGCGCTGTTGCGAAAGGTTACGGAGTCGACGCTGTGGCTCGCCTTTTCGACCGGCTTGGCATTCGCAACTATATGATTGAAATCGGCGGGGAGGTCGTTGTTCGCGGGCAGAACCCCGACCGGCGGAAGTGGAGCATCGGTGTGAGCCGTCCGGTAGACGACACGCTTGCCATGGAGGCTTCCGCGTCGCCTCAGGTCGTCCTTGAAGTGACTGACCGGGCTCTGGCCACGAGCGGAAACTACCGACGCTTCTACTATCGCAACGGCCGGAAGTACGCCCATACCATCGACCCCCACACGGGGCAGCCCGTGCAGCATTCCCTGCTTTCCGCTTCGGTCCTGGCGCCCGATTGCGCCACGGCCGATGCCTATGCCACGGCTTTCATGGTCATGGGTGTGGAGCGGGCAAGGGAGGTGTTGAAGGCGCATCCCGAACTGGATGCCTATTTCATTTATGAGAGGCACGACGGGAAAGTTGTCACGTGGCACACGTCCGGTCTTGAAAAATACATTTCCCGTTGAGCGAACTATGGAAAGGCCGCAAACTTTTTTCGACAGACTTCTCGAAGTCCCCTTGTTCCAAGGAATCGGACGAGGGGAGTTCATGGAAATAGCGGGCAACGTGAAGCTCGCTTTCCATAAGGTGAAGAATACTTCCGTCATCGTATGCGAGGACGAGTTGTGCCGTAGCCTTGTTTTTGTGCTGAACGGCAGTTTCTGTTCGGAGCATGTCAGTGACGACAGGGCGTTCAGCCTGATGGAGTGGGGAGGCGGGCCGGCCGTTATCCAACCCGAGAACCTCTTCGGGCTGCGCACCCGCTATGCCTCGACGGTGCGTGCGGTGGGCGACGTGCAGTTGCTCGAAATCGACAAGCATGCCGTGACGGAAATCCTCGCGCGTTTCGACATTTTCCGCATCAACTTCCTGAACCTTGTCAGTTCTCAGGCACAATACAGCAGGCGGCTGCTATGGAAGTCGCAGTCTGAGGGCATAGAGAGGCGCTTTGTTCAGTTCGTAGCCGACCGCAGCGCGCGGCCTGCCGGCCATAAGACGCTGCACATCAATATGATCCGTCTGGCCGATGAGCTTTGCGTGACGCGCCTGACCGTGTCGAGGATGTTGCGGAAACTTGAAGAAAAAGGTTTGTTACAGGTGGGAAGACAGCGCATCGACATCCCCATGTTCGAGCGGCTTTTGCAGGAAATATCAGCTGTCGGCTAAACAAACGGTTGGCATTTCACGTTTGTTTGGAAACTATTTCCTAATTTTGGAGCGTAGTCGCAGAAAATGCGAGAAGGCCTCCGGAGCAGGCCGCTTGTCAATTCAGCATGGTTATGACTTGGAATGTAATATATGTGTTGGCTTTCGTGATGAGTATGGCGCTGACGTCGTACATCATCCCTAAGATCATTGTTATTTCGTACAAGAAAAAACTTTTTGACGTAGTCGACAGCCGGAAGGTGCACGTGGGCAGCGTTCCCCGCTTGGGCGGCGTGGCGTTCACGCCTACGATCATCATCACTTTCTGCCTGATGGCCGGCGTGCACGTGGTCAGCGGGCAGATCGAGGGAGTGTCGCTCCTTTCCTACGCACCGCTCGTGGCGCTGTATCTTTGTTCTCTCGTCATTCTCTATCTTGAAGGCATTGCCGACGACCTGGTCGGTGTGGGCTATAAGCCTAAGTTTGCCGTCATGTTCTTCGTCTCGATGCTCGTGGTCTGGTCCGGCACTTACCTGCATGACTTCCAGGGGATATTCTTCCTCCATCGGATTCTGCCGCTTGTCGGTGCGCTGCTGTCAATGGTGCTCATCGTTTTCGTCATCAACGCGATCAACATGATCGACGGTGTCGACGGGTTGGCGTCAGGGGTGAGCATGTTGGCTTTCTTCTTCTTTTTCGTGTTCTTTGCCTACCGCCGCGATGTCTTCTTCGCGTCGCTCGCACTCGTGTCGCTGGGCATGCTGATTCCGTTTTGGGTGTTCAACGTTTTCGGAAAGGTCGAGAGGCAACGCAAGATTTTCATGGGCGACACCGGAGCCCAGACCGTCGGCCTGCTCCTGAGCCTGCTGGCCATGCGTCTGGCCATGGCGCGGCCTGACACCGAAGGGTGGTTCTCGTGCCCGCTGATGGTGGCCATGACCCTGCTGCTTGTCCCGTGTTTCGATGTGGTTCGTGTGTTCTGCTGGCGCATCCGCCACCGGCGTAATCCTTTCCTGCCCGACAAACAGCACATCCATCACAAATTGATGGCCGTCGGCATGTCGGGGCGGACAACGATGATGATTATTATCGCGGTTGAGGCGTTTTATATCTTGCTGAACCTTTCTATGTTGACGGTGGCGGATGTCAACATCGTACTGCTGACGGATGTGGTCTCCTATGCCGTATTGCACATTGTTCTTTCCTATATTATCCGTAGGAAAGAGAGCATGACGGCCGGCCAAAGCGCCGTTGGCTGCAACAATGTCTGAACGCCAGCAGTCGTGTTCCGGAGACCGGATTCCGGGCGGAGAGGCAGCCACGGGCCGGGCCTACGCGTTGTCAGCCGACTGGTCGAAACTATCGCAGTGACAGAAAAAACATCCGCCCTGACCGTAACGCCGGTCAGGGCGGATGTTTTTAGTGAGTACGGCAGGTGCTGAGGCGTGCCGGGATGGAGTTTATTCCTCGACGACGCCGATTTCCTTCCAATGGTCGAGCAGCCGGCGGGCGTCTGCCTGTGCGGTCGCGGTGTCCACGTCGTATTCTTCGATAAGCAGGGTGGCAGCCGTTGCGGTGTCGAACTCTTTTCCTTGCAGTTTTTCCCACAAGAGAGCAGCCGACTCGTTCAGGCTGACGATTTTGCTGAAATCTATGTGCTCCAATCCTTGTGCGACGATTACCTTTTCGCCGCAAACGTCGCGGAGTTCAAATCCTTTTTTGAGTTTCATTGGTATGACGGTTTAGGGTTGACGGATGAATTCTCAGCCAGACAAGACGGTAGAAAGCCAGTAGGTAGCGTCTCACGGGCAAGAGGCGCGTCCACAGTGCGGAGTAGGTTTTCCACAGGCGGCCGTCGGTGCTGACGGGGCGTTCGCTACCTTTGCGGTAGAAAGCTGTTGCGCGTCCCCTGACTTGGTCGCGCGTGCAGGTCTCCCGGCCTACGAGGTTGCCGTCGCCCATGAGGGTGATGGTGTCGCCGTCGAGTCCGACGATGCGGTGGAGTACGTAATGGCCGGGGGTTATTTCTGCCAAGATGACATCGCCCAGCCGCAAGGTGTCGTAGGGGGCGAGGACGGCTTTGTCCCTCCGGTCTTCGAGAAAGGGACGCATGCTGAATCCGCGCACGGTCAGTGTGACAGAATACCCCTCGCGGATGAGTTGGCTGACTTCGGCGAGGAGCACCTCGTTCGGCAGGCTGATCAGCTGGGGCATGCTACGGTCTGGTGACAGAGTTGGGCCGCTTCGGCGTCGGGCAAGCATTGCAGGTGATAGGAGGGGACAACGCGGGCCATGCCGCTGACGGTTTCGCAAATGGCGTCGTAGGTCGCCTTGTCCCAAATCATGGTGGAGCACGACGACAGCAGCGAGGCGAAAGCTGCGACGGGGCGTTCGCGTCGGATGAGGTTTTGCGGGGCTTGTTCGAGACGCGTGATGGCGCCTACCGGTGCGCTTTCGTTGCGGTAACATGGTGTTTTCCCGCTCCAAGGCGAGCCATAGACAGTGGCTTTCCCGTCGGCAAGGACAAGGACGGGATTGTCGTCGTTGAGGAGATCGGAGCCTGCGATATGGCGGAGCCATAGGCGGGCGTGGGTGCTTTTTCCCGTGCCGCTCCGGCCTAAGAAGAGATAACCTCTCCCGGCTTGGCGCACCACAGCTGCGTGGACAAGCAGTGTGGCGTGCGGGGCGGATGCGAAAGCGAAGAGGATCATCAGCGCGTTGTTGAGTGCGAAGAAACGTTGCGGCGCTTTTCCGTAGAGGCGAATCCTGCCAGAGGTGAAGTCGTGTGAGCATTCCAACACGCCGGTCAGTTCTTTCCGGGTGTCGCTGATGTGGAAACGGTAGTGGCTGTCGTTGTGATAGACACCGTGGTTGGCTCCCCCGCAGTCGAACTGTCCGATTTCGTCGAAGCCTTCGGTGTCGGGAGTGAGCCCGTTGTCTTCTGTCAGAGTGAAGAGCGGTGTGCCCGTCTGGGGCATTGTGGCGAACGGGGCGTAGCTGGCGAGTTGCGCGTCAAGTTCCGGATCATGATGCAGGGTGACCCGGAACGTATGGGTGGCTACGCGAAAAAAAAGATCATGCATGGTGGTGGGGCAGAGCGTCTGGACGATGAAACATGGAAGGATGCGTTTCCTCCGGTCAGCGGATGGGGACTTCCGTGGCCGCAGGGGCGGCGATGGTGTGTCCTTCCTCGATGATCTTTTCACGCGAGACGGGGGTAAAGCGGAAGTCGCTGTCTTTCAGTTCGCGGAGGAAGAGCGCTCCGGTGTCCTTGATGTTCTTCACAACCTTGTGGTATTTCTTTTCCAGCTTGCTCCGGTTGGTGTCGAAGAAGATGGCGGGCACTTCGTGAAGCTTTCCTAATTGTGCTTCGGCGTAACGTTTCAACTGGGTGCTGTAAAGCGAGCGTCCTGTCAGCAGGCCTGAGCCACGTCGCAGGATGGCGCTGTCGACACGCTGTATGGTGGTGATGTAGGCCACGGAGTCTTTGAAGTTCGTGGCTACACCGAACATGTAGATGTCTTCTTGCTTCTCGGCTGCCGCAGGGAGGCAGATCATGAGGGCTGCTACGAGCATGAACAGCCTTTGGGTAAGTTTTCGTTCCATATCGTCGCAAAGGTAACGAATTCTGCCGAGACAGCCGTGCGGCCTCCGGTTTTTCTCGGTGCTTTTCTCCATGAAACCTGTTCAGGTGAGGTAAGTGCGCAATATCTCGTCTTTTCGGTGCTTCAGTTGTCTGAGAGCCTTGTCTTTCAGCTGACGGGTGCGTTCGCGGCTTAGTCCGAGCTTGTGGGCTATCTCGCTGAGTTCAGTCTCGCGGCATCCGATGCCAAAGTAGAGGTGGAGGATGGTGCTCTCTCGCTCGGGGAGGGTGGCAAGGATGTGCTCGACTTCGCTGGCAAGCGATTCGCCGATGAGCTGTACGTCGGACGATGGGCCGTTCGAGGCCATGAGGTCGACCATGGTGCTTTCCTCGTCGGCCAATGGCGCGTCGACCGAAAGATGCTTGCTGGCCGAGGCCATGGTATCGGTGATACGTTCGGGAGGCTGGCCGATGCCTTCGGCGATTTCTTCGAGCGTCGGACGGCGTTCGTGCTCCTGCATAAACTCCTGCAAGAACGTGTTGATCTGGCTCAGGGTGATGATGCGGCTCAATGGTAGCCGGACGAGGCGTCCGTCTTCGGCCAAGGCTTGCAGGATAGCCTGGCGTATCCACCAAACGGCGTAGGATATGAATTTGAATCCACGGGTCTCGTCGAACTTCTGTGCGGCTGTGATGAGGCCGACGTTGCCTTCGTTGATGAGGTCGTTGAGCGAGAGTCCTTGGCCTTGATATTGTTTGGCTACCGAAACGACGAAACGCAAGTTGGCTTTCGTCAGTTTTTCGAGCGCAGCTTGGTCGCCTTCGCGGATACGTTGGGCCAGCCTGGCCTCTTCTTCGCTGTCGATGCGTTCTTCCTTGTTGATGTCGGTCAGGTATTTCTCGATGGACGCGCTTTCCCTGTTTGTAATGCTCGGGACGATTTTTATTTGGCGCATAGCATGTGTTTTTCTGTACGTCGCCAAAAATAATACTTTTTCTCCGTTCGTGTGCATGGGAATTGCGATTTTTTTGTTCCGACGGATGCCGGTCGCGTGTAGGACTATAAAAAGCGTCCCCGGACGTGCTTGTGGGGCAACTGTGTCCGGGGACGCTTGGACCATAGGTCTTTCCGCTGTGCAGGAAAGGGCTTATTTCTTGTCGGCTTTGCTGTCCTTGGGATCTCCGAGCTCGACGGTGAAGCTCTTGGGCAGTCCGCTCATGGTTTTCGCCCTGATCCAAAGGATGCGGTCGGTGGTCATGTTGGCAGCCTTGACGGCGGCTTCGAAGTCCTCGCGGGTCCGCATTTGCTTGTCGTTGATTTGCAGGATGATGATGCCTCTCGTGATGCCGGCATCTTTCATCTTGCCGTCGCGCACGGCGCTGACGACGAGGCCGTAGCTGAGGTTGAGCTCGCGTTTCTCTTCGACAGTCAGCGGACGGAGTGCGACACCCATTGAGGCTACGTCGACGTTGTCCACGGCTGTCGTGGTGCCTTGCGCATTACGCAGGGTAACTTTTGTGGTATTCTTTTTCTTGTCACGTATGTAGGTGACAGTGATTTTGTCGCCGGGACGGAAGCGCATGAGTTCTTCTTGCAATTCGGCCATCTTGTCGACTTCTTCGCCGTTGATGGCGGTGATGACGTCGCCTTCTTGCAGACCGGCGTCCGCAGCTGCACCGTCGCCGCTAACTTCGGCCACATAGACACCCTTGACTGTGCCGAGATCGATGTCTTTGCCTTCTTTGTCTTTCTTCATGTCAATATAGGTCGACACGTCTGAACCGCTGACGCCGAGCAGGGCACGCTGCACGGAGCCGAACTGCTTGATGTCGTTGACGACACGCTGCATGATGGTGGTCGGGATGGCGAAGCCGTAGCCCGAGAAAGAACCGGTCTGCGAGTAGAGCATGGCGTTGATGCCGACAAGTTCGCCGTGAACATTGACGAGGGCTCCACCCGAGTTGCCCGGGTTGATGGCCGCATCGGTCTGGATGAACGATTCGAGGCTGTTGGCACCTAGGGTGCGGGCCTTGGCGCTCACGATGCCTGCGGTCACTGTGGATGTGAGGTTGAACGGGTTGCCCACGGCGAGTACCCATTCGCCGAGTTTGAGGTCGTCGCTGTTACCGATGGTGATGGCAGGGAAGTTTTCGCCTTCTATCTTGATGAGTGCGAGGTCTGTGTCCTTGTCTTGCCCGATGATGCGCGCGCGGAATTCACGATTGTCGTTGAGCTTCACCATGAGCTCGTCGGCTCCGTCGACGACGTGGTTGTTCGTGACGATGTAACCGTCGGCCGAAATGATGACGCCCGATCCGGCTCCTTGGCGTTTGGGCGTCTGGATCTGGCGTTGGCTACGGCCTTGATCGCCGCGTCCGAAGAAATCGCCGAAGAAGTCCTCAAACGGGTTGTAGTATTCCACCGTCTGTGTCCGGCTGTTGATTGTGGCTTTGATGTAGACAACGGAGTTCACCGTTTTTTCGGCTGCGTAGGTCAGGTCGACCGGCTGGGTGGCCACTGGGGCTTCCGCCAAGGCGGGCAGGTAGGTCAAGCTGAGAGCGAGAGCCATGATACCTAATGTCTTTCTTTTCATATCGTTTGTATGTTGAACGTTTGTTTTCGTAAGTGCAAAAATAATGCCCGTTCGGCTTGTTGAGCACTAAAAACGGGCGAAAAGTAGTCCGGAGTTCCTTTCTTTTAACAGTGGAGAAAATTGGCTTAACAGGGCTTAGGCGTGAAGGTAGGCGAATTTTACATTTCTTTACCGTAGGGGCGTGGGATACAGAGATGCGCAAAACGGTCGCAGTGACAGGATTTTCTATCACTGCGACCGTTTTTCCTGTTGTTTTGATTGTTCTCCCTGTCAGTTCTGTGGTGTTTCCGGAGACGGAGAGGGGGAGGCGTCAGTTGGCCATCTCGGAGATGAACTTGATGCGGACGAGGCGGATCTCTTCTTCCGTATAGTCGTCGCCGAGCTCATCGATGGCGTCGTCGAGGTTGTCAGTATCCGATTCCTTGAAATAGAGGTAGATGTCGCTGACGTGGTCCTCATCCATGACGTCGTTGATGAAATAGTCGATGTTGATTTTCGTGCCGGAATAGACGATGGCTTCGATCTCGTCGAGCAGTTCGTCGAACTCGATGCCCTTGGCAACTGCGATGTCGTCGAGGGCGACTTTACGGTCGATGCTTTGGATGATGCTGACTTTGAGCTTCGACTTGTTGGCGACGGTGCGGATGCGCAAGTCTTCGGGGCGCTCGATCTCGTTCTCCTCGCAGTGACGCTTGATGAGTTCGCAGAACTCCTTGCCGTAGCGCTTGGCTTTACCGGCGCCGACACCGGGGATGTTTTGTAGCTCTTCGAGTGTCTCGGGATAGATGGTGGCCATGGCTTCGAGCGAGGGGTCCTGGAAGATGACGTAGGGTGGTACGTCAAGGTCCTTGGACATACGCTTGCGCAGGTCTTTGAGCATCTGGTAGAGGACCGGATCGACGGCACAGGCGCCTCCGCTTTGCATGGGGACTTCATTCTCCGTGTCGTCGAAGTCACGGTCTTCCACTATCTCGAAACTCGTGGGTTCTTCGAGGAACTTGTGGCCTTTTTCTGTTACTTTCAGGACGCCGTAGTTTTCCACGTCCTTGCGCAGGTAGCCGGCTATGACGGCCTGGCGCAGGACAGCGTTCCAGAGTTGTTCACTCTCGTCCTCTCCGCAGCCGAAGAGTTCGAGCTGGTCGTGCTTGTGGGCGGTGACTTCTTCTGTCTTTTTTCCTTGCAGTATGTCGCGGATGTAATCGTCGGTGAAGTTCTCCTTGCAGGCAAGGATGACTTCGAGCGCGTTGCATAGTTGGTCTTTTGCTTCCACTTTTGTTTGGGGCGTTAGGCAGTTATCGCAGTTACCGCAATTGTCGTGAGTGTATTCTTCACCAAAGTAATGGAGCAGTAACTTGCGCCGGCAGACAGACGACTCGGCATATGCCGCGGTTTCTTTGAGGAGCTGACGGCCGATGTCTTGCTCGGCCACGGGCTTTCCCTCCATGAATTTTTCGAGCTTTTGCAGGTCTTTGTGCGAGTAGAAGGCGATGCAGCGGCCTTCGCCGCCGTCGCGTCCGGCACGTCCGGTTTCCTGATAGTAGCCTTCAAGGCTTTTGGGTATGTCATAATGGATGACGAACCGGACGTCCGGCTTGTCGATGCCCATGCCGAATGCGATGGTTGCGACGATGACGTCAATCTTCTCCATGAGGAAGTCATCTTGCGTCTGTGAGCGTGTGGCCGAATCCATTCCCGCATGGTAAGCCTGGGCTTTGATGTTGTTGGCCCTGAGCACTTCGGCGAGTTCTTCTACGCGCTTGCGGCTCAGGCAATAGATGATGCCGCTGCTGCCGCTGTGTTGCCGGATGAATTTGATGATGTCTTTGTCTATGTCTTTTGTCTTGGGCCGCACTTCATAGTATAGGTTCGGGCGGTTGAATGAGCTTTTGAACTCTTTCGCGTCTTGTATGCCCAAATTCTTCTTGATGTCGGTGCGGACCTTGTCGGTGGCCGTGGCCGTGAGTGCGATTACGGGGGCTTCGCCTATCTCATTGATGATGGGGCGGATCCGTCGGTATTCCGGGCGGAAATCGTGGCCCCATTCGGAGATGCAGTGCGCCTCGTCGATGGCATAGAACGAAATCTTGATGTTTTTCAGGAAGTCGACGTTTTCCTGCTTCGTGAGCGATTCGGGCGCCACGTAGAGCAGTTTGGTCTTCCCGGACAGGATGTCGGTTTTTACCTGGTCAATGGCGGATTTGTTGAGCGAGGAGTTTATGAAATGGGCGATGCCGTCCTCTTCGCTCATGTGCCTGACTGCGTCGACTTGGTTCTTCATGAGTGCGATGAGCGGTGAAATGACGATGGCCGTACCCTCCATCAGGAGCGAGGGTAACTGGTAGCAGAGAGACTTTCCGCCTCCGGTTGGCATGAGCACAAACGTGTTGTTGCCCTCCATCAGGTTGCGGATGATGGCCTCTTGGTCGCCTTTGAACGTGTCAAAGCCGAAATGTTTTTTCAGTTCTTCGTTCAAATTCACTGTCGTTTTCATAACTCAGAAAGGTTTTGTCCAAATCCAGGCAGGTTGACCGGCCTTTTTTCCTGGCGCATCGGTGGTTACGCGTATGCCAGTTTCTTATACGCTAAACAAAGATATAAACAACTTTCGAGTTCTGAGTGACATTTCAGAGAAAAAAAGAAAGAAATTTCAAACTTCTCCCCTTTTTTCTTTGTCGCTGTCAGTCATGTGCCGTCTGTTGTCTTGTTTTTTCAAGTTGTCGTTTGGCGTAATCGAGTGTGACGGTGAATTCCTTTCGCTGGGCGGACGGACTTTCGAACATGGCGTCGATCATGACACTTTCGACGATGGACCGCAACCCCCTGGCTCCGAGTTTGTACTCGACAGCTTTGTCGACAATGTAGTCAAGCGTCTCGGGAGCGAAGGTGAGCGTAACGCCATCCATGGCGAAGAGCTTGACGTATTGCTTGATGATGGAGTTCTTCGGTTCGGTCAGGATGTTGCGCAGGGCGTGGCGGTCGAGTGGACTGAGGTAGGTGAGCACCGGCAGGCGTCCTATGATTTCCGGAATCAAGCCGAAAGATTTGAGATCCTGTGGCTCGATGTATTTCATCAGGTTGCCTTTGTCTATTCTCTGGTTGTTCTCTATGGATTCGAAGCCCACCACATGGGTGTTCAGCCGTTGTGCGATTTTTTTCTCGATGCCGTCGAAAGCCCCTCCGCAGATGAAGAGGATGTTCTTCGTGTTCACTTGGATGTAGTCTTGGTCCGGGTGTTTGCGCCCGCCCTTTGGCGGGACGTTCACGATGGAGCCTTCGAGCAGTTTGAGCAAGCCTTGTTGCACGCCTTCTCCGCTGACGTCGCGCGTGATGGAGGGGTTGTCGCTCTTGCGGGCGATTTTGTCAATTTCGTCGATAAAGACGATGCCTCGTTCGGCGCGGGCCACGTTGTAGTCTGCTACTTGGAGCAGCCGCGATAGGATGCTTTCGACGTCTTCGCCCACGTAGCCGGCTTCGGTGAACACAGTGGCGTCGACGATTGTGAACGGCACGTCGAGCTGGCGGGCTATCGTGCGGGCCAGAAGGGTCTTACCTGTGCCTGTCGAGCCTACCATGATGATGTTCGACTTCTCAATTTCGACCGTGTCGTCCTCATCTTTTTGTTTCAGCCTCTTGTAGTGGTTATATACGGCTACGGCGAGATGGCGCTTTGCATCATCCTGTCCGATGACATACTGGTCGAGGTAGGCTTTGATTTCTTTCGGCTTGGGCAGTTTGTCCAGGTCTATTTCCTCAACCTGTCCTTCGGCATGCGTTTTGGCTTCCTTGACGATGAGGTAGGCCTGTTCTGCGCAATCATTGCAGATACAGCCGTTTGCACCAGTGATGAGAAAGCCTACTTCGTTTTCACTCCGTCCGCAGAAAGAGCAGATCTTAGGCGTTTTCATCTTCTGTTGCTGGTTTTACGGCTTCGTTTGTTGTCGATGTGGTGGTATCAGCCGTGAGGCTGTCTGCTTTTTGTCGGCTGAGGACTTTGTCGATCATGCCGTAAGCTTTTGCTTCTTCGGCGGTCATCCAATAGTCGCGGTCTGAATCGGCCCAGACTTTCTCGAAATCGGTGTGCGAATGTTCTGCGATAATCGTGTAAAGTTCTTTTTTCAGCTTCTGGATTTCGCGGGCAGTAATTTCAATGTCCGAGGCTTGGCCTTGGGCACCGCCCATCGGCTGGTGGATCATTACGCGGCTGTGTGTGAGGGCGGAGCGCTTGCCTTCTTGACCGGCCACGAGCAGGACGGCAGCCATCGATGCGGCCATGCCCGTACAGATGGTGGCGACGTCGCTGCCGACGAACTGCATCGTGTCGTAGATGCCCAGCCCGGCATAGACTGAACCGCCCGGCGAGTTGATGTATATGGAGATGTCTTTGCCTGGGTCGGCTTGGTCGAGGAAGAGGAGCTGCGCTTGCAGCGTGTTGGCCGTGTAGTCGTCGATCGGGGTGCCGAGGAAGATGATGCGGTCCATCATCAGGCGCGAGAAGACATCCATCTGCGTCACATTGAGCTGGCGCTCTTCGAGAATGTAGGGGTTGAGGTATTGGTTCTGGCTCTTTATGACGTCATCGAGCACCATGGAGTTGAGGCCGAGGTGCCGGGTGGCGTATTTTCTGAATTCATCCATGACAATCTTTTTCCTTATGGGTTTAACGAGCGAGTAGGCTAAGTAGACTACTCCTGCGTGTGCATCAGGCTGAGTCGTCCCTGCCAGCGCACAGGCGTAGTTTACTTAGCCTACTCCTTGTACTGGTTCTCGTAGCTTATTGGAACAGTTTGTTGAAATCTTCGACCGAAACGCTCTTATGGTTGAGCGTGATGACGGGCTTGATGGCAGCTGTTACTTTACTGTCGATGCAGCGTTCTACCAAGGCGTTCACTTGGTTCTTGTCTTTGAGCATTTGTTCGGCATACTGGTCGACATATTCCGTCGGTACGTTTGTCATGCCGTATTGGGCGAACTGCATGCGGGTGGCCAGCTGGGCCATTTCCTTGATGTCGTCGTCGTTCACTGTGACGTTATAGGTCTCGACGAGTTGCCCCTTGATGAGGCCCCACGTGAGGTCTTCGATGCTCTTGGCGTAGTTGTCCTCGATGAACTTGTCGTCCTTGTCGGGATTGTTGGCCTTGATGATGCGTTTGAGCAGGCTGTCGGGGTACGTGAGATGGCCCACCTTATTAATAAGGTACTGGCGGGCGTCGATGAGCAGGCGATAGTCGCTGTCGGCTCCGTATTGCTTCGACATGGCGTCCTTGATCTTGCCGCGGAACTCCTCTTCGCTCTTCACTTCGTCCTTACCCATGATTTGGTCGAAGAGGGCTTGGTTGATTTCGGCCGGAGTGAAACGGCTGATTTCCTCCACTTGGAACGAGTAGTTGCCCTTGTGGCCTTCGGTCTCTTCTTTTTTCAGTTTCAGCAGCGAAGCGATTTCGGCGTCTGCTCCTTCGTAGGCTTCGCCCACGTTGAACGTGATGACGTCGTTCACCTTGGCGCCGTCGAATGCTTTGGCCACTTCCTTGTTCTTGAAGTACGTCGGCATGAGCGAGGCTTTCTCCACCTGCACGCCGCCGTCCTTGGGCTGGTTGTTCTCGTCGAGTTCTGCCAGCAGGCCGCGCAGGATGTCCTTGTCCTCGTAGGCTTCCACCTTTTCGGGTTTTCCGAGTTGGTTGGCGTACATCTTGACTTGGTTGTCCACCTGCTCGTCGGTCACTTGGATGTCGTAGTAATCCACGGTGTCGTCCTGGTTCAGTTCAACCTTGAACTCGGGAGCCACGGCGATGTCGAAGACAAACTCGAAGTCCTCTTGGTTGGCGAAGTCAGGAGCTTGCTGTCCCTCATGGACGAGGGGTTCGCCCAGCATGTTTATCTTGTTCTCTTTGATGTAGTCGTAGAGTTTGCCGGACAGGATTTTGTTGATTTCTTCCGCTTTGGCCTCGTTGCCGAATTGCTTTTTCACGATGCTCATAGGCACTTTCCCGGGTCGGAATCCCGGCATCTTGGCCTTCTTGCAGTAGTCTTTCAGCGTCTTTTCTACCTGTTCTTCGTAATCAGCCTTGCCCATTTTGATGGTCAACAGGCCGTTTACGCCGTCTACGTTCTCAAATGAAATGTCCATCTTAACGTTTCAATGTTATAGTGTTATTATTCGATTTGTTCTCGCAGTGAGTGTGCAAAAGTAGTATTTTTCTTTTGTTTTTTCAAGCCCATCCGTGTTATTCTTGTCGGTTTCGCTTTTTGCAGGCCTGTCGGCGGTTCAGCTGTTGATGGCTCCGATGATGTCGTGTACGTCGTTGACGCCGTGGGCGTCAAGCCAATCATTGATGCCAATGGCCACCTTTTCACTGATTGCCGGGTCGATGAAGTTGGCCGTGCCGATTTCGATGGCCGAAGCGCCAGCCATGAGGAATTCGATGGCGTCGGTGGCGTTCATGATGCCTCCCAGTCCGACTACCGGTATCTTGACCGCGCGTGCCACCTGCCACACCATGCGCAGTGCTACGGGTTTCACGGCTGGACCTGAAAGGCCGCCTGTGGAGATGCTGAGCACGGGCTTGCGCCGTTCGATGTCGATGGCCATGCCCATGAGCGTGTTGATGAGCGACACTGCGTCAGCGCCGCAGTCTTCGACCGCGCGGGCTATCGAGGCGATGTCTGTCACGTTCGGCGACAGCTTGACAATCAAGGTCTTCGGGTAGGCCGCGCGGACGGCTTTCACCACCGAGGCGGCACCCTCGCACGTCACGCCGAAAGCCATCCCGCCGTCTTTCACGTTCGGGCACGAGATGTTGAGTTCTATGGCCGGGATGCCGTCCAGTTCGGCGATACGGGCGGCGCAGGCTGCGTAGTCCTCCGGGCTTGATCCCGAAACGTTTACTACAACGTTGGTGCCAAGGTCTTTTACTTGTGGGTAGATTTCCCGGCAGAAGTGGTCAACCCCTTTGTTCTGCAAGCCTACGCAGTTGAGCATGCCGCCGGCCGTCTCGAACATGCGGGGATAGGGGTTACCCTCGCGGGGCTGCGAGGTGGTGCCTTTGACGATGATGCCGCCGAGGCGGTCGAGGTGGACGAGGTCGGCAAATTCCAGGCCGTAGCCGAACGTGCCCGAGGCCGTCATCACGGGATTTTTGAGGCAGAGGTTGCCTATGTTTACTTGGAGTTGAGCCATTTCAGTCGTTTTATGTTGAACACGGGGCCTTCCTTGCAGACGCACAGGTTGCCTTCCGTCGTGTCTTCCACGCAGCAGAGGCATGCGCCCAAGCCGCAGGCCATGCGGTTTTCAAGCGAGGCTTCGCAGGGAGTGCCCGCAGCGTCGGCGTAGCGCGCCACGGCTATCATCATCGGTTTCGGGCCGCAGGTGGCGATGGCGTCGAAGTGTTCTTCGGAGAGCATCGGGTGTTGCGTGACAAAGCCTTTGGCCCCCATTGAACCGTCCTCGGTGGTTGTCTCGACGCGGCCGATGCGCCGGAAGTCGTCAAGCTGCAGCAGGTCGCCCTCGGAGCGTGCGCCGAGCAGGAACACAGGCTCGCAGCCCCGGCGGCGCAGCTCGGCGCCATAGTAGAGCAGGGGGGCAGTGCCTACGCCGCCGCCCACGAGCAGGTAGCGCCCGCCCGCCGTCGCCGGGAGCGTGAAACCATTGCCCAGGGGCAGCAGGCAGTTCACCGCGTCGCCTGCTGCGAGGCGGCCGAGGGCGCGTGTGCCGTCGCCGATTTCGTGTACGAGCAGCCAGAGCTCGTTCCGCGTGCGGTCGACGAAGTTGATGGAGATAGGGCGGCGCAGGAGCGTCGTCGACGAGTGATCCACGCGCACTTCGACAAACTGGCCCGGCAGCATGTCGGGCAGGGGGCGCGCCGTGTCGGTGAGCCGCAGCAGCACGTGGGTCGCGTTCAGTCGCTCCGTGGCGGCTACGGTCAGGTCAATTAGGTGCTTGGTCATGTTCTTTTATGGGTTCGTTGTGCTGCAAAGTTAAACGAATTGTGCGACAGCGCGTCTTCTTTGGCCGAAAAAATAGAGTTCCGACGTTCGTGAGGCGTGATAGTTCCTTATATAATAAATATAATGTGTATGAAGGAACGTTTTCCTTTGGGTGGCGGACACATGCGACGCGGGAGGGCGAATTCAGTCGCTATCCCGCGTCGTGGTCTGGATGTGGCTTGCGGTGTTACCGGGCGAGGCGTTTCTTCCGCCCTTGGATGTAGATGCCCTGTTTGGGCGCTTCGCCGAGGCGCCGGCCGTTGAGGTCGTAGATAGCGCCGTCGACCGTGGTTTGCGTGCCTGGGTTGATGTGGTTGATGCCGACGCCCGTTTCTTGGAATCCTGTTTCAATGACGATGCCTTTCTCTGTTTGGCAGACCATATAGCCCGGAATGAGTGTGCCTACGTCCTTAAAATAGTCGAAGTCCACTGCGGTTTTGGGTCGCGCTCCCGTGCAGAATGGGCCATAGGCGTCGCCGATGCCCGCGAACCACTGAGTCGGTTCGCTCGCCTGCCCGTCCGTGGACTTCCCACTCAGGGTGAGCCGCACAAACGTTCTTTTCGTTCCCGGTTCGTCGTCCGGGAGAGTGCCCGTCACGACGGCGCGTTCCGTCACGGTGAGCACGGTGTCTTTTGCCAGCCGGGCGTCGAGGTAGTCTACCAGGCGGAATGTGGCCGATTCGCCCTCTTCGAGACTGAAGTCGTAGAGCAGCCCCGCCTCGTCGCTGTCCGGCGCATAGAGATAGACGCGGTTGTCCTTTTCATATAGGCTGGCGCATCTCCCATAATTATGATCGGGGCATGCAGCGGGTGTTCCATCATCATCTTGTCAGGCGTCCGATGAAACAAAGTAGGCCGACAGGGAAAACGGGGAGGCTGACAGTTTTTTCAGTCAGGGCGTCCGTTTGAAGGCCTCACTGCGACGATTTTTGTCGTGTGGAGCGATTTATGTCCTTGGACTTTGACACGTCGGCGGAAAGCGTTATTTTTGCTCGTGTAAAGCCATAACGGAATGACTATGGAAGTGAAAGCAAAATTTGACCATTTCAATATCAATGTGACCGACCTTGCCCGTAGCATCGACTTCTACGGCCGTGCGCTCGGCCTGCGCGAGTGTGGGCACATCGACGGCCCCGAGGGTGCGTTCCGCATTGTCTACTTGGCGGATGCGGCCGGTGCGTTCAAGCTGGAGCTGACCTGGCTGCGCGATCATCCGCAGCCCTATAATCTGGGTGAGAACGAGTTTCACCTCTGTCTCCGTGCGGCGGGCGACTACGACGCCGTGCGCGCTTGGCACAAGGAGATGGGATGCGTGTGCTACGAGAACCACGACATGGGGCTCTATTTCATCAGCGACCCCGACGGCTATTGGATAGAAATCCTGCCCGAGGACAAATAACCTACCACGAACTTAAATTATCATAGCCATATGGAAAACGAAGAGTTGATTAAACAATGCGAGGCCAAGGCCCGCGAGTGGATGACGTCGCCCTTGTACGACGCGGAGACGCAAGCCGAAGTGCGCCGCATGGTCGAGAGCGAAGACAAGACGGAGCTCGTCAATTCGTTCTACCAGAACCTCGAATTCGGCACGGGCGGCCTGCGCGGCATCATGGGAGCCGGCACGAACCGCATGAACATCTATACCGTCGGGGCCGCCACGCAGGGCCTCTCGAACTATTTGAAGAAGAGCTTTGCCGGCCGCGGGGAGATCTCGGTGGTCGTCGGTTATGACTGCCGCAACAACAGCAGCCTCTTCGCCCAGACGGCGGCCAACATATTCAGCGCCAACGGCATCAAAGTCTACCTCTTCGAGGAGATGCGCCCCACGCCTGAGATGAGCTTCGCCATCCGCCACCTCGGCTGCCAGAGCGGCATCATCCTGACCGCCTCGCACAACCCGAAGGAGTATAACGGATACAAGGCCTACTGGGACGACGGCGCGCAGGTGCTCTCCCCGCACGACAAGGGCATCATCGACGAGGTGAACAAGGTGACTGTGGCCGACATCAAGTTCGAGGGCAACCCCGCGCTCATACAGACCGTCGGCGAGGACATAGACCGCGTCTACCTCGAACGGGTACACTCGCTCTCCATCGACCCTGACTGCATCCGCCGTCAGAAGGACCTGAGCATCGTCTACACTCCCCTGCACGGCACGGGCATGACCCTCATTCCCCGCTCACTGGCTCTCTGGGGCTTCGAGAACGTGCACTGCGTCGAGGCGCAGATGGTGAAAGACGGAAACTTCCCCACAGTGGTCAGCCCGAACCCGGAGAACGCCGAGGCGCTCACCCTGGCCCTGAAACTGGCCAAGGAGATCGACGCTGACATAGTGATGGCGTCCGATCCCGACGCCGACCGCGTCGGCATGGCCTGCAAGAACGACAAGGGCGAGTGGGTCCTTGTCGACGGAAACCAGACCTGCATGATCTTCCTCTACTACATCATCATGAACCGCAAGGCCCAAGGCAAGATGCAGGGCAACGAGTTCATCGTGAAGACCATCGTGACCACCGAGCTCATCCGCGCCATCGCCGAAAAGAACCACATCAAGATGTACGACTGCTACACGGGCTTCAAATGGATTGCCCGCCAGATCCGCCTCGACGAGGGCAAGATGCAGTATATCGGCGGCGGCGAAGAGAGCTACGGCTTCCTGGCCGAGGACTTTGTCCGCGACAAGGATGCCGTCTCGGCCTGCTCGCTGCTGGCTGAAATTTGCGCCTGGGCCAAGGATCAGGGCAAGACGCTCTACGACATCCTGATGGACATCTACGTCGAGTATGGCTATGCGCTCAACAAGACGGTCAACGTCGTCAAGCCCGGAAAGAGCGGAGCCGACGAGATCAAAGCCATGATGCAGGGCTTCCGCGCCAACCCGCCGAAGGAAATCGCCGGTTCGCCGGTTGTCTGCACCAAGGACTACGCGGCGCTCACCGTGACCGGCGCCGAGGGCGTGGCACAACCCCTCGACATGCCCGAGCCGAGCAACGTCTTGCAGTGGTACACCGAAGACGGCACCAAGGTCAGCGTCCGCCCCTCGGGCACGGAGCCGAAGATCAAGTTCTACATCGAGGTGAAAGGCGAGATGGGCTGCCCGAAGTGCTACGACAGCGCCCACGCCGTAGCCTTGGCCAAGGTCGACGCCGTGGCCAAGTCGTTGGGCCTCGACGCGTAGGTTGCGGACAGACGGACAGTTATTTGCCAGCGAGCGGCCCGGCGGGCGGCTCGCTGGCTTGTTATGAGAGAAAGAAGATGAAGACGTATTGGTTTGTTTTCTGTAAGGACGAGTGGTTGCTCCGGCGCGGGGCGGACGGAGCGTATGCCGTCCCGTGCGGCGAGGAGCCCCCTGTGCGGCTCGAACCGTGGCACACGGTGCAGCGCCTGCCCGCGCTTTGCGGTGTGCCGTGTCGTGCGGTGCGGGTTGACGCTCCGGTCGTAGCCGAGGGATATGAGATGGTGGGCCTCCGCGCTTCATTCGGCTGTGTGCCTGGGCCGTTCTATCTCATGGCCGGCAAGGGGCGTGAATTGCTTTACTGGGACGAGAACACGCGGTTCTGCGGCGTGTGCGGTGCTCCCATGGTCCGGCACACCGATATCAGCAAGCGCTGCTCCGTGTGCGGCAAGGAGGTGTGGCCCTCGTTGGCTACGGCCATCATTGTCCTCGTGCGGCGTGGCGAAGAGGTACTTCTCGTGCAGAGTAATAAGTTCCGCGGTGATTATCTTGGTCTTGTGGCCGGTTTCGTCGAAACGGGCGAAACGCTCGAAGAGTGCGTCGTGCGCGAGGTGCGTGAAGAGACGCAGCTCCGAGTCAGCGGCATCCGTTACTTCGGCAGCCAGCCGTGGCCCTATCCGAGCGGGCTGATGGTGGGGTTCTACGCTGATTATGCCGGAGGGACATTGCGGCTTCAACGCTCGGAACTGAACAAGGGCGGGTGGTATCGTCGCGACAACCTGCCGCCCATCCCGGGTCGGTTGAGCATGGCGCGCATGTTGCTCGATGCTTGGATGGAGGGGCGTCTCGACGGTGGGCGTCCCGACGGCGGCCTGCCTCTCGAATCCTTGGCTGTTATGGAATGAACGTCTGCTACCATGTGATACAAGGAAGGCCGTCACGCTATGATGCGTGGCGGCCTTCTCCGTTCGGGGTGTCTTGGGGATTATTGCAGCCGCCAGCTTCGTCCGTCCCAGACCATGGGCTGCACGATTTCCTCAGTCGTGCTGTCGCCGTAGGTCACGTCGAGGAATACGTTGGCTGCCACTGTGTCTTGCACGACGACGGTGTGTGCCACTTCGACACGGGCCAATCCGCCATTCGCGGCGGCTTCCTCGCGGTAGTGCTGTTTGATGAGCGTTACCATCTGTTCGCGGTAGAACTCAGGCACGCTGTCGCACGATTCCATGCCGTCCACGAAGCCCGCATAGTCGCCCGCGACGAGTTTGGCGTAGTAGGCCATGGCTGCATCTTGCGGTTGCCCGTGGCGGGGTGGCGCGTCGTTTTTTCCGCATGCTGCGACCGTCGTGGCAAGCAGGGCGACAGAAATCACGAGGCCTGCGACTGAACGAACGGGACGGCTGGCAGGATTTCCTGGAACTGCGGTCATTTTTCTCATTTCTGACGGATGAAAATGTGCATTGGTGTCCCTTTGAAATCCCAGCGCTCGCGGATTTTGTTTTCAAGGAAGCGCTTGTACGGTTCCTTGACGTATTGCGGCAGATTGGCGTAGAATACGAACGATGGGATTTGCGTGTCAGGCAGTTGCATGCAGTATTTTATCTTGATGTATTTCCCTTTGATCGAGGGGGGAGGGTAGGCCTCGATGAGGGGCAGCATCTCTTCGTTGAGCTTTGACGTGGAGATGTGGCGCTTCCGGTTGAGGTAGACGTTCTTTGCCGTTTCGAGCACACGGAAGATCCGCTGTTTTGTCAGGGCGGATGCGAAGACGATGGGGAAGTCCGTGAAAGGCGCCATGCGGCTGCGGATGGTTTCCTCAAAGTGCTTCATGGCCGTCTGGCTCTTGTCGGTGGCGATGTCCCACTTGTTGATGACTACCACGATGCTCTTGTGGTTGCGCTGTATGACTTGGAAGATGTTCATGTCCTGCGACTCGATGCCGCGGGTGGCGTCGATGAGAAGCAGGCAGACATCAGAGTTCTCGATGGCGCGGATGGAGCGCATGACGGAGTAGAACTCCAAATCTTCGGTGACCTTGTTCTTCTTGCGGATGCCGGCCGTGTCGACAAGGTAGAAGTCGAAGCCGAACTTGTCGTATCGGGTGAGGATGCTGTCGCGTGTGGTGCCGGCGATGTCGGTGACGATGTGGCGGTCCTCGCCGATGAAGGCGTTGATGAGGCTGCTTTTGCCCGCATTGGGCCGCCCGACGACCGAAAAGCGGGGGATGTTGTCCTCCTCGCCGGCCTGCGACTCGGGTGGGAGCTTGTCGAGGATGGCGTCGAGCAGGTCGCCCGTGCCGCTGCCCGTTGCGGCCGAGATGCAATATGGGTCGCCGAGGCCGAGGGTGTAGAATTCCGCCGAACCGTAGCGGTCGATGTTGTCGTCAGTCTTGTTGGCCACGAGGATGACTGGCGTCTTCGTGCGGCGCAGGATTTCGGCCACTTGTGTGTCGAGGTCAGTTACGCCGTTCTTCACGTCGACCACGAAGAGGATGACGTCGGCTTCTTCGGTAGCGATGAGCACCTGTTTGCGGATTTCCTCTTCAAAGATGTCGTCCGAGTTGACCACCCATCCGCCGGTGTCGACCAGCGAGATTTCGCGGCCGTTCCATTCCGTCTTTCCATATTGGCGGTCGCGCGTGGTGCCGGCTGTCTCGCTGACGATGGCCTGACGCGTGCCGGTGAGGCGGTTGAAAAGGGTCGATTTTCCTACATTGGGGCGGCCTACGATGGCTATCAGATTTCCCATGGTTGTTGTCCTTTGTCGGAGGTCGGTCGTCCGGCTCCGGGTTATTGATATCGGTTTTATTCGGGGTTGTACCCGTATGCGTTGAGGCGCTGGGTCGAGTTACGCCAATCCTTGTCGACTTTCACGAAGAGTTCGAGGAAGATGTGTTTGCCGAAGAACTTTTCCATCTCTCGGCGTGACTCGGTGGCCACACGTTTGAGCGCTACGCCGCGGTGGCCGATTACAATGCCTTTTTGGCTCTCGCGTTCGACGTAGATGACGGCGTGGATGTGTATCTGCGTGTCGCTTTCCTTGAACTGCTCGACGACGACTTCCACAGCGTAAGGAATTTCCTTGGCATAGTATAGCAAGATCTTCTCGCGGATGATTTCGGTCACGAAGAAGCGCGCCGGCTTGTCGGTCCACTGCTCCTTGCCGAAGTAAGGGGGCGATTCGGGCAGTAGTTGCTTGATGCGGTCGAGTACAGGGCTAATGTTGAATTTCGCCTTTGCCGAAATGGGGAAAATTTCGGCTTTTGGCAGTAGGCCGTGCCATTCGTCGACAAGTTTTTCCAGCCCTTTCTGGTCGGTCAGGTCTATCTTGTTGATGAGCAGCAGCACGGGGATGTCCATCTGTTCGACCTTGGCGAGGAACTCCTCGTTCTTCTCTGCTTTCTCGACGACGTCCGTCACATAGAGCAGGACATCGGCGTCCTTCAGCGCCGAGACGGAAAACGCCAGCATGGACTCCTGTAACTTGTAGTTCGGTTTCAGAACGCCCGGCGTGTCCGAGAAAACAATCTGGGCGTCGTCCGTGTTGACGATGCCCATAATGCGGTGGCGCGTGGTCTGGGCTTTGAACGTGGCGATCGATATGCGCTCGCCGACGAGTAGGTTCATCAGCGTCGACTTGCCTACGTTCGGGTTTCCGACGATGTTGACAAAACCGGCTTTATGGCTCATGGTGCTGTGGTTCGGAGTTTTACTTAAAAGAACGCACCTGTGCGGGGACGGATGCGTTCTTATAGGGATGGGCGCGGGGCCTCCCGGCGAGGGGACAGCCGCGCCGGTTCGGTTTATTTCTGCGGTGCGCCGTCGTAGCCCCACTTCATGTAGGCCGCGCCCCAGGTGAAGCCTGCACCGAAAGCCGTGAAGATGAGGTTGTCGCCTTTTTTGAGCTGCTTCTCGTAGTCCCAAAGGGCGAGGGGCAGGGTTCCGGCCGATGTGTTGCCGTAATGCTGGATGTTCAGCATGACTTTCTCCATCGGCAGTTCGAGACGATGGGCCACGGCCTCGATGATGCGGACGTTTGCTTGGTGCGGGATGACCCACGCGATGTTGTCCTTGTTAAGGCCGTTGCGTTCGGCGATGAGTGCGCTGGCATCGCTCATGTTCGTGACGGCGAACTTGAAAACGGTGCGTCCCTCTTGGTGGAGGTAGTGCATGCGGTGGTCGATCGTGAAGTAGGAGGGGCTGCACACGGAACCGCCAGCTTTCATGCAGAGGAAGGGGAGTCCTTTTCCGTCGGTACGGAGGAACGAGTCTTTCCAGCCGAGGTCTTCCGTCGTGGGCTCTACGAGTACGGCGGCAGCGCCGTCGCCAAAGATGGGACAGGTGGCACGGTCCGTGTAGTCGACGACGCTCGACATCTTGTCAGCGCCACAGACGATGATGCGCTTGTAGCGGCCGCTCTGGATCATTCCGGCGGCTGCGTCCATGGCGAAGAGAAAGCCGCAGCAGGCGGCTTGCATGTCGATGGCAAAGGCGTTTTTCAGCCCGACGCGGCCGATGACGATGGACGACGTCGAGGGGAAATGATAGTCCGGGGTGGTCGTGGCGACGATGACGCAGTCAATCGAGTCGGGGTCGGCGCCTGTTTTCTGCAACAGCTGTTTTACGGCTTTACGGGCCATATAGCTTGTACCTAAGCCCTCCTCGTTGAGGATGCGGCGCTCTTTGACACCGATGCGGGTCATGATCCACTCGTCATTGGTGTCTACCATGCGCGACAGCTCGTCGTTTGTCAGGACGTACTCGGGGACGTAGCCGCCGATGCCGGTTATGACTGCATTGATTTTTTCCATGGTGAGAATTCTTGTGACACTTTACTATTACCCAAAAAGGCTCACGGTGTTGACGATGAGCCTTAGAGGGGATTTGTGCTAACTGGTAGCAACCGTTTATTCGGCCACTTCTTTCACGATGGCCAGCTTTCCGCGATAATAACCGCAGGAGGGGCAAACCGTGTGGTAGATGTGCCAAGCACCGCAGTTAGGACAGATGGCCAGCGTCGGAGCGACAGCCTTGTCGTGGGTTCTGCGTTTGAGTGTTCTGGTCTTTGATTGTCTTCTTTTAGGATGTGCCATTTCTGTTTATGCTTTTAGTTGTTAGTGCTGTTGTTATGCTTCGTCGTCTGTGGCGTGCAGGCGGCTGACTACATCGGGGTCGCAGTCGTTCACATCGTGGACACGTTGAAGGGGAAGGGAGAGCTCGATGAGTTCGTAGAGTTCCCAAGCCGCATCATAATGGCCGCCGTCGAGCAGGGTGATGCGTTCGTCCGTGGCCTCACGGGCTGCCGGATCGTCTTTCAAAATCCGCGTTTCCTCTACCGATACGGGCAGCACAAGGTCATCCAAGCAGCGGTCGCACGTCACGGTGACTGTTCCGTGGATGGCATAGGCGGCTTCGTAGGTGTCTGTGCCAGTGTGACGCAGGGTCAGTTCTGCGTTGATGTCGCCGCCTTTGATTTCATCCTGCTCCAAGTTGTGGAAAAACTCGTCGTCAAGATGGAATGTGCGGTGTAATGGAGCAGCCTTTACGCTTCGGGCGTTGATTTTGAAGTTATCCATTTCAGACATAGCGGCTGCAAAGTTACTATTTTTTTGGATACTGGCCATACTGCTTGTCTAAATCTTTCTTATTTCAGCATTTATCTTCGTGGCGTGGCGGGCTGCCGCTGGCTGTGCCGTCGCGGTTGTGGGGAGCGTGTGGCTGCCGGGGCGTTCCCGCGGTCGGTGCGTTAGGGTTTTCTGGCGCCCTGACAGGATTTTCTGCCAGCCGTCCTGTCACGACGGAACGGCTGGCTGTTCGCGCCGGTTGTCGGGTGTGGTGATGGGGAGCGGGACAGCGTATGGCGGACGGGGCGGCCAGGGGCGTGCCTGCCTCAGTCGAGTATGCGGTAGCGGGCGAATTTCAGCAGGAGGGCTTTTTCGCCCGCGTTGTCGAACTGCACGGTGGCCTTGATGGTCTCGCCGGCCTGTTCGAGGCGGCGTACTTCGCCGCGTCCGAAGCGTTCGTGTTCGATGTGTTGCCCGACGCGCAAGCCTCCTGCTTCGTCGAGGCTTTTTCCCGCTGACGGGCGCGGTGTCGGCGCAACGCGGCTGAGGCGCCTGGTGCGGAGTGTGGAGAGCGGGTTGGGGCGGGAGGGCGGTTCGGCCGTCCGGATGGAGGGCCGATGGCCGTCCGTGGCGGCCGTCCGTGGCGTGAAGGCGATGTCCTCACGGCGGAGGCATGCCGGATCAATTTCGCTGATGAAGGGGCTGGGCTCGCAGGTCAGGAATGACCCATAGCGGATGCGCGTGCGGGCGTAGCTGAGGTAGCAGTAGCTCTTGGCGCGCGTCAGGGCGACGTAGAAGAGGCGCCGTTCTTCCTCCATTTCTTTCGGAAAGAAGCGGGCGTTGGCATTGGGGAAGAGTTCGTCTTCCATCCCGGCCACGAAGACGGCCTCGTATTCCAGTCCCTTGGCGGCGTGGACGGTCATGAGCGTGACGCGCGGCGTGTCGTCGCGGTCGGTGTCGGCATCGGTCAGCAGCGAGACCTGCGAGAGGTAGTCCGAGAGCAGGGCCGGTTCGCCCGTTCCTGCTTCGGCCATTTCCTGCTCGTATTGTTTGATGGAGTCGGCCAGCTCTTGCAGGTTCTCTTGCCGGCTGAGGTTCTCGGCTGAGGTGTCGGCGTAAATGTCGGCATGGATGCCGCTTTCCTTGATGATGCTGAGGGCGAGGTCGTAAGCGGTTTCCGTCTCGGCCATTTGGGTGAAATGGTTGATGAGTCCGACGAACGTGGCCAGCCGGGCTGCTGTTCCGCTGTGGACAGCAACGCCGAATTTCGCGGGGTCGGCCACGACGTCCCAGAGCGGGACTCCGGCCATGACGGAGGCGGCCGCGAGTTTGTTCATCGTCGTGTCGCCGATGCCGCGCGCAGGGTAGTTGATGATGCGTGTGAGCGCTTCCTCGTCGTAGTGGTTCGACGTGAGGCGGAAATAGGCCAGCACGTCTTTCACCTCCTTGCGCTGGTAGAAAGAGAGGCCGCCGTAGATGCGATAGGGTATGCTTAGCAGGCGTAGTGCCTCTTCGAGCGATCGGCTCTGCGCGTTGGTGCGATAGAGGATGGCTACGTCGCTGTATGCCAGTCCGCGCCTGTGGAGTGCCGCGATGGCTTGCGCCACTTTTTGTCCCTCCTCCTTGTCGCTCATGGCCGCCATGACGGTGATTTTTTCTCCTGCGTCGCGGTTGCTGTAAACGGCCTTGGGGATTTGTCCCTTGTTGTGGCTGATGACGGAATTGGCCGCCTCGACGATGTGTCGCGTCGAGCGGTAGTTGCATTCCAGTTTGAAGAGGCGCGCGCCGGCGTATTGGGTGTTGAATTGCAGGATGTTGCCGATCTCGGCGCCTCGGAAGCCGTAGATGCTCTGCGCGTCGTCGCCCACGACGCAGATGCGCGACGTCGGATCGGTGAGCAGGCTGACGATGCGGTGTTGGGCGAAGTTCGTGTCCTGGTATTCGTCGACAAGGACGTACTGGAAGCGCTCCTTGTATTTGTGGCAAGTGTCCGGATGGTCGCGCAGGAGCTGGTAGGTCCGGAGCAGGAGGTCGTCGAAGTCCATGGCGTTGGCTTGCCGGCAGCGCCGCTCGTAGCGGGCGTACAAGTCCGCCACAGCGGGCACGCCGTCCTCGCGGTCGCGCTTGGTCAAGCTGGCTTCGGCCGCATAATCGGCCGCCGTCATGAGGCGGTTCTTGGCCGACGAGATGCGCCCCCCGACGTTTGAGGGCTTATAGAGTTTTTCGTCGAGGTTCATTTCTTTGACGAGGCTGCGGATGAGTCGTCGTGAGTCGTCCTGGTCGTAGATGGTGAAGTGCGGATCGTAGCCCACGAGTCCGGCTTCGGTGCGCAGGATGCGGACGAAGATGGAGTGGAACGTGCCCATCCATAGTCCGGCAGCCTGTTCCGTGCCGACGAGGCGGGCGATGCGTTCTTTCATCTCGCGGGCAGCCTTGTTCGTGAACGTCAGTGCGAGGATGTGCCACGGCGCCAGTCCCATTTCCATGAGGTAGGCGATTTTGTAAGTCAGCACGCGGGTTTTCCCCGAACCGGCTCCGGCTATCACAAGCGACGGCCCGTCGCAATAGGTGACGGCTTCGCGTTGGCTGTCGTTGAGTTCGTCTAAATAACTGGACATGCGAAAAGATGTTAAGCGGCTGGCAAAGTTACGCATTTTTCCCGTAGGAAAGTTGGGCGGCCTCTTCAAACTGTTTATCTTTGCCCAGAGTTAAAACAGAGGGGTGCCCGCCGATTGCCGGGCTGAGATCATACCCTGTGAACCTGATGCAGGTCATGCTGCCGTAGGGATTGTTTTCCACTTTCCGCTCACAGACGTTTGTTTCCGCCTCTCCTTATATTATATTAAAGGTGTAAGAAACATGATACCCGTACAATTCATTACGCACACAACGGAGCGATATTCCTATGAGGACGCTGCGCGGCTGGCGCTCGACGGCGGGTGCCGTTGGGTGCAGCTCCGAGTTAAGGGCCCGTCCGACGACGAGGTGCGCCCGTTGGCCGAACGCGTGCTGGCGCTCTGCCGCGAGCGTGGCGCGACGCTCATTGTCGACGATCGCGTCGACCTGGCCAAAGCCATTGGCGCCGACGGTGTCCATCTCGGCCGCGAAGACATGCCCGTGGCCGAGGCGCGCGAACGTCTCGGCGAGGCTTTCCTCATCGGCGGCACGGCCAACACCTTTGAAGACGTCGAACGCTTGTGCCGCGCAGGAGTAGACTACATCGGCTGCGGCCCGTTCCGTTTCACCACGACGAAAGAGCGCCTCGCCCCAGTTTTGGGCCTCAGCGGCTATGCTTCGCTCATGGCGCGCATGGCTGATGCCGGACTGCACACTCCGGTGGTGGCTATCGGCGGCGTCACGTGTGCAGACGTCCCTGCCCTTATGGCTACGGGCGTCCGGGGCGTGGCTGTGAGCGGCGCCATCCTGCGGGCTGCCGACCCGGTGTCCGAAATGGACGCCTTTCTACATGCAGACGAGTAACCGTTTATGATTATGGAAGAAACGATAAGAATATCCTATCCCGGCAGCGAGAAAGTCTACCTGCCGGGCCAGATTTATCCTGAGCTGCGCGTGGCCATGCGGAGGGTGAACCTGACTCCTACCGTGACGGTCAAGGACGGCCGGAAGGAATATCGCGAGAACGCGCCGGTTTATGTCTACGACACGAGTGGCCCTTACAGCGATCCGGCGCAGGCCATCGATTTGCGCCAAGGCCTCCCGCGTCTGCGCGAACCGTGGATCTTGAAACGCGGCGGCGTCGAGCGCCTTGCCGAACTGACGTCGGAATACGGCCGGCAGCGACAGGCCGATCCCTCGCTCGACGCGCTCCGTTTCGCACATATCCGCCTGCCGCTGCGTGCCCTGCCCGGTGCCCGCATCACGCAGATGGCATTGGCCAAGGCCGGCATCGTCACGCCGGAGATGGAGTACGTCGCCATTCGCGAGAACATGAACTGCCGCGAACTGGGCATCGAGACGCACATCACTCCGGAGTTCGTACGCGCCGAAGTGGCCGCAGGCCGTGCCGTCATTCCCGCGAACATCAACCATCCGGAAGCTGAACCGATGGTAATCGGACGGAATTTTCTCGTCAAGATCAACACGAACCTTGGCAACTCCGCTACGACCTCGTCCATCGACGAAGAAGTCGAGAAGGCCGTGTGGAGCTGCAAGTGGGGCGGCGACACCATCATGGACCTGTCGACGGGAAAGAACATACACGAGACGCGTGAATGGATCGTGCGTAACAGTCCCGTCCCGGTCGGCACAGTGCCGATGTATCAGGCCATGGAGAAAGTGCATGGCCGTGCCGAAGACCTGAGTTGGGAACTCTATCGCGACACGCTCATTGAGCAGTGCGAGCAGGGTGTCGACTATTTTACCATTCACTGCGGTATCCGTCGCCACAACGTCCACCTGGCGGGCGACCGCCTTTGTGGTATGGTCAGCCGCGGCGGCAGCATCATCTCGGAGTGGTGCCTGCGCCACAACCAGGAGAGTTTCCTCTACGAGCACTTCGACGATATCTGCGACATCTGCGCCCAGTACGATGTGGCTCTTTCCTTGGGCGACGGTCTCCGCCCCGGCGCTATCGCCGACGCCAACGACCGTGCGCAGTTTGCCGAACTTGACACGATGGGCGAACTCGTGGAGCGCGCGTGGGCCAAGAACGTGCAAGCGTTCATAGAGGGGCCCGGCCACGTCCCTATGCACAAAATCCGCGAAAACATGGACCGTCAGATCGAGAAGTGCCACGAGGCACCTTTTTACACCCTCGGTCCTCTCGTGACAGACATCGCACCCGGCTACGACCACATTACGAGCGCCATCGGCGCCGCGCAGATCGGTTGGTACGGTACGGCTATGCTCTGTTACGTTACCCCGAAAGAGCACCTTGCCCTTCCGAACCGTGAAGACGTCCGCACGGGTGTTGTCACCTATAAGCTGGCTGCTCATGCTGCCGACCTGGCCAAGGGGCATCCCGGCGCGCAAGTCCGCGACAACGCCCTCTCGAAAGCGCGCTACGAGTTCCGTTGGAAAGACCAGTTCAACCTGAGCCTAGATCCCGACCGCGCTTTGCAATACTACAAAGAGGCGCACTACGAGGACGCCGAGTTCTGCACCATGTGCGGCCCGAACTTCTGCGCCATGCGTATCTCGCGGCGGTTGAAGGATTGCGAAAAAGTATAACCCCGAACAGATTAACCAACTTAGTTATCATGATAGAAATTCAAGTATCCGAAGGAATTATCAGTACCTATTTCGAGAAGATGAGGCGCTGTCTCGACCTCGATGTCGCCATTGTGGGCGGCGGGCCGTCGGGCATCGTGGCTGCCTACTACCTGGCCAAGGCCGGATTGCGCGTGGCACAGTTCGACCGTAAGCTTTCGCCCGGCGGGGGCATGTGGGGCGGTGCCATGATGTTCAACCAGATTGTCATTCAGGAAGAGGCGCTGCCCATTGTCAAGGACTTCGGCATCAGTTATGCTCCTTACAAAGACGGTCTCTATACGATGGATTCTGTGGAAAGTACGTCGGCCCTGCTTTATCAGGCTGTTCACGCCGGTGCTACGGTGTTTAACTGCTACTCGGTGGAGGATGTCGTTTATAAGGAAAACCGTGTGAGCGGCGTGGTCGTCAATTGGACGCCCGTCCTTCGCGAGGGGTTGCACGTCGATCCGCTGAACATCATGGCACGCTGCGTCATCGACGGTACGGGGCATGACAGCGAGATCTGTCGCACGGTGGCCCGCAAGAACGGTGCCCGGCTGGCCACCGAGACCGGCGACGTCGTCGGCGAGCGTTCGCTTGACGTGGCCACGGGCGAGGAAGAAGTAGTGCGCGGCACGAAGGAAATTTATCCCGGCCTCTATGTCTGTGGTATGGCGGCCAGCGCTGTGTCGGGCACACCGCGCATGGGGCCTATCTTTGGCGGCATGCTGCTGAGCGGTAAGAAGGTGGCTGACCTCATCATAGCCAAGCTGAAAGCGTAGGTGCCGAGCAGGCACGATGCCAAGGCTTGAAGGAACAGCCGTCCGCACGGAATGAATGACCGTGCGGACGGCTGTTTGCGTTGAGGGCTGCGGGCGTAAGTCGTGACCCGGCCGGATGTTTCAGGCGTAGCGGCAAACTTGGCGCATTAGCAGCGGATGGACTCACGGGCCGGCTGCGGAAGTCCCCCAGTTGCATGAAGAGGATTGTATTTCATGAGACGAAGTGGATTTTGGCGTCCGGCCCGTAGTATCTGCCTGTCTGTTTAGGTGGGGTGGCATTGACGCGGCAAATCCTCGCATGTGTGTGAAAAAGGACGGAGACGGCCGGGCGTTTCCGGCGGATTGCTTAACTTTGCTGCTCTTACCGGGTTAAAACGATGAGGCTGGCGGCGAGAACGGCGAATGGCCGCCTCCGTTATGCTTTTCAGTGTATCGGCCTGTTTTTGCCCGGCGCAGGAAAAACGAATGCGCGACACATGAGAATCGGTATCCTCACACAACCGTTGCGGGCCAACTATGGCGGCCTGTTGCAGTGCTGGGCCTTGCAGCAGGTTTTGCTGCGGCTCGGGCACGAGGCGTGGGTCATCCGTCGGGAAGAGCCTGATGTCAGCCACCGTCTCACTGGTTGGCTGCGCCGTCAGACGGCCAACACGGTCAAGGCGGCCACTGGGAGAACGGGGGTCAAGTGGGTCTACCGCAGCGAGGAGCGACGTATTTTTGAATACGTGCGCCGTTTTTCGAGAACACGTATCCAGCCACAGACGCCGCCGCTCCACAGCAGTGCGGCCCTGTTGGCTGATTATGAGGAACGGCGTTATGACGCCTATGTGGTGGGAAGCGACCAGGTGTGGCGCCCGTCGTTCATCGACAGTGTGACGGACTATTTCCTCGGTTTCCTGCCCAGCAGGGAAAAGGTGCGCCGAGTGGCTTATGCCGCCTCGTTCGGCACCGACGAATGGGAGTTCGGCGGGACGCTGGCGGAGCGATGCCGGCGGTTGGCCGTACGGTTCGACGCAGTTTCGGTGCGCGAACGGGGTGGGGTGGCCCTCTGTCGTGAGCGTCTGGGCATTGACGCCCGATGGGTGCTGGATCCGACCCTCCTGCTTTTACCCGCCGACTATGAGGCGCTGGCCCGCGACGAGGCTGCGCATCTCTTGGCGTCCGGCGGGCTGGGAGGCGTCGCTGTGCCGGCCAGCGGAGAGGACTCCGTTCCGGCTCGGCCGGCAGAACGCGTCGTGACGGATGCTTTCGGCCGTTCACTTGTAGGCGCAGGAGAGGGTGGAGACTGCTGTGGGCGCCTTTTCTGTTATGTGATAGACCGTTCTGATTCGGCCGAAGCCCTCTGCCGGGAGGTTGGGATGCGGTTGGGGCTGACTCCGGTCAGCGTGCTGGCACGTGCAGAGGGCACTGTGCCCCGCGGTACACCGACTTCCGACATGGTCCATCCTCCTGTGTCGGCGTGGCTGACAGCGTTACGCGAGGCCGACGCTGTCCTGACCGATTCGTTCCACGGCTGCGTGTTCGCCCTGCTCTTTGGTCGTCCTTTTGTCACGCTGGGCAACGCAGTCCGAGGTCAAGCTCGTTTCAGCTCGCTGCTGTCGCTCTTTGGCCTTGAATGCCGGATGATGGGCGGGGCCGACGCTGCCGCTGTGGCCAATCGTATGAGCGAACCCATCGACTGGCGGAGCGTGAACGAAATCCTCTGTCGCGAACGGGAGCGGTCGGTCGATTTCTTGCGCCAGACGTTGATTGAACCTTAGGTCTTCGTTTTGGTCGTTCGCCCCATCCTGTGGCTGTCCCGTCTGTCGCCGTTTCTGTTTTTCCTGTCGCTGCTTCTGTTTTTCCTGTCGCCGTTTCTGTTTTTCTTGTCACGTAACATGGTGCGTGGGTAATGGTGCCGTGATCCTTTGTCGCAATTGCACAATGCTCGGAAAAAGTGTGTAAAATTACAGGCTTCCACGAAGGAAAAAACTTTCGTATTGGTTGTATTTTGAACTAATAAGGGACTTGATGTAATACTTTGATTATGAAACTTATATGCCTTTCTCATAAGCCGGGAGTTTGCTTACGTTAACTTAATAAACTGTTAATTTTGTTGTGTGGTGAAGCAGAAAAACGGATAGTACTAACTTTGCGTGCACAAAGAAAGAGCAATGTGCAAAGATTATCGCGAGATACGCCAGGACATTACCCAAGGACGCACGGCTGAGGCCATGGAGAAACTGGATGCCGCGCTGGCTTTCCGGCCGGACGACGCCACACTGCATTACTTGCGGGGCAACGTTTTCCGCAAGCAGGGCCGATGGTCCGACGCCATCAACTGTTATCTGAAAGCCGAGGCCATCGACCCGGCGAGCCCTGCCGCTGAGGCACGGGCTATGCTCGACGACATCTTCGCCTTTTACAATAAAGACATGTATAACCAGTAAAGACGGTGAAAGAATGAGTAAGATGAGAGGAGCCGTAGTCATCGACACCGACCGCTGCAAGGGGTGCAACCTCTGCGCTGTCGCCTGTCCGTGTGACGTTTTGGCCCTGTCCGTGCGCGCTGTGAACCATAAGGGATACCCCTACATGGAACAGCCCCACGCCGAAGCCTGCATCGGGTGTGCTTCGTGTGCTGTCGTCTGCCCCGATGCGTGCATAACCGTTTACCGAACCAAAGAAGCGTGACCATGCCAGAAAACGAAGAAGTCCTGTTGCTCAAAGGCAACGAAGCCATCGCCCGCGCCGCCATTCGTTGCGGATGTGACGGATATTTCGGCTATCCTATCACGCCACAGTCAGAAGTGCTTGAAACGTTGGCCCTGCTCAAACCGTGGGAGACGACCGGAATGGTCGTCCTGCAAGCCGAAAGCGAGGTGGCCGCCATCAATATGCTCTACGGCGGAGGCGGATCGGGAAAACGTGTGATGACCTCGTCGTCAAGTCCCGGCGTGGCCCTGATGCAGGAAGGCATCAGCTATATGGCCGGAGCCGAAATTCCCGGATTGGTCGTCAACGTACAGCGTGGCGGTCCCGGATTGGGTACCATACAGCCCAGCCAAAGTGATTATAACCAAGCCACACGTGGCGGTGGGAACGGCGACTATAACGTCGTGGTTCTCGCGCCGGCTTCCGTGCAGGAGATGGCCGACTTTGTCGACCTCGCTTTCACCTTGGCTTTCCGCTATCGTAATCCGGTGATGATTCTTTCGGACGGCGTCATCGGACAGATGATGGAAAAGGTGGTGCTTCCGCCCGTCAAACCGCGTCGTACCGAAGCCGAGATTGCGGCCGAATGTCCTTGGGCCGCCAACGGCCACGGCCTGCGTAGCCGCAAGCCTAATATACTCACGTCGCTCGAACTTGATCCCGCAGAGATGGAAAAGAAGAACCTCCGCCTGCAAGCCAAGTACCAGCAGATCCGCGAACGCGAGGTGCGCTTTCAGACCGTCGGCTGCGACGATTGCGATTATGCCATCGTTGCATTCGGTTCGGCAGCCCGCATTTCGCAGAAAGCCATGGAGCTGGCGCGCGGGCGAGGCATCCGTGTGGGGCTTTTCCGGCCCATTACGCTTTGGCCTTTCCCCGAGCGGGAGATAGCTGCGCTCGCCGCGCGCGTCAAGGGCATCCTTGTGGTCGAAATCAACGCCGGGCAGATGGTAGTCGACGTCCGCCTTGCCGCCGCTGGTCGTGTTCCAGTTGAGCACTTTGGACGGTTGGGAGGCATTGTTCCCGATCCTGACGAAATCGTCGACGCCCTCGTTACCAAACTTCAACACGCATGACGACACTCCCGAACGACGACATTCCCGGCTACATCCGGCCACCGCGCCGCCGGCCATCGGCCTATCGTGATCCGGAATTCCGCACAGTGCGCAATTGGCTGAACATTGTCTTTATGCTCGCCTGCGTCGCCACGGTTGTGGTCTATTTCACTGCGACGGGACCATCGGGACGTCTATGGTTCATCGGAATGGGTATGGCAGCCGTGGCCGTCAAAATGGTGGAAGTCGTCATCCGTACGCTCACTTACACCCGCCGCCATCATAGGCATAGCCGTGACGACGAAGAAGACTGACAACTAACTCACACGAAATATGACAAGAGAAGACATCATACGGCCTGAAAACCTCGTTTACGCCAAGCCAGCCTTGATGAACGACCAAGCCATGCACTACTGTCCCGGATGTTCGCACGGTGTCGTGCATAAGCTCGTAGCCGAGGTGATCGAAGAGATGGGCATGGCAGAACGCACCATTGGCATCTGCCCTGTCGGGTGTGCCGTCTTCGCCTACCGATATCTCGACATCGATTGGGAAGAGGCTGCGCACGGACGCGCTCCCGCGCTGGCCACAGCTTGCAAGCGTCTTTGGCCCGACCGTCTCGTGTTCACATACCAAGGCGACGGCGACCTCGCCTGCATCGGCACGGCCGAGACCATCCACGCGCTGAACCGCGGGGAGAACATCACGATCATCTTCATCAACAACGCCATTTACGGTATGACGGGTGGGCAGATGGCCCCCACTACCCTCATGGGCATGAAGACCGCCACGTGTCCCTATGGCCGCGACCCGCACTTGCACGGCTATCCTCTGCACATCAGCGACATTGCCGCCACGCTCGAAGGTACCGCCTATGTCACTCGCCAGAGCGTCGAGACCGTCGCTGCCATCCGACGCGCCAAGAAAGCCATCCGCCACGCGTTCGACAACTCCATGCAGGGCCGCGGGTCGAACTTGGTCGAAATTGTGTCGACCTGTTCATCGGGCTGGAAGATGACACCAGAGAAAGCCAACCGCTGGATGGAAGAGCACATGTTTCCTTATTATCCAATCGGCGACTTGAAAGACAAATAACTCCCGCAATCCCCACGACCATGAAAGAAGAGATAATCATATCCGGCTTTGGCGGGCAGGGCGTCCTCTCGATGGGAAAGATCCTTGCCTACGCCGGCCTGATGGAGGGCAAGGAGGTCACGTGGATGCCCGCCTACGGCCCGGAACAGCGTGGCGGCACGGCCAACGTTACCGTCATTGTCAGCGACGAACCCATTTCTTCGCCTATCCTCAGCCGCTACGACACGGCCATCCTCCTCAACCAGCCATCGCTCGAAAAGTTCGAACCAAAGGTGCGCCCCGGCGGGACGCTCATCTATGACGGCTATGGCATCGCCGACCCTCCGACGCGTGCCGATATTGAGGCTTGGCGCATCGACGCCATGGATGCTGCGGCCGAGTTGAAGATGATGAAGTGTTTCAACATGTTCGTCCTTGGCGCTCTCTTGAAACTTCATCCCATCGTCTCGGTCAGCAACGTGATGCAAGCGCTGCGGAAAACGTTGCCCGAGCGCCATCACGACCTGCTCCCTCTCAACGAGCAGGCCATCCTCAAAGGTATGGAACTCGTGAGAAGACAGTGAAGAAAGCGCAATCGGAGAAAAACGTAAGAGGCTGTGTGCGATGGGCATGCAGCCTCTTGTGCTTGTTGCAAGAGGCTGGGGAATCCGTCCGTCCTGTCGCAGTTCCCGTTTTTTCTGTCGCAGCATCTGTCCGTCCTGTCGCAGCATCCGTCCGTCTTCTTGTTTTGTGGATGATGGCATGTACACTGTGCGCCTTGCCAGCCGGGGCACAGGACGCCTCCGTCGCGTGGGATGAGTTTGCCGCCAGTTATGCGTTTGATTTCGCTTCGCATGAAGAGGCTGGCGGTATGTCGGTCGAGGAGCAGCTGGAACAACTCTATGTCATCCATCTTGCCCCTATGGACCTCAACACTGCCGGGCGCGACGACCTGTTGCAACTGCCGTTCATCGACGGTGCGGCTGCTGATTCACTTCTCGCTTTCCGCGAACGCCACGGACCCTTCCGGAGTATGGGCGACCTCCAATTCGTACGGGGATTGGACTACCGTGCGCGCGAGTGGCTCCCTGTCTTTGTTTGCTGTGCCGCTCCGGCTGCGTCGCGGCCTTCTGTGAGCGAACTCCTCACGCAGGGCCGTTGGGAGGTGAACGGTATGCTCGGCGTGCCTCTTTATCGCCGGGCTGGTAACCGTAGCCACAGCGCCGACGAACTGGAAGAATACCCCAACCGTCAGTATTTGGGCAACGGCCTGAGCCATACGCTGCGCCTTAATTACAGTGCCGCTGGCCGGTTGGATTACGGACTGAAATTTGACAAGGATGCCGGAGAACCCTTTGCCCGGCGGGGCAACCGGCCTTACGACGAATATGCGTTCTATGTCGCCTTGCATCCTGTCGGACGCTGGCGCGATGTCGTGGCGGGCGACTATCGTGTGAACGTGGGCGAAGGCTTGCTGCTCGGCAACAGTTTCATGGTCGACAAGGCCAGCGTCGTAGCGGCTTACCGTCCGCCCGTGGCAAGGGTGAGTCCTACGCTTTCTTCGGGCGGAGCCAATTTGATGCGTGGCCTCGCCGCCACATGGGCACATGGTGGTTGGGCTTGGAGTGCTTTCACTTCTTATAGGAAGACAGATGCCAATCTTGACACTGCCGGTCGCGTCACCTCGTTGAAGACCGACGGTTACCACCGCACCCCTCTCGAACGTTCGAAGCGCCGCAACCTTGGTGTGGTGGCCGCGGGTGGTGCCGCGGAGTACGGTCAGGACGACTGGCGTGTCGGGATGGCCGTGACGGCTATGTATTACGACCGCCCGCTCGCACCCCGAAGTGCCCTTTATTCGCGTTATTATCCTCGCGGACATTGGCTGGGCGGCGTATCAGCCTACTACGGCATGCGCTTTGGCCGTTGGGCTTCGCGCGGCGAGGTGGCTGTTGACCGCCGGGGGCATGTAGCCCTTGCCGGTCGGCTTTCGTGGCAGGCTTTGCCCGACTGGCGGCTGGCCGTGGCGGGACGTAAGCTGACGGTGCGTTTTGCCTCTCCGGCCGGGCAGGCTTTGCAGGAGGGCGGACGTGTGGCCAACGAAGAGGGCGTGCTCGTTGCCTCACAGTTCCGCCTGCCCGGCGGCATCGAAGGAGAGGCCTACGTCGATCTTTTCCGCTTTCCGTGGGCCACGTATCGTGCGTCGCAGTCCTCGAAAGGCATGGAGGTCTCCGCCGCGTTCGCCTACCGGCAGGGACGGAAACGGACATGGACACTGCGTTATCGCATGAATACGAAGCAGCGCGACGTGACGGGGTATGATGGGTGGATGGAGTTTGTCGCGACCCATCGCCTGCGGCTGGCCGTGGAGCAGGCAGCCCGGCGGTGGACGTGGACGGCAGCGGCAGACGGCGCCATGCAGCGGCGACAGACCGGATCTGTCTCGCTCGGGACGATGGCCAGCGGGCGCGTCACGTGGACTCCGGACCGTTGGCGCTTGGCGGCGATGGGGGCGTTGTTCTTCACTGACGACTATGCAACGTCGCTCTCCGTCTACCAGCCTGGCTTTGCGCAGACCTTTGGTTTCGTCCGGGGATATTATCATGGAGTAGCTGCCACCCTGCTGGCCGACTGGCAGCCCGTCGCCTCGTTGCACTTTGGACTGCGTTACAGCCTGACAGCGTATTTCAACCGCGATGTCATCAGTTCGGGTACGCAACAAATCAACGCGCCCACGAAGAGTGACCTACTCTTCCGCGTGGCATGGAAGTTTTGAGGGGAAACAGGAATTTTCTGGAGAAGTGCAAGGAGGCAGAAGCCCGTCAGGTGATTGAACGCTTCAAGTGACGGATGTCTCTATGTGACCGTTTCGTTTGTGACGGATGAAGGCCGAGGATTTAGGGCCGGTAGTCCGGGTTCGGCTCGAGCTCGGGCAGGCGGATGGTGAGGCCTACGGGGATATCGTCGGGATGCGTGATGTGGTTGTGTTCGATGATGTAGTGGGCATAGCCACGGCTGCCGTAGACGTGCTCGGCGATGGTGCGGAGCGTTTCGCCCTGCGAGACAACGTAAGTGTCGCGCGTACCGGTGATGATGTATTTCTGGTGGCGAGGGGCGGTGCGTTTGCGTCGCTGCGGAATGGCCTGGGTGTTTTTCTTGCGGGATTGGGCGTCAGCCTGAGGCTGTTTCTCTTGCGGAGCTGGGCGTGCCGTGGGTTGTGCGGAAGGGGACGTCGTATTTGTCGCTGCTGGAGCTTGGGAGGATGAGGCGACGGTGTCGGTGGGCAGGGCCGTGGTGTCGCGTGGGGCGGCTGCCGGGCGCAGGGTGTCGGTGGGTGCAGTCGTCGCCGGTGCGGTAGGAGAGGGTGGAGCCGTCTGCTCGGTCCACAGGCGGTGGAGGGCATCAAGCCGCTCGCAGGGGCAGAAGAGGCGGAAGTAACCTGCGAAGTAGCTGAGCATCATGAGGAAAAGAATGCCGATAACGACAACCGTCACTTTCCACCAGTTGACGTCACGCGGCATAGGAGGCTGTGGCGTGGGTGGTTGAGGCGGCAATGTGGACTTGGTGCTTGATGGGCCTGCCGGAGTGACGGGAGGAACTGTCTGGCTGTTGTCCGGCAAGTCGGCGGTTGCTGTTTGTCGGGGTTCGGCGTCCGCGGTTTCGTGGTATTTCGTGGCCTCGTCTTGGGGCTGGATACCATCGACTGATTCTACGGAGGTGGTGCCGGTTTCGGACGTGTCCTTGTCCGCTGTCCCTTCTTGGGGCACTGTCCGGCCGGTCTCGGCTTGTACGGGTGCAGTGTCTGTTATGTCGGAGTGTGCTTCGTCGGGCAGTGCGGCTGCTTCCGTGAGGCCTTCTTCCCCTTTGGGATGAGTGTTCGCTGCGGCGGCGGCTTGGGGCGCTTCATGAGCCGCCTCTGTGTCGCTGTATCCTGTTGAGTCATCCGTTGTTGACGTTTCACTGTCTTTTGCAGTGTCATCGGCGATGACAGCGGCCGACGGGTCTTCCTCGTCCACATCGTCGAGGGGATATTCCGCAAAATAATCTACTGCGGATGGTGGAACGAAAGCAGGTTGCTCCGCTTCGTTGTCGGTTTCTGGTGTTTCCGCCTCTGCCGTGGTGTTGTCTGTCGGTTCTGTCGCTGGAGATTGTGGTTCTTCGGGGGTGTCGTTGCCGGTTTCCTCTATTTCGGGCGTGTCGACAGCTTCAAGCGCGTTGAGGTCTGTTCCTTCATTGATGACCACGGTCTGGAAGTGGGCAAAGGGCCGGTTGATGAGGTCGCGCAGTCCGGCCTCGGGTGTGAAGCTTACTTTGGTGTGGCCGCTGATTTGGATACGTTCGCCGGTGTTGACATCGACGCTCTCGCGTTCACTGACTGCCACGAGCTTGAATGTGCCGAGTCCTTTGACCCGGACGAATTTTTCACTGGCGAGGGCGTCGGCAATAACGTCGAAAAAGGCACGGACAAAAGCCTCGGCGCGGCGCCGGGGCAGGCCAGATTTGGTGGCGAAAGCGGTGAGGAGTTCTTGGAGCGTGGCTTTTTTGTCCATGACTTATTCTTTGACTTTTTCTTTGAGCAACTGGCTGGCTTTGAACGTGAGCACGAGTTTGGGCGGAACAAGCAGGCGCTGTTTCGTTGTGGGGTTAACCATGACGCGTTCGAGTTTTTTCTTCACGTCGAAGCTGCCGAAGCCCTGCACGGTGAGGGCACCGTTCTCGTCGAGCGACCGGGCCAGTTCGGCCATCAGGGTGGCTGCGTGTTTGCCAGCTTCGCGCGCGGTCATGTCAGTGCGTGCGGCGAGGGCTGTGATGAACTCTTTGTTGTTCATGAGGCTGATTCTTGTGCGACGGTGCCGTAGAGATCGTACTCGTCGGCGCTTTGGATGGTGACGGGATAGAAGCGGCCCACTGTGAGCGGCGTGCCGTTCATGGGGATGAGGACTTCGCCATCGACTTCGGGCGAGTCGAATTCGGTGCGTCCGACGTAGAAATTGCCTTCGACGCGGTCTATGACTGTGCGGAGCGTCTGTCCGACCTTGGCCTCGCCGAGTTCGGCCGAGATGCCGGCTTGCAGTTCCATCAGGGTGTCGAGGCGCTGTTGCTTGACCTCTGCCGGGACGTCGTCGGCGTAGTGTTCGGCGGCATAGGTGCCCTCTTCCTCGCTGTAAGCAAAGGCGCCCATGCGGTCGAACCTTACGGTGCGCACAAAGTCTACGAGTTCGGCAAATTCCTCGTCGGTCTCGCCGGGGAAACCGACCATGAGCGTGGTGCGGATGGCGATGCCGGGCACCTGTTCGCGGAGCTGGCGGATGAGCTCGTAGGTCTCGGCTTTGGTGGTGTGGCGGCGCATGCGGCTGAGGACGCTGTCGCTGATGTGCTGGAGGGCGATGTCGAGGTATCGGCATACGTTGGGGTGGCGGCGCATCACGGGCAACAGGTCCATCGGGAAACGGGCGGGGTAGGCATAGTGCAGCCGTATCCATTCGACCCCGGGGATGCCGGCCATGCGGTCGATGAGTTCGGGCAGGCGCTGGCGGCCGTAGCGGTCGACACCGTAGTAAGTGAGTTCTTGTGCGATGATCTGGAATTCCCTCACGCCGCGGGCCACGAGGCTGCGCACCTCGTCGAGGATCTCGTCGATGGGGCGGCTGATGTGGTGGCCGGTGATGATGGGGATGGCGCAGTAGGCGCATTTGCGGTCGCATCCTTCCGAAATCTTGACGTAGGCATAGTGGGGCGGGGTGGTCAGGACACGTTCGAGCGCGATGTCCTCGTCGTAACGTTCGCCGAGGTCGCGCAGCAGGTCGGGCCAGTTGAACTTGCCGTAGAACTTGTCGACCTGTGGGATTTCCTCGCCCAGTTCCTCGAAGTAGCGTTCGGAGAGGCACCCCATCACGTAGACGCGGCTGAGCCGGCCTTCTTCTTTAAGCTGGCAGAGCTCGAGGATCATGTTGATGCTCTCTTCCTTGGCGTCGCCGATGAAGCCGCAGGTGTTGACCACGGCGATGCCGCCATGGGTCTCTTCGGGGTTGTGGTAGGCCTTGTAGCCGAGGGCTTCGAGCTGACGGAGGAGGTGCTCGGAGTCGACAAGGTTTTTCGAGCAGCCCATTGTGATGATGTCGACGGTTTGCTTCTTCATGGGGTCATAATTGGGTGTCGCCAAAGAGCGAGTCGACGAACTCGCGGCTGTCAAAGGGTTGCAGGTCGGTCATTTTCTCGCCGAGACCGATGTATTTGACGGGTACTTTCAGTTGGTTGGATATGCCGATGACCACGCCTCCCTTCGCTGTGCCGTCGAGTTTGGTGATGGCCAGGGCGGTGACTTCGGTGGCGCGGGTGAACTGTTTTGCCTGTTCGAAGGCGTTCTGTCCTGTCGAGCCGTCGAGCACGAGGAGGACTTCGTGCGGGGCGTCCGGCACGACTTTCTGCATCACTTTCTTTATCTTCGTGAGCTCGTTCATGAGCCCCACCTTGTTGTGCAGGCGTCCGGCCGTGTCGATGAGCACGACATCGGCCCCGCCCGCCACGGCCGAGTTGAGCGTGTCGAAAGCCACGCTGGCCGGGTCGCTGCCCATCTGTTGCTTGACGACGGGGACGCCCACCCGCTCGCCCCAGATGCAGAGCTGTTCGACGGCAGCGGCGCGGAACGTGTCGGCGGCGCCGAGGTAGACCTTCTTCCCGGCTTGCGTGAAGAGGTAGGCGAGCTTGCCGATGGTTGTGGTCTTGCCCACTCCGTTGACGCCTACGACCATGATGACGTAGGGCTTCGGGGCGCCGGTGGCGGCGGGCGCCGTCTCGTGCGAGGCCAGGAGGGCGGCCACTTCTTGGCGCAGGATGCGCCCGAGCTCAGTCGTGCTTACGTATTTGTCGCGCGCCACGCGCTCTTGGATGCGGCCGATGATTTCGAGCGTGGTGTCGACGCCTACGTCCGACGAGATGAGCACCTCCTCGAGGTTGTCGAGCACTTCGTCGTCTACTTTCGACTTCCCGGCGATGGCTCGGGTGAGCTTGCTGAACACGCTGGCTTTGGTTTTTTCAAGGCCGGCGTCGAGCACTTCCTTCTTCTCTTTCTTCGAAAAAAAGCTAAATATCCCCATCGTTTCGATGTTTTTGTGCAAACTTACGAATTTCCTGCGGAATGGACGAAATAATTGCGGCAGAATGCATCCCCGGCAGCCGGCAGGGGACGGCAAGGCGGGGCTGGAAGAGCTGGGCGGGGGGCCCTGTATGAGTGAAGGCGGGCGGGGCGGACAGCGCGCTGCATTTTACGTTTTACGTTTTACGTTTTTACGCTCCCGCGCGCGAAAAAAAGGGCCGCTCCGCATTTTCACGCAGGGCGGCCCCCGGGGGAGGGAGAAGGGAGTGGCGTCATCCCTTTTCTTTGTTTTCCTTTTTTTCGCTATTTTCGCGGCTCTGAAAATTCTTTTTTTATACCGATGGACAAATACGACATCATCTCCCTCCGTTCGCAGCCCAGATGGCGCATGCCGGCGGCGCGCTGGTTCGCGGCGAGATGGGGAATCCCTTTGGAGGAATATCTGGCGAGCATTGATGAATGCATCCGTGGAGCTGCGCCTGTCCCGCAGTGGTACATCGTGACCGGCGTGGAGCCGGGGCGGATTGTGGCCGGAGCGGGCGTGATCACCAATGATTTTCATGACCGCAAGGACCTGGCGCCGAACGTCTGTGCCCTGTATGTCGAGCCGGAGCTGCGGCGCTGCGGTATCGCGGGGCTTTTGCTGGAGCACATCTGCGAGGACATGGCGGCAAGGGGTGTCGGCACGCTCTACCTCATCACGGAGCACACGTCGTTTTACGAGCGCTACGGCTGGGGGCACCTGTGCATGGCAAGGGGCGACGACGGGGAGCAGATGCGGGTATATATAAAGCTGCCCGCCCGTGAGGTGCGGCGCGCCTGTGCATGGCATGGGCGGGCCCCGTTTGTTCAGAACGTGACCATGAACGCCGCCCCTGCCGCCAGCGCGCTCATCCACTCCCGGCTGCCCCGGCTCGGCAGCGGTGTCAGGTCGTAGTCCACGAAAAGTTTCATCCCATAATGCCCCCTGCCGCCCGGGAAGCCGCCTGCGCTACGCCGTGGTGTTCGACACGAGGCTCTCGGCCTTTGTCGTGGTGGCCGCAGGCCATGTGGCAGGGCCGCGCAAAAGCCTGTGGCGCCTGCTCTGCCGCACGCCAATGATGGTGGTCGGCGACATCACCACTTCGCCTGAGGCGTTCAACGCCGGACGCTCAGCCCGCTATCCGCCTTTGTGACAAAAGGCGTTGGCTCTCTCGCAAGCGGTGCTCCGCACAGGGGCGCCGCTTTTTTGTCGTTCATCGCCCCCGCGGGGAGCGTAAAAACGTAAAACGTAAAACGTAAAATGCACCGCGCTGCGCGCTGTCAGCCTATCCCCAGCTGGGGGATGGCAGGCCCATGGCGCGGGGCGCGAAGCCGTGGCGGAGGACCGCTCTTTTGCCAATCGGAGAATTTTTTTACCTCAAATCTATGATCCAAAGAGGGACAGGCAAAAAAAAAGCAGTACTTTTACACTCCAAAAACTGTATTGAAAGAAAATGGAAGACAAGAGCGTTATTGCAGCGAAAGACAAGAAAAGTCTGAACTTTATCGAACAAATAGTTGAGGCCGACCTGAAAGCCGGAAAGAACGACGGGCGTTTGCAGACACGCTTCCCGCCTGAGCCCAACGGCTACCTCCACATCGGCCATGCCAAAGCAATCTGCATGGATTTCGGCATTGCGCAAAAATATGGCGGTGTCTGCAATTTGCGTTTTGACGACACGAATCCGCAGAAGGAGGACACGGAATATGTCGAAGCCATCAAGAAGGACATCGAATGGCTGGGCTTCCACTGGGGGCATGTCTATTATGCCTCGGACTATTTCCAGCAGCTTTGGGACTTCGCCGTCCGGCTCATCAAGGAGGGCAAGGCTTATGTCGACGAGCAGACGAGCGAGCAGATCGCCGAGCAGAAGGGGACGCCGACGCAGCCGGGCGTGGAAAGCCCCTTCCGCGACAGGCCTGTCGAGGAGAGCCTCGCGCTTTTCGAAAAGATGAATACAGGCGAAATACCCGAAGGGGCCATGGTCTTGCGTGCCAAGATCGACATGGCCAATCCCAACATGCACTTCCGCGACCCTATCATCTACCGCATCATCAACAAAGAGCACCATCGTACCGGCACGCAGTGGAAAGCCTACCCCATGTATGATTTCGCACACGGGCAGAGTGATTTCTTCGAGGGCGTGACGCACTCGATCTGCACGTTGGAGTTCATCCCTCACCGCCCGCTCTACGACTATTTCATCGACGAGCTGAAGGAGGGCCGTGACCTTGAAGACCATCGCCCCCGGCAATATGAGTTCAACCGCCTGAATCTGACCTATACCGTCATGAGCAAGCGCAAGCTGCTCGCCCTCGTGAAGGAAGGCCTTGTCGACGGATGGGACGATCCGCGCATGCCGACGGTCTGCGGGCTCCGCCGCCGGGGCTTCTCGCCCGAGGCGGTCCGCAAGTTCATCGACATGATCGGCTACACCAAGTTCGACGCGCTGAACGACTATGCCATGCTCGAGGCTGCCGCCCGTGAGGACCTGAACAGCCGGGCCACCCGTGTCTCGGCTGTGTTGCGGCCTGTCAAGCTTGTCGTGACGAATTATCCTGAGGGCCGGAGCGAAGAGATGGAAGCCGTCAACAACCCCGAAAATCCTGCCGACGGAACGCACACCATCACTTTCAGCCGCGAACTCTGGATGGAGCGCGACGACTTCATGGAAGAGGCGCCCAAGAACTTCTTCCGTATGGTCCCGGGCAAGGAGGTGCGGTTGAAGAACGCTTACATCGTGAAGTGTACGGGGTGCAAGAAAAATGCCAGCGGCGAAGTGGAGGAAATCTACTGCGAATATGACCCCGAAAGCCGTAGCGGCCTGGCCGGGGCGAACCGGAAGGTGAAGGGGACGCTTCATTGGGTGAGCGCCCGCCACTGCCTGCCTGCCGAGGTGCGCCTCTATGACCGTCTTTTCAACGTCGAGAACCCTGCGGCCGACGAGCGTGATTTCCGTGAGTTGCTCAATCCGGATTCGCTGACCGTGCTCGGCAACTGTTATGTGGAACAATACGTGGCCGGGCTTCCTGCCGGGACTTATTTGCAGTTCCAGCGCATCGGCTATTTCTTTGCCGACACGCATTCTGCGCCTGGCCATCTTGTATTCAACCGCACGGTGAACCTGAAAGACACATGGGGGAGCCGGAATGGTAAGAAGTAAACGAACAAAAGCAGTTGGGAGAAAACATTGATGAGTAGCAGCACGTCGTATTATGACGACCCAGAGTTCAAGCGCGTCCTCCGCCGTTACGAGGAGGCATGTGCGGACGGTCAGCACGTTTATCTCGATGCCGACGACTTTGCCGACATCGTCGATTACTACCTCTCGCGCGACCGCCTGGACGAGGCCGACGCGTGTGTGACCTACGCTTTGACCCTCCATCCTGATCATACGCGCCTGCTCGTCCAGCTGGCGAAGAAGTACATCGACGAGGGGAACATCCAAGAGGCCCAGAACGTCGAGGCCTCCATCCACGACGCCGAAGACTACAACGCGAAGTTGCTGCACGCCGAGATACTGTTGTATAATTTTGAGTTTGAAAAGGCCGACAGCTATCTTGGCGAAAGTTTCACGGCGTCCGGCGACTTGGAAGATATCGACGATGTGCTCGACGTGGCGGCCCTGCTTCTTGACTACGAGCAGCCCAAACGGGCGGCTGCCTGGCTGGCCAAACTGAAAGACTTGAAGTTTGACCGGGCTTACTACTACTATTTGCTGTCGCTCTGCCATTTGCAGTCAGGGCGGTATGATGATAGTGTGGCTGTCGCCAATCAATGTCTGGATTTGGACCCGTACGACGGCGCATGTTGGGGCGTGTTGGCCAGCGCGCAGTTCGAGAAGCAGGAATACCGGAAAGCCGTCGATAGCGCGGACTATGCACTGGCCATCTGGCCGCAAGATGTCTCGGCCTTGCGCGTGAAAGCCAAGAGCCTCTACGAATTGCATGATTACGCAGCTGTTCATGAGGTGTTGTCGTCCGGGTTGGAACTTCATGGCAGCGACGTCGATTTCCTGTTGCTCGACGGCATGTGCCTGAATGCCTTGTCACGGCCCGAAGAGGCGCTGGTGCGCCTGAAAAAGGCCGGAAGCCTCAGTCCTGGTGGCTCGACGGACTACCTGCTTGACATTTACCGGCAGCTGGCCTATGCTTACAGCCTGTTGGGCGACGAAGCGGAAACCCTCTCATGCCTTGAACAGGTTGTCCGTCTGGGGGGCGATGCCTCGCTGTTGGACTTGCAGTATGTGCACAACGACTTTGCCGACGGTCGCGAGCAGGAGGCCTTGCAACGGGCAGCCCGCCTGTTCGATGACGGGCAGGCCGACGTCAGTGTGCGGTTGCACCTCACGCTCGTGTTGTCAGATTATGGTTATGCCGAGATGGCTTCGCGTATGCTTGAACGCCTGGAAAATGAAGACGGCATAGCCGGGAAAGGACTGTATGCCTATCGTGCATATGTCAGCCGTAAACTCGGACACACACGGGAGTACCTCCAATTTTTGGAAAAAGCCTGCGAACTGAGTCCGGACCGCGCACGTGACCTCTTCCAGGACGTGTTTCCCGGCTTGGACCCCTCGCAGTATGTTGCAGCGGCCCGGAAGAGGATGGAGGAAGGCGACAGGGATCTTGAATAAGCCTCCCCCCCCTTCTGATGAGCCGCGGCCTACACTCTTCCGGTGGAGGCCGCGGCTTGTTTTAACTGTACTTCCGGGGGTAGCGAAATGCGATGCTGGCTATCGTGCATAAACCTACGAGCATCGGGTAGTACAGGTAGGGCACAATGCCTACCGGGCTGAGGCCGGACAAGCCAGCCGCCATGAGCAACTGTGCCCCGTAGGGCAGTACGCCTTGCACACAGCAGGAGACGGTGTCCAGCACGCTGGCGCTCTTCCGTTTGTCCACCCCGTATCGCTCGGCGATGTGTTTGGCCAGCTTGCCGACAGAAAGGATGGCCACCGTATTGTTGGCCGTGCAAAGGTTGGCCAGCCCGACGAGCGCGGCTATCGAAAATTCCGCGCCACGCTTTCCGTTGACGTGTCGCGTGATGGCGCGCATCATGTAGGTGATGCCGCCATTGTAGCGAATGAGCTCAAGCAGGCCGCCGGCTATCATGGAAATGATGATCAGCTCGCCCATCGACGTGATGCCTTTGCCCATCGAGGCAAACCAGCTGACGACCGAAAAACCGTCAGTGTCCAGCAGGCCGACAAGTCCGGTGAGCAGGTTGCCTATGGCGAGTACGAAAATCACGTTCATTCCACAAAGCGCCATGACCAGTACAGCCACATACGGCATGACTTTCAGGAGATCATAGTCCGGAATGGCTTGTGCCGGAGCTTGGTTCTGGAAGCCAAGGTAGGTATAGAAGGCCAACGTGAGCAGGGCGGCGGGAAGCACGATGCGGAAGTTGACTTTGAATTTGTCGTCAAGGCGGCACTCCTGAGTGCGGGTGGCCACCACGGTCGTGTCCGAGATGAACGAGAGGTTGTCGCCGAAGAAGGCGCCTCCGGTCACCACGGCCACTGTCAGCGCAAGGTCGGCGCCGAGTGCCGGTGCCAGCCCCGCAGCTATGGGAACGAGGGTGACAACCGTCCCGACCGAAGTGCCGATGCTTATCGACACGAAGCATGAGGCCAGAAAGAGTCCGGCCAGCAAGAAATCTGCCGGCAACAGATTGCGTGCCAAGGCCACTGTGGCGTCGATGGCTCCCATGTCTTGGGCCGAGGCCGAGAAGGCGCCTGCCAGAACGAATATCCACACCATCGTCATGATGTTGGCGTCGCTGGCTCCGCGCGTGAAGACAGCCAGCCGCTTGTCTGCGGCAATGCCGCGCGTGATGGCCAGTGCATAGGCCGTAGTGACGATGAACACGACGGACATGGGGATGGCATAGAAGTCGGCGGCGGCCAGGCTTGTGCCGACAAAAAGCAGGGCAAAGAGCATGAGTGGGGTAAGGGCCAGAAGACCGTTGCGGCGTGGACGGCGGCGGCTGGGATTTGCTGTGGGCATGGCGCGGTTGTGTCGTTACGTTTGTGTGGGTTGAAGATGCAGGCCGCCGTCGTCTCCTGCGAGTTCCGGCGGCATGAAAAAAGCTCTGATGCCCGATGGGGCGTCAGAGCCAGTGTAGCGCCTACGGGAATCGAACCCGTATACCATGCGTGAGAGGCATGTATCCTAACCGTTAGATGAAAGCGCCGTTATGTTCGCGGAAGCTAGGAGATTCGAACTCCTGGTACGATTACTCGCACGGCAGTTTAGCAAACTGCTGGTTTAAGCCACTCACCCAAACTTCCTTCCGCGTTTTCTCTCAAACGCGGTGCAAAGATACGACATTCCTCTTAAAGTTCCAAATCATATTCCTGGAAATTTTGAGTAAACTCTTCAAAATGTGTCGTGGCGGGGCGGGACGTGTGGCGGAACTTGATTTTTCCGCGGCTGTGCTGATACGATTGCGGGGCTGGCGGCGTGGAAGGCAGGGGCGGCCGATCGGATTTTCCGTCGCCCTGACTGAAAATCCGGTCACTGCGGTCGGAAAAACGGGCAGGCCATGTGTAGTCCTGCCAGCGCGTGCGCCGAAGTCCGCACGCCCGGTGCCGGCAATGTGCGGGGCAGCTGTGCCTTTCAGCAGGTGCGGGGACGCCTCGGAACTGACCGCCGGGAGGTTGGCGCCGGACACTCCTTGCCGTCCGGGACATAAAAACTCCCGCCCGGCTGTGTGGCGCGCGGGCGGGAGTCTGTGTGGTGTTGCGGTAGGGGGCTGTCGGTGTCAGTTGATGCTGACTTTGTATGACGCGCTTTGCCCGCTGTTTGTCTTGACGTTGACCAAGGCAATCTGTGAAGCGACACGGGGAAGCGTAATGAGGCTCTTGCCGTGGGCGTTCACGTTGGCCAGTACGCGTCCGTCTATGCCATAAATGGCAACAGACTTGATGGCGTCGTTGGATTTCACAGTCAGGCGTCCACCATTGTTCGTGAGTTCAATGCCTTCGGCCGACCCTGTGACGGCAGTCGGTTTGTCGATGCCTACGGGAACCGTGCTGGCTTCTTCACAGATTTCGTGGACAATGGGCGACGCTCCGGTCCATCTGAGCTTGACGGCGATGGCGTCGGAGCAGTGTGCGTCAGCCAGCGAGAAGCTGGTGACTGCGCCGGTGAGCTCGCCGAGTTCGATCCATGTCTCGCCGTCTCGCGTGGCCGTTACGGTAGCGTCGTAGTCGCTCGATGCGTCAACGAATACGGTGACGTTGTCCACGAGGTTCGGATGCTGCAAGTTGTAGGTCAGTTCGCCTGTGCGTGGCGACGAATAGTAGGTCGATGGCTGGTTGTCGAACACCTCCGTGACGCCAATACCGGTGTTGGTCATGGCCGTAGGCACTTCGCCAAACTCGTTGTAGAGTTTGTTCACCTCAATCTCGTAGAGGCGGAGCCACTTGCTTGTGTTGGCATTGCGGACAAGAAGGCGTACATACCTGATGCTGTCGCCGTCGGCTTCGAAGTCGCAGTATGACATCTCGTCGGAGTATTTCACTACATTCTCGTTCTCCATGGTAAAATTGGTGATGTTCGTGCCTTTGATGCGGAGCGTGGTCCAACGCTGGCCGTCATTGGATGTTTGCACGAAAGCCGAGTTCATGTAGTCGCCGTTGGTCGTGCCGACGCAAACGCGGACGTCATAAACGGGTGTTGCCTTACTGAGCGTGATCTGGTAGGCATCATTGTTGATCTGGTTACGGTTGAGGACACAGAACGTCGAGTAGTCGCCGTCGTAAAGGTAGTTGCTCGTGTGGTTCTGCCATACTTCGCCGCTGGGGATAGTGGCTCCGGACACTGTGGCCGGTTGCGGGATTTCGAACCGGAACGTGGCGCGGTTGGGACGGAGCGGTTGGGGAGCGTTGGTTTTGTTGCGCAAGCCGATATACTTGCAGGGGGTGTCGAGGACGGCTCCCTTGGCCAGCGTGTTCCATGTCTTTCCGTTTTGTGAGTGGACAACGTCGAAGTGGTCATAGACGGTGTCGGCTACAGTGAGGTTATAGACATGCACGGGAGCAACGAGCTGAATGGCCAGCAGGTCGCCGGGAGCGAGCGTGTAAGTGGTGCTCGTGGCCATGCACACGCCTGCTTGATTGCTCTGTACGCGCGGCGGGGTGATGCCGTCGGCTGTGGTGTACGCCGTGGGCGCGTCGATGCTCTGTCGCTCGGGGAACATGTCGTTGAAGGCCTTGCTGCCCATCCATTCGGTAACGAACGGTTTGAGCGTCACGGCCGATGCGTTCACCTGGTAGCGGCCAACCTTGGGATCGGTGCCCATGCTTTCGAGCGTCTCGACGGTGTAGCGCGAGTCGGTGGCGAAGGCGTTGGCTTTCTTTTGTGCGGCGAGATAGGCTGTCCATTTGTCCGTCAGGTTGTCGACATCCTTGGCTTCGAGGAAATCATTGACGGTCGTGGCCATGTCGTGGACAAGGTTGAGCCACGGGCGGAGGTCGTTGAAGAAGAGGCGGTCTGACTCGACTTCGCTGGTCTCCATGCCGGCTACCGTTTCACAGGCGGCGATGATCTCGTCCATCTTGGCTTTCAGGCTGGCCGCGTCGGCTTCCTGGCCGCGTTCGATGCTGGTTTTGTAGCGCTGGATGAGGGTAGTGAGTTCGCTCGGGTCGTTGTCCCTCAGGTATGGGGCGAGTGTCCGGAACGCAGGAGCGTAGTCCTCGCTGATGATGGCGGGAATGGCGGCCTCCCAACTCTTCATGTTGTCGAAGCCGTCGTTGTTCCATGCGTAGTCAGCTACGCTGAAAAGGGCTATTTTTGAAATCTCACCCTGTTGCATGGGGTTGCTGAGTACGCCTGCACAGTGTTCGAGCGACGTCGGCATGCGCGAATTGTCGTTGACCTGCGTCATGTCGATAAAGTTCGAGTACATGTCCGAGGGGAATATCTGGCTGTCAGAACGGCCATTATCGTTGCAGGGGTAGTTCCACCACCATGCCACGTCGCGGCCGAACTCGTTCTTCATCGTGTTGAGGTCGTTATTGTTAGGCACTGTCCATACGCCATAACCGGTAGTGTAGAACACGATCTTTTCCGGAATTTCCGAGAGGGCCTTGAAATAAGCTTGGCGATTGTCCTGGCTGGTCCAAGTGAGGTTATAGACGTGCGGTACATAATGAAGCGGCTTGACCGTGTCGGCCGGAGCAGCGCCTGGTGTGTTCCATGTGGCGTCTATCTGGTTTTGCAGGTTGGTGAAGAACTGCGTGTAGAGCGGGAAGTTGTCGGGGTTGTCGTAGCCGCCGGCGTCATCGGTGAACACGCCGAACTGGCGGACACCCAAGTCGTACATGAGCTTGAACTTGTTCATTACGTCGGTGACGTCTTGGTCGGTCTTCGTATTAAGTCCCGGGTGGATGGCCCAGATGAAGCTGACTTTCGTGGCATGTGCCGTGGAGGTCAGTTCCTTGAACATGTCTTGGGTGAGCCAGCCGTTCTTCTCCTGTTGTTCGGTGATGGTCGTCGGGTAGGGATCGAGATAATAGCCGGAGTGATAAGGGTCGCTTTTGGCTCCATAGAGGTAGGTGTTGAGCTTGTAGCGGGCCATGAACTTCATGATGTCTTTCTTTACGGCAACCGAGTAGGGGTAGCCGTAATATCCCTCGACGAGTCCGCGCGACTGCTGGTCGGCATAGTCATTGATGGTGACGCAGGGCAGGTTTTCTGTGCCCTTGTCGAGCATTTGTTCGAGGCTGGCGAGGCCGTAAAACGTGGCATCTGTGTTCTCGCCAAGAATGACTAGTTGGGCGTTGGCCCCGTCTGAGGTCAGCGAGACAATGTGCCGGTCGAATTTTCCGGCCTTAGTCAGTACGCTACGGTCGATTCCAAGTTCTGTCGCTTTCTGGTCGGCCACGCCTTCCGAGCCGGCCACGCCTAAGTAAATGTTCGTCTGTCCTGACACAGCGGCATCGGTGAAGCTTACCGTGATGCCGTGCACTGTCAAAACCTCCTGTGCTCTGTCTTTGGTGTATTGGTCAATCGTGGGGTCACAGACGATGTTGACGGTCGGGGTGAGCGAAACTTGGCCGTCGACGGCAATCTGTTCCTGCGGGACGGGGTAGATAGTGTACACTTCGTCCGCATATGCGGGGACCGTGCACAGCCCGCCCATCGCCCACAGCAGGCAAACGGGGATAACGTGTCGTTTCATAGATTATACATTAAAATTGTTTGTTGGATATGTGTCTTATTTGAGTCCCTGTAAAGTTTCTTTGAGCGACTTGATTTTTTCTTCGGAGTCTTTCTCTTTCTTGCGTTCCAGTTCGACTACTTTGTCGGGTGCGTTAGCCACGAATTTTTCGTTCGAGAGCTTTTTCCTGATGCCTGCGAGGAATTTTTCCAAGTGTTCCAGCTCGGCTTCGATCTTGGCTTTTTCGGCATCTACATCGATGAGGCTGCCTAATGGAACGGCCAGTTGAAGTGTGCCGACCATGAAAGCCGAAGCCCCGTCGCTCTTGGTGGACACGCGGCTGAACGTGTCGATGTTGGCCATCTTGGCGATGACCGCTTCGAATTCGGCTACGGCTTCCTCGTCTACGATTTCCAGCGTGAGCGGTTCCTTGGGCGAGAGGCCTTTCTGGCTGCGGATGCTGCGTACGTTCGTGACGATAGCTTTCACCTCCTCGATGCGCCCTACGAGGTCCAGTTCTGATGCTGTTGGTTGGGTATGAGCGATGGGAACAGTCATAATAGTCTCGCCCTCTTTCCTGTCTGACAGGTTTTGCCAGAGTTCTTCGGTGATGAATGGCATGAACGGGTGGAGCATCTGGACAAGCGTCTCGAAGAACCGGAGGGATTGCTCGTAGGTCTTCCGGTCGATTGGGCTGCCGTAGGCGGGCTTCACCATTTCGAGATACCAGTTCGAGAACTCGTCCCAGAAGAGGCGGTATGTCTCCATGAGCGCTTCGCTCAGGCGGTACTTCGAGAAGAGGTCGTCGATGGCGGCTTGGCTCTTGTGGATTTGCGCCGCGAACCATTGGGTGGCCACCCGTGCGGTCTCGGGCTGTTCAGTGTCGGCCACTTCCCAGCCTTTGATCAGGCGGAAAGCGTTCCAGATTTTATTACAGAAGTTACGGCCTTGTTCGCAGAGGGATTCATCGAAGAGGATGTCGTTGCCGGCCGGTGCGGCCAGCATGATCCCCATGCGTACGCCGTCGGCACCGAACTTGTCGATGAGCGCGAGCGGGTCGGGCGAGTTTCCCAGCGATTTCGACATTTTGCGACCGATCTTGTCACGGACAATGCCGGTGAAGTAGACGTTGCGGAAAGGCGGTTTGCCGGTGTATTCGTAGCCAGCCATAATCATGCGGGCCACCCAGAAGAAGAGGATGTCGGGGCCGGTGACGAGGTCGCTCGTCGGGTAGTAGTAGCTGAATTCCGCGTTGCCCGGTTCGAGGATGCCGTTGAAGAGCGAGATGGGCCAGAGCCAGGACGAGAACCATGTGTCGAGGGCGTCTTCGTCTTGCCGCAGGTCGTTGATTGTCAGCGAGCTGTCTCCCGTTTTTTCGATGGCCAATTTGAGCGCCTCTTCCGGAGTTTCGGCCACGACGTAACCGCCGTTCGGAAGGTAGTATGCCGGAATGCGGTGGCCCCACCATAGCTGGCGGCTGATGCACCAGTCTTTAATGTTTTCCAGCCAGTGGCGATAAGTGTTTTTGTATTTAGCAGGATAGAACTTGATTTCGTCGTTCATGACTGGCGGAAGGGCGATCTCTGCAAAGTGCTGCATGCGAAGGAACCACTGCATGGAAAGCTTGGGCTCGATGGGCACGTTGGTGCGTTCGCTGAATCCTACGTTGTTCGTGTACGGTTCTACTTTTTCGAGCAGTCCGGCAGCTTCCAGGTCTTTCTCGATTTGCTTGCGCACCTCGAAACGGTCCATGCCGACGTAGAGGCCGGCTGCTTGACTGAGTGTGCCGTCGTCGTTGAAGATGTCAATGCTTTCGAGATTATGTTTCTCGCCGAGCATGTAGTCGTTGACGTCATGGGCGGGCGTCACTTTGAGGCATCCCGTGCCGAATTCGATATCTACGTATTCGTCTTCGATGACCGGAATGGAGCGGCCGACGAGGGGGACGATCACCCGTTTGCCGCGGAGCCACTGGTTCTTCGGATCGTTGGGGTTGATGCACATGGCCGTGTCGCCCATAATGGTTTCTGGACGCGTGGTGGCTACGACCGCATAAGCTCCGTTGGCTTGCGGGTCGTCCACCATATAGCGGAGGTAATAGAGTTTGCTGTGCTCTTCCTTGTAGATCACTTCCTCGTCTGATAGGGCTGTTTGGGCTTTCGGGTCCCAGTTGACCATGCGGACGCCGCGGTAGATAAGGCCTTTTTTATAAAGGTCTACGAATACCTTGATGACGCTTTTCGAGCGTGTTTCGTCCATGGTGAAGGCCGTGCGGTCCCAGTCGCATGATGCGCCGACGCGCCGCAGTTGTTTAAGGATGATGCCGCCGTGTTCGTCGGTCCAGTCCCAAGCGTGTTTGAGGAACTCTTCACGCGTGAGGTCCGCTTTCTTGATGCCCTGTTCAGCCAAGCGGTTCACCACCTTGGCTTCCGTGGCGATGGACGCATGGTCTGTGCCTGGAACCCAGCATGCGTTTTTCCCCTCTTGGCGGGCCCGACGGACAAGGATGTCCTGAATCGTTTCGTTGAGCATGTGTCCCATGTGTAGGACGCCCGTCACGTTGGGCGGAGGGATGACTACGGTGAACGGCTGCCGGTTGTCGGGTTTTGAACTGAACATCTTGTGGTCCATCCAATACTGGTACCACTTATTCTCTACTTCTTCGGGATTGTATTTTGCTGCTAACTCCATGACTTGAAAGTCGTTTCTGTTTCTAATCGTAGTGTCGGGCAAAGGTAGTAAAAAATGTGGCTGCGACCAAAACGACGGCGGGAGAAGTTGGCCGCCTGTTGGAATGTTGGTCGTTTCTGACTGGTTCTATTGTGGAAATATAAGGCGTTTTCTTTCTATCGCGGCAAAAAGTCAGATGACTGACAAAAGTTTTATGCTAATGTGTGAAATGTAGGGCGTGGACTATGCGTGAAGTCAAATTGACGACCTGAGTAAACCACCTTGTATCTTCCCGTCCCGGAAACCGTTCTGGTCTCCGCTTGGTGAGCGGATAAAAAACCGCCGCTCCTCATGTGGAGGGGCGGCGGTTGTGTGCGTAGGCCGTCAGGGGGGGACGGTGATTATTTGCGGAAGAGCATGTCGGCCGTGATGGCTTGCCATTTCCCGCCCGGGGTGCGGAAGTTCACTTTCCCGTCGTTCCAGTAGGTCGGGTATCCGCCATAGATGCCTCCGGTGAAGATGACCTTGATCGGGTGGAAGCCTTTGGCCAGTACGCGTTGGGCGTTCTCGCGGCTTTGGCGCTTGATGCGGTCGCTGTCGTTGTCGATGAGTTTCACACCGTCGATCCAGAACTGCGTGTTGGTGGTCGAGAATTCGTAAATGCCGTCTTCCGGTATGTAGACATAGCCTTCGGCTACGGCGGCGTAGTTCTCGACATCACGGACGTTGCCCGGGACGAGCGTCTGCGAGCGGACGGCCTCAATGGTGGCGGCAGCCTTGTGATACCAGTGCTTGACCGTGTCGAGGTCAGCTACATACATGAAGTCGCCGTTAGCCAGGCGCAGGTCGAGTCCTTTGCGCGGTGTGCGGTCGAACGTGACAGCCGGAGCGGGTACTTGCTTGTCTGCCTCGATGGTGCGGACGGGGCCCATGAGTCCGCATGGCAGGATGACGGCCGCTTTGATCGTGCTGCTTTGTGTCAGGACGATAGGTCCGGTGTAGGTCGTCGACGACGCCGTCGGCTGGCTGCCGTCGAGCGTGTAGACTATCTTTTCGGGGCGTGTCGTGCTCAGCGTAACGTGTGTTGTGTCGCTGAACGCCAGGTGGCTGCACGAACCGCCCGGTTGCTCAGGCAGGGGGATGTGGAAACCGATGCCGTGGGCTTGCAGGCGCAGGGCTGCGTCGGTGTCGATACGGCGGACAAAGTCGGTGTAGTTCTTGCGGCCCGGCATCGTCCAGCCGATTTCGGCCACCGCCAGTGCGCGAGGGTAGAGCAGGTTTTCGAGTTGCCCCTGCGTGTGGATGTATTCCGCCCAGAGGTTACCCTGTACGCCGAGTACGTAGCGATCGGCGTGATTGGCAGAAAGCACTTTGGGCACAGGGTCGTACTTGTAGACGCGTTCGAGGTAAGAGTTCCCGCCGATACAGGTTTGCTCTACGTTCGGGTCGCCTTGGTAGAAATTGATATACAGCCCGTGGCTGCTGGGCGTCATGATGACGTTGTGGCCGGCGCGTGCGGCGGCGATGCCGCCGTCTTCGCCGCGCCAGGACATGATGGTTGCCGTCTTGTTGAGGTTTCCGCCTTCGAGAATCTCGTCCCAGCCGATGATGCGTTTGCCTTTCTTTTCAAGGTACTTCTCCACGCGGCTTACGACATAGCTTTGGAGTTGTGCTTCTTTGGGGCGGCCTTTCTCGTCGACGTAACCCAGTTTGCTGATCAGCTTCTGACAGTTGGGGCATAGTTCCCACTCGATGCGGGGGCTCTCATCGCCGCCGATGTGGAAGTACTTGCTCGGGAAGAGTGGGGCGAGTTCGTCGATTACGTCTTCGAGGAAGTCGAATGTGGTCTCCTTTCCGGGACACATGACGACATCTTCGACGCCCCAGATGATACGGGGCGTGATGGAGTCGCCCCGGCACGACAGCCACGGATAGGCTGCAATGGCGGCCAGTTCATGACCCGGGATTTCCAGCTCGGGGATGATTTCGACATGGCGGGCTGCGGCGTAGGCTACAATGTCTTTCACCTCGTCTTGTGTGTAGAAGCCGCCATGACGGCTTCCGTCGCCCTCCGTCCGCCATGCGCCGACCTCTGTCAGCTTCGGATATTTCTTGATTTCGACGCGCCATCCCTGGTCGTCGGTCAAGTGCCAGTGGAGCGTGTTAATCTTGTAGTGCGAGAGCATGTCGATTTGCTTCTTCATCACGTCGACAGGGATGAAGTGGCGGCAGGGGTCAAGCATGATGCCACGGTAGGGGAAACGCGGCTCGTCGTTGATGACAACGGCGGGGGCTGTCCAGGTCTTGACGCCAGCCTGTGGGGTGGCGGCTTCAATCTGTGGCGGGAAGAGCTGCATGAGGCTTTGTGTGGCATAGAAGAGGCCGCGGTCTGTGCTGGCGGTGATTTCGACGCCCGGCTGGCCTACGACGAGGCGGTAGGCTTCGGGCTTGAAGCCGGATTTGTCTATTTTCAGCACGATGGAGCCTGCGCTCGGCTTTTTGGCCATTTGGATGTCGTAGCCGGTGGCGGCATTAAGACGGGCGATGAGGCTTTCGGCCACGTCTTTGGCTCCCTTGCCTTCGGCTACGACCGTGGTGGTCGGCGCCAAGGTGAAATGGCCTGTTCCGTGCACGATTTCCTGTGGCGTGGGGACAATGTTGAGCGCGACGGACTGTGCGCCGGCCGGCAATCCGCAGGCCAGCAGGAATGTCGCGATGAGTAGTGGGGTTTTCTTCATGATGCGTCTGATGGGTTTAAGGTTTATGTATGATGGATTGGGTATGGTCGGATAAATGGCGGGAGCACTGGCCGTTCTTCCTGTCAGCCGTCGGGACGTTTCTGTCAGCCGTTTCGTTTTTCCGGTCACTGCGCCGGGACTGCCCGTTGGTGGGGCAGGTGTATTGTCCTTTATGCCGGGTGGCGTGCCCGAACCGGACGGCGTGTTGCGGGCAGATGTGGTAACAGGCCAGGCAGCCCGTGCAGTGTCCGAGCCACTCGGGGCGTCCGTCGGGTCGGTGCCGGATGTTCTGGACGGGGCAGTGGGCGCTGCATGCGTGGCAGCCGTTGCACGAAGGTTGGGCGTGGAAATAGCGGTCGGTGACAAAGAAACGGTTGAACAGCGGTCTGAGTACACACGACTTCACCCAAGGCATGCTGCCGGGAGTGACGCGGCTGACGCCCCGGCGGGCGGATAGGATGTCGGCCGCGATGGCGTCGAGCGTGAGGCGAGATGCGTCGAGTTTATGCCCGGCGACTGCTTCGCTGTCGACGTCGAAACCCGGGAGGCAGACATAGGTGTTGGGCATCTGCACTGAGAAGACGGCGCGCAGGGACATCCCCTTGGTCTGCAAGACTGAACGGAGTTCCCTGTCGGCCAGTCCGATGTCGTCGCCGCAAGTCATGACACCGTAGACGTAGGCTTCCGGCGCGGCGAAGCCCTCGGGGAGCGACTGTATGAACCGGCGTACCCAACGGGGAAGGCCCCAGGCATGGACAGGAAAGACCCAGCCGATGCGGTCGTAGCGCAGGGCGCCGCGAACGGTGTCGGAAGCTTGTGTCATGTCGTAGAGGGCATCGCCCGTCAGGCGTGCCAGGGTCTGTGCTGCATATCGGCTGTTTCCTGTTCCGCTGAAATAGAAAATCGCGTTCATCTGAGGCGTTGTTGGAATACATAGCAATCTTTGAACACCACTTTGGCGCTTTCGACCGGATGGGCGAACAGGCCGAAGACCGCACTGCCGCTGCCGCTCATGGCGGCATAAACGGCGCCGAAGTCGTAGAGCGTCTGCTTGATGGCTGCGATTTCGGGATGCGCCGCAAAGACGCTTTCCTCAAAGTCGTTGCCGAGGCGGCCGCGCCATTCCGTCACAGGGCGCGCGATGACGTCGGCCAATTCCGTGTCGGGGCGCCGGGGTGTCACGCCGGCGTAGGCTTCGCGAGTGGAAACGTGGACCGGAGGCTTGATGAGCAGGAGCGTCCACCCTTTCAGCGAGAGTGTGAGGGGGGTGAACCTGTCGCCGATGCCGGTCGCAAGGACGGGGCGTTCGCGCACGAAGAACGGACAGTCGGCCCCAAAGGCCGAAAGCCGCCGTTCCATTTCCGTCGCGCTCAGTCCGAGGCCGAACTGCTCGTTCAGTTGCTTCATCATGTGAGCCGCGTCGCTGCTTCCTCCGCCCAACCCGGCACCGGTGGGGATGTGCTTGTCCATGTAGATGTCGAGGGCTGGGAGGCCGAATTCTTCCTTCATCGAGAGGTAGACCCGTACGACGAGGTTGTCCGCCGCCTCACCGTCGATCCGCAGTCCGACTTGCTGGAAGGCGTAGGGCGCGTTGGAGTGGAGCAGGGGCTTTGTCTCGAGCGTGTCACACAGCGGGATAGGGTAGAAAACCGTCTCCAGATTATGATAGCCGTCGGGACGTTTCTCCACCACGTATAGGCCGAGATTGATTTTAGCCGGAGGAAAAGTTAGCATAGGCTCAGTCGTAAGTCAGGCAAAGGTAACGTTTTATCAAAAATAAATCCGTACTTTTGTCCCATAATTTTAAATATGTCTAAAAGCTACAACAAGAGTTATGCTTACTATCAAACAAATCACAGACGATAAGGAAGCCGTCATCCGCGGGCTTGAAAAAAAGCATTTCGGCGGTGCGCGCGAATGTATCGAACAGGTGCTCTCTTTCAACAATGCGCGCAAGGCGGCGCAAGCTGAACTCGACAGTTGCCTTGCAGAGGTGAAGGCGCTGTCGAAAAGCATCGGCGCTCTCATGAAGGAAGGCAAAGCAGCAGACGCCGAAGCTGCCAAGCAGAAAGTGGCGGACATCAAAGTGAAGACTAAGGAGCTCGAAGCCAGGATGGCGACGGCTGAGGCTGACATGAACCAGCTGCTCTACACCATACCGAACGTGCCCTACGACATTGTGCCCGAAGGCAACGGGGCGGAGGACAACCTCGTTGTCAAAACGGGCGGGCACGACACCGTGCTGCCCGAAAATCCGCTGCCGCACTGGGAACTTGCCAAGAAGTACAACCTGATAGACTTTGACCTCGGTGTGAAAATCACAGGTGCTGGTTTCCCTGTTTACATAGGCCAGGGCGCCCGCTTGCAGCGTGCGCTGATCGACTTTTTCCTTGATGAGGCCCGTGCCGCCGGCTACACGGAAATCATGCCTCCCACTGTGGTCAACGCAGCGTCGGGTTACGGCACCGGCCAGTTGCCCGACAAAGAAGGGCAGATGTATCACTGTGACTTGGATGACCTCTACCTGATCCCGACGGCCGAGGTGCCCGTGACGAACATATACCGCGACGAAATCCTCGACGAGAAAGACCTTCCGGTCAAGAACTGCGCCTACACGCAATGTTTCCGCCGCGAGGCCGGCTCCTATGGAAAGGACGTGCGCGGCCTTAACCGCCTGCACGAGTTCTCGAAAATCGAACTCGTCCGCATCGATAAGCCTGAGCACTCGGCACAGTCGCATCAGGAGATGCTCGACCATGTTGAAAACTTGCTTGTCAAGCTCGAATTGCCGTACCGAATCCTGAGACTATGTGGCGGCGACATCAGTTTCACGGCGGCCTTGTGCTATGACTTTGAGGTGTATAGCGAAGCGCAGAAGCGTTGGCTGGAAGTAAGTTCCGTGTCTAATTTCGATACGTACCAGGCCAACCGTCTGCACTGCCGCTACCGACGTGCGGACAAGAAGATCGAGCTCTGCCACACGCTGAACGGGTCGGCGCTCGCCCTGCCGCGCGTGGTGGCTGCTTTGCTCGAAGACTTCCAGACGCCTGACGGCATACGCATCCCCAAGGCTCTGCAACCCTATATGGGCTGCGATATGATCCGTTGAGCGGATTGCCCCACTGGAATGCAGGCTTGGAAAATCCTGTCGCAGTGACAGAAAAAACTGTCAGGGCGACAGGATTTTCTGTTACTGCGGTTTGTCTGCCCGCCTCGGCCGACGTGTACGGCTGAATCTGGAAATGGAAAAGCGCGATGGCGTCCAGGAATGCGGACACTGTCGCGCTTTGTGCGTAAAAAAGGACAGGAGGCCTGTAAGCCGGGTTCTGTACCGCCCGTATTGGACGGTGTCTGCCATTTATCCGGACCTGCCGTCGCCGACAGGCTCTATCGTTCTACCCTCCGGCGCATTGCTCGGGCGGGTCACCCTCAGTCGCCGGTTTACATGAACTTTCAACATCCGGCAGGCACGGCCTGCATGTCGCCATGCAGCCGGTGGGCTCTTACCCCACCTTCTCACCCTTACCGACGCCGTGTGGCGCCGGCGGTTGTTTTCTTCTGCCTTCGCTCACCCTTGCGGACGACTTCCCGTTAGGAAGCGGATTGCCCTGTGTTGCCCGGACTTTCCTCCTGCGCCACTGGGACGCACGCGGCAGACCGGCCTCCTGTTCCTTAGTGGCTGCAAAGGTACGAATTAAATCCGATTCGTGTCCCCCCGGTGCTTCTTTCTCCGGCTCCAAGGCAGGCTGAGGAGCCGTGGGCGGTGCTTTTCAAATTCGTTCAGTGCGCAGTCGGCCTGTCTGTGTCCGAGACGGATGAGAGCGTCGGCCTGCGGGAAGTCGAACACCGAAGCGCACAGCATGGGCACTTCGACAACAACGTCCACCGGGTGTGCCGCCAAGGTTTGCGCGATGAGGCGTTGCGTCATCAGGTCGAAGATCGAGCGGATTGTGCCCACGTATCCGGCCGGGCCGCCCGAATTGCTGAAAACGTTGTCCAGCAGGTTCGTGCGCCACGAGCGTACTGCCTTATATTTCTCTCGCAGGTAGGCTATGGGTGTCGGAGCCTTGGTGCCGTGCGTGTGCGGGCGGTTGGCTATGTTCTCGTTACCGTAGGCGTAAAGGTTGACGGCGACGCTAAGTTCGCGGCGGCCGGGAAGGGCCAGGTCGACCGGAATCGGGTTGACCACACTGCCGTCTACGAGCCGCACGCCTTCTTTTTCCACGGGTGTCAGCACGGCCGGGATGGCTATTGAGGCACGGATAGCCTCGTAGACGCTGCCTCGCGTGAACACTTCGGCGCGGCCGGTCGTGAGATTGGCCGCCACGATGGACAACCTGACGGGCAGCGACTCGATGGCGCAGTCGGGGGCAAGTTCTTTCAGCTTTTCGATGAAACGTCCACCCCTGATGAAACCTTGCTCGGTCAGGGTGAAGTCGAGATAGTTGGCCATGTTTTCCGTCGAGACAGTCCGCATGAAGCTTTCGAGGGCGTCGAGCCGTCCCATCGCATAGAAAGCACCGACCACAGAGCCGATTGAACAACCCGCCACAGCGCGTATGCGGTAGCCTCGGGCTTCGAGTGCGTGGATGGCGCCGATGTGAGCCAGCCCGCGTGCTCCACCGCATGACAGGGTGAGCACAACGTCTTTTTTCATGTTATATATATTTAATGTGTGGCAAAGGTAGCAATTTCTTCCACCGTACCTGGATTAATCAGAAAGGAAACGGGTTTTTCAAGATGGCGACGAAAAAAAACGGTGATACGTTTGGAACATATCGGAAAAAGTCTTACTTTTGCATCGCTTTTCCGAACAACAGACAGGGCGCTTAGCTCAGCTGGTTCAGAGCGTCTGCCTTACAAGCAGAGGGTCGGGGGTTCGAATCCCTCAGCGCCCACCAAAAATTGATCGCTGTCTGTTGTTTAATTGAAAGTTGTCTTGCTCGTACGGGCGCTTAGCTCAGCTGGTTCAGAGCGTCTGCCTTACAAGCA
>UMGZ01043629.1_pt1 | contig 84621 bp, 70 predicted proteins | sample 1965421 | NCBI WGS metagenome assembly UMGZ01 (sample SAMEA4836087, study PRJEB28245) | human gut metagenome | biome: gut microbiome; material: fecal sample | place: Denmark | collected 2008
GATATCCTGCCAGCCGGCCCGTTTTGTGGAGAAAACCACCGTTTCCATCGTTATTTAGCTCCGTTTCTCTTCTTGTTGTTTGGAACGTTTGTACGGGACCTCCTTGTGTGCTTGCCGGTATGGAAAGAATGAAAAAAACAGCGATGAAACCGGCTATTTCTGTAAAATCATGTGTGCAGACAGCCTCAGAGCGTCATGACGCTCTGGGGCTGTCTGTGGTAGTAGGGAGAAAATAGGGTGGGTGTTTGCTTAGGCCCAATAAACAGCTCTCAGCGCTTTTGCCGTGTCTGGATTGATTGTATCGTTTGCGGCGATGAATGAGAGAGCCTTAGCCGTGGTGTCAACGGGAACTACCGTGTCGTTGGCAGCCAGCCAAGTGAAGGCTTTGGCCGTAGTGTCAGCCGGCACTACCGTGTCGTTTGCGGCGATGAAACCGTCAGTTTTTGCCGTCGTGTCGGTAGGAACAACTGTATCATTAACAGCCAGCATGTTGAAAGCCTTGTCTGTTGTGTCGACCGGAACGACCGTGTCGTTGGTCGCAATGTTCAGTGGAGCCTTGACCGTGGTGTCGGCGGGAACTACCGTATCATTGGCGGCAACGGCGCCACCCTGCGTGCTACGGCCACCGATAGCCATCATGCTGCTTACACTAACGAATGCTACTACTGCTACAAATAACTTTTTCATGATTGTTTGTTTTTTTATGTCAGTTTTAATGAATTTCGTTTCCACTTCCGTTAAAGGACAACGGCTGTGCCAAAAAAGTAGATTTTTTATAACTTATTGGAGTACAGCTGTTTGTGATTTTGTGGCTTTATTGCGTGTTTGAGGCGTCGATGTGGAATTGGCGTTGAAAGTGTGGAATGCGTCCCCAAAAGTGAGGAAGTGACATCAATCCCCCAGAGTGCGGATGAATGCTTTTCTGCGTTCTATCGGCTGACCGTTCAGCGAAAAAGTGTAACTTTGCGGCTATACAATAAATATAATCGAAAATCCGAACGTTATGATTTTGTTTTTTACGACTCCCACGAAAACCGTTATTGCGGTTCAAGCAGAAGCTAAGCCGTCGGAAGCCGACGTGAAAGCCTTGTGCTGGCTGTTGGGCGACGCTGTTGTTGAGGCCGCCGACCATCTCGTCGGTTGGTACGTAGGTCCGCGCCGCGAGATGATTACACCGTGGAGCACAAATGCCGTTGAAATCACGCAAAACATGAACCTCAGCGGTATCAGCCGTATTGAGGAATACTTTCCCGTGTCTGGCCCTGACGCCGACCACGATCCCATGTTGCAGCGGATGTATGACGGTTTGGATCAAGAGATTTTCACGGTGAACATTCAGCCTGCCCCGATTCGCCATATCGACGATTTGGAGACGTATAACGAAGAGGAGGGGCTTGCGCTCTCTCCGGCAGAAATCGACTATCTCCACCAAGTGGAGCAGCAGCTTGGCCGGAAATTGACAGACTCCGAAGTGTTCGGCTTCGCACAAATCAATTCCGAACACTGTCGGCATAAGATTTTCGGGGGCGTCTTCATCATCGATGGCGAGGAGCGTCCCTCGTCGCTGTTTGCCCTGATCAAGAAAACGACGAGCGAGAACCCGCATCACATCATATCGGCCTATAAGGACAATGTGGCTTTCTCGCAAGGGCCCATCGTCGAGCAGTTCGCCCCGAAAGACCATTCGACAAGCGATTACTTCGTCGTGAAAGATATTGAGAGTGTCATTTCGCTGAAAGCAGAGACTCACAATTTCCCGACAACCGTCGAGCCTTTCAATGGAGCTTCGACCGGAACGGGCGGAGAAATCCGCGACCGTATGGGAGGCGGTGTCGGGTCGTGGCCGATAGCCGGAACGGCTGTCTACATGACGGCTTATCCGCGCCTTGACGGCGGGCGTCCTTGGGAGGGCGCCATGCCTGCCCGCAAGTGGCTCTATCAGACACCAGAACAAATCCTTATCAAAGCGTCGAACGGCGCGTCGGATTTCGGAAACAAGTTCGGTCAGCCCCTCATCACCGGTTCGGTGCTCACTTTCGAACATACGGAAAACGGCGAGCAATATGGATATGACAAAGTCATCATGCTGGCTGGCGGTGTGGGCTACGGGACAAAGCGCGACTGCATTAAGGGCACGCCCACCAAAGGGAATAAGATCGTTGTAGTCGGTGGTGACAACTATCGCATCGGTCTGGGTGGCGGATCCGTTTCCTCAGTCGATACCGGCCGTTATTCGAGCGGCATCGAGTTGAACGCTGTGCAGCGTGCCAATCCCGAGATGCAGAAACGTGCCAACAATCTTGTGCGTGCCCTTTGTGAGGAAGACGTGAACCCAGTGGTGAGCATCCATGACCACGGGTCGGCCGGACATGTCAACTGCCTCTCGGAGCTGGTGGAGGACTGCGGCGGACTGATCGACATGACGCAGCTCCCCATTGGCGACAAGACGCTTTCGGCCAAGGAAATAATCGCTAACGAGAGCCAGGAGCGCATGGGGCTCCTTATCCAGGAAGAGCATCTCGACCATGTGCGGCGCATTGCCGAGCGCGAGCGGGCGCCGATGTATGTGGTCGGCGAAACGACGGGAGATGCCCATTTCGCTTTCGAACAAGGCGATGGCATCAGACCGTTCGACCTCGATGTCGCTCAAATGTTCGGCCATTCGCCGAAGACTGTCATGGTCGACGAGACTGTCGTCCGTCGCTACGAAGACGTTACGTATGATGTCGCCCGCCTGCAAGAATACTTAGACAACGTGCTTCAACTCGAAGCCGTGGCCTGCAAGGACTGGCTGACGAACAAGGTGGACCGCAGCATTACCGGAAAAGTGGCCCGTCAGCAGACGCAAGGCGAACTTCAATTGCCTTTGTCTGACTGTGGTGTCGTAGCACTCGATTACCGTGGCCGGGCCGGCATCGCCACCGCCATCGGTCATGCTCCCCAAGCCGGGCTGGCCAGTCCCGAGGCTGGTTCCGTGCTTTCTGTGTCAGAGGCGCTGACTAACATCGTATGGGCGCCGTTGGCCGAAGGGCTTGACAGCGTGTCACTTTCAGCCAACTGGATGTGGCCCTGCCGTTCGCAGAAAGGAGAGGACGCCCGCCTTTATGCCGCAGTGCAGGCCCTGAGCGACTATTGCTGCGCCTTGAAAATCAACGTTCCCACGGGCAAGGATTCCCTCTCCATGTCACAGCAATACCCCGACGGTGAGAAAATCGTTTCGCCCGGAACCGTGATCGTGTCGGCCGGCGGCGAAGTGAGCGATGTGCGTAAAGTGGTTTCGCCCGTACTTGTCAATCATGGCAAGACGACACTCTATCACATTGATTTCAGTTTCGACAAGCTCCGGCTCGGCGGTTCGGCTTTTGCACAGACATTGGGTTGTGTCGGTAGCGATGTCCCGACAGTCACTAATCCCGACTATTTCCGCGATGCCTTCAATGCGGTGCAGGAACTCGTTAAGCGCGGACTCATTCTGGCTGGGCATGACATCTCAGCCGGTGGCTTGATCACCTGCCTGCTCGAAATGTGTTTTGCCAACACCGAGGGGGGACTTGAAATCAGCCTCGACCGTTTCAAGGAGGACGATCTTGTCAAACTTCTGTTTGCCGAAAATCCGGGAGTGGTCATCCAAGTGGCCGACAAGCACAAGCATGAAGTCAAGAAGTTGCTCGACGACGCCGGAGTGGGCTACGTGAAGTTGGGGCAGCCGACAGAAGAGCGTCATATCCTCGTGGAAAAAGAGGGAGCCACTTACCAGTTCGGCATCGACTATTTGCGCGATGTGTGGTATTCCACCTCTTATCTCCTCGACGCCAAGCAAAGCATGAATGGATGCGCTAAAAAACGCTTCGAGAACTATAAGCAGCAGCCGCTTGAATTTAACATAGCCCCGCACTTTGAGGGGACGTTCGCACAGTTGGGCATCGATCCCGGCCGCCGCACTCCGTCTGGCGTGAAAGCTGCCATCATCCGCGAGAAAGGCACGAACGGTGAGCGAGAGATGGCTTACGCACTCTACCTCGCAGGTTTCGACGTGAAAGACGTTATGATGACCGACCTCGTCAGTGGCCGCGAAACGCTTGACGACATTAACATGATTGTCTTCTGCGGAGGCTTCGCAAATTCAGACGTACTTGGTTCGGCCAAAGGTTGGGCAGGAGCTTTCCTTTATAATGAAAACGCCAAGGCGGCCCTTGACCGCTTTTATGCCCGCCCTGATACGCTTTCGCTCGGCGTTTGCAATGGCTGCCAGTTGATGATTGAGTTGAACCTTGTCAATCCCGAGAAAAAGCAGCGAGCCCGTATGCTTCACAACGACAGCCGCAAGTTCGAGAGCGCCTTTGTCGGAGTGACCGTCCCGACCAACCGCAGCGTCATGTTCGGTTCGCTTTCCGGCGAACGCTTGGGCATCTGGGTGGCCCACGGCGAAGGGAAATTCTCGTTGCCTTATCCCGAAGACGACTATAACGTCGTGCTGAAATATAGTTATGACGAGTATCCCGGAAATCCTAACGGGTCAGACTATGGCGTAGCTGGTATTTGTTCGCCGGATGGCCGTCATCTCGCCATGATGCCCCACTTGGAACGCGCGTTCTATCCGTGGCAATGTGCATACTATCCGGAAGACCGTCGCACGGACGACGTGACGCCTTGGATTGAAGCCTTTGTGAACGCCCGCCGCTGGGTGGAGGCACACAAAGGATAGGACGTCCTTGTCAGTAGATATAGGAAATTATAAGTGCCCGCTTTCAAAAGATAAGAGGGCGGGCACTTTTTTTATAACCCTCTTAAATTTAATTCTTATGAAACATTTTCCTACGTGGTCATTGTCCGTAACCGTGTTCGCACTGTCTGTCTCGTTGGCGGCTTGTTCCAGCGATATGGAGGTGGCTGACGCAAATCTCGTTTCGTCCAGTGAGCAGCAAACGACAGAGAACCCTGCGTTTTTTCCTGCGGATGACGGGACCCGTCCGTTGCGCGGGTCCACAGCGTCAGCCAACCTCCGGCTATTGCTTGATGCGGTCGAACCGTCAACCTTTCTCAATATCGAACCGCTGACTATTACCGAAGCACAATACGCAGAGATAAAAGACGAAGTCGATGCGAAGTGCGTGGTGCCGGGAGACACCTACGCCACGTTCAGGAACATCTTCAAGTGGGTGACAGACAGCGTGCAGTACGCTTGGTCGGGTTATTCCAGCCCCGACCCGTATGATGTGTTTATCAACCGCACTTGCATCTGTCAAGGCTACGCCAATCTGCTCCGTGTCATGCTTCATACGCAGGGGATACCTTGCGCTGGCGTGAATGGTTACATCCCGAACGGCGCTCACGCTTGGAATTATGTGTATGCCGGCGACCGGTGGATTGTGAGCGACCCTACGAATGGACGCAACTTTGAAATGGATAACCTGACGGACTATCAGGAACTCTTGGATCCGATGTCAGTAGATGTGCCTGTATTAGAGGATGAATCGTTCGCTTATTCGTTCGAAGACCAGATGTTGACTGTCACGGCGGTCAAGCAATGTCAGACGGACTACCTGACTGTTCCGTTCAGTGCCTGTGGCTATCAAGTGCAGTCGTTCTGTCCCAAGTCGCCGCTGCCGGCTAATGTGCATGAGCTGTATATCGGCGAGAACATACGGTCGCTCGGCGAAGCATATTTGGGGCTTACAGACAATGCCCCGAACGTCGAGTATGCATACGTGGATGAGGCCAGTCGCTATCTGCGGAGTTATGAAGGGGCTGTTTATGAGCGGACAGCGACGACGCCTCTGTACATTCCGAAGAGCATCAAGCGAGTGGTACTTCCGGGCAAGTTCGCTATCGAGAAGAACACTATCGTAGGGCTTCCGGAGGTAGAAGAAATCGTGTTCTCAGAGGGAACAAAGCGCATTTCTTCCTACGCCATAGAAGATTGCCCGAACTTGAAGCGTGTCTATGTGCCTGAGACGTTGGTACAGATCGATGAGAACGCCATCTATAATTGTGGTCCGGACGTAGAAATCATTTCCGTGCCGACGGGCATCGACCACGTGACCATGTAAGCCTTTGTCTGCGGGCCATGATCCTGCCGATGGAGGGCCCGGACAGTGATACTGAACAGGGGAAGCCAGTCGCGATGAACTTGGCTTCCCCTGTTGTTTCGTTTCCGTCTGTCGGTGGTTATGATGTCTGTGTTTCCTGTTTGAGCTGGGCTTCCCATGGAATGATTTTTTCCCAGAACGCAAACATGCGGGGCTTGCTCCAGCTGTGGCAGCCAAACGGCAGGTGTTGCCCTGTCTGTGCATAACAATATGCAGGGTGTGTGTCGAATGCGAAACGCAGGGCTTCGTCCTGTGGAGGGTAGTTGAATTCTTGCGGGACAGTGGCCCAGAAAACATCCTCGTTCCATTGGTGTCCGCTGTTTGACAAGTAGCGCTTGATGTTGGCTCCATAGCGGTCACAGGCAGCGGAGAATGCCTCCACGCGACGCAACGAGAAGCCGCCGTTACCCACACGCCCGTAAAGCTGTTGGCGGCAGAAGCGGCCTTGTCGTATCCGCCGGTTGGCCAGCCAGTTCATGTATTGTTTCACAATGGGCTTGTCGTAGACAGGTCGGCGTACCCACGGTGCCGCCACGCAGTCATAGCCCTTGCGGCACCAGTCTGCCAGCTCGTCGCGGAACACCCAAGCGTCCGTGTGGCAGACAAGGACATACATCGTGTCGGAGTAATAGTCGTAGAAGCTCTGGGAAAGCATCATCCGGTTGTAGCCGGCGATGCCGTTGCGCGTGCCGAGCCACTCGTCGCTTACACGCCGCACCGGGAGACCGAGCGAGGCGACCGCTTCTGGCGGTGTCACAGCCTCGGGAAGTATGACTTCGATCGGGTAGTGGCCCAATATGCGGTGCGTTTGGCGGAGCGAGGCCTCTTCGGTGTCCGAAAGCCGGTCGCGGTAGATGGGAATGAGGATTTTGGCTAACTGCATGGAATGGCGCTGCGTGCGGCGGTTAGAATTCCAAGTCGTAGCCCACATCGTGGTGGCGCGCATACCGCCTCCAGAACCGTTCGCGAGCGGTGAAGATGGCTTCGCGGCAAAATGCAGGACTGGCCTGCCGGGCGGCGGCATACTCGCGGGCTAATATCTCGAAGAACCCTTTTTGCCCCCATAACCGGGCAAAATTGGCGCAACCTTGTGCTACGCTTACGGGGCCGAAATGCATGCGGTTCGTGTCGACGAGCGAGAATCGCCACGTCCCGTTTACTTGGTCGAACAGTATGTTGCCCGGCGACAGGTCACGGTGTAGGATTCCCTCCATGTGCGCCCGGGCCATAAAGCGGGCAAAAGCGCGAATGATGTCGGCCGAGGCTTCCGGGTCGGCGTCGCCGAACTCATAAAACTTGCGGCGGTAGGGGCATTGACGGCTGACGAAATACGTTGTCGAGATAAGACCGAATCGCCGCTCGGCCACATAGGCGATAGGTTCCGGGCTCTCGATGCCCCGTTCGCGGAGCTTGAGTGGGTTGTAGTAGGCCCTGCGCCCTTTCGAGGGGCGTAGGAAAGTATAGATGAAGCGGTTGGGCAGCGCGGGGATGCCGTAGCGTTTCACGTTGACCGGGAAATCGGGCGTGTCGACGACGCGCAACACGTTGCGACCGCGATGGATTTCGCGGCCAGTGGCGAAGTGTTCGTCAATGTGCAGCAAGAAGTCGCGCAGTCCCTCATATTTCGGGTTGATAATCAGTTCCATGATGTTTCTCAGTGTGATGGCAGGCACGCCCGCCCCGGGCGTTTTTCAAATATATGCAAAAATACGTTTTTTCGCGCTGACCGGAAAGTCAAATCCAGAAAAAGTGTGTCGGCGTGTGCTGTTCTTTTCCTCGTAAGGAGGGATGGGACAGCCTCTGGTGCAGTCCGGGCGGCGTATGGGAGCTTTCTGGCAAACAAAGAGGGAGGCAGACCGAAGTCTGTCTCCCTTATGCAAATTCAAGTCGGGGTGACTGGATTCGAACCAGCGACCACACGCCCCCCAGACGCGTACTCTAACCGGGCTGAGCTACACCCCGAATTGCGAGTGCAAAAGTAGAGAGTTTTTTTGAACCGCCCAAATTTTTTCCGTACTTTTGTGCAAAGAATTTTTCAGTCGCAGAAAATGCAAGCGCTTGTCCATCTTCCCTCCAATCTGTCCGGCACCGTCCGCGTGCCGGCTTCAAAAAGTATCTGTAACCGTGTGCTCGTCATGTCGGTTTTGGCGGCCGGCCGTGCGGGCATGGCCAGAGTCCGCAACTTGTCTGATTGTGACGACACGCAGGTTATGCTGCGCGCCTTGTCCTCCGGTGAGGAGCGGGCGGACATCGGTGCGGCCGGAACGGCCATGCGCTTTCTGACAGCGCTCTATGCCGCGACTCCGGGACACCACAGGCTGACCGGGACGGAGCGGATGTTGCAACGGCCGATAGGCGTGCTGGTCGACGCTCTCCGTCAGTTGGGCGCGCGTGTGGATTATTCCGGTCGCGAGGGCTATCCGCCATTGTCCATTGACGGGCGCCGCCTTGCAGGTGGCGAGGTCCGGCTTTCGGCCGGCGTGAGTTCGCAATACATTTCCGCCCTGCTCATGGTGGGGCCGGCGATGGAGCGTGGGCTCCGGCTTCACCTTGAAGGAGAGATTATCTCGCGTCCGTACATCGACATGACACTCGGGTTGATGCAGGCGTTCGGCGCCGACGCCGGTTGGGCCGACGCACGTACGCTCGTGGTGAGGCCGCAGGCCTACCTGGGCGTTGAGACGTTTGAGGTGGAAAACGATTGGAGCGGAGCATCGTATTGGTACGAGGCTGTGGCGCTTTCGCCTGATGCCGGTGCACGGCTTGTCCTGCCCGGCCTGCGTCGCGACAGTTTGCAGGGCGACGCTGCCGTGAGTCGCTTTTTCGAGCCACTCGGAGTGCGGACGACATTCACGTCGGAGGGAGTCGTGCTCACGAAGGCCGTAACGGGCGAAACTGTCGCAGTGACAGAAAAACCTGCCAGCCGTTCGGAAACTTCCGTCAGCCGTTCCGTCGAAACGGCCAGCCGGCCTGACGAATCCCTCAGTTTCGACCTCTCTTCGCAACCCGACCTGGCACAGACGTTGGCCGTGACGTGCGCTATGCTTGGTCGTCCTTTCCGCCTGACTGGCCTACGGACACTGCGCATCAAGGAGACCGACCGCATCGCAGCCTTGCAAGCGGAGCTGGCCAAACTGGGCTTTGTGGTGGAAGCCGAGGGCGACGACTCCCTCTGCTGGGACGGGCGGAGTTGCAAGCCCGATACCGCACCCCGCATCGCCACTTATGACGACCACCGCATGGCTTTGGCTTTCGCCCCGTGTGCCTGGCGTTTTCCAGGGCTTGCCGTGCAGGCACCGGACGTCGTGAGCAAATCCTATCCCGGCTATTGGCGGGAATGGGAACAGTTGGGGGCACAGGTCGAACGAGTGGGGAAAGGAGGCGTCGCATGACCGTCCTGCTCTTGTCTCTTGTGGTGATGGGATTTGTCGTGGCAGTGTTTACGCTTGTGCGCAACTGGCGAAAACCTGAAACCGACGCTCCGGCTTCCCAGCCTGTCACACGGCCCGCCGGGTGTTGTGGACAGCACGCTGTGTGCGAGAAAACGCTCCGCCTCGCCGACCCCTCAGCCGAGCCTGTTTATTATGAGGACGAAGAGCTCGACACTTATGCCGGCCGCTCCGCCGACCAGTATTCCGACGACGAGGCGGACGCTTTCCGCGACGTGCTCTATACGCTTCGCCCCGACGAGATTGGCGGTTGGGTGCATTCGCTCGGCTTGCGGCGCATTGATTTGCCCGATCAGGTGAAGGATGAGGTCATACTCCTGCTTGAAGAAAGGAGGGAGGCATGAGCGACGGCGGTTTGCTGCAATACGCTTTCTTTCAACACGCCCTGTGGGGCAGCCTGCTGGCCAGCGTGCTCTGCGGCCTGGTGGGGACTTACGTGGTGACGCGGCGCCTTGTTTTTGTCGGCGGCGGCATCGCCCACGCCTCACTGGGTGGCGTCGGGCTGGGGGCATTCCTCGGTTTTCCACCCTTGTGGGGCGCGGCGGCTTTTGCCCTCTTTTCCGGTTTTGGCATACAGTGGCTCAGCCATCGGCGCGAGGTGCGCGAGGATTCGGCCATCGCGATGCTCTGGACGTTCGGCATGAGCGTCGGCATCCTCTGCGCCTATCTCACGCCTGGCTTTGTGACCGATTTGCCGTCGTTCCTCTTTGGAAGCATCCTTTCGGTGACGCGCGCTGATCTGCTCGCGTTGGGCGTCATGGCCAGTCTGGCCCTTCTGCTCCATCTGATGATGGGACGCGTTGTCGTGGCGGTGGCTTATGACCGTGACTTTGCCGTGACCCAAGGTCTGCCTGTGCGCTTTGTCGAGGCCGTGATGACGGTGCTGACGGCTTTGGGCATCGTGTGCAGCCTCCACATGATGGGCATCGTGTTGGTCATCTCGTTGCTCTCCGTTCCGCAGATGGCAGCGGGCCTTTTCGCCCGCACTTATGGCGTCATGGCCGTGTTGTCGGTGGCATTCGCCCTGCTGGGCAGTGTGGGCGGTCTGCTGCTGTCCTATTATTATAATGTGCCGAGCGGCGCTACGATCGTATTGCTCTGCATCGGGATTTATTTCGTGGCAAAGGCAATAAAACAGCTCTGCTCTTGTTTATTTACAAAAAGCCCGGCGTGAAATTTTGAGACACCCCCGACCACATATCGCCCTGTTGGCCGGCCTCGTCCTTGTGACAGTGCTGGCGGCTTGTTCTACGAAGAAGAACACGGCTTCTTCGCGGTGGTGGCAGTCGTTCGTCACACGCTACAATGTTTATTTCAACGGTCACGAAGCCTACAAGGAAGGCTGTTTGACCAAAGAGAATAGCAACAAGGACAACTTCACGGAGATGCTTCCCCTTTTCGTGGTGGGCAATGAGAGTAGCCGCACCATCGGTGCGAGCAACTTTGAAACCGCCGTCACTAAGTGCGAAAAGGCCATCCAGCTTCATTCCATCAAGCGCAAGCCCGCTGTCAGCCCGAACCGTCGCCGCTCACCCAAACTCCGTGCCTATTTGAGCCGCAAGGAGTTTAACCCGTTTTTGAAGAACGCTTGGATGCTTATGGGCAAGGCCCAGTTCCAGAAAGGCGACTTCCTTGAAGCCGCCAGCACTTTCTCGTACATCACACGCCTCTATGCGCCTGAGCCCGATGTCGCCGCCGAAGCCCGGGTATGGCTTGCGCGCTGTTATGCGGAGTTAGAGTGGTTCTACGATGCCGAGGATGTCATCTCGCGGCTGCGACGCGACACTGTCCCCCCCCGCCTGAACCGCGAGCTGGATGCCACGATGGCTGACCTGCTCCTCCGGCAGGAACAACTGGCCGAGGCGTTGCCCTATCTTGAACGGACGGTGAAAGCCGAAAAGCGCAACAAGCAGCAGGCGCGCGGTTACTATCTGCTCGGGCAAGTCTATACGCAGCTCGGACGCCCAGCCGATGCCTACAAGGCCTACCAGCGCTGCCTGCGTCAGAGTCCGCCTTACGAGTTGGCTTTCAACGCACGCATACAACAGACGGAGGTACTCACGACCAAGGCCAACGCGAAAAAGATGATAAGCCGGCTGCGCCGCATGGCACGTTCCGACAACAACAAGGACTACCTTGACCAGGTCTATTACGCCATGGGCAACATTCATCTCACCCTGCGCGACACGGCCGCCGCCATAGGTGCCTATGAAAAAGGCCGGAAAGAAAGCACTCGGGGCAGCATTGAGAAGGGGGTGCTTCTCTTGCGTCTTGCCGGCTTGCGGTGGGAACGCAAGGAGTATGACAAGGCACAGGCCTGCTATGCCGAAGCCATCGGCTTGCTCGATAAGGAACACGAAGAGTACGACTTGATTACGCGGCGTTCCAAGGTGCTCGACGCTTTGGTGCCTTACACATCGGCCGTGCATCTGCAGGACAGTCTGCAAGAACTGGCGCGTATGCCCGAGGCTGACCGCTTGGCCGCCATTGACCGTGTGATTGAAGAATTGAAGCGTCAGGAAGAGGAAGCGCGTCGCGCGAAAGCTGATTCCGCCGCCGAAGCGCGGGCGCAAAAAGGAGGTGGCGCTGGCGGAACGCTGGCCGGAAACCGTCCCGGTACAGCGGGCACCTCGGGCAACGACGAGTGGTATTTCTATAACCCTATGGTCGTGAGCCAAGGCAAGCAGGCGTTCCAGCGCCAGTGGGGGCGGCGCACTTTGGAAGACAACTGGCGCCGCTCGAATCGGACTGTGCTGGCTTCGCTGGACGACGGAGGTGTCGACTACGAGGCGGAGGATTCTATCCGGCTGGCTGAGGAACGCGCCGACAGCATCGCCGAAGCCATGGAAGCCGTGGCTGATTCGGCGCAGAACGACCCGCACCAACGTGAATACTACCTGAAGCAAATCCCTTTCACGCCCGAGGCCGTGGCAGCGTCGAATGAAATCATCAAGGACGGACTCTATCACGCCGGGCTGATTGAGAAAGACCAGCTCGAAGACTTCCCGCTGGCGGCCGCTACGTTGGAGCGTCTTGTTAGGGACTTTCCCGACTTTCAGCCGATGGATGACGTTTATTATAACCTCTTTCTGCTCTACTCCCGGTGGAATAAGCCAGTCGAAGCAGCCGGTTGGCGGGCGCGTCTGGCCGACGAATACCCGAAGAGCGACCTGGCGGTGCTCGTGACTGACCCCGACTTTGAGCGCAATGCACGTTACGGCCGCGAAATCGAGGATTCGCTTTATACCGTGGCCTACGACGCCTACCGTCGTGGGGACGACGAACGAGTCATCCACTTGGCCGATTCCACGGCACAGCGTTTTCCCACCGGGCTGAACCGTCCGAAATTCCTCTTCCTGCGCGCGCTGACTGGCCTGCGCCGTGGAGTAGACGCTCAAAGCCTTGCGACTGAACTGAAAGAACTTGTGCGCAAATACCCGGAGAGCGACGTCAGTGAGATGGCCGGTCTGATTGTCAAAGGAATAGAGGAGGGGCGCCAGCTCGGTACGGGCGCGTTCGACATCGGTTCTATATGGGCTCGTCGTACGGCTGGCCAGACAGCTGCCGCCGATTCCGCGGCTCAGGCTCGCGAGCTTTCGGCCGACCGCGACGCCGCTTTTGTCTACATGCTGGCTTTCCCGACTGATTCGGTCGATGCCGACCAGTTGCTCTTCGACCTCTCGCGTTTCAATTTCGGTCGTTTCGTCGTCCGGAACTTCGACGTAGAGCGCGTTTCGCAACCCGGGATGGAGCAGTTCCGCATCCATGGTTTTAATGGCTTCGACGAGGCGCACACCTACGCACAGCAAGTTTATGCCGACAGCACCCTGCGCCCTGTGGTCCGCCGTGCGCGTGTGGTCATCATTTCTGAGGACAACTTGCAGCTCCTTGGCGCGACATACAGCTTTGACGATTATGCTAAGTTCTACGAAGAGAAATTCGCGCCGCTCGAAATAAAGCCCGAGCTTTACCTCGACGCAAACGGGCAGGAAATCCGCCAGATTTATGAAGACGAACTGCCCGGCGACTATCGCGAGGAGGAGGTGGAGGAAGCGCCTGTGGAAGACGGCGGGGAGTGGTATAGCGAATGATCATCGTGCCCGTTAAGCCGGGAGGGTAGTTAAGAACAATAGGAAAAGGGCGGCTTCTTACCGATGCGTAAGAAGCCGCCCTTCGTCGTATTTAGGAGCGGAGTGAACGTTGTTTTAATGCTATTCGGATGCCGTGTCACGCCGGCAACCGCATCTTTCGCGTCTACGCCGTGTCGTAGCCGGACTCATGTCGGCGCTCATGACGGCTTGAATGCATTTCGTCCCGCTACGGGTGTAGTTGCCCGGTGGCGGGACGGGGGATGATGCGTGCGTGTGTGGCGGTCAGCGGCCCAGCTCAATGACTTCAAGATCTTTGAAGTCGTGGCCGTCAATGGTGAGGCGCACGAGTGTGCGCACCGTTTGCCAACCCTGCAATCCAGCTGCCCCAGGGTTGATGTGGAGCAAACCGAGCGTGTGGTCGTATTGAACCTTTAAGATATGTGAATGGCCCGCAATGAAGAGGTGAGGCGGACGGGCGCGTAGTTGCGCGGCGACAGCGCGGTCATAGTGGCCGGGATAACCGCCGATGTGCGTCATCAGCACGTCGGCTTCTTCGCACCTCCATCGCAACAGTGATGGATACATTTTCCGCAGGTCTCCGCCGTCGATGTTGCCGCAGACCGCAACGAACGGTCGGAATGCCGCGAATCGTTCGGCCAGCTCCATGCTGCCGATGTCGCCGGCATGCCATATTTCGTCACATGGCTCGAAGTAATGCTCGAAGCGATGGTCCCAATAACCGTGCGTGTCCGAGATGATGCCGACTCGTTTCATTCAGCAGAGCAGCCGTAGTCAGCAGGCAGGCCAAGTTTCAGGCGGATGAACTGCTTGATGAATTCGACCGTTCCGGCCTCACCGAGCACACTGGAATTGATACATAGGTGATATGTGTCGGCCGCACCCCACGTGCCCGAACTGTAAAAATTGTAGAAGTTGGCACGGTTCTCGTCGCCTCGTTCTGCCATCTTCCGGGCGGTGTGCTCGTCGACGTGGTTGTAGCTCATGATGCGGCGCACGCGGTCATTGAGATCCGCCGAGATGAAGATGTTGACGCAGCGTGGGTTATCGCGGAGGACGTAGTCGGCACAGCGGCCTATGAATACGCATGACTCGCGTTCAGCAGCTTTGCGGATGGCCTCACTTTGTATACGGAAAAGCGACTCGTCGCTGATCTGGTTATTGTAAAAGTCGCCTGCGCCGCTACCGAAGAAGGGGAAGATGCCGCCGAAAACCGTGCGGAAAAGCCCCTTGTGTTCATCGCTCTTTTCGAAAATTTCGGTGCAGATGCCGCTCTCCTTGGCCGCCATGGTCAGGATTTCCTTGTCGAAGTACGCGATGCCGAAGTCGTGGGCCAGTTGCTTGCCTATGATGCGTCCGCCACTGCCCAGCTGGCGACCGATGTTGATAACGAATTTTTCGATGTCCATATCTTACGGGTTTACGAGTTGTTTGCGGAATTTGCGCACCTGCATGATGAGCATCGTGATGGCCACGATGCACGAGATGGCGTCGGCCGCAGGGATGGCATACCATACGCCGAGAACCTGTGGCTTGACGAAATGAGGCAGGATGAGTAACAGCGGGAGCAGGAAGAGCAACTGCCGTGTCAGGGATAGGAAGATGCTCTTCCCGGAGTAACCGATGCTTTGGAAGAAGCTGGTTGAGACGATTTGTATTCCGACGATGGGGAAGAACAAGGTGACGATGCGCAAGCCTTGGGACGCCCGCTGGATGAGTTCGGGGTCGGTGGTGAAAGCCCGGGCGCAGGGTTCGGCCAGGAACTGGCCTGCGATGAAACCTGCTGTCGTCACGATGGTGCCGAGGATCAGGGCATAGCGCAGGACGCCGAGCAGGCGGTCGTAACGCTTGGCGCCGAAATTGTAGCCTGCAATGGGCTGCATACCCTGGTTGAGGCCAATGACGATCATCACGATAAGGAATACCAGACGGTTCGAAATGCCGTAGGCGCCCACGGCGACGTCGCCCCCGTAGCGCACCATGCTTTGGTTGATGATGATGACAACGAGGCAGGCGCACAGGTTGATGAGGAAAGGCGCCAGACCGATAGTGAGCGATTCGGTCACAATTTTGCGGCGCAGGCGGTAGATACCGTGCTGGAAACGGATCAGTTCACTCTTTCGGCTGAACAGACGGAATTGCCAGATCAGGACGAGCGTCTGAGACATGACAGTAGCCAAGGCGGCCCCTTGTATGCCCCAACGCAGCACATAGATAAAGAGCGGGGCAAGTACGATGTTGCAGATCACTGTGCAGATGGTGGCGAGCATGGCTTGCTTGGGGCGGCTTGTCGAGCGTAAAAGAGCATTCAAACCTAAGTAGAGGTGCGTGACGACATTGCCGGCAAGGATGACGTGCATGAAGTCACGGGCATAAGGAATGGTGGTCGGGCTGGCACCGAAGAAGTAAAGTATCGGGTCGAGCAGCAGTTCAAGCAACAGACCGAGCGAAAGGCCCATGACGACGTTCATCACCACGACGTTTCCCAAGATGTGTTGGGCTGTCTGATAATCTTTTTGCCCCAGTTTGACGGACATGAGCGTCGAGGCACCCACACCCACCATGGCGCCGAACGCGGCAGTCAGCGACATGAAAGGTTGCGTCAGTGCCAACCCCATGATGGCCTCGGGGCCTACGCCTTGCCCGATAAAGATGCCGTCGATGATGTTGTAGAGTGAAGAGGCTGCCATCGCTACGATGGCGGGGATGGCATACTGCATCAACAGTTTGCCGACAGGCTTTTGGCCTAAATCGTTAAATCTCTGAGCGTTATCCATTTTCCATTTCTATTTCTCTGCAAAGTTACGAATTTCTTGTCCACATCGGTGCATTGTCCGGACGAAGTGCCCTTTCATGAAACTTGTGTGGCGAAAGGCTTGGCCGTTTGTAAGGAATTTCGTATCTTTGCCCCCGAATTTCCCGAAAGGGTTAGGGAGAGATGCTCGAGTGGTTGAAGAGGCACGCCTGGAAAGCGTGTAAACGCCAAAAGCGTTTCGGGGGTTCGAATCCCCCTCTCTCCGCTTTTTTTGTATATAGTTAAGTTCCCCCACAGTTTGTAGAGATTTCTGGACGAAGCCCGCAAGTTTGCTTGTGACGGTTTTGTCGTGTGCGTCTGTGGCTGGGTGATTCTTTATGTACCGATGAAAATAAGTGGACGGCTGACAGAATTTTCTGTCAGCCGTCCACTTATCCCTGTCAGCCGGTTTGCCTGCTGCAACGGGCAAACCGGTCCGATGTTACCCGCGTCGGTTGAGTTTTCGTCGCAGGGCGCGGCCGCCGAAGCGGCAGGCGTTTTGCGCCTTGCCCACCCAGGCTGCGCGGAGTTCGTCGGGAAGCAGGAGACGGACTTTGGCACTGCGTGTCAGGAGCAGACGCAGCTTGTGCAGGCGGAAGTGGCGTTGTTCCAAAGAACTGGACTCGAAGTTCTGCCCATAGTTCCCGCTCTTGCGGACGAGGTGCAGCAGGGCGCCGGCTCGCCGTTTGTCTTCGTGCCAATGGTAGGGGATGTCGCCGGCAGGGGCGTGGAAGTAGGTGACGGCTGTGGTCGCGATGGCGTCGGCCAGATGGCGGAGCCGGAGGGCATCGAGCCAGCGGTCAAGGCGCGTGGCGTCGATTTCGTCGTGCCACCGGTGCAGGTACATGAAGATGTCGCAAAGTTGCCGCAGGCCGATGCCTTCGCTGACAATGTGGTTGGCGAAGTGGGTCAGCAGATGGAGCAATCCGACGGTGGGCGGGAGCATGTGAACAGTTTTTCCGCCGAGAGTGGTGCAGAGGGCAGGTTCGCAGTCCAGTCCTTCGGCAAAGGCGGCTTGTAGCCGGTCGTTGAGACGGCGGTGGTAGAACATCGAGAGGCGGAAATGGTTTTCTACGATGATGCCTTTCCAATGGAACTCGACGTGCTTGTCGATGAGCGGGTCGTAGTCCGTAACGTTCGTGCCGTTCGCCCGTGCCCATCGGTCGGCAGCGTCGAAGCCCTCGGGCAGGAATACGTCGATGTCACCCGGCGTGCGCCACAAGGGATGAGGATAGTTCATCGCCACGCCGTGTCCTTTGAGTAAGAACGGGCGTGCCCCCAAGCCTTCGTAGATATTGAATAGTTCGGCGATCTGTGCTGTCATGGCCGTGTTTACCTGTTCTACGCGGACGACGTAGGCGTACAAGTCCAGTAGTAGCCTGCGCGGTGGACGGCTTGCTTCGTCAGTCCGGGTGGCCGCCTCGTAGAGCAAGCCTTCGGTGCGCTGCTGTTGCGCCCAGGCCAGCGCTCCGGCCCATTCGTCGGGGCGGACGTCAGCTGTGGGCTGTCCGTAGAGGGCACAGGCCATCAGGCTGAGATAGGTGCGAAAGCTTCTGTCGTCCATGGTGCTCTATAATTTGCGGAAAGCCAGCCAGTAGGCATAGCGTAGTAGGTGGATCTGTCGTTTGATACGGCTGGGCTGGTGGATGAGGCGGTAGAGGAATTCAAGGTTGTGGTCGATCCACCAGCGTGGCGCCCGTTTGACGTGGCCGGTGTAGACGTCGAACGAACCGCCGAGGCCTTGGTAGATGGCCGGATGGCGGCGCATCATCTCCTCCATGAGCAGTTCCTGTTTGGGCGAGCCCATGGCCACGAACACGAAGTCCGGCCGTTTCGCCGCCACGTCGTCGACGAGTGCACGGCGCTCCTCGAGCGTTTTCAGGTAGCCGTTGCGGAAGCCGACGATGCGGATTCCGGGATATTCCTTGCGGAGCTTGGCGACCGTTTCGTCAATCACTTCCTGCCGGCCGCCGACGAGGTAGAACGTCTTGTCGCGGTGGCACGCCGCGATGCTTTTCAGCCAGAGCTCACATCCCGGCAGCTTGCACGCTTCGGGGTGGCCTTTCTGGCGCAGGGCGTAGACGGCACCTGCCCCGTCGCAGAAGCCGATGTTGCGGTTGATGATGCCGCGCGTCTCGTCGGTGGCGTGTAGGATTTTTTCGGCGTTGATCGAAACAAGGATGCCCTTGTGCTTCTCAGCAAAGGCCAGCAGCTCGTCGAACGAGCGAAACGGATATACCTTGACGCCGTTGAGCGTCACGCGGTTGTCGGGTGTGGTGTCTTTCGGATTCATTTGAAATGCTGTTCGTACCGTTTTATTGAGCAAAGGTAGTCATAATCTATCGGAGTGGCAAACGTTGCGTTGCGTTCGAGGTTATTCGGCAGTTCCTGTTCGCATCTATGGCATTTGTGTTATTGGCAGTATTTCTTTATGTCTTGTTCGAAATGCTCAGCAACGCGTGAGGCCCTGAAATGCGAGTCGGCGTATGTCCGGTTGTAAGTGCCTACTTCTCTGCAAATTTGAGGTTGGGCGATATAGGGTTTTATGGCTTGTGCGAAGTCTTCTGGGGAAAGGCTGTCGACAAGTTGTCCCATTTTCCCATTTACGAAGAAGTCAATAATTCCACCGACGGGGCGTGTGATGACAGGTAATCCAAATCCCATGGCTTCTAAAACGGATGTGGCCAACCCCTCTTCATAGGATGGAAGAATATAGATATCTGATTGTTGGTAGCTTTTAATCAGATCTTTTCCCACGACGCGTCCTGTGAAAGTGACGTCGGAGATACTTCTCTCTTTTACATATCTTTGGGCGGCTCCGAGTTCCGCACCGTCTCCACACACCAGAAGTTTCAAGTCTTTGAATTCTTGTTTCAATAGATGGAACGCATCAATAGCAATGTATATCCCTTTTGTCTTAATGATACGTGAGAGGAAAAGGATGTGTTGAACATGTGTTTCTGTCTTCGGGGTAGGTTGATCGAGAAAACTGTCGTCTACTTTTGTCGTTGTTTGCAGAATGGGGCACTGTATGCCCATACGTGTGAGTGATGTCTTAAATGCAGAGGATAGAACGTAGATAAAAGCGCTTTTCCCATAGATACGGTTGAATAGGAAATTCCGTTTTTCTAACTTAGCGGACAGAGAAACGTCCCATCCGTGTATGAATGTGACTACTTTTTTCTTGAATAGTAAGGCTATAAGTATATAGATTCCATCCCTGAACAATTGGTATTTCCGGAGGGAGGGATTGACGACTACGACATCTATCTTTTTGAATACGATTTTGAAGGTATAGGATATAATGTCCGGAAGAAGCGTGAGTGGTGCTGGTATTTTTTTTCGCTTCCCATAAATGGAATAGCTTATTCCAACCGTCCAATAGGGGGCAAGTCCCGCATAATGGCTGGCCACGCCACCTAATAAGGAAAGGTCGGGAGTGATAATGAGTAGATGCATATCATGCAAGTCGTAAGTTGTAAACAAGGATAAAAGCTAAGAATAAAAGAGGGCATAAACCTACAATGAATTTTGTTTTTAGTTTTCCAACCTGTTTAAGTCGTAAAAAACCAAATAAAGAGAGAAGCAATACAAAAGGTATCTGTGGCCATTGGTAACGATCATGTAAAGAATAAAATGTAGTGATTAGCATAATAGAGTGAAGGGCTATAAAGATAAGTAGTGGATAGAAATAGGTGATTTTATGTTTTACAATATAGATTATACCATAGATATAGTATATTGAAAGTAACATTTTTACCATTGTCCCGAAACTATAAGTTGTAATGTAGTTTACTTTGATAGGGTCGGAGATAAAGCTTGGAAAAGGCCCAATAATGGTTGCTAGTATGTTTGTTGAATATACTACGATGCTACTTCTTTGAGAGATTAAATTTTCAGCTTGTTGTCCAATAGTTGAGGAATCAACATCTCCTCGAATTCCACCGATGAAATCAACAGCATAAGAGAAAAAAACAAAAGATAGGAATGCAAAAAAAAGAAGCCATCGATTGACATTTTTAGCAAAAGACTTGTTGGTAAGGCATAGGGTAAAAAAGAATGTAATCATTAGTATGAAAAAAATTGCAGTACGGAAAAATAATAGTGTAATGGTAAATAGGAAGAAAAGGATAATGGATTTGAGATTGGGATGCTCCATATATTGATATAAATGGTAAATAGATAGAATGACGAAGCATACCATGTAATTCTCTTTAAGACCGACGCTGGATGTATAAATAGAAAAGGGTAGGGTTGCCCATATGAAACAGATTGCACGTGCATTTGTATCTGTTGTGAATCTTCTTGCTATTTTATGAATGAAGATTGTACCGATAATTACAAATACAGCATTTAGGATGGCAACGAAGGTAATTCCGAATTCTGCACCAAATGTTTTGTATGATATGGCTACTATTGTCGGAAAACCCCAATCATCCATTCCTTGCGTGTAGTGGGAAAGTAATTTTGAAAGAGAAAGGTCTAAATAATTGGGAGAAGAGAATAATACCCCTAAATTATTGTAAAATGAAGCGTCTAATGGATTATAACCAAGTGGATTGCCATAGAATGTTTGATTGAATATTCGAAATATAGCTATCCATACGATCTGGAATATGAAAAGAGAAGTGAAAAATACAGATCTCTTTAATGATTTGTAGAAAAGAATATACGCGAAGATGCATATATTCAATATAAAAATCGTTTGAAATATAAAAAGTGTCTTATCAGGGAACAAAGGACGTGCTATACTTCCTAAAATAATAGTAGAAAGAGTATAAATAACCAACCATAACCTGAAATTGAGAATTTGAGGCATCTTGATTTTATTGAAGTTTTGCATGTTTGTGGTGTTGGCCTTTTATCTTCTTTTGAGCTTGATAATAATCATCGTAAGTTTGTTCCCAATGAGCCGGGCTATTTTCTTCTTCATGCGTCGGTAGGGCGATTGCCAGGTGGCGGCGTAATGGTGTATGCTGCGGGTGTTGGGGGTTATCACGAGGCGGCGTCCCGTCATCTCAATGGGATTAAAGTATTCTTTGGGGTAGATCCATACGCCAGCGACGCTTTGGATGTCTTTTTTTGGGGAAATCCCGTGTTTGGATAACAGTTCCGTGGTATATTGTACGACTGTCTTCTGGTTTAGTGTCCCGTTGGCATTCTTGAAATGGAGTGTGGCATAGAGATCAAGCATTTCCTTATAAAGGCCGAGACCTGGGCTTACCCCAAGGCCGAGGCCTGGGTTAACGGCGATCGTCGTTGCTCCAGAAGCGTCCTGCTCACAACCCATGAATGGACCGCGTTCGATAATATCATCCAATGGGCGGATGACTTCCACGTCAGTATCAAAGTACAATCCGCCTTGGTCGTAAAGAATTTTGAAGCGTGCATAGTCCGATACAAAAGCGTATTTCTTCGCTTCGTATGCTTCCTGAATATATGGGATGGCGTTGATGTCGAAATTGCTTTCATTCCACTCTTTTATCTTATAGTCAGGGAGGAATCTTTTCCACGATTCGATACATTTTTTTGCAGATTGTGGTAATGGCTTACCGCCGAACCAGCAATAGTGGATGACTTTGGGGATGTCGTGTGTCATGGGGTTAGGATTCGTGCTAAATTTTGTTTGGCTTCATGTTCCTCTTGTTTTTTTTTCTTGTTGAAAGTGTCAAAATCGACACTTTCGAAAAGTCGTTGTAGACTTCCATCGTAAATGCGGTGCAGAAGTTTATATTTCCCAAGAAGATCGTAGATGCGATGGTTCATTCGTTCAATGTTCTTATTGACCGGTAAGACCATAAAAGGTGTGTTGAAATGCAGACAAAATATCGTGCCGTGGAATGAGTTGGTAATCACGTAGGCTGCGTCGTTTACCATGCCTAACCATTCAGCTATGGTCGGGTACTCCTTGGGGAGATCGTCGTGTTGGCCTTGGCTGGCAACATATCGTACAGCAAGGCCTTGTTTTTCGGCAAAGTCGAAAATGTCTTTTGCCTTGACTGCGGTTTCGTTGCCGAGCAAGTATAGGAAAATGTAGGGATTGGCGGCCTTTGGGGAGGAACTTAGTTGCCGATAGTGTCCGGCGGAAAGCAAGAGCGTCGGGTCTGGCTGTTGGATGGCTTGACTGAACCCCATTTCGTGTAAAGTCTGCACGTCTTTTCCCTCACGGGAACTGATGAAGTCAAAGCGGGATAAATATGTGGAGATAGTTTTTTTGTCCTTTCCCTTAGGCGTGATTCCGCCCATGGATGGGGCATAGGCAAGCCGTTTGGTGGTAGCTTTTCCGAATTGCAGAAAGTATACGGGATTCGGTACACCCCAGATTTGGTCGCTTCCACATATATAGGCGTCCGCTTCGGGGGGCGTTTCCTCTAGTTCGTTTTCATTGTAGGTGCGGGAAGTACTGGGGATGTATTCCGTCCTGAATTGGTCAAACCCCCGTGGATGTAGAAGGGCTTCGGTGGCGGCAATTCGTCGCAGGCGTCTCCACATCAGTGCTGTCCGCCGATAGGAAGGTGAGAGGTATCGAACTGCCGTGATGAGGAGATGTACCAAACTCTGTTGGCGTGGTGCGGGCAAGTATTTGATGAGGAAAGCATCGTGTCCCATATCGCGCAACGTGGTGAGCAGGGCGTAGCATTGAAGTATTTGCCCGTAGTTGTCTTGTGTGTTCCAATAGGTGACAGTTCCTATTTTCATGAGTGTCGGCTCTTAGAGGGGTAATGTTAATGTGTTGTTGTAGAACATTCCCGCAGTGCTTCGATGATTCTCTTGCAGGCGTGGCCGTCGCCGTAGGGATTGACGGCTTGGCTCATTTCCTCGTAAACCGCCGTGTCGTCGAGAAGGAGGCTGGTTGTGTCGACGATGCGGTTGAAGTCAGTTCCGACGAGCTTGACCGTGCCGGCGCGGACGGCTTCGGGGCGTTCGGTGGTGTCGCGCATGACGAGTACGGGCTTGCCTAGGCCGGGAGCTTCTTCCTGGATGCCGCCGCTGTCTGTGAGGACGATGTGGCTTTTCTCCATCAGGTAGACGAAGCTCAGGTATTCGAGCGGCTCGATGAAGTACATGTTGCCCAAGTCGGTGAGGTCGGATCCGAAGACGTCGTGGATGGGCTGTCGTACGTTGGGGTTGAGGTGCATGGGGTAGACGAAGTCTACTTCCGGGTAGCGTTCTGTCAGCGCCTTGATGGCCCTGCACATCGAGAGGAAGCCGGTGCCGAAGTTCTCGCGGCGGTGTCCGGTGATGAGCACGAGGCGGCGTCCGCCCGTCAGGCGTCCGACGTCGTAGCCTGCTTGACGGAGGTTATTCTCGATGTCTGCGCCCAAGCGTGTGTCGGCTTGTATGCACCCGACTACCCAGTGGAGGGCGTCGATGACCGTGTTGCCCGTCACCCGGATGCGCTCGTCTGGCACGTTCTCGGCCATGAGGTTTTCGCGGCTCAGTGGTGTGGGGGCGAAGTGGTAGGTCGCGAGGCGTGCGGTGAGCTGGCGGTTCATCTCCTCGGGCCAGGGGCTGAGGACGTCGTGCGTGCGGAGGCCGGCCTCGACGTGCCCGACAGGGATTCGGGCGTAGAAGGCGGCCATGGCTGCGGACATGCTGGTCGTGGTGTCGCCATGGACAAGTACGATGTCGGGACGTGCGGTGGTGAGCACCTCGCGCATGCCTGTGAGTACCTTGGTGGTGACATCGTAGAGGTCTTGTCCGGCACGCATGATGTTGAGGTCGAAGTCGGGACGTATGTGGAAGATGTCGAGTACTTGGTCGAGCATCTGACGGTGTTGTCCGGTCACGCAGACAAGGGTACGGAACTCGTCGGCATGGCTTTCGAGCGTTTTGACCAGCGGGGCCATTTTGATGGCCTCTGGGCGCGTTCCGAATACGAGCATGACGGTTTTCATCGGTGCTGGGTTCTTTGTTCTTGCGGGTGTGGCTTTTTCGGTGGCACGGGGAGGATTTGATGCGGTTGGTGAGTCTGTTTTTCCTGTCGTTGTGACAGAATTTTCTGTCGCTACGACCGGAAATTCTGTCACGGCGGCAGATCCTTCCCGCGCCCGTCTGCATTAGTTCCCCTGTTTGGGTGGATGTGCGACGGCGGTCTCTGCCCTGCCCGGTGTTATTTATAAATGCCGCAGAAGTCGAGGATGACTTTGTCGTCGCGGCGGTGAAGTGATTTGAATGGTGTGTGGGCGGTCAGGAAAGCCACGATGTCGGCCTTTTCGTAGGCTTCCTGGTAAGGGGAGAGCTTGAACACGCTGTGCTCGCGGACGTTGGGTTCGACCACGAGGATGTCGGCGTCGTGGCTGCTCTGCATCACTTTCGAGACGATGTACTTGGCCGGGCTTTCGCGCAGGTCGTCGATATCGGGTTTGAAGGCGAGCCCCATCATCGCCACACAGGGTTTGCGCTGATGCTTCAATTCGAATTTCAGCATGGCGTTTTCGATTTTCTCAGCACACCAGAAAGCCTTGTAGTTGTTGATTTCGCGTGCTTTGGCGATGAGTTGCGACTCGACGGGGAAGTCGGCCGTGATGAAGTAGGGGTCGACGGCGATGCAGTGTCCGCCCACGCCGCATCCGGGCCAGAGGATGTTGACCCTCGGGTGCTTGTTGGCCAGGCGGATGAGCTCCCACACGTTGATGCCCGCCTTGTCGCAGATGAGTGAGAGCTCGTTGGCAAAGGCTATTTGCACGTCGCGGCTCGAATTTTCGGTGAGTTTGCACATTTCAGCCGTCTTGCAGTTGGTACGGTGGAGCGTTCCTTTGACGAATTGTCCGTAAAAGGCGCAGGCTGCGTCGGTAGATGCTTCGTCGCGGCCGCCGATGACGCGGTCGTTGTGGACGAGTTCGTAGATCACATTGCCGGGCAGCACACGCTCCGGGCAGTAGGCGATGTGCAGTTTCCCGTTGAGTTCGGGGCGCAGGCTGAATATGAGCTCTGCCATCTTGTCCGTGGTCCCGACGGGCGACGTCGATTCGATGACGTAGAGGTCGCCGGCTTTCAGCAGCGGGGCGACGGAGCGCGTGGCCGCCTCGACGTAGGATATGTCGGGTTCATGGTTGCCTTTGAACGGAGTGGGGACGACCATGAAGTATGCGTCGCAGACCTGGGGCTGTGTGTAGGCTTTCAGTTTGCCTTGGCTGAGCACTTCCTGCAACATCTCTTCCATCCCGGGTTCTATGATGTGCAGGTGGCCGGCGTTAGTCTTTTCGACGACTTGTGCGTTGATGTCTACTCCGACGACGTCCACGCCGTGCTTGGCTGCTATGATGGCGGTCGGCAGGCCGATGTAGCCTAAGCCCATGAAACATGCTTTCATCTTGTCTTTCCTTTGTCTTGATTGTTTCTTTGTTTACTCGTTCTCTTGTGGCGCTGCCGGTGTCGGCTGCGCTGTGGCTTTGTTGCCGTGCAGCTAGGAAGCGTACGGCAGCTTCTGTCAAGAGTGTGGTTCCGTAGACAACAGAAACTTCATGCTTTCCCCTCTTGGCGTGGTGTGGTCCCGGTGCTCACTGTGGCGCACCGGGTTGCTTGCGGGGGTGTTTTTGTTCTGCATGAGAAGTCTCCGGTTTTTTCTCTTGCTGATGCGGAATGCCCGTGTCGGCTTTCAAGGGGTGGCAGTACCACTTGGGAACGTGCACCAGTATGCCGATGGATGCGGCGATGAGCACGACGTACGAGCGCTTCCTGTATCTTACCAACTTTCCTTTGAGCCCTTTGAGCGGGCCGCGGACGACGCAGACTGGCGTCCCGCGGCGGGTGGCCGCAAATCCGGCCTCGACGAACAGTGTTCCCTGAAAGCCGGGGTCGCTGGCGGCGCGCAGTTCTGCCATCTCTGCGGATCCGATGTCGCACCAGCACCCGTCCGTCTTTGTGTAAACGCGCGAGGCGTAGGGGCTGGCTTGCAAGGTTTCGGCGAGGGCGGGTTCCTCACCTTGTCCGCACTGCACGAACAGCAGGTTGTGTATGGCCGGCACTAAGATGCGCTTGGCTCTCCCTTCTGTGTCGGTGTGTTCGGCGTAGCGCATCGGAAGGAAGCATCCCACTCCCTTTCCTTCCAAATGCTGGCGCAGTGCGTTCTCCTTGTGGTGGAACACTTGCAGCGCATACCAGACTGGCTTGTCCGCGCTCATCGTCAATTAGTCAGTTGAGTAAGTGTACTTCCCAATCTCGTCCCGTCAATGTGAAAGGACGTTCGGTTTTCAGGAAGGATAACGCGGCTTCCCGCAGGATGCCGTATGGGAACCGGGGTTCACAGCGTCTGGCGGGGCTTGTCGTTAACGCCTGCAAATATACGAATTAATAGTATAACATTTCTCTTGCGCAGGGCTTTTCTCTGCGCTGGGGGCGCGTTTATTGGCGCGGATATGGCGGCATGTGCGTTTTCTTGTCTGATAAGGTGTGCCGGATGTGGAGCGGCAAACCGTCGCGGGGAGTTTCCCGTTTTCGCGGGGGCGGGCGGAGGACAGCGTTGCCGGATGCGTGGTGGGGCCGGTGAGTTTTGTCTTTGCGGGTTGCCGACCGGTTCTTACGGGATGGCGACTTGTTCTTCCTGGTCGCCGTCCCGTTTTTCTAAGTCGCCGGTTCGTTTTGCGGGCATGACTGGCTGTCGTTTGTGAGAACTTTCCGGTTGTCAGGAAGGCGGTGGCCGGAGGCTCTTTATACGGCGAAGTCCCCTGCGTCGCAGTTTGTGGCATAGACGCAGGGGGCTTCGCAGATGGTTGCGGCGGCAAGGTCAGCCCACAGTACCTTCCAGCGAGACGGAAAGCAGTTTTTGTGCTTCGACGGCAAACTCCATGGGGAGTTTGTTGAGCACATCCTTTGCGTAACCGTTGACGATGAGGTCTACGGCCGCCTCTGTCGGGATGCCGCGCTGGTTGCAGTAGAATAGCTGGTCTTCGGAGATCTTCGAGGTTGTCGCCTCGTGCTCGACGGTTGCCTTGTCACCGATGACGTCAATATATGGGAACGTGTGTGCGCCGCAAGTCGGGCTGAGCAGGAGGGAGTCGCATGAAGAGTAGTTGCGTGCTCCCTCGGCGCGGGGACCGACCTTGACAAGGCCGCGGTAGGAGTTCTGGCTCCGTCCGGCCGAGATGCCTTTCGAGACGATAGTCGAGCGTGTGCCGCGGCCGAGATGGACCATCTTGGTGCCGGTGTCGGCCTGTTGGAAGTTGTTGGTGACGGCCACACTGTAAAATTCGGCTTGTGCGTTGTCGCCCATCAGAATGCACGAGGGGTATTTCCATGTGATGGCAGAACCCGTCTCGACTTGCGTCCACGATAGTTTGCTGTTCGCCCCGCGCAGCTGTCCGCGTTTAGTGACGAGGTTGTAGACGCCGCCGCGGCCTTGTGAGTCGCCCGGATACCAGTTCTGAACCGTGGAGTATTTCACCTCGGCATCGCGGTTGACCACGATTTCCACGATGGCGGCGTGCAGTTGGTTCTCGTCGCGCATGGGAGCGGTGCATCCTTCGAGGTAAGAGACGTATCCGCCGTCGTCACAGACGATGAGCGTGCGTTCGAATTGTCCCGTATTGCGCGCGTTGATGCGGAAATAGGTCGACAGTTCCATCGGGCAGCGGACGCCTTTTGGGATGTATACGAACGAGCCGTCGGAGAAGACGGCGCTGTTGAGCGCGGCGAAGAAGTTGTCACGATAGGGCACGACGGAGCCCAGATACTTGCGGACAAGCTCTGGGTTTTCGCGGACGGCCTCACTGATGGAGCAGAATACGATGCCTTTTTCGGCGAGTTTTTCCTTGAACGTCGTTTTGACCGATACGGAGTCCATCACGGCGTCGACGGCTACTCCGGCCAAAGCCATCCGCTCTTCAAGAGGAATGCCCAGCTTGTCGAATGTCTTCATCAGCTCAGGGTCGATCTCTTTCGGCGCTTCGCCTTTTTTTGTGCGTGTAGGATCGGCGTAATACGAAATGGCTTGGTAGTCGATGGGGGGCAGGTCAACGTGCGCCCATGAGGGCTGTTTGAGCGTCTGCCAGTAGCGGAAGGCTTTCAGGCGGAAGTCGAGTAGCCATTCGGGCTCGCCTTTCTTCTCTGAGATGAGGCGGACGACATCTTCGTTGAGCCCTTTGTCGATGATTTCGGTGTGGATGTCGGTTGTGAAGCCGTATTCGTAACTCTTCTCAGCGACTTCGCGCACGATTTTGTTCTTTTCTTTTCCGTTGTCGGCCATGTGGGTGTTTTTAGTGTTTATTCCTGCTCTACGGGCCTTACTCGGCGTTGGCGTCAGGTGTGCCCACTGCGTCAGCGCTGTCTTTTTGCGAAGTCTGGTTGAAGTGGACCCAAAGCGTGTCATCCTTGGTGGCTTCCTCGTAGTAGGCGTTGGCGGCTTGCTGCATGCCCGTGAACATGACTGAGAGGGCATTGCGGACGGGCACGTAGAGCCGTGAGTCGTCAGCTTTCGACTGGTTGACGATGCCAAGTATGCTCATCACGTTGAACACACAGCTCAACAGGATGAGGTATTTGACGAAGCTGACGGCAGCGCCGAACAGGCTGTTGGGCCAGCCTAACTGCAAGCCGCGAAGGGCGGCGGTCAGGGTGTTGGCCACGAAGCCCAGGACAATAGGGGTGATGATCCAGAGGATGACGAACGCAACGATGTTCGTGATGTACGTAGCGGTGCCGTCCATGCCCAGATATTCCCCCAAAAAGGAGTAGAAGAGCGATGCCACAATGAGGCCGGCAATGAAGCCCACCGTCGATACGAGTTCCTTGATCAGGCCGTTTTGCCAGCCTTTGAACAAGGCCCAGAGAGCGATGAGCACGATGGCGATGTCTATGAACATGGTGTCAACGTTTTATGGTTCCTCCTTGCGGCCCGGCACAAGACCGGGCTGCAAGGAGTGACGTTTGTGTTAAAGTTTCTGCTTAACTTCGATTTCTTGGAAAGTCTCGATGATGTCGCCCTCCTTGATGTCGTTACAGTTGGTCAGACTGATGCCGCATTCAAAGTTTGTGTTGACTTCTTTCACATCATCCTTGAAGCGCTTCAGGTCATTGATGGCACCGGTGTAGACTACGATACCGTCGCGGATGAGGCGTGCCTTGTCGCTGCGCTTTACCTTGCCGTCGACAACATAAGCACCGGCCACGTAGCCCACTTTGGAGATGTGGTAGACTTGTCGGACTTCGAGCGTGGCCGTTGTCTCCTCTTTAAGGATGGGTTCGAGCATGCCTTCCATGGCTTGCTTGACTTCTTCTATGGCATCGTAGATGACGGAGTATAGGCGGATTTCGACACCTTGGCTCTCGGCCTGTTTGCGTGCGCCTTGGCTTGGACGGACTTGGAAGCCGACGATGATGGCCTGCGAGGCGGCTGCGAGGGTAACGTCGTTCTCTGAGATTTGCCCCACACCTTTATGGATGACGTTGACGGCTATTGTTTCGGTCGAGAGCTTGATGAGCGAGTCGCTGAGGGCTTCGACAGAACCGTCCACGTCGCCCTTGACGATGATGTTCAGTTCCTTGAACGATCCCAGCTTGATGCGTCGGCCTACTTCGTCGAGTGTCAGGATCTTGTGGGTGCGGAGGTTTTGCTCACGTTGCAGTTGCTCGCGCTTGTTGGCGATTTCACGGGCTTCTTGCTCGGTCTCCATGACGTGGAAAGTGTCGCCTGCCTGCGGCGCGCCGTTGAAGCCGAGCAGCGTGGCGGCCATCGAGGGGCCGATGTCGTTGACGCGCTGGTTTCGCTCGTTGAAGAGCGCTTTGACGCGGCCGTAGTTCGTGCCGGCCAGGACAATGTCGCCCTGATGTAGCGTACCGTTGCTGACGAGCACCGTGGCGACGTAGCCACGCCCTTTGTCGAGCGATGACTCGATGATGGTGCCGGTGGCCTTGCGGTTGGGGTTGGCTTTGAGTTCGAGCATGTCAGCTTCGAGCAGCACCTTGTCGAGCAGGTCGGCCACACCAATGCCTTTCTTGGCCGAGATGTCTTGGCTCTGGTACTTTCCGCCCCATTCTTCCACGAGGTAGTTCATGGCGGCGAGCCCCTCCTTGATTTTGTCGGGGTTGGCACCGGGCTTGTCTATCTTGTTGATGGCGAAGACAATGGGCACGTTGGCAGCCATGGCGTGGTTGATGGCCTCTTTGGTCTGGGGCATGATGTCGTCGTCGGCGGCGATGATGATGATGGCGATGTCGGTCACTTGGGCGCCGCGGGCACGCATGGCGGTGAACGCTTCGTGGCCCGGGGTGTCGAGGAAGGTGATGTGACGTCCGTTTTCGAGCGTTACGTTGTAGGCACCGATATGTTGCGTGATACCGCCGGCCTCGCCTGCGATGACGTTCGACTTTCGGATGTAGTCAAGAAGTGACGTCTTTCCGTGGTCGACATGTCCCATCACTGTGACGATTGGGGCGCGGGGTTCGAGATCTTCTTCGTTGTCCTCTTCTTCGGCCACAGCTTCCGACACTTCGGCGCTGATGAATTCTGTCTTGAAACCGAATTCGTCGGCTACGAGTTCGATGGTCTCGGCATCGAGGCGTTGGTTGATGCTGACCATGATGCCGATGCTCATGCACGTGCCGATGACTTTCGTCACGGGGACGTCCATCATGGTCGCAAGTTCGTTGGCTGTAACGAATTCCGTGATTTTCAGCACTTTGCTCTCGGCCTGTTCTTCCATGAACTGTTCCTCTTGCTGCGCGCGAACTTGCTCACGTTTTTCTTTGCGGTACTTTGCGCCTTTCGAGGCTTTCGACTTGCCTGTCAGACGGGCCAACGTTTCTTTTACTTGTTTGGCTACGTCCTCATCGGATATTTCCGGGCGCAGGCTTTGTGCCTTGCGGTTGCGTTCCTTGTTCGAGCGTTTGCCAGCGTTCCCGTTCTGGCTGTTGTTGGTCCCGTTGTTGCGGCGTTGCTGACCACTGTGTTCGTTCACGCCGGGATTGTTGAGGTCGACGCGTTCCTTATTGCTGATGCGGGCGCGTTTTTTCTTGCCTTCGGCGGTGCCGGAGGCTGTCCCGTTTTGGCGGCCTTTCTCTTCGCGTTCCTTGCGGCGCTCTTCCTTGCTCTTCTTCTTGGGACGGGTGTTCGAGTTGATTGAGCTGAGGTCAATGGTTCCCAGCACTTTTGGACCTGTCAGCGTGGGGCTCGAATTGAGCTTGAACACGCCGTCGTCCACTGTGCCGATGGCTGATTCGCGTTCGCTTTTCGATGTAGCCGGGGCAGCTGCATTTTTTTCTGCCGCTACGTTAAGCTTTTCTGGATGGCTGGCAGGATTTTCTGTCGCAGTTTCCGTTTTTTCTGCCGCGTTGTCTGTTTTTTCCGTTTTGACAGGTGTGGACTGCGGGGCCGGTTGCGGCTTGGCGTTGAGGTCGATATGTCCTTTCATGACAACTTTGGGGCGCATATCTTCCGGAACTTGTGTCTTGATCTCTTGGGGAGCGTTCCGCTTTTCTTTGGTTGTATTTTTCCTTCCCAGCTGTCTGATCTGGCGCTCTTTGTCTGCTTTGTCGCGGAGGGCTTGATCAGCGCCGTATTCTTTTTTCAGCATTTCATACTGTTCCTCGTTGATGGCGGCATTGGGTGTAGCGTCTACGGTGATGCCTTTCTTTCCGAGGAATTCAACGATGGTTTGCAGGCCGACGTTGCATTCTTTGGTTACTCTACTAAGTCGTATTTTCATAAATTACTCGTCCTCAAATTCAGCTTTCAAGATTCTAAGCACTTCGTCGACCGTGTCTTCCTCGAGGTCGGCTTTTTCGATGAGCATTTCGCGCGGGGCGTTGAGCACGGCTTTGGCCGTATCAAGGCCTATCGACTTGATGGCGTCGATGACCCATTGGTCGATTTCGTCGGCGAACTCGTCGAGATAGATGTCTTCGGTTTCTTCGCCGCCGGTTACTTCGCGGAATACGTCGATAGTGTATTCCGTCAGCATCGAGGCGAGCTTGATGTTCAGACCGCCTTTTCCGATTGCCAGCGAGACTTCTTCGGGTTGCAGGTATACTTCTGCTTTGCGGTTCTCGTCGTCGAGTTTGATGCTCGATACGCGTGCGGGGCTCAGGGCGCGTTGGATGAAAAGGCTCGTGTTGGTCGTAAAGTTGATCACGTCGATGTTCTCGTTGTGCAGCTCCCGCACGATGCCGTGGATGCGGCTTCCCTTCACGCCGACGCAGGCTCCCACGGGGTCGATGCGTTCGTCATAACTCTCGACGGCCACTTTGGCGCGTTCTCCGGGGATGCGGGCAATGCGGCGGATAGTGATGAGGCCGTCTGCGATTTCGGGCACTTCGGCTTCAAGCAGTCGCTGCATGAACATGGGCGACGTGCGGCTGAGGTAAATCTTCGGGTTGCCGTTCGTGTTGTCTACCCTGTCAATCACGGCACGGACCGTGTCGCCTTTATGGTAAAAGTCGCCTGGAATTTGTTGGGACTTGGGCAGCAGAAGTTCGTTATTCTCATCATCAACGAGGAGAATTTCGTTCTTCCATATTTGATAGACCTCGGCAGCGATGACTTCGCCTACGCGGTCCTTATATTTATTGAATACGGCGTCGTGTTCGAGCTCGAGGATCTTGCTGGCCAGTGTCTGTCGCAGGGTGAGGATGGCGCGGCGGCCAAACTTTGCGAAGTCTATCGTTTCGGTAAGCTCTTCGCCTACTTCGAAATCAGGATCGATCGCGTGTGCTTCGGTGAGCGATACTTGCTTGTTCGGGTCTTTCACATCGCCGTCGGCCACGATTTCGCGGTTGCGGTAAATTTCGAAGTCGCCTTTGTCGGGGTTGACGATGACGTCGAAGTTCTCGTCCGAACCGAAAATCTTGGCAATGACGTTGCGGAAACTTTCTTCAAGCACGCCGACCATCGTGGTGCGGTCGATGTTTTTTGTTTCTTTGAACTCGGAGAAAGTGTCGATAAGGCTGATGCCTTCTTCTTTTTTCTTTGCCATGGTTTCCTTTATCTTGTTTTTGTTTTTTGCTGCGCCGGATAGTGCAGACAGCCCCGCCACGAGGGCGGGGACTGCTTGGAATTTATTTGAACGTCAGGTAGTATTTCGTATATTTGACTTCGTCGTAGCTGAACGTGAGGTCCCGTTCTTCAATCTTGGGACGTTTGACTCCTTCCGGCTTGACCTTCTCTTCGATAGTGACGGTGAAATGCTCGGGCGTAGCTTCTTTGAGCGTGCCGATGAGCTTCTGGCCGGATTGTGTGAGCACTTCGACGGGTTGCCCGACGTTGATCTCATATTGTCGGAGCACCTTGAACGGCTGTCCGATACCTGCGCTGCCCACTTCGAGTTCGTAGTCTTCTTCGTCGCGGTCAAGCCGACTCTCAATAAAGCGGCTCAGTTCTACGCAGTCCTCGATCCAAACCCCTTCGGCATGGTCGATTTCGACAACGATGCGGTCGTCAGGGCTGACGGTGACGTCAGTCAGAAAATAGTCCTTTCCGTCGAGCCATTCTTCTGCCAGTTGCTTTACAACGTTCTTGTCTATCATTCCAAACTGTATGTGATTAAAGAACAAGTGAGGAACTTGTTCTAAGCCCCTCACTCTCCGACTGCAAAGATACGGCTTTCTTGCTGTTTCCCAAAATGTTTTGCGTTTTTTTTTGAGCTGCCGGATATTCTTATTGTATTGCCTGGTTTGTAAGTGAGACTGCAACTGATTCTAACAGGATTTTCCAGACAAGAAAAAGCCCCGAACGCTTTGTGGACGCCGGGGCTGGTGTGGATTACGTTGCTTTCCGCTTGTCTTAATTGGCAGGGCTGATGGCGCCGGAAGGACAAACGTCGGCACAAGTGCCGCAGTCTACGCAAACATCAGGGTTGATGGAGTAGATTTCGCCCTCGCTGATAGCGCCGGAGGGACATTCGTCGATGCAAGTGCCACAAGCGACGCAGTCGCTGCTGATTACGTATGCCATGTCGTTTTGAGATTTGAGTTTGTTAATAATGTCCTTGTTCTTATCGTGCTTGCAAAGATACGCCATTCTTGCCACTGCCATGCCTGGCACTGCCGTTTTTCTTCCTAATTTGGAACGTATCTAAATTGTCGCCCGTATAAGATAATCCAAAGGCGGGCTATTGCTCGTCGATATTGCTCCCGGCATATTGTCCCATGCCGTAGAGCTTTAACTTGTTGTAGAGGGTTTTGCGGTCAATGCCTAAGAGCTTTGCCGCCCGGCTTTTGTTTCCCCGGGTTTGGAGTAAGGTTTGCGCGATGCGGCGTTTCTCTTCTTCCTCGTCGAACAAGGGGGCCGATTTGAATTCATGAAGGAGTGGGCGGGGCGTTTGGGGAGCAGGGGACGGTGTTCGGAGTTCTTCGCCGATGTCGCGGGCCGTAATGCATTGCCCGTTCGAGAGAAGGGCGGCACGTTTGACGACGTTGCGCATTTGCCGGAGGTTTCCCGGCCAGGTATAGTCGCAGAAAGCGCGGATGACGTCGGGAGCGAATCCTATGATGTCGCGTCCGAGTTCCCGGTTGGCTTGGTCAAGGAAGAATTCGGCAAATAGGGGAATGTCTTCTTGGCGTTCTGCAAGCGTTGGAATGTGGAGGGAGAACTCGTTGACGCGGTGATAGAGGTCTTCGCGGAAACGTCCGTCCTGAACGGCTTGTTGCAGGTTCTCGTTGGTGGCCGAGACCAGGCGGATGTCGACTTCAATTTCCTTGTCGGACCCCAGCGGGCGTATGCGGCGTTCTTGTAGGGCGCGAAGCAGTTGCACTTGCACGTCGTAGCTCAAGTTGCCGATTTCGTCAAGGAACAGCGTCCCTCCGTTGGCTTCGACGAAAGCTCCGGTCTTGTCGTTGTATGCCCCTGTGAATGAACCCTTCACGTGTCCGAAGAATTCCGATGCGGCGAGGTCTCGCGGGATTGCGCCGCAGTCGAGTGCTACGAAGGGGCCGTCGCTGCGTTTGCTCAGTTCATGGATGCGATGGGCTACGTATTCTTTGCCCGTTCCGCTGTCTCCGTGGATGAGGACCGACATGGGCGTGGGAGCCACGAGCGCTACGTAGTTGTAGAGTTGGCGTGCCGGTTCGCTTTTCCCTTCGAGATATTCTTGCTTTGGCGTGGCGCTTCGTTTCGTCGGTATCGGAGCTTTCGCGGGGTGGCTGCCTTCGATGGCTTCCTCTATCTTGCGCAGAAGGATGTCGGGTTGGAGCGGTTTTGCGATATAATCTTTCGCGCCCATCTTCATGGCCGTCACGGCGGAGTCTATGTCGGCATATCCGGTCATGATTATCAAGGGGCACGCAAGGCCGTTCTGCCGCATCCAGTCGAGTAGTTCTGTCCCGTCGGCGTCGGGCAGGCGGAGGTCGGAAAGCACTACGTCGGGCTGCCCGTCGTCAAGAGACTTCCGGGCTTGGCGCACGCTCGACGCTGTCGCCACATCGTAGCCTTGTTTCGACAGCCACGTGGACAACATCTTCGACAGTGTCAAATCGTCTTCAACCAACAGTAGTTTCTTCATCGGACCTTGTCTTATGTAAGGCAAAGTTAGCCTTTTTTTCTGCCTCGTCGGCAAGTTTGTGTATTTCGTTTGCGATTTTTTCGACTTTTTCAGGGATGTCGTCTGTCCATCCAAAGCCGTCGCGTTGCCGTTCCCATATTTCGAAAAGGGAGGTGATTTCTGTCATGTCGAGTTGACGGTTGACGGGAAGTGCTTTGTGGCTGATGCGCGACAGTTCGCGGGTGTCGTGCCGGCTGGCGGCATCGCGCAGGGCGTCGGCTGTGGAGCGGGCCTCGTGGGCATAAGTGTGCAGGATGTCGGCTTCGGCCTCAGCGTCGCCTGCTGCATAAAAGAGCAGGGCATTCCATTGCACATCGGCGGGGCTGGCCATGTTTGTGGGGGGCAGGGGTTCCGGGCTGTCGGCTTTCCCGTCGTTTCTGTCAGCTGTTCCGCTATCTTCGGGAGTGTTGGCGTGGTCCAGGCAAGCGCGCAGGGCCGACGGGCTGAACGGTTTGCGCAGGCAGGCATCGAACCCGCCCTGGCGGAAGGCGGACTGGTTGATGTCGTCGCGGGCTGTGACGGCTACGATGTGCAAGGCGTGAAGCCGGGTGTCAGGGTCGTCGCGCAGCTGGCGTACTAGGTCGAACCCGTTGAGGCCGGGCATCTGGATGTCGGTCAGTAAGACATCGAAGCGGCTCTCCCTGAGTGCCGGGATGAGGCGGGTAGGCGTGTCGAAACAGTGAACGTCATGTCCTTCGTTGCGAAGCATGGTAGAGCAGAGCTGGAGTTGAAGCACGTCGTCGTCGAGCAGGGCTACGCGCAGCGACTTTCGCCGTGCGCGAACCGCTTTCTCCTCTGGCGCCTCGTCGAGGGTGATGTCGAACGTGAACGTGCTGCCTTCGCCTTCTCGGCTTTCGACCTGTATGTCGCCGCCGAGGAGCTGTGCGTTCTTGCGGGTGATGGCTAGTCCCAGTCCGAATCCTTCTTCGCCTTGGGCGTTGCTCATGCGTGAGAACTCGCCGAAAAGGCGGTTTTGCTCATCTGCGGGGATGCCTCGGCCTGTGTCGCTCACGCTGACGGTAAGCCGTCCGTCGCGTGCGGTCACCCGCAGTGTGACACTTCCTTTTGAGGTGAATTTAATAGCGTTGGAAAGGAGGTTCTCCGTCATCTGACGTAGCCGCAGGGGATCGCCCGTGGCGTGCGTTGTGGCGATGTCTGCCGTGTAGTTGAGGGTGAGTCCTTTGGCTTGTGCAGAAGGCTGGAAAGCCAGACTGATTTCGCGGAAAAGGGCTGCTACGTCGAAGGGGATGTGCTCCGGTTCGACGCAATGAGCGTCGAGTTTGTGGAAGTCGAGTAGCGAGCGGACGAGGGCCAGCAGATGGTTGGCTGCCTGTCGGATGTGATCGACGTATGAGGCCGAACGCTTGTCTGTCGTGCGTCGGCCGAGCAGGTCTGCATAGCCTAAGACTGCGCCGGCAGGGGCTTTGAGATCATGGGTGACGGCCAACATCAGCTTCTCACGGACGGCGAGCAGATGCTCGGCCCGGGCGTGGGCTGCTTCAAGCTCTTCGCGGTATCGGCGGGCCTGGCGTAAGTCGCGCCCGATGAGCAGCAGGAAAAAGACAGCCAGCAGAAGGGCACAGCCTGTTGTTCCGGCCAGCGTGAAGGCTGCTTGGCGGCGGACTTTTCGTGCGTCGGCTGTTCGTGCGTCGGCCAGGCGCTGTTCCTCGGCGTCGAAGTCGGCCAGCAGCAGGTTGGCGCGTTGGCCGATGGCCATGCTTTCGCGGCCGATTCGCCTGATGGCCCGTTTGAGGTCGGCACTTGTTTCCACGCGGAAACGGCGTGCCTTGTCCTGCACGTTGCCGATGAGGCCTGCCACGGTGTCGGCCGGGTTGACGTGGCTCACGAGGGTGTCGACTGATACGTCGCGCACCACTTGTTTCACCGTGACGGAATCACGCTTCGACGGCACGAAGGCTTCGGCCAAGCGACGAAAGAAACTCTTTTTCTTTGGCGGGCGCACGACGCTGTCTGTCTTCACACTGACACGGCGTTCGACCCGCTGGTTGGCCATGCTGTCTCTGAGGCTTCGGATTTGCTCAATCTGGGCGTCGTAGAAGCTGGCCATGTCGCTGCGCCCTATCATCTGTATCAAGGTGAGCACGGACCGGCTCTTTTCGGCGACCAAGGCCCTCAGGGTGTCGAGGCGTGCTTGTTGGGGAACGTCGGTCATGAGCTGGCGGAGCGTGTCGAGCCGGACAAGGGCCGTATCGACAAGGGCTGTGTATCGCCTGACACCGTCGGGCTGTCCTGCGCCAATGCCGACGACGGCGGTCTCGGCTTCATGAAGGGCGAGGACGAAGTCGAACGTCGCACTTCGGCGGCGGGCGATAAGCGTTTCTTCGGCGGCTGGTCGCTCGAGCACTTCGAGCTGTCTCCAAACACCGTAGAACGATGCGACGACCAAGGCCAGCAGGAGGACGTAGCCGAGAAGTATCTTGCCGTGTTCTTTCCTTTCTATTTTTTTCATGTGCAGTCTCTTTCCGGGCGCAAAGATAGCGTAAACACTGGGCAAGTGAGATGAAAAGGCGTGGGATTTTCGCCCCGCAGCCTGCCTTACATGTCGGCTCGGCTGGTCCGTGAGCGCGAAAGACAATCGCTGTGGCAGGATTTTCTGTCAGCCGTCTGCGATTGTCTGTCAGCCGTTCAGTATCTTCTTGCAGGCCGACTAATGGTTGCGGGATTTCCGCAGACGGATCGAGGGCCTCCGTGCGGCGTGTTGAAGCAAATACATACTCACCTAAAACTTTGCTTCGCAGCTTCGCGGGAGGCCCTCAACCTCGTGAGTCAGTGTGATGGCTTATTCCATCTCGATTGGATTCCCGATGCAGCCGGAGGGTTGTTGGATGTGGAGCATGGCGGCGACGGTGGCGGCTATGTCTGTCATGTGCGTCGGTCGCGTAGTCCGCCCGGCCGGGACGTTCCATCCCATAAAGACGAGGGGGATGTGTGCGTCGTAGTTGCACCATACGCCATGCTGCGTGCCGGTCGGTGCGTCGGCATTGTCATCGTAGTAACCCGGTTTTAGGATGATTTGGATTTCACCGCTGCGCTGATGGTTGAAGCCGTTGACGATGCGTTCGCGGATAGGGGCGGGGATAGCGGCGCTGGCGGCATGGCGCTGGCAGACGGCGTAGGCCACTTCGGGCAGGCGTTCCAGCTCGGCAGTGAAAGCGGCGGCGAGGCGTTGGCGGTCAATATGTCGGGTGGCTATCTGTTTTTGGTCGAGGAATACTTGGTAGTTCTCAATGCGTTCGATGATCGACTGTTCAATGCCGAAGTCAGCGCGGGCTACGCTGTCGAGCCGGGTGAGGACAGCCTTGGTGTCCCAGCCTCCGGCTGACATTTTGTGTGCCCGCATAAATGTCGGGTTGTGGGCTGCGGCGTGGTCAGCTGTCAGGAAGAGGAGGTAGTTCCCACGGCCGACTTGCCCGTCAAGGTAGGTGAGGAAAGCGGCTAAGTCGCGGTCGAGGCGCAGGTAGGTGTCTTCAACTTCGATAGCGTTGGGACCGTACTGGTGGCCGATGTAGTCCGTGCTCGACAGGCTGACGGCCAGAAAATCCGTGTCGTCGTGACGGCCAAGCTGCTCTCCCTCGATTGCGGCCTTGGCGGCTTCTAGGGTAAGCGTGTTGCCGTATGGTGTGGTGCGGATTACCTCGTAGCCTTGTTTCTTGAACAGGCGTGACGTCGGCACCGGCAGAGTGGGGGCATCGGTGCCGTCGAACTTGTCTTCGAACGGCGTGTTGTCTGCCGTGCTTTGGCGATAGGTCTCGATGGGGTAGAGCGAAGCCCAGTCGTTGGCCAGGAGTGTGCGGGCGCGGTCTTTGGCGTTGAAGTCGGTGAGCCATTCCGGAAGCTCGTCGCGGTAGTAGGAACTCGTGATAAAGCGTCCTGTCTCGTCGTCGAACCAGTAGGCTCCGTCGGCTGTACGACCTCCGGGCAGAATGGCGGCGCGGTCTTTGAGTGCGACGGCGATGACGCGCGAGCGGAAGTTGGTGGCAAGATGCAGCTCGTCGCCGACGGTGGTCGTGAGCAGGCGGCTGGGTGACATAAGGCCAGCCTTACTCGTGCTGCCGACGGGCTTGACGGTCTCGTCGTCGGTGCAGTAAACCCAGCGGCCGTTGTCGCGGAAGTTGTTGCCCGCGATGCCGTGGATGGAGGGTACGGAGCCCGTATAGATGCTGGTGTGGCCAATGGCTGTTACGGTGGGGATGTAATCAATCAGGGTATTGTCGCAACTGTATCCTTCGGTGAGCATACGGCGGAAACCACCTTCGCCAAAGCGGTCGGCGAAGCGTTCGAGATAGTCCCAACGCATTTGGTCGACAACTATGCCGACAACGAGTTTCGGGCGTTCTTCGGCCATGGATGTTAGTCCAGCACAGGCGAACGCAATGATGAGCAAACGTTTCAGTGTCATAATGAGTAGTGGAGTCATTTGGCTTGCAAATGTAGCAATTGCCTGTCAGATGTGCACCTTCCATTGTGTGACAATCTGGTTACGACGGTCCTACGTCCAGGCTTGGCATAAATAATTAATGTGTAAGGATGAATACGACTATAGCGGCCATGAGGCTTGGCAGTGATTCCGGTATGAAAAAAACTCTTGCAGGTTGGCTGGTCAGCGAAAAAATCGTACTTTTGCGGGCGAACAAGTATTCACCCATAATGGACGATTATTACGCGGAAACGATAAACTCGTAGGACGCGGGATTTGCATCGGCAGTCCCTGCGGCCCGCATAACCGTGAAGGAGACACTGCTCATGCGAACCTATTGGAACATCACGCACACGCTGCGTACGATTGAGAACTGGGCGCCCAACTGCTGGACACAGGTGACATGTCCTACTCAGGACGACGAACGCTTTCTGTTCGACGAATTGAAAATTCCCACTTACTTCCTCGACGACATCCGAGACAAAGACGAACGCTCCCGTTACGAGTATGACGACGGCTGGGTGCTTATCATCTTGCGTATTCCATACGTGAAAGAAGTGCGCTCGCACACGCCGCACACCACCATACCTCTGGGTATCGTGCTCAACAAGGATGTGTGTGTCACCATCTGTAACTTCGAGACGAACATGATGATTGACTTCGTGTCTTATCAGCAAAAGCGCAACCAAGGGTTTACTGACTCGGTCGACCTTGTCTTCCGCCTGTTCCTCTCTTCCGCCGTGTGGTACCTTAAACGCTTGAAACAGATCTCCATCCTCATTGAAGATGCCAAGCGGAACTTGGACAAGAAAATCGACAACGAGGACCTGATCGGCCTTTCGCGCCTGCAAGACAGCCTGACGTATTTTATCACTTCCATCAGAGGCAACGAGACGCTCCTCTCAAAACTCAAATTCAAACTGCCAGTCGACGCGCTTGACGCAGATCTTATTGAAGATGTCAACATCGAGATGAGCCAGGCGCGCGAAACGACGAACATTTACACCCAAATCCTCGATTCGACGATGGAAACCTATGCCAGTATCATCAATAACAATATGAGCGGTGTCATGAAGCAGATGACGTCGATGTCTATCATATTGATGTTGCCGACGCTCATAGCGAGCTGGTTCGGCATGAACTTGGTGAGCGGCATGGAAACGGCGTGGTGGGGGTTTCCCGTCGTGTTGGTATTCTCTGTGGTGCTGAGTGGTATATTTTATGCCCTGTTCCGTCGCAAAACTTGGCTATAAGTCCGTCCTGTCGCAAAAAATAAGCATAACGCTTGGTTATCCCGCGAAAATTCTCTTTATTTGTAGCGTCTAACACCGTAACGATAAGAAACGATATGTCAGAAGAAGCAACGACGGAGCGCGACGTCATGGCTCCCGAATCGGTAGAGAATACAGAGACGGTCGCCGCCGGGCAAGCCGGAGCGGCCGAAATGGCTGCGGAACCCTCCGTCCCGCAGGACGAAGAGAGTGTCGCACCAGTGACGCAGCCAGAGGCAAAAGACTGCCCGGCCGATGAAGAAAACGGAGCAGTAGAGTCGGAAGAGGGAAAGCATGTCCCCGTTTTCCACACGAAGGCCGAGGTCATCGCGCGGCTCCAAGAAATCGTGGATAACGAAACGGACGTCGACCGTAGCGAACTGGAAGCTTTGAAGCAAGCCTACTATAAAATGCGTAACGCCGATGTTGCTTCGGCACGTGAAGCTTTCATTGCCGAAGGTGGTGAGGCCGAGGCTTTCATTCCGCCAGCCGATGCTGACGAAGAGCATTTCAAGGCACTCATGAACTCCGTGAAAGAGCGCCGCGCGCAGCTTCACGCTGAGCAGGAACGTGAGAAGCAAGCCAACTTGGAGCGGAAACTGGCCATCATTGAGCAAATCAAGGAGATGGCCGCTACGCCTGACAGTGCCGATAAAGCCTACAATGAATTCAAGCAGTTGCAAGCGGAATGGAAAGAAATTAAGAACGTGCCCGCTGAACAGGCTTCAGAACTTTGGAAGAACTACCAGCATAACGTGGAGCAGTTCTATGATCAGTTGCGGCTTAACCACGAATTCCGAGCATACGATTTTAAGAAAAACTTGGAGATAAAGACTCACTTGTGTGAGGCTGCAGAGAAACTGGCAGACGTGGCTGATGTCGTGTCGGCTTTTCACCAACTTCAAAAACTGCATCAGGAATTCCGCGAGACCGGACCGGTGGCCAAGGAGCTTCGTGAGGAAATATGGGCACGCTTCAAAGCGGCTTCTACGGTAGTGAACAAGCGTCATCAGGCTCATTTTGAACAGCTGAAAGCCCAAGAGGAAGAAAACCTCGTCAAGAAAACCGCCCTCTGTGAACAGGTGGAACAACTTGTCGCCGGAGAAATAAAATCCGTCGCAGACTGGGAGAAGATCACTCAGCAGATTCTTGAATTGCAGGCGCAGTGGCGGGAGATTGGCTTCACGCCGAAGAAAGAAAATACCCGTATATTTGAACGTTTCCGTGCTGCGTGCGACAAGTTCTTTCATGCGAAAGCCGAGCATTTCAAGCAGATGCGCGAAACCTATGCCGCCAATCTGGCCGCGAAGACCGCACTTTGTGAGAAGGCCGAGGCGATGAAAGAAAACACCGACTGGCAGGCGACTACGAACCGATACATCCAATTGCAGAAAGACTGGAAGACAATTGGCCCGGTGGCTCATAAGGTTTCTGCGGCCATCTGGAAGCGTTTCAACGACGCTTGCAATTATTTCTTCGAGCAGAAGGAAAAAGCCACATCCAGTCAACGTGAGGAGGAAACAGCCAACCTTGAGCAGAAGCGCACTGTCATTGCTAAGTTGAAAGCTATCCTTGACGCTCCCGAGAGCGCTACGCGCGATGAAGTCCGTACCCTGATGGACGAATGGAATGCTATCGGCCACGTGCCCTTCCGTCAGAAAGACAAAATCTATAAGGCTTACCGCGAAGTCGTCGACAAGTTGTTCGAGCAGCTTCACATGAACGCCGGTCGCCGGCAGATGGATCACTTCCGCCGCAATGTGAACGACAAGGGGGGCAGTGAGCTCACCCGCGAGCGCAGTCGGTTGTTCAATTCATATGAGGCCAAACGTGCAGAGATACAGACCTATGAGAACAACCTGACGTTCCTTAATGCCAAGTCCAAGTCCGGAAATTCGCTCGTCGACGAGATTAATAAAAAGATTGAGCGACTGAAAGACGATCTTGACCTGATTCGTCAAAAGATCGAGGCCATCGACGAAAAAATCAAAGCAGAAGAAAGTAGCGAGGCATAAGCCATAACCGTAGGTTACCATATTTGCCGCTCCATTGCTTCCACGCGATGGAGCGGCGCTGTTTTATTGGTGTGGAGTGCTATGCTTCGGAAGCGTCGTGGTGTGACGGTCACGTCCCAGTCTGTCCTCGGTTTGACTGTGGGCATCTTAAAAGACACCCCCGGTCTTTCCGCATAAAAGAGAGACCGGGGGTGAAATTCTTTTCGGCTATTGAGCCTGTTTTATTTCCTGCCTTTGTAGATGAGGAAGGCGACCACGAAAATGGCCAGACCGAGGATGACGTAGCCGATTTCGTGGCTGTATTTTGTAGCCAGTTCGTAAACGTCTTGCGTAGTTTTAAGCGGGGTCCAAAGGTAGATGAAGTAGCCAATCAAGGCAAGGACGATGTTCCAGCAGCCGGCGCCAAGCGTCGTGTAGAGCAGGAATGGCCCCATCTTCATTCGGGCGAGGCCTGCCGGGAGCGATATGAGCTGGCGGATGCCCGGGATGAGGCGTCCGAAAAACGTTGAGGCAGCACCATGATGGTTGAAGTATTCTTCGGCGCGGCGCACCTTTTCCTCATCGAGGAGACACATGTGTCCGATTCGGCTGTTAGCAAAGCGGTAGACAATAGGGCGGCCCAGCCATCGGGCGAGATAATAATTGATGAGTGCGCCGATATTGGCGCCGATAGTGGCGAAAACAACGACCAGCACGATGTTCATGCTGCCGTCAGCCATGGCTTTCCATGCCGCAGGAGGCACCACCACTTCTGACGGGAAAGGAATAAAGGAACTTTCGATGATCATGAAGAACGTAACGATCCAATAATCCAGATTGTCGAGAATCCAACGGAACAGTTCGGCTGTATCCATAAAGTAAAGTGATTGAAAATGTTTGAAAAGTTTTTGTCGGTTGCAAAGATACGGAGAGGCAAGCGTGTGGCCAAATCTTTCGCGCCGAAATCTCCTGCGAATTTTCCGGCCGCAGTGACAGCAAATCCTGTCGCAGAGGCTGGAAATTCTGTCACTGCGGCTGTTTTTCCTGTCACTACGATGGGGAAAGGCGGTGTCGCCACATGAAGCCGCGCGCAGTTGCCTGGGCATGTTTTAAGCCGTTTTTCGTCTTTCAATCAAACGCTTACGCGTGACGACCTTGCCTGTTCTGAAAATAAACATTAAATTTGCCGACAGAAACGCAGTATTCATCATTCTTACCAGTTTATGACATTTTCTGAACGTTGCCAGCCGATTTTTGAGCAAGTCATCGCAGATTATCACAAAGCCGACCATGTCGACACTCCCATAGCCAATCCCTATGCTGCTCCGTCGATCGATTATTTCCTTTACCTGAAATGTTGGATTGATACGGTGCAGTGGCATCTGGAAGATCTGATACGCGACCCGGAGATTGACCCCGCCGAGGGGCTTGCGCTGAAACGCCGCATCGACAAAAGCAACCAAGACCGTACGGACCTCGTAGAGATGATCGACAGTTATTTCCTCGATTTTTATAAGGATATCAAGCCGCTTCCCGGCGCTACGATCAACACCGAGACGCCGGCATGGGCCGTAGATCGTCTGAGCATCCTTGCACTTAAAATCTATCACATGCGCGAGCAGGCTGAGCGGGCTGACGCAACGCCTGACCATCGTGAACAGTGTGCCCGCAAACTCGCCGTTCTGCTCGAACAGCAAGTTGACCTCTCTTCTGCGTTAGACCAGCTCCTTGCCGATATTGCCGCAGGGCGCAAATACATGAAAGTGTATAAGCAGATGAAGATGTATAACGACCCGTCGACCAATCCTGTCCTCTACGGGGCGAGGAAGTAAGGCCGAATAGCATTGCTTCTCGTCATGCCGGTTGCCCTCCACAGACCCATTCGTCATTTGCTCGTCGTCCGTTTCTCCGCGCTGGGCGACGTGGCGATGACTGTTCCTGTGGTTGACACGCTGGCCCGCCATTATCCGGACCTCACAGTGACGATGCTGTCGCGGCCTGCCGTGGCGCCTCTGTTCGCCTATATGCCGCCGAATGTGACCTTCCGTGGCGTGGATCTCCATCACGATTATCTTGGTGCTGAGGGGCTGCGCCGGTTGTTCCGCGAGCTTGTCGCCGATGGCGTGGACGGCTTGGCAGACCTGCACGGAGTGCTCCGTACGCATTACTTACGTTCGATGTTCTTCCTGTCCGGCCTTCCCGCAGCGTCGATACGCAAGGGCCGCCGTGCGAAACGCCGCCTGATCCGCCATGTGCCGAACGCTTTTTTCCAGTTGCCTACATCGGTCGATCGTTATACTCGAGTGTTCGAACGGCTTGGATTTCCGGTGACTCCCGATTTCCGTTCTGTTTTCCCGTCGGGCCGGTTTCCGGCACTACCTGCCGGCTGCGGTGTGCCGGACAAGGCTCCGCATGAGCTTTGGATAGGGATTGCGCCCTTTTCCGCCCATCGTGGAAAAACCTATCCCCCCGACATGATGGAGGAGGTCATTGCCCGACTTTCCGCGTTCTATCCTGAGGCTCGTTTGTTCGTCTTTTCGGATGCGCAAGAGGCGTCAGCGTGGCGCGAGCAGTGGGAGGCGCGTTACGAGCGGCTCCTCTTCCCCGGTCCGAGAATGGGCGGGTTGGGCGGCGAGCTGGCACTGATGTCGCGCCTCGACGTGATGGTGTCGATGGATTCGGCCAACATGCACCTCGCCTCCTTGGTCGATGTGCCTGTCGTGTCGATCTGGGGAGCCACACATCCTTTTGTCGGTTTCCTCGGCTACGGTCAGACCACGAAATACGCTGTCCAGGTCGACCTGCTCTGCCGGCCGTGTTCCGTGTTCGGCAACCGTGCGTGCCGCCGGGGCGACTACGCCTGTCTTACGCTCATTCCGCCAGATTCGATAGTGAACCGCGTGGCCGAGGTGCTCCAACACCGTTGACCGCAGCAGCCCCGCGCAATCCTTTTCCTGCCATGATCCAAAAAGTCTTAGTCATCCGTTTCCGCCGCGTCGGCGACTCCGTGCTCGCCACGGCGCTGTGCCGGAGCCTCAAAGAGAGTTTCCCGGGCGTCGAAGTCCATTTCGTGCTCAATGCAGGCATCGCGCCGCTCTACGCAGGCCATCCAGATATAGACAAAGTTATCGCTTTTACAGACGAAGAGCAGCACGGCATGGCTTACCTGCGTAAAGTCTGGCAGACCGTCCGTGCCACGCGATACGACGCCATCATCGACATGCGTTCGACGCCGAAGACGCTCCCCTTTTCCCTCTTCTCGCCCGGCACGCCCTACCGCATAGGCCGGCGTAAGCCCTACAACGTCGGGGTGCACAACTACCGGCTTGAAAATCCCTCCGGCGTCGACCGGGTGCAGACGAACCTGAACCTCATGACGCCGTTGGCCCGTGAGGGACGGTTGGTGATGAACCCACATTTCCGACTGGTGATTTCGGAGGATGAACGTCGCGCTTTCCGCAGTTACATGGCACGTGAAGGCGTCGATTTCTGCCGTCCCGTCGTACTGTGTGCCGTCACGGCGCGGCTGGAATACAAAGTGTGGCCTTATGAGCGGATGGCCCGCGTGCTCCGTCGCCTGCTCGACAGCTACGACGCGCAGCTCGTCTTCAATTATGCGGGTGACGTAGAGGCCGCTGCGGCACGTGCCCTTCGCGACAGGCTCGGCGGCGACTCCCGCGTGATGCTCGGGGTGCAGGCGCAGGGGCTGCGCGAACTTTGTGCGATGACAGTGAATTCCGATCTCTTTTTCGGCAATGAAGGAGGCCCGCGCCACATCGCCCAAGCGCTCGGAGTCCCTACGCTGGCCCTCTTTCCGCCTGGCGTCGAAAAATGGTTTTGGCTGCCCGGCGCCGACGAGCGCCAGCGCGGTCTCTCGCCCGACGACTACCTTGAACCCGAGCGTCAGCAGGCTATGACCTACGCCCAGCGTTTTGACCTCATTCCGGAGGACGATGTGTGGGCGCAGTTGGCCGACATGATGAACCGTTACGTCGTGAAGCCATGAGACCGTTGCAACTCGTCACCCTTTCCGGCGGCTTGGGCAACCAAATGTTCCAATACGCTTTTCTCGTTCACCTGCGCCGTCACGGCGCAAGAGTGTTCCCTTATCTCGGAAAGATACGCCATTACGGCGAGCACAACGGCTATGAGCTCGAACGCGTTTTCGGCATTGCCTTGACGCCTGGCGAGCGGGCTATGGACGGCGTGCTTGGGCTTCCTCTGCTCGGTGCGGCCGTCAAGCACATCGTCTTTCCTTTCAAGTACCGCGAGCGCGGCGAGTCGGACTGTGCTGCCAACGCCGCACTGGCCGCCCGGCATGCTGCCACCCGCTTCACGGGTTATTGGCAGGGAGAGTGCTTTTTTGCCGATGTGGCTGACGAAGTGCGCCGGCTCTACCGTTTCGACGAAAGGCGTCTCAATGCACAGAGCCGCAGTCTGGCCGAACGTCTCCACGGCTCGACAGATACCGTGTCGCTCCATGTGCGGCGCGGCGATTACTATAAGAAAGACGGAACGCCGACCGACTTCGGCCGGGCCTTTACGGCAGATTATTACGACGCAGCTTTGGCGTACCTTGCTGCTGCGACGGGAAAAACGGTCGCAGTGACAGCAAATCCGGAACGGCTGACAGGAGAGATGCTCAGGCCGATTGTTTTCACCGACGACGCCGACTGGTGTCGCGCCCACTTCCCAGAGAGTTTCACCGTTGTCGACTGGAACCACGGTCCCGACAGCTGGCAGGACATGTGCCTCATGTCTTTGTGCCGCCACCACGTCGTGGCCAACAGTTCGTTCAGCTGGTGGGGCGCGTGGCTCGACGCCCGTCCTGACAGCCTGGTCGTGGCGCCCCGGCAGTGGAAGCATGGCGCCGCTTCGCCTGATGTCGCACCTTCACGCTGGATTCGCCTATGATTTCCTCACTGACGCCGAAGCGCCGCAAAGCCGCTTATCTGTTGAGCACTCTGTTCGAACGCCCTCTTCCTCCACCGGCCGGCGAACCGATAGATGTCGTCATCCCCGTAGTACCTAAGGATCTCGGCATCTTGCCCCTTTGCCTTGACGGCGTGAGCCACTGTCTGAATCACCCCGTCGGCGACATTTACGTCGTGGCACCGCGTGAGACGGAGGTCGTCGACTTTTGCCGCCGTCGCCGTCTCAGCTTTGTCGACGAGCTGACCGTGCTGGGCTATGGCCCCCGCGACATTGACTATCGTCCCTGCGGCACGGACCGCAGCGGATGGATATTTCAGCAGCTCGTCAAGCTGTCGGGCGCGGTGGGAGGCAGGGAACACTTCCTCGTCATCGACGCCGACCACATCTTGCTTCGTCCGCACACTTTCCTGACCCGTCGTGGCCGCACCGTCTTCTATGGCAGCCGCGAGTGTCACCAACCCTATTATGACACGGCGGCTCATCTCGTGGGCAGTGTGCGGATGGAGTGGCTCTCTTATGTGGACCACAAGATGCTGTTCAGTCGCACCCAGCTCGACACCCTGAAAGAGCGGCTCGAAGCCCGTAGCCGCCAGAGCTGGGACCGCGCCATCCTCGACAGTCTCCCCAAGGACGAGAAGTCTGGCTTTTCAGAGTATGAGCTTTATGGCCTGACTTTTCCTTCCCGTAAGAAAGTTGTCCGCCCTTGGCGTAACAAGACGCTGCACTACGAGGACTTGGCCGACTACGATACGCTGCGTCGCCGCTGGGGACGGCGTTACCGTGCAGTGACTTTCCCTGAATGGATTAACCGTTAGACCCTTCAAGAAGAACAGATGAAAACACGTCCGCTCTCGAAAGCCCTCGTCACCGTGCTGAAACTCATCGGTAAGGTAGTGGCGAAAATCTGTCCCTCGGCGATGGCCCTTCCGCCCTGTGACCTCGACAATGATGAGGCCAACGACCTTGTGCGCGGCTGGCTCGAACACCCCGACGGGCAGGGACACATGGCCACGAAACTGGGCACTTATGAACTGAAAGCCTTTCTCTGTTTTTACAGCCATGCCCATGGCCTTCGCGGAACCGACGTGGCAAATATGTTGCGCTACCGCTACCCGCTTCTCCGCTCCATGCGTCATTCGCTTCGGCGGCTGACGAACAATGCGGGCTTTTTCCCGGACAGCGAGGAGGCCGGCCTGCGCTATGCTGAGCTGGTGGCGGCGGACTTCCCGCTGGCCGACTTGCTTGTTTCGTATCAGAAGGAAGAATGGTATCCTCTTTCGCTCGGACTGCTGGCCGGAGCGAAGCGCTGCCCGCCATGGGGGTATCTCGACCCGTACCGTTACAGACGGCCGTGGTCGGCTGCATTGGCCGGGAAGAGGGTGCTTGTCGTCCATCCCTTTGCCGACACTATCCGCCGCCAGTATGACCGGCGCGCCGAGCTCTTCCCAGGGACGGACGTGCTGCCCGGTTTCGCGTCGCTCCGCTGCATCCGGGCCGTGCAGAGCATCGCCGGGAACGCTGTGCCCTACCGCACGTGGTTCGACGCGCTTGATGCGATGAAACGGGAGATGGATGCAGAGGACTACGACGTGGCGCTCATCGGTTGCGGCGCTTATGGCTTCCATCTTGCCGCCCATGCCAAGCGGCGTGGAAAGGTGGGCCTGCACATGGCCTCCTATGTCCAGTTGCTCTTCGGTATCCGGGGAGCCCGCTGGGACGCTGACCCGGAATACAGCCGTTTTTACAACGATGCCTGGGTGCGTCCCTCGGCCGACGAACGCCCTGCCGGCGCCGAGACGATCGAAGGCGGGTGTTACTGGTGAGGCGGCCCGATGTTTTCAGACAGATTTCAACAAACGAAAAAGCAAGGTGATGAGAAAGTTAGCAGTGGTCGTCGTGCCTGTTTACCGGAAGTTCATGCCCAGCGAGGCGTTCGCTTTTGCGCAGTGCCTCAATGTGTTGGGGCGCTATGACATCTCGTTGCTTCATCCGGCCGGCTTCGATGTCAGCGACATCGTCCGCACGGCGTCGCGCACCATCGGCCATGTGGCGATGGACGACCAGTGGTTCCGGAGCATCGACAGTTACAACGCGCTCTGTCTTTCGGCCGACTTCTATGACGCCTATGCTGCATATGAGTACATGCTGATTTATCAGTTGGATGCTTACGCGTTCCGCGACGAACTGGCCGACTGGTGTGCCCGGGGATATGACTACATCGGTGCACCGTGGCTGCCTAACGATACGCCTTACGAACGCACGCTCGGCGACGCCGTGCGATGGGTGCGCCGCACGATCCACCCCGCCGGCACGACACAGAAAATCACCCACGCCCAGACGCACTATCATGTGGGCAACGGAGGATTCAGCCTGCGGCGTGTGGCGAAGATGAAAGCCGTGGTCGAGGAGTTCCGCGGCCTGATCGACAGCATGGATCCAAAAGAGCGCCGGGCGAAGGAAGACGTGTTCTTTTCTACCTATATCCAGCGACAGGCCGGCATCAGTGTGCCGGATTGGCGCGAGGGCTTACAGTTCGCTTTTGAGAACAGTCCGGCGATGGCCTTGCGTCTTGCCAAGGGCCATTTACCTTTCGGTTGCCACTATTGGTCGAAAGGAAATGTCTGGAAGGATTTCTGGTACCGGTATATCCCGTTCGACCCGAAGCAAGACGCCGGGGCCTGAATGCAGGCGGCGATCTGTGAAAACCGGAGTAGCGACAATAAAAACGGCCGCAGTGACAGAATCCCCTTTCACTGCGACCGTTTTTATTGTCTGTGTGGGAAGAAACACCGGAGGGTCAGAACGATATGGAGGAGTAGAATCCGAACGCGCCGTCGGGCAGGGCCGTAGGCACAAAGGTGATGTCGGGACCGGTGCGGCGCGGGCGAGTGAACGCGAAGGCCGATGCCGTTCCGATTGCGGCGCCAGCGGCCACGTCCCACCAGTCGTGCTTTTTCCCGTAGACGCGTGACCACGCCACGTAGGCCGAGACCGCATAAGCGGGGATGCTCCACTTCCAGCCGTAGCGGCGTCCGATATACGTGGCCGCCGTGAAGGTGACCGCAGTGTGCATGGAAGGCATCGAATGGTCGTCGCTGTGGTCTGGCCGTTCCTTGTGGATGAGGTATTTCAGGGCGAGTGTCGTGCCCACCGTCGTGAGAGCCGTGAATGATCCTTGTTTCAGTCCTTGCCAGTCTTTGAGCGCAAGGGTGGTTGCTATGCCCGCAGCAGGTGCGGCAAAGAGCAGGACGTCGCCTGCCGTGCGGGCTTTTTTGCGGGCGCCTGTGACTTCAAGGCGTTGGCCGGCGGCGCTGGCCGGAAGAAGGAGGCAAAGAATGAAAAAAAGGACTTGTCTCATAGTGTGGTGAGGGCGGGTAAGCTGGATATCAGGCTGCGATCGCACATAGTTTGGGTAGGAAAATAAAGAGCCCGACCGCGATGGACGCAATGGCCAGCAGCAGGACGGCACCGGCGGCGAGATCCTTGGCCCGCCGGATGTGTTCGTCGAAGCCCGGGCTGACAAGATCGCACAGGCTTTCGAGTGCTGTGTTGACGGCTTCGGCGGCGAGGACCGCCCCTATGGTGAGCGCGATGACCGCCCATTCCGTGAAACTCAGGCCGAGCCACATGCCCGTTGCAATGACGGCGACTGCCATTACTGCGTGGATTCGGGCGTTGTCTTCCCGGAAAAGGTCGCGTATGCCGTGGCCGGCATAGCGGAAACTACGTAAGCGTTTGCGGAGGGTAAAACCGTTGTTCTTCATGCTTTCGGTGGAAAATCCAAGTCGGGATGCGTCTGCCCGGTCACTCCAAAGCATTCAGCTCCCGCCGCAGGGCGTCGAGCTGCTCCTTGACGGATTGCAGGCGTCGCAGGATTTCGGCGTCGCGCTCGACAGCCGGCTTTTCTTTGCGCAGCACCTCGCGGGCCGCTGCCAGTTTCAGGCCGCGCACTTTGACCAGATAGTAAATCTGGCGCACCGTTTCGACATCTTCCTTGGTGTATTGGCGGATGTTGCGGCCCGATTTGCGCGGCGTAATCTGCGGGAACTCGCGTTCCCAATAGCGCAAGAGCGATTCATTCACGCCCAAAAGCGCGGCGACTTCCTTGACGGAATAATATAGCTTGAAGTCTATGTCTTTTTTCAGTGCCATTCGTTCTGCGCTTTCACCGTTGCTTTTATTTTCTATTGCTTGCAAAAATAACGAAAAGGTCGTAACTTTGCAAAGAAATAGTAAGAAACCTATCTAACAATGATGACAGCAAACGAAATACGCGAGTCGTTCCTCCGCTACTTTGAGTCGCAGGGGCATCTCGTAGTGCCTTCGGCTCCGATGGTAGTCAAGGACGATCCTACCCTTATGTTCACGAACGCCGGCATGAACCAGTTTAAGGACATCATCCTCGGCAATCGTGAGCCGAAGTGCCGCCGGCAGACCGACTCCCAAAAGTGTCTCCGCGTGAGCGGCAAGCATAACGACTTGGAGGAGGTCGGGCATGACACCTACCACCACACGATGTTCGAGATGCTCGGCAATTGGAGCTTTGGCGACTTCTTTAAGAAAGAAGAGATACAATGGGCATACGATTACCTTGTCAATGTCCTCAAAATCGACCCTGCTAACCTCTACGTCACCGTGTTCGAGGGTTCGGCCGACGACGGATTGGGCCGCGACGACGAGGCTGCCGACTATTGGGCGCAGTATTTCCCTCAGGACCACATCATCAACGGCAACAAGCACGACAACTTTTGGGAAATGGGCGACACGGGTCCCTGCGGCCCCTGTTCGGAAATCCACATTGACCTCCGCTCGGACGAGGAGAAAGCCAAGGTGCCCGGAGCGTCGCTCGTGAATAAGGACAATCCCCAAGTGATAGAAATATGGAACCTTGTGTTCATGCAATATAACCGTAAGGCCGATGGGTCGTTAGAGCCGCTTCCGCACAAGGTTATTGACACCGGCATGGGCTTTGAACGGCTTTGTATGGTCATGCAGGGCAAAAAGTCGAATTACGACACCGACGTGTTCCAGCCTATTATCAAAAAAATCGGCGAACTTTCCGGGTATGCTTATGGCGAAGATGAAAAGCGTGACGTCGCCATGCGCGTCGTGGCCGACCACCTCCGCGCCATCGCTTTCTCCATCGCCGACGGCCAACTCCCTTCCAACGCAAAGGCCGGCTACGTCATCCGTCGCATCTTGCGCCGGGCGGTACGTTATGCGTACACCTTCCTCGGTCAGAAAGAGGCTTTCATGTATCGCTTGGTGCCCACGCTTGTCGAGGAAATGGGTGGCGCATATCCCGAACTGCGGGCGCAGCAGACGTTGATAGCCCGCGTGATGAAAGAAGAGGAAGACGCGTTCCTGCGCACGCTGGCTACGGGCATCACGATGCTCGACGGTGTCATCGAAGAGGCTCGTCGCGAAGGGAAAACTGTTATTGACGGAACCAAGGTTTTCACGCTTTTCGACACCTACGGATTCCCGCTCGATTTGACGGAGCTGATCTGTCACGAAAAAGGATTGAGCGTCGACGTCGCAGCTTTCGATGTTGAGATGCAGAAACAAAAAGACCGCGCCCGCAACGCTGCGGCTGTCGAGACGGGCGACTGGGTGACGCTGGCCGAGGGCGAACCGGAGTTTGTCGGTTGGGATTATACGGAATACACTTGTCATATTTTGCGTTACCGCCGTGTGGAGCAGAAAAAGCAGGCCTATTATGAGCTGGTGCTCGATTGCTCGCCTTTCTACGCTGAGATGGGCGGCCAGGTGGGTGACCGTGGCGTACTCTGCAACGAGACTGAAACCATCGACGTCATTGACACGCGCCGTGAGAACAACCTGCCTATCCACATCGTCCGCCAGCTTCCCGCTCATCCCGAAGCAGAGTTCATGGCCTGCGTCGACACCGACGCCCGTACCGCCAGCGAAGCCAACCATACGGCCACGCACCTGCTCGACCAAGCCCTGCGCGAAGTGCTCGGCCCCCATGTGGAGCAGAAGGGGTCGCTCGTCACACCGGATTACCTGCGTTTTGACTTCTCTCACTTCCAGAAAGTGACACCCGAGGAATTGCGCAGTGTGGAACGCATTGTGAACGAACGCATCCGTCGCGACATCTCCTTGCAAGAGTATCGTGATATGCCTGTCGAGAAAGCGAAGGAGCTGGGCGCCATCGCCCTTTTCGGTGAGAAGTATGGCGACCGTGTACGTGTCGTACAGTTTGGAAGCAGTGTCGAGTTCTGCGGTGGCTGTCATGCGAAGAGCACAGGGCGCTTGGGACTTTTCCGCATCCTGTCCGAAGGCAGCGTGGCTGCCGGTGTGCGCCGGATTGAGGCTGTTACGGGCCGGGTGGCCGAAGAAATGTGCTACACGCAGGAAGACCTGCTTGTCAGTCTCCGTCAGCTGTTCAATAACGCCAAAGACCTGACCGCCGCCATCCAAAAGACGGTGGAAGACAACAGCGCCTTGAAAAAACGGGTGGAAGAGTTTGTCAAGGAACACATTATGGTTATGCGTGACCGCCTTGTAGGTAAGGCAAAGGATGTAGGCGGCGTGAAACTGGTGCGCGCTGTCATCCCGGGCTCCATCTCGGCCGATGCCGTGAAAGACTTGGCGTTCCAGATTTCGCACATGCTGCCCGGACAGATGCTCTGCGTCTTGGGAAGTGCGTGCGAAGGTAAGCCGTTGCTCACGGTGATGATAGGGAAAGACCTTATTGCCGAACGCGGTTTGAATGCGGGCCAACTTGTGCGCGAAGCAGCCAAGCTCATCAAAGGCGGTGGCGGTGGCGCGCCCCATTTCGCCACGGCGGGCGGCAAAGATCCGGATGGACTCGAAGCCGCCGTCAGCAAGGTGGTAGAGTTGGCCGGATTGTAAAGACATATACTTACACTGGTGAGACAAGAACGGGCGCAGGATCTGTGGATGCTGCGCCCGTTCTTTCCGTTCGGCTGACAGTTCTTTCTGTCAGCCGACTTCGTTCCGGTAAGTCGCCGGTTTGTAGGTGCAAATGGTCGGCATGCGATTTTCATCCCGGCGGTTGCCTTTCCCGAGAAGTGGCGCCCTGTCCGAAAAACCTATGGCTTTTCGCCTGTTGTTCCACTCATTTGCATTATCTTTGCCTTCGTAAAATAGACATAGCAACATGAGAACTTACCTAATAACTGGCGCAGCAGGCTTCATCGGCGCCAATTTCCTGAAATACATGCTGGCAACGCACGAGGATGACCGTTTCGTCGCTCTCGACCTGCTCACGTATGCCGGATATCTTGGAACGATTGCTCCTGACGTCGACAACGAACGCTGCTTCTTTGTCAAGGGCGATATTGGAGATAGGGAACTTGTTGACAGCCTGTTTGCGGAATACAAGTTCGACGTCATCGTCAATTTTGCAGCTGAGAGCCACGTAGACCGCAGTATTGAAAATCCGCAGCTCTTCCTGCAAACCAACATCCTCGGGACGCAGAATCTGCTGGACTGTGCCCGTCGCGCGTGGGTTACAGGGCGCGACGAGAGCGGGTATCCCTCTTGGCGTCGCGGCGTCCGTTTTCATCAAGTCTCGACCGACGAAGTCTACGGCAGTCTGGGTGATGAGGGTTTCTTCACCGAAGCCACGCCACTCAGTCCGCACAGTCCGTACAGCGCTTCCAAGGCCAGTGCGGACCATATCGTCTGCGCGTATCGCGACACCTACCACATGCCCGTCAGCATCACCCGCTGTTCGAACAACTACGGCCCCTATCAATTCCCCGAGAAACTCATTCCGCTCGTCATCCATAACATTTTGGAGGGAAAGAAACTCCCGGTCTACGGGCAGGGACTCAACATCCGCGACTGGCTCTACGTGGAGGATCACTGCAAAGCCATCGACACCGTCATCAACAACGGGGAGAACGGAAGTATATATAATGTGGGCGGACACAACGAGCGGCGCAACATCGACATCGTACGCACCATCATCCGTACTGTCCATGACCTCATGGAGCAGCAGCCCGAGTATCGGATACTGCTGAAACGCCAGGAAAAAGGTGCTGACGGGCTGGTCGAGATAGCATGGATCAATGACGAACTTATCACCTATGTCAAGGACCGCCTTGGACACGACCAGCGTTACGGCATCGATCCGACGAAAATCCACGCCGATCTTGGGTGGACGCCTGAAACGACTTTCGACGAGGGTATTGTGAAGACCATCCGCTGGTATCTGGACCACCACGGCTGGGTTGAGGCTGTCTCCGGCAGCGACTACCAAGCTTATTACGAGAAAATGTATGGCAAACGCTAATGAGCGTTTGCCATGTGATTTTATGCGTTTAGTGTGTAATTTATAGCTTCAAGTGATGGGAAAGGGTGAAAGGTTGGCGTACTTTGATTTTCTTCGTGGTGTAGCGATTCTGATGGTGGTGGCCATCCATACTTATTCAGGTGGCGGGTTCGAAACGCCGATGGGTTGGCTGCGAATGTGTGTGAGGCAGGCCGTTGCTTGCGCTGTTCCTGTTTTTTTGGCTGTTTCGGGTTTCTTTCTTGCTCGCAAGGCTTTGAAGACGTGGTCCGAACGCTGGGTCTTCTGGCGCAAGCAGATACCGAAAGTCTACATACCGTGCGTGGTATGGTCCGTGCTGGCTGTGGGGCATGGTTGGGTGTTCGCGGAAAGCCTCACGACGTGGGGTGTGGTGAGAAGTCTCCTCTTTCTCGTGTTGTGCGGTTGCAGTGTATACTACTTCATCGCCCTAATTATCCAATGTTACGTGCTGCTTCCGTGGTTAACCAATGTTAAAATGGGGGGGTGATTGCGAGTGCCTTTATGAGTTTTTCGTCGGTTGCGGTCGTCGATTGGTATCTTAACATAGAGGGCCATGCCGTCCCGTTGCTGATATATGCCGGCCCGTTTCCCGTTTACGGTTTTTTCTTTGTCTTAGGAGTATGGCTGTCTCGGCAACCGCGCACATACAAACTTTTTCCATTGGTGGTTTTACTGCTTTTGTCTCTTGTGTTGTCTATGTGGGAAACCAAGTGGCAGATGTCTTTTCATGGTGGAGGCATAGGTATTAAGCCATCGGCCTATTTGTATTCCGCATTTGCCGTTTTTATTCTTTTTTCACGCCGTTTGCAAGACGCATATATGGGTCGGGGTTTGGTGGCGAGGGGTGTGCAGTGGATTGGTGGGGTTTCGTTCGGCGTCTACCTTGTCCACATGAATTTCATCGGCTTTGCACCAGTTTTGTCCGGACCGGGCCGTTGGCTTGCAGGCTGGATGGTCACTACGCTTCTGACGCTGGCCTTTATTGTCGTGGTCAAGCGTTTGATGCCGCGTTTTTCTGTGAAGTATTTGGGCTTTCGTTGAGCGACTGGTAGGGTGCTCAATCGTTGCCGAACAGGCCATCGTCCGTGCTGTCGGGCCGGGGCGCGTTTTCATCGCTGCGTCCGTCTGTTCCGTCGCTGCGTCCGTCGTCGCTGTCGCTGCTATTGTTTTCGCTGTCGTCGGAGTCGGACGTTTCGTCTGCCGGCCGGCGGAGCGGTTCGAGTTCTTCGATGCGGTCGACGGCGAGCGTGGTGATGCGCTTGCCCTTGGCTTTGAAACTCTTGACGCCGATGAAGCTTTCGGCGTCGATGTCGAGCGGGTCGCGGAAAGCCTCGGCGCCGCCATAAGTGACGCGCAGACGGGGGTAGGGCTCGCTGGTGAGCAGGATGAGGCGCGAGGCTGGGTTGTCGCCGATGAAGCTGGGATGGCGGTTGCCCGACGTGCGTTCGAAGGTGAACCGCTTGACGTAAGGGAAGCCCTGCTGGTCGGCGTCAAAAAGGACGGCAGTCCAGACTGTGTGGGGGGAGAATTTTTCGATGCGTAGGATGTTGGGTTCAAAATGATTGTTGACGTCGAAAGAGGTTGTGTAGAACGTGCCACCCTCCAAAACAACGAGCACAAGGTCGCCGCCGTGAAACTCGCCCAGCGCCTGGCCACGGCCGTCGTAGTTGAGGCGATGGACATCGTGGTCGAACCACACTTGTCTCCCGCCGAGCGTCGACTCTCCGTGCGCTTTCAACGTAATCTTGTGCACCTGATTGCGGGTGAGGAGGTTGCCGCGCGACTGGCGGCCTTTGACCATCAGCGTGCTGAAATCGTAATCGAATACTTGCTTTTTGAGCTTCGGATTTGGCTTCAAAAGCACATGGACCACCTCGGCTTCGCCGTTGGGATTGGAGGTGAAATAAAGTACGCGGCTGCCCGTCTCTCCGGTGGTGAGGTCGTATTCACGGTCGTGCGTCACGGCCGTCACGTTGAAGCGTTTGACATAGCTGGTGCCGTCCTTGCCGTCACGGTAGATGACGTTGTACGTCGTGCGACTGTCGTTCTTCTTGAACACGGCGATATGGAGAAGCTCAGCTTTTTTCTTCTCGCGCCGTGAGCGCTCCGTCTCGCCGATGAACACCTTGTCGGCTACACGGGTGACTTTGTAGGTGCCGTCGCGGTAGAAGAGGATGACGTCGTCGATGTCCGAGCAGTTCTCGACGAACTCGTCTTTTTTCAGCCCGGTGCCCATGAATCCTTCGGCACGGTTCACATAGAGTTTTTCGTTGGCTTCGACCACTTTGGTGGCCTCGATGGTGTCGAAGGAGCGGAGTTCGGTGCGGCGAGGGTGGTCGGCAGCATACTTGTCGCGGATGAGTCGGAACCAGTTGCTTGTCACCTCGACCATGTTGCCCAAGTCGGCGTCGATGTGTGCTATTTCGTCTTTCATCCTCGCTATGAGCTCGTCGGCCTTGTCTTTGTTGAATTTGAGGATGCGGGCCATCTTGATTTCCATCAGGCGGAGGATGTCGTCTTTTGTAACCTCACGCACCATGCGGGGGTAATAGGGGGTCAGCCGCTCGTCGATGTGGGCGCAGGCAGAGTCCATGTCGGGCGCCTGTTCGAACTCCTTGTCTTTGTAGATGCGTTCTTCGATGAAGATGCGTTCGAGCGAGGCAAAGTGGAGGCTTTCCATAAGTTCGCTCCGGCGGATGAGGAGTTCGCGGCGCAGGAGGTCTCGCGTGCGGTCGACTGAGGCGCGGAGCACATCGCTCACAGTGAGGAAGCGGGGATGCTTGTCGTCGATGACGCAACAGTTTGGCGAGATGCTGACTTCGCAGTCGGTGAATGCGTAGAGGGCATCGATGGCTTTGTCGGAGCTGGTGCCCGGCGTGAGATGGACAAGGATTTCGACCTCGGCGGCCGTGTTGTCATCGACCTTGCGGATCTTGATTTTACCCTTCTCGTTGGCTTTCAGGATGCTTTCGATGAGCGAAGAGGTCGTTTTCCCGTAGGGTATTTCTGTGATGACGAGCGTCTTGTTGTCGAGTTTCTTGATCTTTGCGCGCACCTTGACGTTGCCGCCGCGCATGCCGTCGTTGTATCGCGAGACATCGATGCTTCCGCCGGTGAGGAAGTCGGGATAGAGGTGGAAATCCTCGCCGTGGAGGTAGTGGATGGCCGCGTCGCAGATTTCGCCCAGATTATGTGGCAGTATCTTGGCCGACAGGCCGACGGCGATGCCCTCGGCGCCTTGTGCCAGAAGCAAGGGGAACTTGACGGGCAGTGTGATGGGCTCCTTGTTGCGGCCGTCGTATGAGAGCTTCCAGTCCGTTGTCTTAGGATTGAAGAGTACGTCGAGGGCAAATTTCGAGAGGCGTGCCTCGATGTAGCGTGGCGCCGCCGCCGAGTCGCCGGTCAGGATGTTGCCCCAGTTTCCCTGCGTGTCGATGAGCAGGTCTTTCTGCCCCAGTTGTACGAGAGCGTCTCCGATTGAGGCATCGCCGTGGGGATGGAACTGCATCGTGTGGCCGACGATGTTGGCCACCTTGTTGTAGCGGCCGTCGTCGAGGCGCTTCATGGCGTGGAGAATACGGCGCTGCACGGGTTTGAGGCCGTCGCCGAGGTGGGGAACGGCACGCTCGAGAATGACGTAGGAGGCATAGTCAAGGAACCACTCCTTGTACATGCCTGAGAGCTGGTGGCGCGTATTTGTGTCGCTGCCCTCATTGGGGGTGTAGTTGGAGTGGGAGTCCTGGACGTCCTGTGGGGTGTTTGTTTCTTCGCTCATCGTGTTTTCGGGGATAGGAGGGAGTGGGCAGGCGTCGCCTGCGGTTGCCACTCCTTGCAAAATTACGATTTTCCGCCCGTATGGCCAAACGTCGCCGCATGGCGGCGCTCCGTTGCGGCCGGATGTGCTGTTCTTCCTGTCAGTCGCCCTGTTTTTCCTGTCAGTTATTTAGAAAATCCTGCCTGTCGTCTTGGTTTTTCAGCCATAGCGTTCGTCTGGCTTGACAGGTTACCGGATTTTTGGGATTTTTGCTGAAATACTTTATGGGTGCTTTTTCAGAGATTTCTCTCTTTCCATGCCCAATGTCCAACAGGGGAAAAGAAAGGGGAGGGAGCGTCTGACAGGCGTTCAGTCGGCCTTGACGACGATGATGTCGTGCAGGTCGGTGGTGTAGCAAGGTGAGCGGTGTTCGCGCCGCACGTTCTGCATCACGTCTCCTTGTAAGGCCACGCGTACGGCGTCGCGTCCGTTTTTCTGGCGAATCTGGTCGAGGGTGTTGAGCAGGCGGCGCTGTTTCTCGCGGTCGACGGTGTCGAACAACAGTCCTTGGACGCCGCCTGATATGATGTCGGTGAGCGTGACTCCGGCTTTTTTGTAGCCGTAGCCCGGGCGGAAGATGGTTTGCAGACATCGGTCTGCTGCGGCTACGAGTTCGCGCAGGTCGCTGGTGGCTACGTCAAGGCGTTCCGACGCCTCGTTGGCATACTGTGGGAGGTCTGGCCGGAAACGGTTGGTGCGGATGTAGACGCTCACACAGGCTGCGGCGGTCTGCTCCTTGCGCAGGCGCCGGCAGCAAGAGGCTGCAAAATCGGCTACGAGCGAACGCAGTGTTTCGAGGTCGTAGACCGGGTCTCGAAACGAGCGTGACGACGTGAGGGACTGGCGTGGCTGGCGCACTTCGAGGGGCAGGCAGGTCTCGCCACGCAGCTCGCGCCACGTCTGGACTCCCGGCAGGGCCATCGTGCGGCGCACGCGCTCTTCACGCCACTGGGTGAAGTCGTACGCAGTCCGCACTCCGGCCTGCCGGAGGTGTTCGAGGTGCCGCCGGCCGATGCCCCATACGTCTGCAATGTCGAAGAGGCGTACGGCGCGGTCACGCTTCTCCTCACTGTCGATGAGGCAGCAGCCATGATATCCTGGATAGCGCTTGGCGAAACGGCTGGCCATCTTGGCCAGCGTTTTGTTCGGGGCGATGCCGAGGCTGACAGGAATGCCTGTGCCGCGGGTGACATGGGCTGCCAGTTCGCGGCCGAAAGCCGCCACATCGCTGATGCCGCTGAAGTCAATGAAGCATTCGTCGACCGAATAGACCTCGATGTGCGGAGCTCTGCGGCGGATGAGCGACATGACGCGCCGCGACATGTCGCCGTAGAGCGCCATGTTCGACGAACTGACGGTGACGGTACCAGCCTCGACCATGCCTTTGATACGGAAGAAAGGGACGCCCATGGCTATGCCGAGTGCCTTGGCCTCGTTACTGCGCGCGATGACACAGCCGTCGTTGTTCGACAAGACGACGACGGGTTTGCCGATGAGCTGCGGGCGGAATACACGCTCACAGCTGACGAAGAAGTTGTTACAGTCGATGAGGCCGATCATGAGGGCGGCGGTGGACACGATGGATGACGTAGGTGACCACTCCCCATACGTCGAAGCGGTCGCCTTCGGCTACGGTGATGGGCGCATAAGCGGGATTGGCGGGCCGCAGGGTGACGCTGTCGTCGTGGAGCTCGACGAACTTGACGGTGAACTCTCCGTTAATGACGCAGACAGCCATGTCGCCGTCGTGTACTTCTAAGAGTTTGTCAACCACGAGGATGTCGCCCTCGCTGACACCTGCTCCTTCCATGGAGTCGCCCTCGACACGGGCGTAGAAAGTGGATTCGGGATGGCGGACAAGGTCTCGGTTGAGATCGATGGCACAGTCCATGTATTCTTGTGCCGGCGAGGGGAAGCCCGCTTTCACGCCGCCGTCGGCATAGGGGAGCTCGCGTGCGGTGCTGTCGTCGATGTGGTGGATGGTGAGGTCTGCCATGGTTTGTCGGTGTGGTATAAAAAAACTGTTGAGAATCCCCGCCCGGATTTCTCAACAGCCTGATGGCGGGCGGTGGCCCGCCTTCTGTATGGGTTTTCTGCCTTCGTCGCGTCCCTGATTGCCTACGGGGACTTGGGGCGTCAGTATGTGGTGCACCCGATAGGACTCGAACCTACACGACCGAAATCACCAGATCCTAAGTCTGGCGCGTCTACCAATTTCGCCACGGGTGCAGAATTGTCTGCAAAGATACTAATTTTTCCGGAACCACCAATGGGTCAAAATGCCGATATGGTGTAAAAATAGAGTACTGCGGCAGGAACGGCAAGCAGGGTAGAGTCGAAACGGTCGAGCATGCCGCCGTGGCCGGGCAGTATGTGACCGCTGTCTTTCAGACCGAACTGACGTTTGAGCAGGCTTTCTACTAGGTCGCCCCATGTGCCGAACACGCAAACCACCAATGCCAGACCCGCCCAAGCGGCTGCCGGCATCTCGGGGAAGAAGTGGCTCAAAACGAAAGCCGCTCCTACGCAGAACAATGCTCCACCGATGCTTCCGATCCACGACTTTCCGGGCGATATGCGGGGAAAAAGTTTGTAGGGGATGTAGCGGTGGAGTAGGCTGCCGCAGACGTAGGCTCCCGTGTCGTTCACCCAGAGGAATATGAAGATGGCCAAAGGATAGGCCCAGACATAGCTGGCGATGCTGAAAGCCGGATCAGGTTGGAATGCCAGGACGTTGAGCAGGCCGAAAGGCAAGGCGACATAAACCTGCGAAGCAAACGCAAACGCCCAGTTACGGAGCGGGTCGGGCGCTTGCCTGTAAAGTTCGCTCACCAGCAGATATATCACCGACAGCAGGTAGGGCACGAATGCTTCCGCTCCTGTCATGTTGGAGCAATAACCGAAAAAAGCGAAGAACAGGTAGACTGCTGCGACGGTATTGATGAAGCGGTTGACTTGAGCTCCTCCGTGTAGGTTGACGATGGTGCTGAATTCCCACACCGTAAGTCCTGTCACGGCGGCGAAGACTGCGGCAAAGGTCATCGGCGAGAGAATGATTCCGCCTACCAGTACGAGCACGAAGAGGATGCCCGTCAGGCTTCGTTGGGCCAAGTTGCTCATGTCCGTGCCTCCTTGTCTGTTTTGTCTTCAGCCGTCTCGACGCTTCTTATGTCCTGGGTGGGTTGGCCAGCCGTGGCATCTGTCGTTTCTGGCGTAGTATCCGTTTTCCCTGTTGCTGTTTCCGTCGTTTCGCCGGAAGTGGGCAGGCCGTGTGCGTCTGAGGTTGCCACTTCGCTTTCCGGGAGCTGCGGAGCGGGCTTTTTGTTTTCCTCTTCGAGCAGTTCGTCGGCGCGGCTCTTCCAAGGCCGCTTCCCGAAGATGGCTTCGACGTCTTCGGCGAAAATGACTTCACGGTCGATCAGGAGTTGCGCCAGTCGTGCATGTCCGTCGGCATGTTCTTGCAACAGCCCTTTCGCACGTTCGTATTGCTGTGCGATGAGGCGTCCGACCTCCTTGTCGATGACTTCGGCCGTCTTTTCAGAGAAAGGCTTGGTGAAGTTGTATTCTTGATTGTTGTAGTAGCAGAGGTTGGGCAGCTCGTCGCTCATGCCGAGGTAGGCTACCATGCCGTACGAGCGCTTCGTGACGGTTTCGAGGTCGTTGAGTGCGCCCGACGATATGTGTCCCGTGAAGAGTTCCTCAGCTGCGCGTCCGCCCAGGGTGGCGCAGATTTCATCGAGCATCTGTTCCTTGGTCGTGATGTTACGTTCCTCGGGCAGGTACCACGCCGCCCCGAGGGCCTGACCGCGCGGGACGATGGTCACCTTCACTAGCGGGTTGGCATATTTCAGGAACCAGGAGACCGTGGCGTGTCCCGCTTCGTGCAAGGCTATCGTTCGTTTCTCGTCGGCTGTCATGACGCGCGTTTTCTTCTCCAATCCGCCGATGATTCGGTCAACGGCGTCGAGAAAATCCTGTCTCCCGACGGCTTCCTTGTTGTGGCGGGCGGCGATGAGGGCAGCTTCGTTGCAGACGTTGGCGATGTCGGCACCCGAAAATCCTGGTGTCTGACGCGCAAGGAGGTCGATGTCGACCGTATCGTCGAGTTTGAGCGGTTTCAGGTGGACTTTGAAGATGGCCACACGCTCTTGGAGGTCGGGCAGGTCAACGTGGATCTGGCGGTCAAAGCGGCCGGCGCGCAGCAAGGCTTTGTCGAGGATGTCGACGCGGTTGGTGGCCGCAAGGATGATGACGCCGGAGTTCGTGCCGAAGCCGTCCATCTCTGTGAGCAACTGGTTGAGGGTGTTCTCACGTTCGTCGTTACCACCGAGGGCCGGGTTCTTTCCGCGGGCGCGGCCAATGGCGTCGATTTCGTCAATGAAGATGATGCAGGGCGCCTTTTCCTTGGCTTGGCGGAAGAGGTCGCGCACACGGCTGGCACCAACGCCGACGAACATCTCGACAAAATCGGAGCCGGAAAGCGAGAAAAACGGCACGTCCGCCTCACCTGCCACTGCTTTGGCCAAGAGAGTCTTGCCCGTTCCCGGTGGACCGACGAGTAGGGCGCCTTTGGGGATTTTCCCGCCGAGCACCATATATTTTTGCGGGTTTTTCAGGAAGTCTACAATCTCCTGGACTTCCTGCTTGGCGCCTTCTTGTCCGGCGACGTCCTTGAAAGTGACGTGTAGGCCGGAGCCTTTCTCGAACAGGCGTGCCTTGCTCTTGCCGACGTTGAATACGCCGCCGGCACCTCCGCTGCCTCCACCGCCCATGCGCCGCATGAAGAACATCCAGACTGCTACGAGCAGGATGATGGGCAGCAGCGTTCCGAGCAGCCCCATGAAGAAGTTGTTGCTTTCCTCGTAGTTGACAGCACCTTTGAAAGTGCCTTTCGACTCTTGGTCGGTGAGGAATTCCTCTACCTTGTCGACCGAGGGATACTGGGTGCTGACCGTAGGCGCCGCGCCGGTCTGTTGGGCGCCTTGCTTAAAGACGTCGCGGATGTGTTCAGGCTTGACCTTCATGCTGACGAACCCTTCCGTCTTGTTGACGGTGACGCTTTGTGCGTAGCCTTTTTCTACGTATTGCTTGAACGTCGTGTAGTTCGTTTGCTTGTTGACGCTGCTCGTCTTGTCGCCTTGCCAGAAGGCAAAGAGAAGGCCGATGAGCACAAGAACGTAGACCCAAGTCAGGCTGAACTTGGGAAAGTTATTTTTCGGCTTGTTTTCGTTCATATGGATGTAGTGAGGAACTTGCGGGGATTATTCGACGTCGGGCACGGCAGTGATTTCGGCGTCTTCCCAAAGGTGCTCGAGGTCATAATAGTCGCGCACGTCGGGCAAGAAGATGTGGACAAGATCCGTGCCGTAGTCCATGGCCACCCATTGGGCATTGGTGCGTCCGACAACGGCGGCCGGTTTTTCGTGGGCCTTTGTGCGGGCAGATTCTTCCACGGCGCGCGTGATGGCTTCGACTTGCTGCGGCGAGTTGCCTTGGCAGATGATGAAATGCTGGCAGGGAGCCGTCGGAATGGATGTCAGGTCAGCAATGACGATGTGGCTGCCTTTTTTTTCCTGGATACCTTCTATGATGGCTTGGACTAATGCGCTTTGTTTTTCCATTAATGAGTGTAAAAGGTGGATATAATGATGGATTTTAATGGCGCAAAGTTAAGGTCTTTTGCCGTAACCGTGAAGTTCCGCGTCGGAAATGTGGGCTTTTTTGTGATTTTTAGGGAAAAGTATGCCTTTACTTCGCAATTCTGCAACAAGGCCATGCCTGATGCAGTTAGGCAACGGGGAAATTTGCAGGCGTTAAGTTTTATTCGTAACTTTGTCCGCGTTTTAGGTAAAGGAGTGGTAAATATCGTAGAATAATTCAGTGGAAATTCGGATTAACCCTTAATAATTCTTATAAATCACACTGTTATGAAAAAAATACTTTTAGTGTTGGCCGTTGCGTTGGCCGCTCTTAGTGGCCGGGCGCAAGACGCGCGTGTTGATTCGCTCAATCAGAAGATTGACTCTTTGCAGCAGGCTGTGCAGGCGTTGAGCACTTCCGCCGAGGCCAAAGATGCCAGCGACCTCGACAAGGCGATTTGGAAAGACCGCGCCAAGTGGTTCTCGCTCGGCATTGGCAAGCAGACGCTTATTCATCAGGACGTTCCTGGGCTGGAATGGAACAGTGAACTCGCCATTTCAGCCATGTGGGGACGCACGTACTATTTCCCGAAGAAGGCATGGTTCGGCATGCTCAAGGTCGGTATCGATTTCTCATGGATGGACATCACTTACGCCAAGTATAAGGACGTGATGGAAACAGCCGACGGGAGCATGAACGGAGGATATGGCAACGGCTACGACGATTATTATGATTCTTATGACGGAGACGAGGACATAGACCTTGGTGTATGGCAGGCAGAATATGCCCTTCGTCTCGGTCCGTCGGTGACTATCAACCCTGTTCATCACTTGAAAGTGGGACTTTATGCCCATTTCGTGCCTACTGCTTCGGCTATCAGCATGAACGATGAAGTCAACGTGCAGTTCGTGCCCAATTTCGCTTTCGGCGGCAGCATTGCCTGGAAAGTCATATCGGTCGGTTTCGAAGGCCGTTGGGGAAAGGCGAACTACAAGAGCTTTTCGGTCGACGATGAGGCTGTCGACGGATGGGAGGATGGCAGTGACGCCAATCTTGACGATGTCTTGAAGCAGGACAAAAATCGGTTGAAGACAAAATTCTTCCGCTTCTATCTGGCTTTCCGTTTCTGATGGAAGCCAGTGTGGCGGGTTTCTTGTAACGAACCGGCACGTAGGCGATTCCCGCTACGTGCCGGTTTTTTCATGCCGCAGGTTGTAAAAGCGGCTGTTATTTGTCATTTTTCATGAAAAAGTGAGGAGAAAGTTTGGAGGTTCGAAAAAAGATATCTACTTTTGCACCCGTAACCACGGAGGTTACTTGGCGATTGGGGTATGGTGTAATGGTAACACTACAGATTCTGGTCCTGTCTTTCCTGGTTCGAGTCCGGGTACCCCAACGAAAGTGAGCCACACTGTCTACGCAGTGTGGCTCACTTTCGTTATACCTTGCCTGCCTGTTGTCGTGGTGCCTGCCATTTCTGTCGCTCTGGCAGAAAACCTTGTCAGTTGTCCCGTTCTTGATTGTCGCTGCGTGTTGTCTCTTTTGAGCGTTTCCTGCTTCTGTGCATAGCTGAGGGATAACATTCGGGAGTGTCGCACACAAATCCTGTGGCCTTGTGTGTGGCCGTTCCACTCGTTTGCACTATCTTTGTAGCTCGACCGGGGGCGTGCCCGGAGTGATGAATTTTTCAGAATGATGATTGTCCGTAGAAACTCGCCCCGAGCGTGGCTCTTGGCAGCCCGCCCGAAGACGTTGCCCGCCGCGCTCATTCCCGTAGTCACGGCGACGGCCTTGGCTGCCGCCGAAGGCTCGTTCAGGCTGGGGGCGGCGATGTTGTGTGTGGCCTTTGCCTTGATGATGCAGGTGGCGGCTAATTTTATCAACGACTTGTATGACTACCTGAAAGGCACAGACCGTGAAGACCGCTTGGGGCCCGAACGGGCCTGTGCCCAGGGATGGATCTCGCCGCAGGCTATGCGTGTGGGCATTGTCGTGACGGTCAGTCTCGCTTGTGCCGTCGGCCTCTTTCTCTTGGCTTATGGTGGATGGTGGCTTGTCTGGATCGGCGTTGCATGTGTTGTCTTCGCCTTTCTTTATACGACGTTGCTTAGCTATTGCGGCCTTGGCGATTTGCTCGTATGGGCGTTTTTCGGCGTGGTCCCGGTCTGTGGCACGTACTACGTACAGGCTGGCCATCTTTCTCCGGCCGTGGGGTGGATCTGCGGCGCTTGTGCCCTGTCGGTCGATACGCTGCTTGTAGTCAACAATTATCGCGATCGCGACACCGACCGTGCCGCCGGAAAGCGCACGCTCATTGTCGTTTTGGGCGAACGGTTCGGCAGCTTGTTCTACCTCTTGCAAGGCGTCGCCGCCTATGCCTGTTGTGCGGTTTTGGCCGTTTATGGCCACCATTGGGCGGCTGTTCTTCCTTTGTTGTATCTCGTGGCCCATGTGCGGTCTTGGCATGAGATGGTAAGCATCCATCGGGGGCGTGCCCTCAACCGCCTGATCGGTGGGACGTCGCGTAACATGCTGTTGCTGGCAGTCTTGCTTTCCGTGGCACTCCTGCTTCATTAAATGATTCGTAGTATGCTGCGCTTGTTCCTCGTTATATTCTTTATGTGCAGTGCTGCGGCGGTCTCCGCCCAGACGGACACCGTGCCTCGTCACAGGTTGACCTCACATGCGTGGACCGTAGGCTTCGGACGGACCAACCGGCTCGACACCTATCTTTCGCCGCTTGAATACAAGGGACCGGAACTTCATGTTGTGCGCGAGACGATGCGTCCCACGCGGTGGCTTTGCGGCCGCCTCACGACGCAGACGCTTGTGATAGGCGGCGTGGCCTATACACACTCGCCCACTGACGACGGCAAGGCATGGAGTGCGCAGGTCGACGCGTGTTTCGGTTATCACTATAATTGGACACCCATGCCCGGCCTGCGGCTGATGGCAGGTGCACAACTTGCCGGCGGATTGGGCGGACAGTACCATACACGCAACGGTAACAACCCCGCGCAGGCACGGCTGGACGTGGCGCTGAACGCATCGGTAATGGCTATTTACCGTTTCAGGCTTGCACGTCGTTGGTTTACGGCTCGCGCGCAACTGGACGCCCCGGTGGTGGGAGCTATGTTTACACCAAACTATGGGCAGTCGTATTACGAGATTTTCTCACTTGGCCACTATGACCGTAACGTCCGCTTCACCTATCCCGGCAATGCCCCCACGCTGCGTGGCCTGCTGACGCTCGATGTCCCTGTCGCTACGGCAGTGGTGCGATTGGGCTATCTGGCCGACATCCGCCAGAGCAACGTGAATTACTTGAAACGCCATGCGTGGAGCCATGCCTTCCTTGTCGGTTGCGTCAAGCATTTCTCGATTATCCGTGCGGCCGATCCGCGCCGCGAAGACATGATCTATTGAAGTTGGGTTAAAGTCAGGCTGTAAACAAATACCAATTGAGAAAAGGGAAAAGGTCGTGGCAATACGAAATAAAAACCGATTAGGGCAAAAAGACAGAGAAGGAGGTGATTATGGAGCCGATATCAACAAACCACAAAGTCAATATGCTGATAGAGGAATTCGACAAGATATTTATAGCAGATAGGGATGAAACCTTGAAGGACGGGGACAAACGGGGAATCAGTTTCGCCATGTTACCCATGCATAAGAAAAGAATAGAAGAGGCAGGGACAAGTGTTTGGGCATCTTCTGTCCTTGAATACCAATCCGACGATTGTAAACAGTGATGCGACCGATGTTCCGTTACCTCACCCTTGCGTGTGTCCTTTCCTGTCTGTTTTCATCGTGCATTACGGAGGACGTGGCCGATAATACGGCTCTCGGGAATTTCGATGCCTTGTGGACCACGATGGATCAGCATTATTGTTTTTTCGAGGAGAAACAGGAGGCCTACGGGCTTGACTGGCAGGCGGCCCGCGAGGAATATCGTGCCGCCGTGGTGCCGGGAATCACTTCCGCACAGTTGTTTGAAGTGATGGGAGCAATGCTGGCGGAGCTGCGCGACGGGCACGTGAATCTTGTGGCCGCACATGATGTGGCCAGCTACACGGCATGGTATGACGACTATCCGGCAAACTATTCCGACTCGCTCGAACGCATTTATCTCGGACGGGGCGATGATTATTTTACAGCTGCCGGGCTGAAATACCGTGTGCTTGACGATAACGTCGGCTACATACGCTGTGAGACGTTTGAGACCCTCTTCGGCGACGGAAACCTTTATGAAGTGATGAGTTATCTTGCTCCTTGTGACGGGCTCATTGTCGACATACGCCACAATGGAGGCGGAATGCTTACGGCGGCTGAGAAGTTGGCATCGCTTTTCGTGAACCAGCGCACCTGCGGCGGTTATATGCGCCACAAGACCGGACCGGGGCACGGCGACTTTTCCGAGCCGCAGCCGCTGTGGATCGAGCCGTTCGCCTCGTTGCGCTGGCAGAAGCCGGTGGCTGTACTGACTAACCGCCGGACGTTCAGCGCGGCCAACTCGTTTGCAATGTACATGCACGGCCTGTCTGGTGTGGCACTCATCGGCGACCGTACGGGTGGCGGTGCCGGGATGCCGTTCTCGTCCGAACTGCCCAATGGGTGGGGTGTGCGTTTTTCGGCTTGTCCGATGTATGACCGTGACATGAACTGTACTGAGATGGGGATTGATCCTGACGTGAAGGTCGACATCTCAGCCGAAGATTATGCGCGTGGGGTCGACACGATTATCGAGGCAGCTCGGGCATGGGTGAAAGCAGCCACCTGTGACGCAGGGCGTTGAGACCTATCCTTTGTCGGGCTTTCTTCGTGTCTCGTGCCCGTAGTTCGTAAAATTTCATCCAAAGGTTCAGTTTGCCCGAACGTATCACATCGTATTTCCGAAGCAGTATGATGTGAGGTGATTCGTAGGTGGCTGTAAGCAGAAGGAACGTACTGTCTTTGGGTGACTGCCAGCGGATGACTTCTTTCTGCGATTCTACGATTACGAGTTCCTGTCGTGGTCCAGTTTCGGCGGTCAGTAATGCTGCCATTTTCCGTTCTTCCGCATCGGGGCCGAGAAGGACGAGCCGGTGGCAGACGTCCAGGTCAATGGCGTTCGTGCGTGATTTGTAGGAAATAAGGTCCGCGTTGAAACATGTGGCGAGGCTGCAAAGAGCAACGGCGGGCAACACGCGCGGCAGGAGTGTGGACATAAAGAAAAGGAGCAAGGTCAGTCCCGGCGCAAGGAAACGTTCGTCTTTCCACGGTACAACGAACATGTAGACGGCAACCCACAAGCACAGGCCGAGCCACATTCCCCACGGAATGTTTACATTATGGTAACGTCTATGTCTGACAGTGAGCCACAGACCGACAACAGCCAGCACGGTGCCGACCGGTGTGAACACGCGCAGGATGAAAAGGCGGGCTGTTCCTTTGATCGTCATCCACAGTTCGGCTAAGAATGAATATGCTTGCAGTTTTTCGGAAGTCCGCTCAATGCGCGGGTCGAGCACGTAATTGAAGAAACCTTGGTAGACTGCCCAGCATGTCGCGACAGAGAGTACACCGACGGTGCAGAGGAAAATCGCCGTTGTGCGAAGGTGTCCATACCGGTAAGCCCGGACAGTGAGCCACACAGCCCACAGCACGACAAGAAAGGCATTGACATATCCGCTCGAAAGAGCCAGTGCGACCGCGCCAACAGTGCCTAGCAGCGTGAGTGGGCGCAGGAGCGGGCGTCCGTCGCTGAGGCGGTCGGAGAGGTGCAGGACACAATAGGCGAGGACAACGATGGCCATCTCGGCTAACGCGTATTCGCGGAGGAACAGCGTGTTGGACACCGCAATGGAATTGAGATAGCCCAAAGCTAATGCAAAAACTGGCCACATCTTTCTTCCACAGCGTTCGCACAGCAGCCTGGCGGCTGTGAAGAAACTGATCGTAAAGAAAAGCAGATTCAAGGCGCATCCCCACCAGATGACTGCTTCGGGGCTGGGATGGGTGACAGCAGTGAGCGCACAGCGAAGCAGCATGTAATAGAGTGAGGCGTGCGGCACGTCTTGATTGTCGTGCCATAAGGCGCGGAGATCCTGACTCAGACCGCTCCATCCTCCTGTCTCGTCGGCGAAGAAGTGCCTCAGTTCGTCGGCCGAGTATACCCGGTGGGCGTCGTGCATCAGATTGCCTTTGCCGTCGACACCATTCCAGACAATGCTCAGTGAGGTCAGTTCGTCGCCGTGGAAGCCTGTCTTCTGCGCCACCCAATACAGACGGACGCCCAGAGCCAGCAGAAAGACGAGAAAGATAGCGACCCTTTGGAACCAAACGCTATGTAACTCGGAATGTAGAGAGGGGGAGGATCCGTTCATTTTCAGCTTTTTAGCGGAAGGAGGGGCTTATTCGTCGCCGATAAGCGTGATTCCCTCGTCATCGATGAGGATGCGGCGTTGTTTGTAGAGCGTGCCGACAGCGCGCTTGAATGTTTTTTTGCTTACTTGGAAATGTTCGGCGATGGCTTCGGCATCCGTCTTGTCCGTGAAGGGCAGGAAACCGCCGGCGGCCTGCAACTTGCGGAGAAGCGTTTCTGAGAAATCGCGGAAGCGGCCTTTCCCCAAGCGCTGCAATGAGAGGTCGAGCTTGCCGTCGGAGCGCACCTGCACAACGTGGGCACGGAGGCGGTCGCCAGTGTGTAGCTCGTCATATATCTGGTCGTCATAGATGAGCCCGGAGTAGCGGTTGTCGACAATGGCTTTGTAGCCCAACGGAGTGCGTTGCCAGATGAGGGCGTCGACTTCGCGGTCCTTGTGGTAGCTGGCGGGAGCAGATTCGAGGTAGCGGTCTACCTTGGCGGAGCCAACGATGCGGTGAGTCTCGGGGTCGATGTGTACGTGTACAAGATAGGTGTTTCCTTTGACCATTTTGCGTTTCTGCTCGCTGAATGGGACGAAAAGATCCTTCATGAGCCCCCAGTCGAGGAAAGCACCGAACTGGTTGACCCAGGCGACGCGCAGGAACGCGAACTCACCCACTTGGGCCAGCGGCTGTTCCATCGTGGCGACGAGGCGTTCTTCTTGGTCAAGATAGACGAAAACGTGCACCTCGTCGCCGGGCCGCATCTCGGGCTTGACATAGCTGCGAGGCATGAGTATTTCTCCCGTCTCGCCTCCGTCGACATAGGCGCCGTGGTCGGTGAATCGTGTGATGGTAAGGTCGTTCCAGCGGCCTAATTGTATCATCATGTGTGTGGAACTTAGAGGGGATAGTTGTCAAAATCGAATTCGTGTGTCGAGAGGTAACGTTCGCCCGTGTCAGGCAGAATGACGACAATCCGCTTCCCGCGGAATCCGTCGCGCCGGGCCAGCCGGGTGGCGGCGTCGAGAGCTGCGCCCGACGAGATGCCGGCCAGGAGGCCTTCTGTGGCTGCCAGCCGGCGGGCGGCACGCAAGGCGTCGTCGTCGGCGACGGTGATTACCTCGTCGACGCATGATGCGTCATAATTTTTCGGGACGAAGTTTGCGCCGATGCCTTGCAGCTGGTGTGGGCCGCTGTGTCCTTCGCTGAGAAGCGGTGATGCGGCTGGCTCGACGGCGACGACATGGATGGAGGCATTGAGCTGTTTGAGTGTCCGGCCGGTGCCGCTGATGGTGCCGCCTGTGCCGACTCCGGCTACAAGGACGTCGACGGTGCCGTCCGTGTCGTTCCAGATTTCGCAGGCCGTGGTGCGGGCGTGTGCCTCAGGGTTATTGGGATTGTCAAACTGTCCGAGGATGACGGATCCCGGTGTTTCCCGACAGATGTGTTCAGCCAGGGCGACTGCTCCTGCCATGCCCTCCTTTCCGGATGACAAACGCAGTTCTGCGCCATAGGCGCGGATAAGGTCGCGGCGCTCGCGGCTCATAGTGTCTGGCATGACAATAATGGCTTTCAGTCCCATCGAAGAGGCAATCCAAGCCAGTGCTACGCCCATGTTGCCGCTGGTAGGCTCGATGATGGTGCCTCCACGCTGCAGTTTGCCTTCTGACAGGGCCGAGGTGATCATGGAGAGGGCAGCGCGGTCTTTGGCGCTTCCGCCGGGGTTCTTCATTTCGAGTTTGGCTACGAGCGGTATGCCGAGCCCGGCCTCACGGCTGTAACGTTCGAGCGAGAGCAGTGGTGTGGTGCCGATAAGTTCAGTCAGTTGTTTCGCTATTTTCATCTGTAATTTGAGTGGGCGTTTCTGTTGTGGCCGGTACGATTCGGCCATCGACCATGTGGATGGTGCGGTCGGTGATTTTCGACAGTTCCTCGTCGTGGGTGACGATGACGAAAGTCTGTCCGAAATGGTCGCGAAGGCGGAAAAAAAGATTGTGCAACTCGGCCTTGTTCTGGCTGTCAAGGCTGCCCGACGGCTCGTCGGCCAAGATGATGGCAGGGTCGTTGATAAGTGCGCGTGCGACGGCTACGCGCTGTTGTTCGCCGCCGGAAAGTTCGGAGGGCTTATGGGCGGCGCGTTCTGAAAGTCCCAGAAAATCGAGCAGCTCTGCTGCACGTTGCTTTACCTCGCGTGTCGGGCGGTGGGCCAGCAGTCCGGGGAGCATGATGTTTTCCAAGGCCGAGAACTCGGGCAGGAGCTGGTGGAACTGGAAGACGAAGCCGAGCCTCCGGTTGCGGAAACGGGCTAGTTCGCGGCGGCCAAGTCGCAGGACGTCAGTCCCGTCGATGCGCAGCGAGCCGCTGTCTGGCCGGTAGAGTGTGCCCATGATTTGCAGGAGCGTTGTCTTGCCGGCTCCGCTGGGGCCGACGATACTGACGATCTCGCTTTTGTTGATGTGCAGGTCGATGCCTTTGAGTACTTGTAACGAACCGAAAGATTTGGTGATACCGTTGACTTCAATCATATGAGGAAACGGGTGGGGGAAACACTCCTGTACGGACAGGCTGCCTCCCGAATGTTTGTCGTGTAAGTCCCTGCATGGTGAGCGCTATGGCGTCCGGCCATGCAGGGACTTTGAGCGGTTTGTTTACTTTTCGGGGATGTTTTCGAGCGTGGCCACGACGAAGCGGTAGTATTTGTCCACGCTGGGGATGTGGCAGCGTTCGTCAGGAGTATGGGGCGAGCGCAGTGTCGGACCGAAGCTGACCATGTCCATTTGGGGGTACATGGCACCGATGAGGCCGCATTCGAGGCCCGCATGCACCACCTGCACCTTGTTGTCAGTGCCGAAGAGATCTTTGTAGATGCCCTCCATGATGCCGACTATCTGGCTGGCGGGATTGGGCTGCCAGGCGGGATAGGCTCCGTCGAGTTCGACGCTCATGCCAGCCATGGCGAAGGTGGCGGTGAGTGTGTCGGCACAGCAGTCGCGCATGGAGTCGCGTGAGGAGCGGATGAGGACCTTGAACATCGCTTTTCCTTCGGCGATGGAGACGATGGCCAGGTTCGACGATGTCTCGACGATTTCTGGGATGGCCGGGATATAGCGCATTACGCCGTTGTGGCAGCCCATGAGCGCGTTGATCAGGTTGTCCTGGACTTCTGCCGGCACGATAGTGGCGGGCAGCTTTTCGTCGGTGCAAGTAAGGGCAAGGGCCGGTTCGATACCGGCATATTCGTCGGTGAATATCTGGCGCCATTCGTCTACGGCCTCCTTGAACGCCTCTACATTTTCAGACGGCAGAGTGAATACGAGGTCACAATCGCGGGGGATGGCGTTGCGCATGTTGCCGCCTTCCCACGAGGCGAGGCAGGCCTCGTATTCCGACACGGCGTCGGCAGCTATGCGAGCCATTAGTTTGTTGGCGTTGGCTCGGCCTTCGTTGATTTCCAGGCCGGAGTGGCCGCCGCGCAGGCCGCTGAGGCTCACTTTAACCGCTGCGTCGGTCGCGTCGGGTGCGGCGGTGGAGAACTCCATCGTGGCCGTCAGGTTGACGCCGCCGGCCGACCCGATGACCATTTCGCCTTCTGTCTCGTTGTCGAGGTTCAGGAGAATGTCGCCAGTCAGCGTGCCAGGCTCCATGTGGTTGACTCCGTACATGGTGGTCTCCTCGTCGACGGTGATGAATCCCTCGATGGGGCCGTGGCGCAGGGTCTTATCCTCCATGACAGCCATGATGGTGGCCACGCCCATGCCGTCGTCGGCGCCGAGCGTCGTGCCGCGCGCCTTGACCCATTCGCCGTCAACGTAGGCTTCGATCGGGTCGGTCTCGAAGTTGTGGGGACTGTCGCTGAGTTTCTGTGGAACCATGTCCATGTGGGCTTGCAGGGTGACGGTTTTGCGGTTCTCCATGCCCGGGGTGGCAGCTTTGCGCATCACTACGTTGCCGGCCTTGTCAAGGAAAGCCTCTACGCCGGTTTCGCGGGCAAAGTCAAGAAGAAATTGTTGCACTTTCTCCACATGCCCTGAGGGGCGGGGCACGCGTGTCAGGGCGTAGAAATGACGCCAAATGGAGGCGGGTTGAAGGTCTTTGATCTCGGTCATAGTCGTAAGATTTATGAATGTCTCAGTTTTTTCGGATAGTCAGCGGTTCGCGGAAAGTGTACTCCTGCGTCTGATGAGTGGCAGGTCGACGAGCGCATAGACGCCAAGCACGACGACGAGCATCGTCTGCAATGTGTGGACTACGAGGGCAAAATCCGCCGCTGCCACGCCGTCTACGCCGTAGAGCACAAGCATCGTCTTGACGGCAAAGTGCCACGGGCCGGCTCCGTTGGGCGTCGGGACGAGTACGGCGAACGACCCTACGCAAAAGATGGCCAAGGCAGCTCCCGGCCCTATGCCGGAGGTGAAGTCGAAGCAGAAGAAGGCGAGGTAGAAGTGGAGGAAATAGGCTACCCATATGCCCACCGAATAGGCTATGTAGAGCGGCAGGTTCCTGACCCCGCGCAGCGACACGATGCCGGCCCAAAGGCTGAGGAAGACGCCGCGTGCCCGGCTGAACGCTTCGAGGCGGGTCATGAGCGCGTAGAGACCCGCTCCGAGCGCCACGATGCAGATGGCAGTCACAATGTAGCCCGTCCCTGTGAAGCGCCCTAAGGCAGCGCCGACGTCGGTGCCTGTCTGTTCGAGGAAACGGGCCAGTGTAGGCAGCTGGAGGAGGAACGCGAGCCCCGTGAAGGCGAGCAGCACGGCCGAATCGACAGCGCGCTCAGTCACCACAGTGCCCAATGAGCCTGCGAACGACGTGCCCTCGCGTTCTTTCAGCGTGCCGCACCGCGTCACTTCGCCCACGCGGGGGATGACAAGGCTGGCGGCATAGGACAGGTATACGGCGTCGATACACGTCCGCCGGCGCGGACGTTCGCCCAAGGGGGCGAGCGATTGCCGCCACCTCAGGGCACGGAACACCTGCGCCGCCACGCCCGGCACCATCGAGGCCGCCATCCATTCCCAGCGCATTGAGCGCACCGTTTGCCAGAGGCGCGGCCATTCGGCGTCGCGGTACATCCACCAAAGGATGCCCAGCCCCAACACAAAGGGAAGGGCAAGTTTTAACAGGCTTTTCAGCAGGCGTGCACCTGCTGTATTCTTCTCGTCTTGTTTTTCGTCCATAGAAAAAGTAAAATCGCTGCTACCGGCGTGCCGGGCATGCGAACGGCAGCAAATGTAGTGAAAAAGCGCCACACTCGGGCCACGCGCTCCACGAAAAAACGTTCTGCGTCCTGTCAGGCGCCTGTCGGGTGCGGAAAAAACGCTAACTTTGTGCCCAAAATGTCCGTCGCCTGCAAAAAAAGAGAATCCATGATGAGAAACGTCCGCCCCAAGAAGTCGCTCGGCCAGCACTTCCTGACCGACCAGCCAACCGCCCGTGCCATCGCCGACACCGTCGACGCCTGCCCCGGCCTTCCCCTGCTCGAAGTGGGGCCGGGCATGGGCGTGCTCACGCAGTACCTGGCTGCGAAGGGGCGTGTGCTGAAAGTGGTCGAAGTGGACCGCGAGAGCGTGGCCTACCTGCGCGAGCACTTTCCTGAGCTCGACGGCTCCATTGTCGAGGGCGATTTCCTCCGCCTTCCCCTGTCTGAAGTTTTCGCCGGGAGTGCCTTCGTCCTGACGGGTAACTATCCCTACAACATCAGTAGCCAGATATTCTTCAAGCTCCTTGCCAACCGTGAGCTCATCCCCTGCTGCACGGGCATGGTACAACGCGAAGTGGCCCTGCGGCTGGCCTCGCCGCCGGGCAGCCGGACTTATGGCGTGCTGAGCGTCTTTGTGCAGGCGTGGTACGACGTCCACTACCTCTTTACCGTCGAGCCCGGAGTGTTCAACCCTCCCCCCAAGGTGCGCAGCGCCGTCGTGCGGCTTGACCGCAACGGGCGGCGGGAGCTTGGGTGCGACGAGGCACTGTTTGCCCGTGTGGTGAAGGGTGTGTTCCAGCAACGGCGCAAGATGCTGCGCAACCCCCTGCGTGCGCTGCTCGCCCAGCTCGACGGTCCCGGCCCTGCGCGCGGCCACGATGCTTTTCTTGCCCGCCCCGACCTGACGCGGCGCCCCGAGCAGCTCAGTGTCGACGAGTTCGTCGCCCTGACGAACGATGTCCAGCGCGAACTGGGACGCTGATTTCCCGGGAAACGGCGCCCTGGCGGAGGAGAAAGGAGATGAGAAAAGCGACCCTTCCACCGCCTTGGGCAGGAGCGCCGCTTTGAATGTTTTCACAACGGAATAATCCTTATTGTGATTTGCTTCGTGGCAAAGGTAGCGTTTTTTCTTGATTCACCCCTTTGCTTGAGAATAAAAACTTATATTTGAGGCCTTAAAAACAGTATTATGAAAAAGATAATAGGCCTTGACTTAGGCACCACAAGCATAGGATGGGCTTACGTGCACGAAGCCGAATCAGCACAAGAGCGTTCAGAGATAGTCCGGTTGGGCGCACGCGTCGTCCCGTTGACCACGGACGAGCAAGATGAATTCAAGAAAGGAAAGAGCATCACGACGAATGCTGCCCGCCTGTCAAAGCGCAGCCTGCGCCGGAACGCCGACCGTTTCCAACTTCGACGCGACGAACTGGCCGGAGTGATGAAAGAAGCAGGATGGATCGACGAAACGACCGTTCTGGCCGAGCAGGGGCCGCGCTCCACGTTCGAAACGTTGCGGCTGCGGGCCAAGGCTGCCAGTGAAGAGGTCACATTGGCCGAGTTCGCCCGGATCCTGCTTCAAATCAACCGGAAACGGGGTTATAAGAGCAACCGGAAGACGGACGGCGACGAGGAGGGGGCGCTCATCGACGGAATGGATGTTTCGAAGCAATTGAACGCGAGCGGGCAGACACCGGGCGAGTGGGTTTTGGCACGGATGCAGGAGGGGAATGCGGTTATTCCCGCATTTTATTGTTCCGACCTGTCGGAAGAGCTCGACCGGATATGGAGGAAGCAGCAGGCAAGCCATCAGGCATGGATGACTGAGGAACTGCACACCGTCCTGAGGCATGCCGACGGCAGGAGCGCCATACGCCTGATGGACAAGGCCGGCGTTGTGCCTGATTCCGTAAATGTCAAGGAACGGCGGCGCGTTATGTATGAATGGCGGGCTGCGGCTGTCCGTGATTGTCTGCCGGCAGGGCGGGTGGCAGCTGCCTTGATGCAGGTTTCGAAAGAAATCGGCCGGGCAGACAGCTATCTCGGCCGGATCGGAGACCGCAGCAAGGAGCTTTATTTCCACCGCCAGACCGTGGGGCAATACCTGTGGAGGCTCATCTGTGATAATCCCAATCAGAGTTTGAAAAACTTGGTTTTTTATCGTCAGGATTATCAGCATGAGTTTGAAACGCTGTGGTCCACTCAGGCAAAATATCATGTCGAGTTGACCGAAGACCTGAGGAAGCGCGTCGGCCGCATCATATTCTTCCAACGTCCTTTGAAAAGCAAAAAGGGTTTGGTCAACCGTTGCGAGTTGGTGCATTACTCCGTGTGTGAAAACAGTGGGGATGATCTCATGGAGAAGGTTGATGTCGGGCCGAAAGTGTGCCCGAAGTCCTCACCCCTGTTCCAAGAGTTCAAGGTGTGGCAGGTGCTGAACAATGTGGAGGTGATTCATCCGAGTACGCAGGAAGCGCGGCGTCTGGAAATGGAAGAGAAAGAATTATTGGCTTCGGAGTTGCTCTTTCGCGACAGGATGAAAAAAATAGACGTGCTGAAACTGTTGTTCAGTAATTGGCGCGACTTGGACTTGAACTACAAGGAACTGGAAGGAAACCGGACGATGGCTGCCTTTTACCGGGTCTATGAACAAGTGATTGCGCAAACAGGGCATGGCGATTATGATTTCGCGAAAATGCGGGCCGCCAAGGTGAAGGAGTTGGCAGAGGGTGTTTTCGCCGGACTCGGTTTCGAAGTGGGCCTTTTGACTTTCGACGCCGAACTCGATAGCCCTGCTTATGAGCAACAACCGTGTTACCGTTTGTGGCATTTGCTTTATTCATACGAGGGTGACAAGTCAGCAACGGGGAACAAGTGCTTGCTGAAAAAGTTGTGTCGTCTGACGGGGATGAACGCGGAGCTTGTCGGGCTGTTTATGCAAATCCGTTTTTCCGGCGATTATGGAAGTCTGAGCACGAAAGCCATGCGAAGAATCCTCCCCTATCTGAAAGCAGGGAACACCTACGACGTGGCTTGTGAATATGCTGGTTTCCGTCATTCTGCACGTTCGTTGACACGGGAAGAGTTGGCTCAAAAAGAATATAAGGACTATCTGGACCTCTTGCCGCGGAACTCGTTACGCAACCCCGTGGTCGAAAAGATCCTTAATCAGATGATTCATGTGGTGAACGGGCTTTCTTCGACCTATGGCAAGCCCGACGAAATCCGCGTAGAAATGGCTCGGGAGTTAAAGAAGAGTGCAAGAGAGCGTGAAGAGATGACGTCGGCCATTTCGAAAACGACAAAAGAGAACGCGGAGATCACTGCGATTCTGCAACGCGATTTCGGACTCCGGTATGTGAGCCGTAATGACATCCTGCGTTACAAGTTATACTGTGAGTTAAGAATAAAAGGCAATGGGTGTCGTACGTTGTATTCTAATACATATATAAATCCCAATGAACTCTTTTCTCGGGAGTTCGACATCGAACATATCATTCCGAAATCCCGCTTGTTTGACGATTCATTTTCGAACAAGACGCTTGAAAGCCGCACCGCCAATTTGGAAAAGGGCGACAGAACGGCTTGGGATTACGTGAACGAAAAGTACGGTGCCGAAAGAGCGGATGAGTATAGGGCTCAGGTAGAAGCGCTTTATCGAGACGGGACTATATCGAAAGCCAAACGTGACAAGCTGCTGATGCCGGGCGATAAAATTCCCGAAGATTTCATTGACCGTGACATCCGGAATACCCAGTACATCGCGAAAAAAGCGTTGGAGATATTTGAGGATTTCGTACCGTCTGTGGTGGCAACTTCCGGAAATGTGACTGCCCGTTTGCGCGAGGATTGGGGACTTGTTGACGTGATGAAAGAACTGAACTGGTCGAAATATGAATCCCAAGGAATGGTTCATATAGAATACGACCGTGATGGCCGCCCGATAAGGCGCATTGTCGACTGGACCAAACGCAATGACCATCGTCATCATGCCATGGATGCGTTGGCGGTGGCTTTCACGAAACGAAGTTACATTCAATATCTCAATCACCTGAATGCCCGTAAAGAAGCGACGAGTGTCGCTTATGCCATTCAGCATAAAGAGATGGAACTCGATGGCTCAAACCGCTGGCGGTTCAAGTGTCCTTTTGGCGACCGTTCTGCATTCCGGCGCGAAGCCAAAGCACAATTGGAGCGGATACTCGTATCCATAAAATCTAAGAACAAAGTGCTTACGCCGTCCGTGAACCGGACGAAGAAGCGGGGAGGGTTTAATAAGAAAGTAGAGTGGACGCCTCGTGGCGCACTGCACAATGAAACCGTGTACGGAAGAATCCGCCGGTATGACGTGAAAGAACTTCGGGTCGGATCTTCGTTTACGGCGGAGGTGATAGGCAAGGTCGCGGACAGCCGTTATCGCGCGGCCCTGATGCACCGATTGGCTGAATTTGGCGGCGATCCGAAAAAGGCTTTTACGGGCAAAAACAGCTTGGAGAAGAATCCACTGTACACAGACGAAGCACATACGGCCTGTGTCCCCTCGAGCGTGAAGGTGGTGTCGTTCGTGGAAATCGGTACGATACGGAAAGGAGTGGATCCTAACCTTAATGTTGATAAGGTGGTAGATACTCATATAAAGAATATACTCTTAGCCCGACTTTCTGCTTACGGCGGCGATGCCAAAAAGGCGTTCTCAAATTTGGACGCTGATCCAATATGGTTGAACAAAGAGAAAGGCATAGCCATAAAGCGGGTAACCATCTCAGATAACAGTGAGGTAAGGCCCATACACGTCAAACGGGATATGCGTGGCCGCCTCGTCTGCGACGAGCACGGACGGCCGGTTCCTTCTGACTATGTCCAATTGCGTAACAATCACCATGTGGCCATCTTCCGCGATGCGAACGGAGAACTCAAAGAACGTGTGGTCACCTTTTTCGAAGCCGTCGAGCGTGTGCGCCAGTTGAGGAGCGAAGGCCGGGCGGTTGAAGTGATCGACAAGAACTATAAATGCGAGGAGGGATGGACATTCCTTTTCTCCATGAAGATAAATGAGTACTTCGTGTTCCCCGATGCGGCTTCGGGTTTCGACCCTCGCGAGATCGACCTGACCGACCCCGCCAACTACGCGCTGATAAGCCCGCACTTGTTCCGGGTGCAGAAGTTATCCTCAAAAGATTATTATTTCCGGCATCATCTGGAAACGACAGTGAATGACGTGAAACAATTGCGGGATATAACGTGGAAGCGGATTTCATCATTGCAGGACTTAGCAGGAACAGTCAAGGTTCGCGTGAATCATATCGGGCAGATCGTGGCCGTAGGGGAGTATTGAACGAACAAAGCCACCGACATGATTAAGAAGACGCTTTATTTTGGAAATCCAGCCCGGCTGTCGTTGCGCGACGGGCAAATCGTGATTGAGAAACCGGATGCGGAAAAGCGGCGGCCGGCCACGGAGGTCTGGTTCGACGAGGCGCGCGTCACCCGGCCCGTCGAAGACGTCGGCGTCGTGGTGCTCGACCATCCGCAAATAACGCTCACCGCCGTGTTGATGGAAGCTTTGTTGGAAAACAACTGCGCCCTTATTACGTGCGACGGGCGGCATCTTCCCGTCGGCTTGCTCCTTCCGCTATACGGGAATACGACGCAAAACGAACGTTTCCGCCAGCAGATAGACGCATCCGCCCCCTTGCGTAAACAGTTGTGGCAGCAGACCGTGCGGGCCAAAATCAGGAACCAGGCAGCTGTGCTGCGTGCAGCCGGCGTGGAGGCCGGATGCATGGAAGCTTGGGCACGCGACGTGCGGAGTGGTGACCCCGATAACTTGGAAGCTCGGGCTGCGGCCTACTATTGGAAGTGGGTGTTCCGTCCACGCCAAGGCTTCATCCGCGACCGTGAGGGGGAATATCCCAACGGACTTCTTAATTACGGCTACGCCATCCTGCGGGCAGTGGTGGCGCGCAGTCTGGTGGTGAGCGGCCTGCTCCCAACATTGGGTATTCATCATCACAACCGGTATAATGCATATTGTCTGGCCGACGACGTGATGGAGCCTTATCGTCCTTTCGTGGATAAGGTCGTGGCAGGCATGGCGCTCCATGACGAAGGCCATGAACTCACGCCGGATGTCAAGCGGCAATTGCTTTCCATCCCGACGCTTGACGTTGTGCTGGACGGACGCCGGAGTCCCTTGATGGTGGCGGCCGGGCTGACCGCCTCATCGTTGAACAAGTGTTTCTCTGGCGAGTTGCGCCATGTCCTTTATCCCGAATGGCCGTGAACAGGATTAGTCAGTATCGTGTGATGTGGATTCTTGTCTTCTTTGATTTGCCGACCGAGACGATAAAAGAGAAGAAAGCTTATGCACTCTTCCGGAAAAATCTGCAACGTGATGGTTTCACTATGTTCCAGTTTTCCATTTACGTGCGCCATTGCGCCAGCTATGAGAACGCAGACGTACATCTACGTCGTGTAAAATCTATTCTTCCTCCGTATGGAAAGATAGGTCTGCTTTGCATCACGGACAAGCAGTTCGGCAATATGGAACTTTTCTTTGGCCGTGCGCCGCATGATGTTTGTGCGCCTGGTCAGCAGTTGGAATTGTTCTGAAACAAAAAAACTCCGGTTTGTTAAACTGGAGTTTTTTTACTGCGGCCATTTTTTTCTTTCCTCGTTTTGTGCTCTAATGATTTCTTATTCAGCTGTTTGTGGTGTTTGAGCTGTCGCAGATACTGCAAAGGTAAGAATTTGAAAGCAAATC
>UMGZ01011365.1_pt1 | contig 76948 bp, 58 predicted proteins | sample 1965421 | NCBI WGS metagenome assembly UMGZ01 (sample SAMEA4836087, study PRJEB28245) | human gut metagenome | biome: gut microbiome; material: fecal sample | place: Denmark | collected 2008
TGTCCGATAGTATAGAAAATGTCAGAACAAGTCTTGACTATTACACATTATAACCGTTTCCGGTCAAATAACCTTCTTCTCGCTTGCCGGCACCCACGATGCGGGCGATTTCACGTGCCACACTGGGCTTTTCTGCTATGATTGTTTTCATACTGATTTGTTTTTATTCTGTTTTTTATGTTTTTGGATTTAGTGGTGTGTGGGGACTATACTTTCATGCCTTTGTTTTTCTTGGGCTTTTCCTGCTGCTGCTTCTGTGCGTCATCCTTCGGGGCTGACTGTCCCTGCTGCAGCGGCTCCTTGATGTTCTTGGTCGCCTCGTTCGTCTTGCCCTCGCTGTTTACGGCTACCTGTGTCCGGCTTTCGTTCGACGGGGCGACTTTCTGGGCATTGTCCGGATTTTCATCGTAGCGGTACGGGCGTCCCTTTTCCGGATTGAACTTGACATACATGATGGCGTGCTGCCCCTTCTTGTCCGTCACGTTCTCCAGTCTGATGGTCTTGCCTGCCTTGTAGTCCGCCTGCTGCTGTTCCGTCAGGGGCTTGCCGCACCATTTGGTGATGCCGCGGATACTGCCGTCCTCGTTCGTCCATGTGTTTCTTTTCTGCTGCTTCGCATCCTGCTTTTCAGCGTCGTTCATGTCCGGTTCCAGTTCCGGCAGTTCCGTGTTGTCCTGTTTCTGTACGGTACGCGGGGACTTTCCGGTGCCCGGCACGAACTCGACTCCGCGCTGTTCTACATTCACCTGCAGGGTCGTGACGAACTTCCTTCCGTCATTGCGTTCCACCAGCTTGTCTTTTACCGGCAGCCCCGCACGGAGCATTTCCTGCTCCTGCTTGGTGATTTCCGTCTTTCCGATTCTTTCCGGTATGCGTACCTTGCTGGCAGGGACATCGGTGATTTCGTTCGTCTTGCGGTCAATGCTGATGTACGAGGGGATAATCTCTCCGGTTTCCTTGTCCACAAGGTCAATCACACGCCCCATGTTGCCGGTAGCCTTCAGGTTCCTTTTGTCGTATTCCGAGAACTTGTGTCCTTTGTATTCGTCAAGTTTCTGTTCCTTGCGGATGAAATGCGGTACAAGACCGATGCTGCCGTCCTCGTTTTTCCTGAATGACAGGCGGGCGTCCAGTTCAAAGGTTTCCTCCCCGAACTTTGGGGACACTTTCACCAGATCCGACTTGCCGTAGTTGAGCATCTTCTGCAGGTCACCGGACTTTTCAAGCTCCTCACGGTCGATGCCCCATTTCTCTTTCAGTTCCTGCCAGTTGATTGAACTCTCGTCAATGGGCTGGTAGCCTTGTCGGGTCTGAGGCTTTTCCTGCGTTTTTTCCTGTTTCTGTTCCATGTTTTCCTGTTTTTGGGTTTCACCCTGTTCCTCTTTCTTCTCTTTTTTCTCTTCTTCCGCCTGCATCTGATAGGGGAATGTGTCCACCTTGTGCGGGGCAAGGATGTCCTTGTTCTGATAGGGATGCTGCAGCAGGTCCTTCATCACTCCCAGGAGCGAATCCACCTGATCCGCCGCTATGCGGTAGAAACCGAAGCGGCTGGGTTCCTTGCATTGCCGGAAGAAGTTTTTGAAAAAGTTGTCGAGCATGTCGCCATGCTTGTCGAACAGTAGAAAATCCTTTGCGTTGTCCAGCCTTGCCGGAGTCCGCTTGGGCGAGCCGTCCGCATTAAGGCCGGCTACCACGCTGATTTCGCCCGTCTTTTCATCACGGACTATCAGCACGTCCTTTTCGTCGCTTTTCTTTGCCATTTGAATAATTTTTAATTGTTATTTATTAAAGAAATTATGGATACGAGCCTTGTAGAACTCGACATCGTCCTTCTGGAAGTCCTTTACGTGTTCCGACAGGAATTTCAGCACGTCATCTTCGCTGTAATAGGTCTTCTTGCCCAGTATCTTGTAGGGCAAGGCTCCCGTGCTGCGGTAGCGTTGCAGTGACCGTTTGCTTATCTGGAGCAGCAGGCACAGGTCCTGGTTGTCAAAGAGCCGTATCCTGTCCGGCATGTGTTCCCGTTTTTCCGGTGCTTTCAGGGCAAGCAGCATCTCGTCCTGACGTTCAAGCCTTTCAAGGATGGTTTCCATCCACTGCTCGAACAGTTTCTTTGTCAGCAGTTCCATGTTCATGTCCTCCTTCCTTTCGGCTGCCTGCCGTTTCCGGTGGGCAGTCTGCTGTTATGGTGCAGTTCTTCGAGTGTCCTGCCGTCCTCCCGGATGGTATGGGAGTCAAGAATCCTCCGGATTTCCGAGAGCCTGTACTGGCATTTGCGCCGCAGGACCACGTATCTGATACGGTGATCATCCCTCATGCGCTGCAAGGTCCGCTTGCTTACGCCCAGTTCTCTGGCGGCTTCATTCGTGTCGAGAAGCCTGTCCGTATTTTCACGTTTCATCGCCTCCCTGATTTCACGGACATAGCCGGCCACTTCTGCTATCTGTTCCATCATTGCCTTGTATGCGGAACTTTCCATCGTTATCACTTTCATGTTCTGTCTTTTTTTCTTGTTCCTGCGGCAAAGTTCAGCAATAAACAAAAGGGGCTTTAACAACTCACTACGTGGCTCACGTGAGATTTTTTTGAGAAATGGCTCCGTTACCCGGACAAACGGCGCAACAAGTTGCCAGTTAGCAGAATATGGAATCTTTTTCTGCCTGCGTCGTTACCTTTGCACGGAACTAAAATCAAATTCTTATGGAAACGGTATCTATTGAGAAAAAGACCTTCGAGGAACTGATGGCGCAGTGGGACGCCTTTGTGGAAAAAGTGACCGCCTTGCAGCGCAAGGGGGACGGGAAACGCCTTGCCCGTTGGCTCACGGGCGACGAAGTGTGTAACCGGTTACGGATAAGCCAGCGCACCTTGCAGAAACTGCGTGACAAGGGATTTATCGGCTATTCACAGATCGGGCACAAGTTCTTCTACAAGCCGGAAGAGGTAAAGCGGCTGATTCCGCTTGTCGGCATAATCCACCCCGGCGGCAAATAACCGAATATTCACCACTAAATCCGAAGTAACATGAATGAGAACAATGAAATCATCACGATGGAAGACGAAAAGGTCGCTTCCATATTGCAGAAAATGAGAAAAAGCTCCAGATGGCTCAGCGGGTTTCTGGAGAGTTACCGCCCGCCGCTTGACGGTGAGGTGTACCTGACAGACAAGGAAGTGGCAGACCTTTTACGGGTAAGCCGCCGTACTCTTCAGGAATACCGTAACGAACGGCTGCTGCCTTATATCATTTTAGGCGGAAAGGCGCTGTATCCCGAATCGGGACTGCGTGAGGTACTGGAAGCGAACTATCGGAAACCTTTCAGATAACCTCCGACCAAAAGCAAGAACGGACAGCCGTCATCCGGTTGTCCGTTCTTGCTTGCGTTTGTTCCGTTCTCAGCAATGTCCTCCTTTGGCTATCGGCACAAACAGCATATAGGTATCCTTCTGCTCTTTGGCGTACGCTTTCCGTAAAAGCCACGAACGGAACACATGGGTATAATAGGTATTCAGGCGGAACGCTATCGGTATAATGATTTCAAGGGAATAGACATCGGCATTCAGACCGTTTTCCAGCCGGACATACCGGCACACCTCAAAGTCATTCAGCACGTCCGTTTTCAGGATTGCCCGGATAGCCGCATTAACCGCCGTTGTTGTCACATTGAACAGTTCTCCGATTTCCCATGCCGTCATCCATACATCGTTACCGGTTACGGTTACCGATTTTCCTTCTATGGTAATGATATTTCGTTTCATGATTCTTCTTTTTTAGATGTTGCATCCTTTGAACTCTTCTATGCTGCCAAGACGTGCGACAAGATTTTCCATATCCTGATTGAGCTTTTCTTTTGTAATCTTCGCATAGATTTGCGTCGTCTTGATGCTCTTGTGTCCGAGCATCGAACTCACCGTTTCAATAGGTACGCCGTTTGACAGGAATACCGTTGTCGCCGCCGTGTGGCGGCTCTGGTGCCATGTAAGGTGTTTCGTGATACCGCACCGTTTGGCTACGGCACGTATTCCATACAGGCAGGTCATGTAATGGGGGACAGGGAATATCCTTCCGTCCTCACACAGTCCGCGGTATTTTTCTATGATTCTTCGGGGCAGGTCCAGCAGGCGGATATTCGATTCCACGCCCGTCTTCTGGCGGTTGATGTTTATCCACTCATGGTTGTCGAAGTATGTACGGATATTTTCCTCACGCAGATTGCGCATATCGGAGAATGACAACCCCGTGAACGCACAGAACAGATACAGGTCACGGTAAAGCTCCTGTTTGGCGTTTTTCAGTTTGCCGTCCATCAGCATACGGATTTCCTCTTTCGTGAGAAACCCTCTTGTCGTTTCCTCTTTCTTGATTTCATATTCACGGAACGGGTCGCGTGTCAGCCATTCATTGTTAATGGCAATGAACACCATTGTCCGTAACGGACACACATAAAGCCAGACCGTATTGGTACAGCAGTGCTTGTCCGTGCGGAGAAACATTTCAAAATCGGAGATAAATGCCGGAGTAAGTTCCTTCAGGGCAATATCCTTCACATGGTATCGGATATTCAGGAACTCTTGCAGGTGCTTGTAAACGACCAGATATTTTGAAAGCGTGGCTTTGGCTTTCATGCCGGCTTCCACCTGTTTTGCATAATCCTCGTTGTGCTGGCGGAACACCTGCATCAGTGTATGGCAGCGGTGTTCCAGTCCGAGAAAGGCATTCTTCACTTTTTCAGCCGTCACAAAATTGTCACGCTCCATGATTTCCTGATAATGCCTGTTGATGCTCACACGCATCTTGTCAAGCAGGCGGTTTGTTTCAAGTGCGGCTGAACTTCTTCCCGTGACACGTCCGCCTTTCGTGTCCCACAATCTGGGATCGACCGAAAGTTTGCTGCTGAATTGCGTCTGCGTTCCGTCCACTGTGATACGTCCCATAACCGGTACTGTACCGTCCTTCTTCACTGCCTGTCTTTTCAGGTAGAAGATAACTGAAAATGTACTCTTCATCGTTCTAAAATTTTTTTGGTTTCAAATTTAGTTCGTGAAGAATCCTTCGTCGCTACGCAAATCATTGAGGAATACTGCAATTCTCGTTCACGCCGCATTTTCTTGCGTGAGTTGTTAGTAACTCACTGGAAGTTAGTATTTTCTATATTCTTCCAACCTCATCATAACCTGTTTTGGGCATGGTCACGAATTGGTAACGCTGCGATGTCCTAACTTGGCTTTTTCATTGCTTTTTCTGTCTTTCATTTTTTCAAGCCATCTTCCTAAAACGCCTATCTGCCAATAACTTTGCTACATTTTTCTGTTTATCACTTTTTATTCGTACTTTTGTTTCATCAAGACAGGATACGGCTCAGGCCGACCGACAGAAAAGCGGGTTTTCCTGCATTTCTCCGCCCGCCTTTGCGTATCTTTGTAACCGCGTTGCACCCTACCGACAGGGCGCACCGGGCGGCGGAACGGCTCCGCCACCCCTCAGACACCATGGCAAAAGAAAAGACCCTTTACGTTTGCAGCGAATGCGGCGCCGACTCGCCCAAGTGGCTCGGACGCTGCCCCTCGTGCGGCGCCTGGAATACGCTGCGCGAGTTCCACGTGGCCAAGCCTGCGGCTGCAAGCCGCACACCCCTACCCGGTTCGAAACACACGCCGCAGCCCGTCTGCCTCTCGTCAGTGCGGGCCGACGACGAGGTGCGCATCGACACGGGCGACGCCGAACTGAACCGCGTGCTCGGAGGTGGACTTGTAGCGGGCGAAGTCGTCCTGCTCGGCGGTGAACCGGGCATCGGAAAGTCGACCCTCCTGCTGCAAACCGTGCTCGGCATGACGGGCCGCCGCGTGCTCTACGTCAGCGGCGAGGAAAGCGAACGTCAGATCAAGCTGCGCGCCGACCGCCTCGGCCGCCAAGGCGGCGACTGCCTTCTGCTGTGCGAGACGTCGCTCGAAAGCATCCTTGGCCACGCCCGCGAAGTGCAGCCCGATCTGCTCGTCGTCGACTCCATACAGACGCTTGCCAGCGACGCGGCCGACTCCGGGCCCGGCTCGCTCGTCCAGGTGCGCGAGTGCGCCTCCGCCCTCCTTCACTATGCCAAGGCCACCGACGTCCCGGTCATCCTCATCGGACACATCACAAAGGAAGGCACCCTTGCGGGACCCAAGGTGCTCGAACACATCGTCGATGCCGTCATCCAGTTCGAGGGCGACCGTCACTATCTCTACCGCATCCTGCGCAGTGTGAAGAACCGCTTCGGTTCGACGGCCGAACTGGGCATCTACGAGATGGAGAACGACGGACTGCGCCCCGTGGACAACCCCTCAGAACTCCTGCTCACCGACACGGACGAGGCGCTGAGCGGCGTGGCCGTCGCGGCCACCATCGAGGGCGCCCGTCCGCTGCTCATCGAAACGCAGGCCCTTGTCAGCACCGCCGCCTACGGCACCCCGCAGCGCTCGGCCACCGGTTTCGACCTCCGCCGGCTCAACATGCTGCTCGCCGTACTCGAAAAGCGCGTCGGGTTCAAGCTGGCGCAAAAAGACGTATTCCTCAACATCGCCGGAGGACTGCGGGTGACCGACCCGGCCATCGACCTGTCGGTGATAGCCGCCGTCCTGTCGAGCAACGTCGACACCCCCGTCGACCGCCGCACGGCCCTGGCAGGCGAAGTGGGGCTGAGCGGTGAAATCCGCCCCGTCACCCGCATCGCCCAACGCGTGGCCGAAGCCGAGAAGCTCGGTTTCCGGCGCATCGTCGTGCCTCGCCACAACCTCAAAAGCCTTGGCGACACCGCCCGCCACCGCATCGAAATCACACCGGCCGACAAGGTGGAAGAAGCCCTCCGCGCCCTGTTCGGCTAAACATACCGACAAGCCCCATGCACAAAACGATACAACTGCGCGTCACGCCCGACATCGCCGCCGACCCGGCAAGGCTGCGCCTCCACGTGGCCCGCGAGGAAGCCATCGACGCCCGCACCATCAGCGCCCTCCTTGTGCGCCGGCGCAGCATCGACGCCCGCCAGCGCACGGTCTACGTCAACCTGAGCCTCGACCTCTACGTGAACGAAGAGCCACCGCAACCCGATTTCTCAGACCTCCATTATCCCGACGTCAGCAGCCAGCCGCGCGTCATCGTTGTCGGCTCAGGACCGGGCGGACTGTTCGCCGCCCTGCGCCTCGTCGAACTGGGCCTGCGCCCCGTCGTGCTCGAACGCGGAAAAGACGTACACGAACGGCGCCGCGACATTGCCCGCATCTCGCGCGAGCACCGCGTCGATCCCGAAAGCAACTACTCGTTCGGCGAAGGCGGCGCCGGCGCCTACTCCGACGGCAAGCTCTACACACGGAGCAAGAAGCGTGGCAACGTGGAGCGCGTCCTGCGCGTTTTCTGCCGCCACGGGGCAAGCCCGGACATCCTTGTCGACGCCCACCCGCACATCGGGACCGACCGCCTGCCCCGCATCATCGAAGCGATGCGGCACACCATCGTCAGTGCAGGGGGAGAGGTCCACTTCTCAACGCGCGTCGACGCCCTGTTGCGCACGGCCGACGGCAGTCGCGCAGTGGGCGTCGTGACGGGCACAGGCCAGACGTTCCGCGGCCCCGTCATCCTGGCCACAGGCCACTCCGCCCGCGATGTCTACCGCTACCTCCGCCGCGAGGGCATCCCCCTCGAAACGAAGGGCATCGCCGTCGGCGTCCGCCTGGAGCACCCCTCGGCGCTCATCGACCGCATCCAATATCACAACCGCACGGGACGCGGCAAATACCTGCCTGCGGCGGAATACGCCTATACCGCACAAGTCGGCGGACGCGGGGTTTACAGTTTCTGCATGTGCCCCGGCGGCTTCGTCGTCCCCGCCGCGAGCGGCCCGGAGCAGGTCGTTGTCAACGGAATGAGCCCCAGCAACCGCGGCTCGGCGTGGAGCAACTCGGGCATGGTCGTCGAGACACACCCCGACGACCTCGACGGCGAACTGGCACCCTTCATGAAAGAAGCGATGTCCGATCCAGCCTTCGCTGCCACGCACGACGACTATTCCGATGCGGCCAACCCGCTGCGCCTGATGTACTTCCAGGAAGCCCTCGAACGCCAGACGTGGCTTCAAGGACAGCGCCGGCAAACCGCACCAGCCCAACGGATGGCCGACTTCGTCAACAACCGTCTGAGCTATGACTTACCCCGGTCGAGCTACTCGCCAGGACTCGTGGCCTCACCGCTCCACTTCTGGATGCCGGCGTTCGTGACAGGCCGTCTGCAAACAGCCTTCAAGCTCTTCGGCAGCCGGAGCCACGGTTTCCTGACCGACGAAGCCATCCTCATCGCCGCCGAAACGCGCACCTCGTCGCCCGTCCGCATCGTCCGCGACAATGACACGCTTGCCCACCCGGCGGTCGAGGGCCTCTTCCCCTGCGGCGAAGGCGCCGGTTACGCCGGCGGCATCGTTTCGGCCGCCATCGACGGCGAGCGCTGCGCCGAAGCCGCCGCAGCATGGCTCGACAGCCAGCCCGCAAAGAGACTTTGACACATTAATATATACTAACCCTAAAAAACCTCACTACTATGAGTATGGAAAAGACACTGGTGCTCTTGAAGCCCTGTACTTTGCAACGTGGCCTCGTCGGCGAGGTGACGCGCCGCTTCGAGCAAAAAGGCCTGCGCCTTGCGGGCATGAAAATGATGTGGCTGACCGACGAACTGCTCAGCGAGCACTACGCCCACCTGGCCGCCAAACCGTTTTTCCAGCGCGTGAAAGACTCGATGCGGGCGGCGCCCGTCATCGCCTGCTGCTACGAAGGCGTCGACGCGATCGCCGCCGTGCGCGCGCTGGCCGGCCCGACCAACGGCCGCCTTGCCGCCCCCGGGACCATCCGCGGCGACCTGAGCATGAGCTTCCAGGAGAACATCGTTCACGCCTCGGACTCGCCCGAAACCGCCGCCGTGGAAATCGCCCGTTTCTTCCGTCCGGAGGAAATCTTCGACTACCGCCAGTGTACGTTCGACTACCTTTATGCCAACGACGAGTTCTGACCGCACGCCCTGCGCGCCGCCAGCGGTGCGCGGGGCTCTTTCCGCTCCACGGACATCCCTGACCATACACCCACACATGACATCAAGAAAACTCCTCCTGCTCCTTGTCTGGCTCACCGCCCTTCCCGCTCTGTCCCAAAGCCTGCCCGCGCCGAAGCGCGAGTTCCGCGGCGCGTGGATCCAGTGCGTCAACGGCCAGTTCCAAGGCCTCGGGCGCGACCGTATGCAGGCCACGCTCACCCGCCAGCTCGACCGGCTCAAAGCCTGCGGCATCAACGCCATCATCTTCCAAGTCCGGGCCGAAGCCGACGCCCTCTACGAAAGCCCTTACGAACCTTGGAGCCGCTACCTCACCGGCCAGCAGGGCCGGAGGCCTGATCCGTATTGGGATCCGCTCGAATGGATGATCGAACAGTGCCATGCGCGCGGCATGGAGCTCCACGCCTGGATCAATCCCTACCGCGCCAAGACCAAGGGCACCACCGAGCTCGCCCGGAGCCATCCCTACCTGAAACACCGCAGTCGCTTCTTTGCCTACGACGGCCAGCTATTCTTCGACCCCGGCCTTGAAGAGAACCGGCGCTACATCTGCCGCATCGCCTCGGACATCGTGCGCCGCTACGACGTCGACGGGCTGCACATGGACGACTACTTCTATCCCTATCCGGCGGCCGGGCAGCCCATTCCCGACGACGCCACCTACCGCGCCCACTCCGACGGCATCACCGACCGTGGCGACTGGCGCCGGCGCAACGTCAGCCTGCTCATCGAGGCGCTCCACGACTCCATCCGCGCCGTCAAGCCATGGGTGAAGTTCGGCGTGTCGCCCTTCGGCATCTACCACAACGCCCGTCCCGGCTCGAACATCCCCGGCAGCGCCACCCGCGGCCTGCAAAACTACGACGACCTTTATGCCGACGTGCTCCTGTGGGCCGACAAAGGCTGGGTGGACTACCTCCTGCCCCAACTCTATTGGGAAATAGGGCACAAAGCCGCCGACTATGAGACCCTCGTCAAGTGGTGGGCGCGCTACGCGGGCTCGCGTCCCCTGTTCATCGGACAGGACGTGCTGCGCACCGCCAAGGCCGCCGATCCCGTCAACCCGGCCACCCATCAGCTGGCCCGCAAGATGCAGCTCCAACGCTCGCAGCCCACCATCGGGGGAAGCTGCCAGTGGTATGCAGCAGCTCTGGCCGACAATCCGGGCAATTACGCCGCCGCCCTCGAAAACGACTACCACCGATACCCCGCCCTGCAACCCCGTATGCCTTTCATCGACGACAAGGCGCCCAAAAAGCCGCGCAAGCTGAAAGACGTATGGACCTCCGACGGATACCTCCTCTTCTGGACGGCGCCCAAGGCAAAGCGTCCGATGGACGAGGCGCGGCAGTACGTCGTCTACCGCTTTGCGAAAGGAGAAAAGGTCACTACCGACGACCCCTCGCACATCGTTGCCATTACGGACAAGACCTACTACAAGCTGCCCTACGACGACGGGCGGACGAAATACACCTACGTCGTGACGGCCCTCGACCGCCTGCAAAACGAATCAAAAGCCACAAAGGAGAAGGTGAAGCTCTGACACACGCCACCGCCCCACACGCCGGCCAGCCCGCTCCCTGCGAACGGACTGGCCGGCACTGCGTCGCGCCCCCCGCTCACCACACACGGCGAACGCACGGGGCAACCGGCCTCCACGCCACGGCGGACACGCAGGACGGCCAGTGCGACAGAAAATCCTGTCAGCCGTTTGGGATTTCCCGTCAGCCGTCACGCGACGGTGCCCGCAGGGTCGCCACGAATGGCGGCCGGCGCCGGAACGGCACAGGCGCCGGCCGCATTGCGCACGGCTCCGGCAGACGAAACAAACGGCAGCCCGTCCGTGGGCGGCAGCCGTCCGTGCGCCTTTGTGACGCCCGGGCGATTCCGGTGTCCTGCGCAACGGCTTTTTTTCGTAACTTTGCGCGGACTTATCACCACAGTACCATGTTCCTCATCCGTTTTCTGAAAAACTGGACGCTGCCCTGCGCCATGACGGCAGGATTGGCGGGCTACTTCATCCTGCATGGCATCGACGCCCTTGCCCCACTGCGACCCGGGGCCGCACTGTTCGGCACGACAGCCATGCCGGTGCTCATTTTCCTGATGCTCTTCTTCACGTTCAACAAAGTCGACGTCACGCGGCTCCGCCCGAAGCGCTGGCACCTCTGGCTGCTCGCCGTGCAGACTGCGGCGTGCGGTTTGCTCGCCGGGACATCCGTCATGCTCGCATCCGGGTCGGCACAGAAGGTCGTCGCCGAAGCGGCGCTGGCCTGCGCCCTCTGTCCGACGGCCACGGCAGCCGCCGTCATCACCGGCAAACTCGGCGGCTCGACAGCTTCGATCTCATATTACACCCTTACGTCCAACCTCTGGTCTGCCCTGCTCATCGCCCTGCTATGCCCGCTGGTCGAACCGCATCCCGACCTGCGTTTCGGCGCCATGATGGGCCGCATGTTCGGCCAGGTGGCCCAACTGCTCATCATGCCCTTCGTGGCAGCCCTGCTGGTGCGGCGCTTCTGGCCGTGGCTACACGGCCAGTGCCTGCGGCTTCGGGGCATCTCTTTCTATCTCTGGGGCGTGACGCTGGCCATCGTGACGGCTCAGACGGCCCGCACCATCGCCAGCGAGGGCAGCCATGCCTGGCTCGAAGTGGCCCTGGCCGGAGCGGGCCTCGCAATGTGCGTCGTCCACTTCGCCCTCGGCAAGACGCTCGGCGGCCTCTACGGCGACCGCATCAGCGGCGGGCAGGCCCTCGGGCAGAAGAACACGGGCTTCGCCATCTGGATGTCGTTCGCCTTCCTCAACCCCCTGGCGGCCGTCGGGCCGGGCAGCTACGTGCTCTGGCAGAACCTGTTCAACTCGTGGCAGCTTTGGCGCTTCCGCTGGCGCGAGCAGCACGGCATCAGCAATCCGCGCGACCGTTCGGCCGACGAAGAGGAGTAAGCCGACGGGCCAGCACGCCACGACGGGATGGCCGACAGGATTCACGGGCCGGCTGACCGGAAGCCCCGTCACTGCGACAGGATTCGCTGTCCGGCTGACAGCTCCTCACACTCACGCGGCCCCTCTTTCCTCCCGCCCCTGCGCCTGCTTCGCCGACGGCACGACGCTGCACAAACCCCGTGCCAGCTGTGCGTTTAACTGTTAAAATCCGGAACCGGCTTGCTTTTATACAAAAGAAAAGCTACTTTTGCCTGCAAACCTACTCATGAAAGATGACACGACTCACTTCGCTATCCCGACTGTGCGGCACCCTGCTATCCACCAATGGCCAGGGAAGTGAGACGCATGCCTGATCCGAACTGGCGCCCCGGCGGGCGCAACGCATAACGGCAAGGCCTTTTTCACTTCCAGGTGAGAAAGGCCTTGCGCACATAACCACACGAACCACAAACACAGAGAAAACAAATAGAACATGAGCGACAGACTTTTCATCTTCGACACTACGCTCCGCGACGGCGAGCAAGTGCCAGGCTGCCAGCTGAACACGGTGGAGAAAATCCAAGTGGCCAAGCAGCTGGAAGCACTGGGCGTCGACGTCATCGAAGCGGGCTTCCCCATTTCGAGCCCGGGCGACTTTAACTCAGTAATTGAAATTTCGAAGGCAGTTACCTGGCCGACCATCTGCGCCCTGACGCGCGCCGTGGCCAAAGACATCGACTGTGCCGCCGAAGCGCTGAAATTCGCCAAGCACAAGCGCATCCACACAGGCATAGGAACGAGCGACCCGCACATTAAATACAAGTTCAACTCAAACCGCGAGGAAATCCTCGAACGCGCCGTAGCGGCCGTCAAGTACGCCAAGCGCTATGTCGAGGACGTCGAGTTCTATGCCGAAGACGCCGGACGCACCGACAATGAATACCTGGCGCGCGTGGTGGAAGCCGTGATCAAAGCCGGCGCCACGGTAGTCAACATTCCCGACACGACGGGCTACTGCCTGCCCAGTGAATACGGCGCAAAAATCAAGTACCTCATGGAACACGTGGACGGCGTGGAGCGCGCCATACTCTCCACCCATTGCCACAACGACCTCGGCATGGCCACCGCCTGCACCCTCGAAGGCATCATCAACGGCGCCCGTCAGGTCGAAGTGACCATCAACGGCATCGGCGAGCGCGCCGGAAACACCAGCGAGGAGGAAATCGCCATGATATTGAAGTGCCACAAAGAGCTGGGTATCGCGACAAACATCAACACCGAGCGTATCTACGCCACAAGTCGTATGGTGAGCTCGCTGATGAACATGCCCGTGCAGCCGAACAAGGCCATCGTCGGGCGCAACGCCTTTGCCCACTCGTCGGGCATACACCAGGACGGCGTCTTGAAGAACGTCCAGACCTACGAAATCATCGACCCGAAAGACGTGGGCATCGACGACAACGCCATCATCCTGACCGCACGCAGCGGGCATGCCGCCCTGAAACACCGGCTGGAAGTGCTGGGCATCGAAGTCGACGGCGAAAAGCTCGACAAGATATACGAGGCCTTCCTGAAACTGGCAGACAAAAAGAAGGAGGTGACTGACGACGACATCCTCGTGCTGGCCGGAGCCGACCGCACGACGACGGACACCATCAAACTGGACTACCTGCAAGTGACCAGCGGACACGGCGTGCGCCCCGTAGCGGCCATCGTGCTCGACATCGCGGGCGAAAAGTTCCGCGCAGCCGCCGAAGGCAACGGCCCGGTCGATGCCGCCATCAACGCCCTCAAAGACATCATCAAACGCCAGATGACCCTGCGCGAATTCACCATCCAAGCCATCAACCGCGGTTCCGACGACGTCGGCAAGGTGCACATGCAGGTGGAATACGACGGCAACATGTACTACGGCTTCGGCGCGAACACCGACATCGTCGCCGCGTCGGTCGAGGCCTACATTGACTGCATCAACAAGTTCCATAAATGAGACAGTTCCCTTGGTGGATGCTTGCCCTCGCAGGGCTCAACCTTTGGCCCGCGGTAGCCTGCCCGTTTTTCCTCTTCGGCGGGCTTCACCCTTTCGGCACCAGTGAATCCGCCTGGGTCGAAGGCTGCCTCTACATCCTGACCCAGCTGCTCTGGATCACCCCCACGCTCGCCTTCTTCGCCAGCCTCGAACTCTACCGCCGCGGTTGGGAACGCTGGGGCGTCGTGCTGGCCGTCGTGAGCCTGCTCCTGACGGCGGCAATGGGCCTCTGGGTCTTCAGCTGACAATCATCCCACAAACAGACATAGACATGGCAAAAACTCTCTTTGACAAAATATGGGACAGTCACGTCGTCCAGATCGTCGACGACGGTCCCACACAACTCTACATCGACCGCCTCTATTGCCACGAGGTCACCAGCCCGCAGGCTTTCGCCGGCCTGCGCGCCCGGGGCTTGAAGTGCTTCCGCCCGGAGCGAATCTATTGTATGCCGGACCACAACACGCCGACCCACGACCAAGACAAGCCCATCGAAGACCCCGTCTCGCGCAAGCAGGTCGACACGCTGAAAAAGAATGCCGACGACTTCGGCCTCACTCACTTCGGCATGATGTCGCCGAACAACGGCATCATTCACGTGGTCGGTCCTGAACTGGGCTTGTCGCTCCCCGGAATGACCATTGTCTGCGGCGACTCGCACACATCGACCCACGGCGCCGTCGGGGCGGTGGCTTTCGGCATCGGCACGTCGGAAGTCGAAATGGTGATGGCCTCGCAGTGCATCCTACAAGCCAAGCCGAAGTCCATGCGCATAACGGTCGACGGACAGCTCGGCCCGGGCGTGACGGCCAAAGACCTCGCATTATATATAATGAGTAAGATCACCACGAGCGGTGCTACGGGACACTTCGTTGAATATGCGGGCGAAGCTGTCCGCGCCCTTTCGATGGAAGGCCGCCTGACGCTCTGCAATCTCTCCATAGAGATGGGTGCCCGCGGCGGCTTCATCGCTCCCGACGAGACGACGTTCGCCTACCTCAAAGGCCGTCCCTATGCGCCACAAGGCGCCGACTGGGACCGCGCCGTGGAGCGCTGGAAGACACTGAAAAGCGAGCCCGACGCCACATTCGACAAGGAAGTGCGCTTCGACGCCGCCGACATCGAACCGATGGTTACTTACGGCACAAACCCCGGCATGGGCATCGGCATCACCCGGCGCATCCCCGAACCGCAGAACGCCTCCGACGCGAAAGCCTTGGCCTACATGCAGTTCCGGCCCGGCGACCCGATGGTCGGACAGCCTGTGGACTACGTGTTCCTCGGCGCCTGCACCAACGGACGCATTGAGGACTTCCGCGCCTTCGCCTCGATCGCACGCGGCCGGCACAAGGCCGAGGGCGTGACGGCCTGGCTCGTGCCCGGCTCGTGGCACGTGATGGAGCAGATCCGCCAGGAAGGCCTCGACCGCGTACTGGAAGAAGCCGGCTTCGCTATCCGGCAACCGGGCTGCTCGGCTTGCCTGGCGATGAACGACGACAAAATCCCCGCAGGAAAACTGGCCGTTTCGACCAGCAACCGGAACTTCGAAGGCCGTCAAGGACCCGGCGCGCGCACCGTGCTGGCCAGCCCGCTCGTCGCAGCCGCAGCCGCCGTCACCGGCGTCATCACAGATCCAAGAACCCTACTTTGAAAAACGATGAAAGCGAAATTCAACATCATACGCAGCACCTGTGTCCCCTTGCCGCTTGAAAACGTCGACACCGACCAGATTATTCCCGCCCGCTTCCTGAAAGCGACCGACAAGGAGGGCTTCGGCGACAACCTCTTCCGCGACTGGCGCTACAACCCCGACGGCACGAAAAAGGATTTCGTGCTCAATGATTCCACCTACGGCGGCGAGATTCTCGTGGCAGGCAAGAACTTCGGTTGCGGGTCAAGCCGCGAACATGCGGCATGGGCGATAGCCGGATACGGTTTCCGGGTAGTCGTGAGCAGTTTCTTTGCCGACATTCACAAAAACAATGAGCTAAATAATTTCGTCCTGCCCGTAGTGGTGAGCGAAGCATTCCTCGCCGAACTCTTTGCTTCCATCAAGGCGGATCCCAAGACCGAAGTCGTAGTCGACCTGCCCGCACAGACCATCACGAACACCGCCACAGGCAGCAGTGAACACTTCGACATCAACGGCTACAAGAAGTATTGCCTCATGAACGGGCTGGACGACATCGACTTCCTCCTGCAAAACAGGGACAAGATCGAGGCCTACGAACACCGTGCTGAAAAAGAATGACGCCGTGACCGGAAAAACGAACGCAGCGACAGAAAATGCAGCCAGCCACCCCGTAGCTTCTGCCAGCCGGACAGGATTTGCGGAAAGCCGTCCCGCGCGCATCGAAATCATGGACACCACCCTGCGCGACGGCGAGCAGACGAGCGGCGTCTCCTTCATGCCGCACGAGAAGCTCGACGTGGCGCGGCGGTTGCTTGACGAGGTCCGCGTCGACCGCGTCGAGGTGGCCTCGGCCCGCGTCTCGGACGGCGAGCGGCGTGCCGTGTCGCTCATCTGCCGCTGGGCGGAGGGCGCAGGCCTGCTCGACCGCGTCGAGGTGCTCGGCTTCGTCGACGGGAGGCAGTCGGTCGACTGGATCACGTCGTGCGGCGGCCGCGTCATCAACCTCCTGACCAAAGGGTCGGAACGCCACTGCACCCTGCAACTGCGCAAGACGCCCCAGGAGCACATCGACGACATCCGCCGCACCCTCGACTACGCCCGGCGGCAGGGAGTGGCAGCCAACGTCTACCTCGAAGACTGGTCAAACGGCATGAAAGACTCGCCCGACTACGTTTTCGCCCTTGTCGATGCCCTGCGCGGCGAAGGCGTCGGGCGTTTTCTCCTGCCCGACACACTGGGTGTGCTCAATCCCCTGACGACGCACGATTTCATGCGCCGCATGGTGCGCCGCTACCCCGGCCTGCGTTTCGACTTCCACGCCCACAACGACTACGACATGGCCATCGCCAACGTCTTTGCAGCCGTCAAGGCCGGCTGCCACGGCATCCACACCGCTGTCAACGGCCTCGGCGAGCGCGCAGGCAACGCCGCGCTGGCCAGCGTCCAAGCCATCCTGAAAGACCACTTCGGCGCGCAGACGGGCATCGACGAGAGCCGCCTCTTCCGCCTGAGCCGCATAGTGGCGGGCTACTCCGGCATACCCATCCCGAGCAACGCGCCCATCACGGGCGAGAGTGTGTTCACCCAAGTGGCCGGCGTGCACGCCGACGGCGACAACAAGAGCGGCCTCTACTGCAACGCGCTCCTGCCCGAGCGCTTCGGGCGACGCCGCGAGTACGCCCTGGGCAAGAACAGCGGAAAGGCGAACATCCTGCGCAACCTTGAAGAACTCGGGCTTGAACTCACGCCCGACGAAGCCCGCCGTGTGACACGCCGCATCATCGAACTGGGCGACCGCAAAGAGCTCGTGACGCAAGAAGACCTGCCATACATCGTCGCCGACGTCCTCAAACACGACGCCCCCGACGACCGCGTGAAGCTCGTCAGCTACGTCGTCACCACGGCCAACGGCCTGCGTCCCTGCGCCTCCTTACGCATCAGCATAGACGGCACAGAGTACGAAGCCAGTGCCGCCGGCGACGGACAGTATGACGCCTTCATGCGCGGGCTGCACAAGATCTTTGAACGGAGGCTGCAACGCAAGCTCCCGAAACTGACCAATTACGCCGTCACCATACCGCCCGGCGGCCGCACCGACGCTTTCGTCCAGACGGTCATCACGTGGGAACGCGACGGCAGGGAATTCCGCACGCGCGGACTCGACGCCGACCAGACCGACGCCGCCATACAAGCCACCATCCGTATGCTCAACCTGCTCTGCACAGCGCCCAAAGGCAGCGGGGCAGCCACAGACGAATCAAACGATAACCCCAATTAAACCAAGAATGAAACTGAACATTGCAGTACTTGCCGGCGACGGCATCGGCCCTGAGATCTCCGTGCAGGGCGTAGCAGTCATGCAGGCCGTCGGCCAACGCTTCGGCCATGAATTTACGTTCAACGATGCCCTCGTCGGAGCAGCGGCCATCGACGCCGTGGGCGACCCCTTCCCCGAAGCCACCTACGAAACCTGCCGCTCGGCCGACGCCGTGCTCTTCTCCGCCGTAGGCGACCCGAAGTACGACAACGACCCCGCAGCCACCGTCCGCCCCGAACAGGGCCTGCTCGCAATGCGCAAGAAGCTCGGCCTGTTCGCCAACATCCGCCCGGTCGAAACCTTCGACTGCCTCGTGCACAAATCGCCGCTTAAAGACGAGCTCGTGCGTGGCGCCGACTTCATCTGCATCCGCGAACTGACGGGCGGCATGTACTTCGGCGAAAAACATGAAGGCGACGACATGGCTTTCGATACGAACAAGTACACACGCCCGGAGGTCGAGCGCATCCTCCGCGTAGCCTATGATTATGCCCGCCGCCGTCACCGCCACCTCACCGTGGTCGACAAGGCCAACGTGCTGGCCTCCTCACGTCTCTGGCGCCGCGTGGCGCAAGAGATGGCGCCCGAATACCCCGACGTGACGACGGACTACATGTACGTGGACAACGCCGCGATGCGCATGATCCAGGAGCCGACGTTCTTCGACGTCATGGTGACGGAAAATACCTTTGGAGACATTCTGACGGACGAAGGATCGTGCATCACGGGGTCCATGGGCCTGCTTCCTTCCGCTTCGACGGGCGAGGGCACACCGGTGTTTGAACCCATCCACGGTTCGTGGCCGCAAGCCAAGGGGCTGAACATCGCCAACCCCGTAGCTCAGATTCTGTCGGTCGCTATGCTCTTCGACTATTTCGACCTGAAAGACGAAGCCGCCGCAGTGCGCAGCGCTGTCAACGCCTCGCTCGACGAGGGCGTCCGTACTCCTGAGATCCAAGTACCGGGCGGGGCACACTTCGGCACCGACGCGGTCGGTGCCTGGATTGCCAACCGCGTGTGCCAGGCCTGACCCCGGGTCTCTCCCGCGGCTGCCACGGGGCCGCAGCCGTCCGCCCGGCCAGCGCCCCGCAGTGATACCTCCAACAGAAGCAGTTCCCGTTCAGGCTGTCCGGCTGACAGCGTGAACGGGAACTGCTTCTGTTTATACCGACCGCCGGAGCTTAGGCCCAGGCATCGTAATAGTCCGAATCGGTGAAGCTGGCCGTATAATACGCAGCCTTTTCGCGCAAGTTGTCGAGCGCCTCATCGGGCGTCTCCCCGAAAGCGCAGTTACGGTAGTCGCCTACGACATAAGCGATAAAGAGTCCGTCTTCCGTAGGTTCAACGGTAAGATTGTTCAAAGGGAAATCTTCCATGTCTGTCAGTTTTTTGAATGCCTACGCAAAGGTGGCCTGATTCTATGACAAAAGCATTGCTTTCTTATGACGAAACGGTGATGATTTCCCGCGCTGCGGCAATGCCCCGCCGGTGGCCGCCGCTCAATCGCCGATGCGCATGAAGTCGCTCATCACGTCGTCCGAGACGAAAAGGCCACGGCGTGTCAGACGCAGCACACCGTCTTCCATTCGTAGCCTCCCGGCCCTGACATGTGGCATGGCTGTCCGCACCACTTCGGCACATGCCTCCCGCCCGAAGCGAGCTTCGACCCGGTCGAGCCGAAGGCCGTCGGACATGCGCAGCGAAGTGAGAATGAGGTCGTTGAACTGCTCGTCGGCCGTCAGATGCTCCACCTCGTGAGGCACGCAGGGCGACGCATCGAGATAAGCGCGGAGGTCGGGCAGGTTGCGCCGGCGGCAGGCTTCGCCGTCAAAGGAATGTGCACCCGGACCGCAGCCGATGTAAGGCGCACCAGTCCAATAGGCCGTATTATGACGGGCACGGTGTCCCGCGAGGGCGAAGTTCGAAATCTCATAATGCTCAAAGCCCGCGCGGGCCGTGCGGTCCATCAAACGCTCAAAGAGAGCGAGGCTCAGCTCGTCGCTGGCCTCGTCCACCTCTCCCCGGCTGCGCATCCGCCAAAGCTCCGTGCCTTCCTCGTAGATAAGGGCATAGGCCGACAAGTGGGCCACAGGCAAGGCCAGCGCCCGGTCAAGGTCGGCCTCCCACTGCGCCTGGGTCTGCCCGGGCAGGCCATAAATCAAATCGACGCTCAGGTTGTCAATTCCCGCACGGAAAAGGCGTTCGACAGCCGCCGTAGCCTGGCTTCCGCTATGGCGCCGGCGCAGGAGCCGCAGGGCGTCGTCGTCAAAGGTCTGCACACCGAGGCTCACGCGGTTCACCGGCAACGCCGCGAGAGCGGCGACATAGTCGGGCGTCAGGTCGTCGGGATTTGCCTCAATCGTCACTTCGGCGTCGGGCGCCACTGCATAGGCGTCATAAACGGCCGCCAGCAGACGTTCCAACTCGTCCGGCGCAAGCTGCGAGGGCGTTCCGCCTCCCAGATAGACCGTAGCCAGGCGGCGCCCGTCGGCTTCGTCGGCACGGCGGGCCAGCTCGTGGCTGAGGGCGCCGACATAGCGCTCCCGCTCAGCCGCCCCGAACGTGGTGGAATAGAAGTCGCAATACACGCAGCGACGCTGACAGAAAGGGATGTGCAAGTAAAGCCCCGTCATGCTTCGTCACTGGGGATGAGCGCACAGTCATGGCGCGTACGCAGGGAAATCCACGCCACGACCAGCCCGAACGTGATGAACGCACAGACCGATCCTTCGATGCCGAAGTCGCCCCCGCTGAGCCACCACGGCCCGGAGGGCTCCATAAGGAGCAGGCGGGGATTGCCGATACCGCTCACGTTGAAACCGGCCATACTCTGCGCGGCATTCCACCCGAAGTGGAACGCCGTGGCGGCGGCCAGCCCCATACGGATGCGCAGGATGGCCAGGAGGACACCTGCGAGAAATACATTGACAAAGGCGACGGACGTCATGCCCTCGTTGCCGCAATGAAAGAGCGCAAAGACAAGCGCCGTCGCCGCTACGGCCACACGTGTGCCCGCCGCCCGGCGCCAGACGCCCAGCAGGAAGCCACGGAAGCCCACTTCTTCAAAAAAGGCCATCGGCAAGCAAGCCGCGGCGAAAGCTGCGGCCAGATCCGGACGCGCCGAGCAGCCGACGATCCGCGCACCGTCGAGGCCCACAAGGAGCGCCACAGTCACAGCCAGCAGCCCTATGCCGGCCGCTCCCCAAAGGAGCGACGCGCGCCAAGGCGACGCACCGAAAACAAACAGTTCGCGCACCGGACGCCGCTCGACGAACCGCCACAGCAGAGGAGCTACGAGCAGAACGCCTACTCCGCTGAACGCCGTCACTACAAGCACGGCCCACTCGGACACGGCCACATCATAGCACAACGACACCGCGGCGATTGTCGCTACCCACAACAAGGCAAAAGCCACAGTGAGCCCGCATGCGACAGCGCACTTCTTCAATATATCCCAGAAGTTCATAAATGTCTTAAAGTTGTCTTACGCCCGCCAAAGATAGTGAAAGGCGGGCGCCGGAGCAAGAGAATACATGCTTTTCTACCCGCCCGGCCGGGCGGAAAAACACCCGCGAGCAACAACCGGCCTGACGGACGGGACGGAAGCAGCGACAGAATTTACAGGTCGGCTGACAGAAATGCCTGTCACTGCGACAGAAAAACCTGCCACTGTCACGGAAAATCCCGTCGCGAAAACCACGCGGGGCAGCACGGCATAATGCCTTCCTCCCGCGGCTGCGAAGCACACCTTACGCACCCCGCCCAATCGGCCGGCGGCTTTCCGGCTTCTTCCACGTACTGTTCAAGAAGAAAGATGCTTTTGGAATACTTTCAAACACCGTAAAATTTCTATTTATCAGTATTTCAATCAATTACGAACAACTAACGGAAAACTTTCATCCGCTGTAAAACTTTCCAGTTGGCCAATACGTATAATCCAAAAGTTATCCGTAGCTTTGCAGGGCTGTCGGGAACGCCCCCGTCCCCCGTCCCAACGCGAACCGCATCCGCGGCAACGGGACGCCACAGTGCACCTCGACTACGAAGGACACTAACCCTCTAACCTATATATTATAGTGGAACAGAAAACCTATACTTACGACGAAGCGTTCGAAGCGACCCTTGCCTACTTCAAGGGCGACGAACTTGCCGCCCGGGTCTGGGTGAACAAGTACGCAATGAAGGATTCGTTCGGTCACATCTTCGAGCTTACCCCGACGGACATGCACTGGCGTCTGGCACGTGAGGTGGCCCGCATCGAAAAGAAGTACAAAAATCCGGTGTCGGCGGAAGAGATTTTCAACCTCTTCGACCATTTCCGCTACATCATTCCCGCGGGCAGCCCCATGACCGGCATCGGCAACGACCAGCAAATCGCCTCGCTCTCGAACTGCTTTGTCATCGGCCTTGCCGGCGACGCCGACTCCTATGGCGCCATCATGAAAATCGATGAGGAACAAGTGCAGCTCATGAAGCGCCGCGGCGGCGTGGGCCACGACCTCTCGCAAGTGCGCCCCAAGGGTTCGCCCGTCAAGAACTCCGCCCTGACCTCCACAGGCCTTGTCCCGTTCATGGAGCGGTACAGCAACTCCACCCGCGAGGTAGCACAGGACGGCCGCCGCGGGGCTCTGATGCTTTCTGTCAGCATCAAGCATCCCGACGCCGAAGCTTTCATCGACGCCAAAATGGCAGAAGGAAAAGTGACCGGAGCCAACGTCAGCGTGAAGATTGACGACGAATTCATGCAAGCCGCCATCGACGGCCGCCCCTACGTGCAGCAATTCCCCATCACGGGCAACGACCCCATGGTGAGCAAGGAAATCGACGCCCGCGCGCTGTGGCGGAAAATCGTGCACAACGCTTGGAAATCCGCCGAACCGGGCGTGCTTTTCTGGGACACCATCCTGCGCGAAAGCATCCCCGACTGCTACGCCGACCTCGGCTTCCGGACCGTCTCGACAAACCCGTGCGGGGAAATCCCCCTCTGTCCTTACGACAGCTGCCGCCTGCTCTCGCTCAACCTCTACTCCTACGTGAAGAACCCCTTCACTGCCGAGGCATCGTTCGACTTCGACCTCTTCCGCCGCCACGTCGAGCTGGCGCAACGCATCATGGACGACATCATCGACCTCGAACTCGAAAAAATCGACCTTATCCAACAGAAAATCGATTCCGACCCGCAGAGCGACGAGATCAAGCAGACAGAACGCCACCTGTGGGAAAAAATTTACAAGAAAACCGGCCAAGGCCGACGCACCGGCGTGGGCATCACCGCCGAAGGCGACATGCTCGCCGCCATGGGCCTGCGCTACGGCACGGAAGAAGCCACAGCCTTTGCGGTCGAAGTGCAACGCACACTGGCTCTCTCGGCCTATCGTTCGTCCGTAACGATGGCACGTGAGCGCGGGGCTTTCGAAGTGTACGACACCGAGCGCGAGAAGAACAACCCCTTCATCCTGCGCATCATGGAAGCCGATCCGGAACTCTATAACGACATGGCGCGCTACGGCCGACGCAACATCGCCTGCCTGACCATAGCCCCGACTGGCACCACCAGCCTCATGACACAGACCACCTCAGGCATCGAACCGGTCTTCATGCCCGTCTACAAGCGCCGCCGTAAGGTCAACCCGGGCGATCCAGCCGTCCACGTGGACTTCGTCGACGAGACGGGCGACGCCTTCGAGGAGTACATTGTCTACCACCACAAGTTCCTCGTCTGGATGCAGACCCAGGGAATCGACACAGAGCGACGGTACACACAAGACGAGATAGACCGCCTCGTCGAGCGCTCCCCCTACTACAAGGCCACGGCCAACGACGTCGACTGGCTCATGAAAGTGAAAATGCAGGGAGCCATCCAGAAATGGGTGGACCACAGCATCAGCGTCACCGTCAACCTCCCGGCCGACGTCGACGAGGAACTCGTCAACCGCCTATACGTCGAGGCGTGGCGCTCGGGCTGCAAAGGTTGCACCATCTACCGCGACGGCTCGCGCGCCGGCGTCATGATCAGCGTCAAGAAGAAGGACGAGAAAACCCAGTTGCCCGAATGCCTGCCCCCGAAAGTGGTAGAGCGCCGTCCGGAAGTGCTGGAATGCGACGTCGTCCGCTTCCAGAACAACAAGGAGAAGTGGGTGGCGTTCGTCGGCCTGCTTGAAGGACATCCCTACGAGATATTCACAGGACTTCAAGACGACGACGAGGGCATCGTCCTGCCTAAGACCGTCACGTCGGGACGCATCATCAAGAAAGTCAATCCCGATGGTACGAAACGCTACGACTTCCAGTTTGAAAACAAGCGCGGCTACAAGACTACCGTCGAGGGACTCTCGGAAAAATTCAACCCTGAGTATTGGAACTACGCCAAACTTATTTCGAGCGTCCTGCGCTACCGTATGCCCATCGACCACGTCATCCGTCTCGTCGACAGCCTCCAACTCGAGAGCGAGACCATCAACACGTGGAAGAACGGCGTCACGCGTGCCTTGAAACGTTACGTCACCGACGGCACCGCCGCCCGGGGCCAGAAGTGCCCCAACTGCGGACAGGAGACCCTTGTCTATCAGGAGGGCTGCCTCATCTGCAAGAACTGCGGCGCCTCGCGGTGCGGATAGGCCGCCGGCCCGAACGGCCACACGCCCGGACGGCTCGGACAATCAGACACGGAGGGGGCAGCCGCACGGCTGTCCCCTTCTTTTTCGCCCTGCACGGCCAGTCCATGGGCCGGGCGGAAAGAACGGGCGGCCGGACCGTGATTCCTGTCAGCCGGACCGTGATTCCTGTCACTGCGACAGGATTTCCCGTCAGCCGTCCCACTGAAACACCCTCAACCCCACAAAACATGAAACCCGCGACAACCGCCCCAATCCCAGTTCCCGCCGCAAGCGACGACCGGCCGGCCGACACCTGCGGCGTCGACAGACTCACCATCCGCCTCGACGGCCTCCGCTTCCACGCCCGCCACGGCGTCAGCGAGCAGGAACGCCTCATCGGACAGGACTTCACCGTCAGCCTGAGGCTCGACGTCATCCCCGACAGCCGTGCCCTCATCGCCGACCAGCTTGACGGCACGGTCAATTACGCCGCCGTCTACGCCCTCGTCCGCCGCGAGATGGAGCAACCCTCCCGACTCGTCGAACACGCGGCCGCCCGCATCGCACGCAGCCTGCTGACGGACTTTCGGGCCATACAGAGCGTCCACATCACCGTTCTGAAAGACAATCCTCCCGCCGGTGCCGACTGCCACGGAATGGGCGTCGAACTCACCGCCAGCCGCCGGACGTCCGCCCCACCGCACCAGACGGAGGTACAGGCTAAGACTTTAACACAAAATAAGGAGTAAAAGCGTCCGCAATCGGCCGGGAAGCACGAACTTTGAGCCGTAAACGATTTGCCTATGAACCTCACAGACACCGACACCCGTTTCCTGCGCGAAGCCATCCGCCTGGCCAGCGAAAGTGTCGCCGAGGGCGGCGGCCCGTTCGGCGCCGTCATTGTCCTTGGCGGTGAAGTGCTGGCCCGCGCCGCCAACCGCGTCACTCCCGACCACGACCCCACCGCACACGCCGAAGTCCGCGCCATCCGCCTGGCGTGCGACCGCCTCGCCTCGCACGACCTCACGGGCGCCACGCTCTACGCCTCGTGCGAGCCCTGCCCCATGTGCCTCGGCGCCATCTACTGGGCACGCATCAGCCGCCTGGTCTATGCCGCCTCGAAGGACGACGCTGCCCGCGCGGGCTTCGACGACGCCTTCATCTACCGCGAGCTGGCGCTTGATCCCGCAGGCCGCAGCCTGCCCTCGGCCCGCCTCCTGGCCGACGAGGGCCATGAACCGTTCGAACGCTGGATGGAGAAAACGGACCGCTGCGAATACTGAAAACGAAAGCCTCTCTCAAAAAACAGGACCATGCAAACGCACACACAGAAAGTAGCCGCCTTGGGCGAAGTGCTTTGGGACATGCTCCCCGAAGGACGACGCCTCGGCGGCGCACCGACCAATTTCGCCTGCCACGTCGCACAATTCGGCCTCGACGCCTGCCTGGTGAGCGCCGTCGGCGACGACGAACCGGGGCACACTGCCCTCGACGAACTCAACCGCCGTGGCCTCGGCCGCTACATCGCCGTCGTGCCGGACCATCCGACGGGCACGGTCGGCGTGCAGCTTGACGCGGCAGGCGTCCCGGCTTATGAAATCCGCCGCGACGCCGCTTGGGACTTCATCCCATGGACCGACGCGCTTGCGGAACTGGCCGCCGGGGTGCAGGCCGTCTGTTTCGGCACACTGGCGCAGCGTTCGCCCGTCAGCCGGCAGACCCTCACGCGCTTTCTCGACACCATGCCGCGCGACGGGAAGCGTCTCCGCGTGCTCGACGTCAACCTGCGCCCGCCACTCCCAGCCGACGACACGATAGTCGATGCGCTGGCACGATGCAATGTGCTCAAACTCAACGACGAAGAATTGCCCCGCGTGACGGCAGCCGTAGGGCTTCCGCCCGACACTCCTCCCGAAGAAGCCGCCCGGCGTCTTGTGGCCGACTGCGGCCTGCGGGCGCTCATCCTGACGTGCGGCGCGACGGGCAGCCACGTATTCACACCCGAGGCCGAAAGCCACCTGGCCACCCCCGAAGTCGACGTGGCCGACACAGTGGGCGCTGGCGATTCGTTCACCGCCGCATTCACAGCCGCCCTCCTCTGCGGAGCGGACGTGGCCAAGGCCCACCGGCTCGCCGTGCGCACGTCGGCCTACGTCTGCACGCAGCACGGCGCCACGCCGACCCTGCCCGCAGACATCACGCAAGCCACCCGCTGACCACCCGCAGCCGGGGCGCTCTCCCGGAAACGTCACCACAGGACACGGGCCGGTGCGACAATCAATCCCGTCGCACCGGCCCGTGTCGTGTGTCGGCAGCCGCAAGCCCAAGCCGGCCGCTCCCTCATCCCAGTCAGCCGTCCCGTAAATCCTGCCAGTTATTCAGGAATCACGGCCAGCCGTCCAGAATTTTCCGTCAGCCGTCCCGCCCGGGCAAGTCCGGCGAAAAGGAATTTCATCATAAATAAGGATTGTGCGGCCGGGGCGACGGGCGTAATTTTGCATCCGGATAAATGATAGAACCGCTATTCCTGATGAAACACCCACTCACGCTGCTGGTCGCATACGGCTTGGCGACCGCGCAGGCCGCAGCCACCGACCTCCGTCCCGGCCTGCCGGCCGACTCATCACGCGTCATCGACATCGAAGAAGTAGTCGTCGCAGCTACGCCCAAAGAGCATGTCCGCCTGCGCCGCCAGCCCTTGGCCTCAACCCTGCTGGGCCGCGAAGCACTCAGCCGCCGGGGCATCGCCGACGTAAAAGGCGCATCGTCCTACGTGCCCAACTTCTTCATGCCGGACTACGGCTCGCGCATCACGTCGGCCGTCTACATCCGGGGCATCGGCTCGCGCATCAACACGCCGGCTGTCAGCCTTTACGTGGACAACATGCCCTACGCCGACAAAAGCGCCTACGATTTCGACTTCCTCGACGTGGAACGCCTCGACGTGCTCCGTGGCCCTCAGGGCACCCTCTACGGGCGCAACTCGATGGGCGGACTCGTCAGGGTCTACACCCGCGACCCCCTCAGCAGCCACGGCACCGACGTGAACCTCGGTTTCACCACGAAATCCGACGCCCGGCGCGCCGCGTTCACCACCTACATCCACCCGTCGGAGCACATGGCCCTTTCGGTCGGGGGATTCTATAACGGGCAGGAGGGTTTCTTCCGCAACGTGACGACAGGACGGCATGCCGACGGCGGCGACGCGGCAGGCGGACGGTTGAGGGCGGTGGCCAGACCCACCTCTACGTTGAAGGTTGACTTCCAAGTGAACTATGAATACAGCGACGAGGATGCCTGTCCCTACGTCTACGAAGGTACAGTGGCCGGCGAGGAGGAACATGCAGACTTCCTGGGCCTCATCTCGCAGAACCGGCAAAGCCGCTACCGCCGCAGCCTGCTCGGCACGGGGCTGAGCGCCGAATGGCAGCAGGAAGCGTTCACCCTGTCGTCGATCACGGCCTACCAGCACCTGTCCGACCGCCTCTTCATGGACCAGGACTTCCTCGCGGACGACGTGTTCAGCCTGACACAAAGCCAACGCCTGCACGCGGTCAGCGAAGAACTGACCCTCAAAAGCCCCACCGCGCAGCGCTGGCAGTGGACCACGGGAGCCTTCTTCCTGCACCAGCGCTTGCAGACGACTTGCCCGGTCGCCTTCTACGGCGGCGGCATCGACTACCTGAACCGCCAGATGGCCCACCTGCCCATGGGGATGGAACTGGCACTGACCGACGCAGGCCTGACGTTCGACGGCGCGTTCCGCACACCGGGCACGAACGTCGCCCTCTTCCATCAGTCGACCCTCGACGACGTCCTCGTCGAGGGACTGTCGGTCACGGCTGGCCTGCGCCTGGACTACGACCATCGCTCGCTCACACTCGACGCCGCCACCCAGGCCGACGTGAACTACCGTTTCGGCCTCTCCATGGACGGGATGCCCATGCGCGTTGAGAAAGACTTCGCCTCGAACCCCGACATGGCCGGCCGCCTGAGCAGCGACAGCTGGCAGCTGCTCCCGAAGGTGGCCGTGCAGTACGAACTGCCTGACCGGCGCGGCAACATCTACGTCACGGCCTCGAAAGGCTACCGCTCGGGCGGCTATAACATACAGGCGTATTCCGACTTGGCGCGCACGCGCCTCACGGGGCAGATGATGGGCAGCGTGAAGGGCTACTGCCAACCCGTGTTGGAGGCTTTGGTAGCCAGCCCGGCCTTCGGAATGTTCACACAAGAGCAACAGGCGTCCATCCGTCAGGGACTGGCCATCGTCAGCAGCATGCCCGACGAAATCGTCCCTGACCTTGCCACACTCGACTACAAGGCTGAAACGTCGTGGAACTACGAGGCGGGCATCCACCTGAACCTTGGCAGCGCGGTACAGGCCGACGCAGCCGTCTTCCTGATGGACACGCGCAACCAGCAGATAGCCCGCTTCGCCGGAAGCAGCATGGGGCGCACCGTGGTCAACGCCGGGAAGAGCCGCAGCTGCGGCGTTGAGCTCAGCCTGCGTGCCTCGGCCGCCGACGACCGCCTCAGCCTGACCGCAAACTACGGCTACACGCACGCGGCGTTCCGCAACTACGACATGGGGCAGGGCTCGGACGGTGTGCATGTCGACTACACGGGCAACCGTGTTCCGTTCGTACCGGCCCACACGGCAAGCGTAGCGGCGGACTGGACATTCCGTTTCAGCGAAACCGGGTTCGTGCGCGCGCTCACAGCTGGCGCTGACGCCACCGGGGCAGGCCGCATCTATTGGAACGAGGCAAACTCGATGAGCCAGCCTTTCTACGCCACGCTCGGAGCACACGTCGACATCGACGTGGCACATGACATCCGCCTCAGCCTTTGGGGACGCAACCTCACGGCGACGCAATTCGACACCTTCCGGTTCGACAACATGGATCACCGCTTCGCACAACGCGGCACGCCCCGCCATTTCGGCATCGACGTGAAGGTGCACTTCTGACCGCCGGCATGGCGAAACCGCCACCGCCAGGCATAACCCGGCCCAGACACCCGCGACAACACGCCCGCCGTGCGGAAAACCCTGTCACAGCCACAACAGCCCGCATCACGGCGCGAACACAAGTTTCGCGTCATGATGCGGGCTTTCCCATCCTGTCCGGGATTCCTGCCAGCCGGTCCGCCTTTTCTGTCAGCCATTCCGTAATTCCTATCGCAGCGACAGAAAATCCCGTCAGCCGCACCGTTCCTGGCATAAGGGTGACAGGGGCGGCACCATGGTATTTCGGACCGCCTCCCAAAGCATCTGCGGCGCTTTTCCGAACATCCGGGACACGGCATCACCCGAAGGGCAACACAAAAGCGCCGCCGTCCCGAAGGACAGCGGCGCTGCATATGTACACCCAGGCAGGTGTCACTTCAAACCTAACTTCTTTGCTATTTTAGCGGGGATGGCGTCTTTGTGGATGAGGATGTTCATCGTCTTGTAAGCCACATAGGGCTTCGAAGCATAGAAAATGCCATCATACTTGCCGTACTTGCCCCACGAGTTCTTGACCATGAAATACTCGTTTCCGAGGCTGTCTTTCGCAAGACCGTAGATCTGCATACCGTGGTCGTCGGTGGTCGTCCAGTTGTCGAACCCTTCCTGACGCATCTCCTGTGTGATCGTCAGCTCGCCGGCCGGGGCTTTCTTCACAGCGGCGTCGTTCGTGGCGTTCGTACCGGTCCAGCGGGCTGCGTCCGAACCCGTTTTGTCACGGGCAGCCTTCGTATCGGGCACGCGGGCGATGCCGTCGCGGCCGAAGCCGGCCTCGCTGACGTCAGCACCCCAGGCGAAAGTGTAACCGTTGCGCACGGCGTTGTCCATCACCTCCATGAATTCGTCGAGGGGCAGGTTGTAGCTCTGGGCCCAGCGCCAGTTGTCCTGGACTTCGATGACGAACTGCGTATAGAACGGATGGTGCGTGAAAGAGGTGAGCGAGACGTAATCGTCAGGGTTCAGGCCAAGGCTCTCCATGTAGCTCTTCGGCGTGTAGCTCTTGCCGTCTTTCTGGAACTCCTTGGGAAGTTCGCCGACATAACTGTCATAGATGCCATAAAGGCCGTTGATCCAGCAGGGAGAGAGCTTGCGGAAATTTCCCTTGGCGATGGCGCGCACGTAAGCGCCTGCCACGGCGTCGAGCTCGTTGTGGTTGAAAAGCGTGTCGCCATAGAGGCTACCCGGGGCAGCCATGGCCTCCTGCGGCACCATACCGTAGTTTTTCATGCAGTACACCACGTCGTAAAAGCTGCCGCCCTGCGAGAACGAGATGTCGCCATGGAGGCGCACGGCAGCCTTTGCGCGATCAATCATGGTGTGATAGACGACAAAGGATTCGCACAAGTCGTGCGTGCCTTTACCCATGCGGAGCAGCTCGCTCTCGAAGAAAGCCAGAGAGGAGAAGGCCCAGCACGTGCCGCTCTGGTTCTGGTCCTTGATCGAAGTGATCGGGTTTTCTTTGATAACCGTGAACTTCACGGTGTCGTTTTTCGCTGTCGTTTTCTTTTCTTGCGCAGCGGCGGGCGCAGCGAGGAGGCAGGCTGCCGCAGCGATAAGAAGAATTTTCTTCATCTTGCTTTTTCTTGTTATTATGTGATTAATGTCAGTAAGTTCAATAGATCAGCGGACTGGCGTCGCGGTGCGCGGCCACGTAGTCCTCGACTTCATCGGCGCGGTATGGGATGCGTTCCTTACCGAGGAAGCGGCAACCGTCGGCCGTGATAAGCACATCGTCCTCTATGCGGATGCCGCCGAAGTCCTTGTACGTTTCGATGGCATCAAAGTTAAGAAATTCTTTATTTACTCCCTTCGTGCGCCAAAGGTCGATAAGGTCGGGGATAAAGTAGATTCCAGGCTCGTCCGTAACGACAAAGCCTTCTTCAAGGCGCCGGGCGAAACGCAGGCTTGCCGTCCCGAATTGCGACGAGGGGCGCACCTCGTCATCATAGCCGACATAGGTTTGCCCGAGGCCCTCCATGTCGTGCACGTCCATACCCATCATGTGTCCCAGTCCATGGGGGAGGAAGAGGGCATGGGCGCCAGCGGCGACAGCTGCTTCGGTGTCGCCCTTCATCAGGCCGAGGGCTTTGAGCCGGTCGGTCATCAGGCGGCACACGTCCATATGTACGTCCCACCATTTCACTCCCGGACGCGCCACACTGAGCGCCAGGTCGTGGCAGTCGCAGACAATGTCGTAAATCTCGCGCTGACGGGTGTCGAACTTGCCGCTGACGGGCGTCGTGCGGGTGTGATCGGAACAATAGTTGTCGTTCGTCTCTGCTCCGGCGTCGCAGAGCATGAGACGGCCGGCCTCCAAGGGGCGCGGAGAAGGGTAGCCATGAAGAATCTCGCCGTGCATGGTGACAATGCTGGGGAACGAGACGATGCAGCCGTAGGACGAGGCGATGCCGTCGAGCACGCCGCCGATGTATTGTTCCGTGACGCCGGGACGGCACAGCCGCATGGCCGCGGTGTGCATACGGTGGCCGATGGCGCTCGCCCTTTCGAGTTCTTCGATTTCCTCTGCCGACTTCTTCGAGCGCAGTTTCACGACAGCGTGGATCAGCTCCTTGGAAGCCGCCTCGCGCTGCTCGCTCGGATGGATGCGGAGCAGGTCGAACAGCTGTATCTGGATGTCGAACCGGTAAGGCGGAAGGAAGTGCACGGTGCGGCCGCCCTTGACGGCTTCGTCTACGAGCGTTTGCAGGCGGCCCATAGGCGCCGTTTCGGCCACACCGACCTCGGCGGCCATGTCGCCGACACTCTTGACCGAACCGTACCAGACGATGTCATCAATGTCGATCTCGTCGCCCACGAGGAGCTCCCGGCCGCTGTCGGCGTCGATAACGCCTACCAGGCCGTCGCGTTTCTGCCCGAAGAAGTAGAGGAACGAACTGTCCTGGCGGAACTTGTAGGCATTGGCGGGGTAGTTGACGGGACTGTCGTTGTTCCCGAAGATGAGGATGAGCCCGTGGCCCACCAGCTGGCGCAATGCGGCGCGCCGCTCAGTATAGGTTGTTTTGGAGAACATAGGCCTTCGTCATATTAGTTTTACCGCACAAAAATACGGCTTTTTCTCAGAAAACACTATATTTGTTCCACTTTTTTCCCTTGCTATGATCATCGACGACAAAACCGGACTTGTATTGGAGGGAGGCGGGATGCGCGGCGTCTTCACCTGCGGCGTGCTCGACTACCTGCTCGACCGGCACATCCACTTCACTTATTGCGTCGGCGTGTCGGCCGGGGCGTGCAACGGGCTCTCCTATGTCAGCCGCCAGCGAGGCCGCGCGAAAAAGACGAACGTCGACATGCTCGACAAGTACCACTACATCGGACTCCGCTTCCTGTGGCAGCAACACAGCATCCTCGACCAGAAGACACTCTACGACCGGATGACGAATGAGCTGCTGCCTTTCGATTTTGAGGCATACTTCCAGAGCGGACAGGTGTTCGAGATCGTCACGACGAATTGCCGCACGGGCGCTGCCTGTTACCTCTCCGAGACGGGCGACCCGCAGCGCCTCGTCCAGCTGGCACGGGCTTCGAGCAGCCTGCCCTACGTCTGCCCCATCACAGACGTCGACGGCGAACCGATGCTCGACGGAGGCATTGTCGACTCCATACCGGTCGAGCGGGCCATCGCTACCGGACACGGTTTCAACGTCGTTGTCCTGACGCGCAACCGGGGCTACCGCGACACCGCGCACGACCACCGGCAACCGGCCTTCGTCTATAAGAATTATCCGCGCCTGCGCGCCCGCCTCAGCCGGCGCCACGCTTATTACAACCGGGAACTTGAACTCGTCGACCGCCTTGAAAGCGAGGGCCGCATCCTTGTCATCCGTCCCGAACGCCCCTTGCGCGTGGACCGCCTGACCGACGATGTCTCCCTGCTCACCGACCTCTACAACGAGGGCTACGACTGCGCCTGCCGTGCGCTGCAAAGCGTTGACATCAGACTGTGACAACGGACACGGAAGCACCATGACGCTGCACTACTTCAACCCTTGGCACGACGAAGCCCTTGCCGCCCGCGACGCCCACTGCCAGCCGCCACTCGCCGCCCGCCGGCTGGCGGCCGACTTGGCGGGCCTGCCCCTCTGGTGGGCGCAGCCCGGCGACCTCATCGTCGTTTGGGACACGCCACCTGCCGACAGCGGCGAAACGGGACGGCTGACTGAAAATCCTGTCACTGCGATAGAAACTCCTGAACGGCCGACAGGAAAAACGGTCAGCCGACCTGCCGCCCGCCCCCGGCCGGACGTCGGGCAGCCCCGTCCGATGGTGAGCCGGGTCTTCCTGACCGATGAAGGCCTCCCGGCTTTTAGCAGCCTCACTCCCCTCGACGGCTGCACGGCTGCCGCCCGGGCACTGCACGGCGTCGGAAGCGTCGACCCTTGGGGCTGGGACGCCCACGCCGTCAGCCAGCTGCGAGCCTGGGGCGTAGCATCCGGACTGCTGCCTACGCCCGCGTGGCTCGACGCCCTGCGCCGCCTGTCGAGCCGGCACACCGCCGTCGGCCTCCTTCAAGCGCTCCGCGACGCCGGCCCGTCCTATGTGGGCGACGCCCGCTGGTGTACGTCAGAAGCGGAAGTGCGGCAGGCTGTCGAAAGCCTTCCCCTCACACTGCTCAAAGCCCCTTGGTCGGGCAGCGGGCGCGGCCTGCGGCGCGGCTTCGGGCGCTACGAAGCCCCGCTCGACGGATGGGTACGTCGAGTGCTGTCGCGACAGGGTGCCGTCGTCGTCGAACCGTTTTTCGACCGGCTGGCCGACATGGCATTCGAGTTTGAGCTTGGCCCGGACGGTCGGGCCGAATTTCTCGGCGGCTCATTCTTCACCACCGACGCCACTGGACGCTATACGGGCAGTCTCGTCGCCCCGCCCGACGTCCTGCTGGCGCACATGGGCAAGGCCGTGGGGACTGCCGTCGTCGAGCGCGCGGCCGCTGACGTCGGCAGCCTCCTGCCGGACGCACTCCCGGGCTACACCGGACCGGCAGGCGTCGACCTCATGGCCGTAGCCGGACGCGACGGACGCCCTGCCCTGCACCCTTGTGTGGAGGTCAACGTGCGCCGGACGATGGGCCGCGTAGCGCTCGACCTGCTGCGGTGGGTGGCCCCCGGCTGCCAGGCACGCCTGGCGCTGCGGCGACCCGGACAGCCTGTACCGAAGCCCGAAGTCGACGGCGGCCGCCTCGTGCGGGGAAGCCTGCCGTTGACCCCGGCACAAGCCGGGACAAGCGTGCAAGCCTGGCTCGAAAGCGTATGACCCCTCCCGCCTCGGCTCCCCGCCACGCAAAGCGCCGCCGGACGGCGGGAGAGTAACCCGGTCCGGCGGCGCTTCAATCCGCCAGCCTCACGGCCCGAAGGCCGTGCGGCTTTATTTTTCCATGTCGACAAACTCGCCTGCCGGAGTGACACCCTGCGCCGAAAAGACAAGCCGCGCGCCAGGGCGTGAGTTACCGAAAAAGACGGCCGAGGCGCGCCCGTCGGCGTCCGTCGCCACGTTGGGATTCCAATAAAGCGTCCGGCGATAGTCGGTGTCGGTCGGGACGTCGCGCGTGCGGTAGTCGGGATGATAGTAGTCCTGCGGCGCCGTGTAGCCGTGGATGCGCGTGATGCGGCGTCCCTTCTTGTATTGGTAGATGTCGGTCGAGGGATTGCTGTAAACGAAGATGGTGACCGGGGCGCCCGCCTGCGATAGCGCCACGCCCGTTTTGGGCTGCACGTAACGCTGATAGGCTTGCGGGTCTTCGCTGATGATGAGCGTCTTCACTTCGTCGGCCGTGAGTTCTGAGGGATTTGTCTTTTCAAGAAAGCCGGGACCTTCGGCGCCCAGTAGTTCGTTGTCGAGGACCACGTAGGTCGGACGCCCTTTGTACTCCACCTTGAATTTCGGAAGCCCCGGATGGCCCGTCTCGGCCAGTTCGCGGCGCTGCTCGTCGGCGGGACCGCCGTCATCAAGTATCTCATAGTAGAAATACTTGTTACGCCCGCGCAGCCATTCCCAGAGGCCAGGGCTCGCATGTCCCTCATCCATGTAGCGCTCAATCTCGTCCTCGACGTTGTAATAAATGTCGGCATAACGGCGGCCGGCTGCCTCGCCTCCCTCCCAGGAGTAGCGCCCCGTGAAGTAGTTGTCAAACCCCTTGGCGTTCACTTTGGCCTCGCCGAGCACTATCGACGCTTTCGGCAAGGTATCGGTCCAGGCGAACAGGGGGGCATGGAGCAGAGCCGGGTCCGACGGGACGACAGGCGGGCGCAGTCTGCGTTCGGCCTCGCTGATGAACCGGGGCTCGGGGATGAAGTTGCGGTTGAGCGCGACGTAGCCAAAGCGCGCCTTCCCGCCGCGCGAGAGATAGAAAGTGCCGATGGCGTCGCCATAGAACGACGGACAGAGGAAAGCGAACTCACCGGCCGAATCGGTGCGTGCCTCCCCTTTCAACCTCTGGTCGGCGAGAAAGATGTCGATGTCGACGTCGCAATTGTCCAAGGACTTCGACACGCGTCCGCCCACGGCACGCCCGTCGATGAGGATGCCTTCCTCAACGGGCTGTTCGAGCCGTTTGCCGGTCAGGCCAGCCATCTCGCGCCAATCGTAGCAACGCCAGCCCTGTACGAGCAGGAGCAGGTCGAGCGCGCGGCGGCGTGGGGCGTCGTCGGCAGCGAAGTAGTATTCCGGCCGGGCGATATAGCCTTTCACGCCAGAGCTGAGCAAGAGACTCTCACGGATGCCGGCGCCCGGCGCGACGAGCTCGCCGCCACGGTCGCGGACGGCGAGCGAGAAGGACGCCTGACGCGGACGCCCGGCGGCGTCGGTGAGCCGCATTTCGAGCGCCACGGGCGAACAGGGGGAGTAGCTGGCCTGGCTCTGACGGACGTCGAGGTGCAGGGCCGCCGGGGGATCGTTCCAGACAAGGCGCTCGGCCCACACACGGCCCGAAGCGTCGACAAGGGTCAGCTGGTTGACGCCGCTGCCCAAGCTCGTGCGGGGCACGTTGAGGCCGCGCACCACGCCGGGAGCTATGCTGAGCGTGTCGAAATAGGTGGCATGGCCGCGCGTCGTAGCACTGACGCCAAGCAGGCGGGCTACCGCCCCTGTGCCTCCACCGACGGTGAGCCGGAGCGTGTCGGCCGACGTCCACGTGGCGCTCAGCGCATAACCGGGATGGCTTGCGGGGAGGGCAAAACGGGCTGTCGCCGTCCCGGCCTCGGCCACGACACTTGCGCCCTCGGCCGTGGGCGGCACGGCGAGACTGCCCATGCCCTCGTGCTCGGTGCGGGCCGTGGCCAGCTCTTCCCCCGCCTTGCCGACAAGGCGGAGCGTCCCCTCGACGGGGTTGCCATTGGCATCGGTCAGGCGGAACGCCACGTCCGAGGGCAGCCCCGCCACGCGGAATCCGCCTTCGGGATAGAACGTGAGGTCGAGCCTGTCCTGCGCCCGCTTCCGGCGCTCGCCGGCGTCGGCCGGCTTCTTCGGCCGCAAGGAGGGGGCGTCAGTGTGCCCGTAAGCTTCGGCCATGACAAGCTGGCCGTCGGGCGCGCCGCCCTCAGGCCTGCGGAACACGGGGACTACGCGTGAATAGACCGACGCGGCGTCCCAATTGAGCATCGCCCTTGTGTAGGCTCGTATCTCGTAGTACCCGCTTTTCATCGTCTGCTCGTCGAGTTTGAACGAGCCGTCGGCCTGCCCGTTGTCGGCGATGCGTAACTTCTGGCGGCTCATCACGTCGCCGGCGGCGTTGAGCAGTTCGACGTAGAGCACCCGGCTGAGGTGTGTGGGCCGGAGCGTGGAGGCGTAGACGACATAGGCGTTGAACCAGATGGTCTCGCCTTCGATGTAGGCGTTATTGTCAAGGTGCAGGTAGACTTGTTCGCGCGTCCAGCGCTGTTCGTAACCCGCCACTTGGCGGAACAGATTCATCAGGCTGTCGGCCGGAGTGGCCTGGGCCAGCGCCGGGCACACCGACGTCCACCATAGGCTTACGGCACAACCCGCCAAGAGCAATTGATGCTTTCTCATAACGGTTGATCAGTATAAAACGGTGTGGGCGGTGCAAAGTTAGGATTATCCGTCGAGGCAGGCAACAAGCGCGACGCCTTTCGCGTCCCGCCGTTAACAATCTTTGCAGCCTCCTGTCCGCCTGTCCCTCTCATCCCGCGGCAGAGGCTGGAAACCGGATGCCGTGACCGCAGGAACGGGACGGCTGACAGAAAACCCGGTCACTGCGACCGGATTTCCGGGACGGCTGACTGGGGGAACGGGCTACGCGGCGGATCAGCGCTTGACAAAGGCGGAAACGCGGTGTGAACGTCCGCGCGCGTCGAGCGTACGGACGGAATAGAAACCCGGAGCAAGGGCGCCGACGGCCAGGCTGCGCGTCGGGCGCACCGTCATGACCGGACGTCCGGCAACGTCGGTGAGGAGGACGAATTCGGCGTCGAGAGGAGGTAGCGGCAGGCTGTCGGCGACGACGCAGGCGGGCGTCTGAACGGCCTCGTCGCCGAGGCCGACGATTGCGGGCCGGCTCTCATTGCCATAACGGTCGAGCGCAGTGACAGCAAGGGGGACCGTGAGCCGCGCAGGCAGCGCGGGGGCGTAAGCATAGGACGTGGCGGACTGGCGCAGCGAGAGGGGACGCCACTCGCCGCCGGTGAGGGCATAGACGCAGTAGGCCACACCGCCGGGAGCGTTGTCCGCGACAGCGGGCCAACTGAGGCGCAGACTGTGGCCGAGGCGCTCGACACGGACGGCGGGTGCGGGCGGAGCGATGCTGTCGACCCACGTCATGGCGGGCGTGAGAGCAGGCCGGGCATAGAACTCATCGGCCATGAAGCGGTAGAGGCCTTTCGTGTCGGCCGTCAGGAAACGGCTGCGGAAGTAGGCCTGCCCCATGCCGAGGCGACGGACAAAACGCATCTGGCGCTCGACCGTGCGGAGCGGCCAGTCGCGTTCGGCCGGACTGAGGAAGTAGATGCCGAGGCCGGGCACGACGGGCCGGCCGGCGGACTGCTCCTGCCAGTCGGCAGCAAACGGGTAGAAGTGGTCGCCGGTGAAATACATCATCGGGAACAACAGGTCCATCCAGCCCGCCCGGAGCCATGCCTGAGCATCCTGATAGACGGCATCGCGGGCGTTCCAGCCGCGCGAGGAGTAACGGGCAAGGTCGGCGTGCTTGCCCACGGGCGAGCAGCTCAGGCGCACCCAAGGCTTGACCCGGCGCACGGAATCGTGGACAGCGCGGACGCAACGCGTCACGGCCTCGCGCCGCCACCGGTCACGGGGCTGGCCGTGGCCGTGGCGGCGATAGGTGGCGCGGTCGTCGAAGGGAATGCCCCGTTCGGGGTAGCGGATGTAGTCGAGATGGATGCCGTCGACGTCATAACGCCGGGCGATGTCGGCGCACAGGGCGCCGAGATATTCGGCCACACCGGGCAGGCCGGGATCCATGTACCACTGGTCGCCCGCGCGGCGGCACAGCTCAGGCCGACGCCGCGTCAGGGCCGAGCGCCCCAACCGGCAGAGTGCGGCGTCGCGCCCCAAGGGAAAGGCCACGACCCAAGCGTGCAGCTCCATGCCCCGGCGGTGGCACTCGTCAACGGCCAAGGCGAGGGGATCATAGTCGGGCGCAAGGCCAGGTGTCCCGGTGAAGACACCGTCCCAAGGCTCGAACGGCGAGGCGTAGGCCGACGTGGCCCGGATGCGCGTCTGGAAAAGCACCGTGTTGATACCGGCGGCACGGAGGCTGTCGAGCGTCTGGCAGAGCGACTGGCGCTGGCGCGCAAAGCCCTCGGGCGTCGTAGCGGCACGGCGCGGCCAGTCGAGACCGCTCAGTGTGGTGAGCCAGACCGCCCTGACCTCGCGTGGCGGCAGGGCTGCGAACGCGGCGGACACACATATAATATATAGACACAGGGCGGACAGTCGTTTCATGACGGCAATGAATGGTTTCGGGGCAAATGTAGTCATTTTTGGCGTAGTAAATGGAGAAATCGCCGGCGCTCCTGTTTTTTTCAGGACAAAAGACGAAACTTCGGGCGCAGTTCCGGTTTCTTTTCGTACATTTGCCCGAAAAACCTGTCAGCATGAAACGTTCCCGGCGGAGCACGTGGCTCCCGGCCGCCTTGGCCTTATACCTGACTGTCAGTTATGTCTGGCTTTACGTCAACGGTTCCATCCCTCTCGACGCCCGTTCAGTGGCGCTGGTGGGGCTGAGCTACGCGCTGGTGGCCTGCCTCTGGTGGGTGAACCGCCGTCGCGGACGCGCCAGACAGGACGACAAACCCTAACAACACAACGATCATGAAAAAGTGGACTATTCTGATGCTGCTCTTCGTCGTGGCAGCCAGTGCAAGCGCACAGTTTGAGAAACGCACCAAGTACATCGGCGCCTCGCTCTCAGGCCTCGGCCTTTCGTACAGTTCCAACGAGCGTTTCCGCATGGGACTCGACTTGGAGGGCGGCTACTTCCTTGGCGACTGCTTCCTGCTCAAAGGGAACATCGGCTATGAGCACACGCGTTACACCGACGACGTGCGTGTCGGCGTCACCGCCCGTTATTATTTCAGCCAGAACGGCATCTTCATGGGCGCCGGTGCGGAATACAACCACTTCACCAAAAGCAACAACGACGTCATGATACCCGTCGAGGTAGGTTATGCGTTCTACCTGAACCACTACCTGGCGCTCGAACCGTCGGTCTACTACAAAATGAGCCTGCATGATTTCAGCGGGAACAGCACCGTCGGGCTGCGCGTCGGCCTGAGCTATTACTTCTGAGCCATGCGGACGGCACGGCTCCGGCCGCAGCCCCGCGACTCGGGCGAAACTTTTTTTTAACAAAGGCAGGGGAAAGATTTTCCGTCCTGCCTTTTCTTTTTCGGAGGACGATGCCTATCTTTGCCTCCGGTGCCGTCCACCCGGCCACTGCACACGGATTTGCGGACCGGCTGACAGAAACAACAAGCCGGCTGACAGTGAGCCCCGTCGCAGCGACAGGAATTGCAGGACGGCTGGCCGTGAAAACAACCGAAGTCACACTCCAAACAACGACAACAATGAAATTCTCCATGGCTCCCCTGCCTTATGACAAGGCCGCGCTCGAACCCCTCATGAGCAGCGAAACAATCGAATACCACTACGGCAAGCACTATGCCACCTACATCGACAACCTCAACCGCCTCACCGAAGGGCGCGCCGAGGCAGACATGACGCTCGACAGCCTCGTCCGGACAGCCGTAGGTCCCGTGTTCAACAACGCGGCACAGGCCTGGAACCATCAGTTCTTCTTCGAAGGGCTGACACCGATACCGACCGCCGTACCCGACCGGCTGATGCAGCGCATCGCCGTGGCTTTCGGCTCGTTCGAGGTGCTCGAAGAGCGGTTTATCACGGCGGCCACGGGCGTCTTCGGCTCAGGATGGGCATGGCTCGTCGTCGGACGCGACGGCCAGCTCACCATCATAACCACGCCGAACGCCGACAACCCCCTGCGCGACGGCTGCGTGCCCCTGCTGACAGCCGACGTGTGGGAACACGCGTACTACATCGACTACCGCAACCGGCGGGCCGACTACCTGAAAGCCTTCTGGAAACTCGTGGACTGGCAGAAAGTCGACGCCCGCCTGCCCGAATAATCCTTATTACTCACCCAAACATCACAAACGTCATGAAAAAGTACATCTGCAACGTATGCGAGTGGATCTATGACCCTGCCCTGGGCGACCCCGACAGCGGCATAAAACCCGGAACCGCCTTCGAAGACATTCCCGACGACTGGGTATGTCCCGTCTGCGGCGTCGGGAAAGAAGACTTCTCGCCCGTCGAAGACTGACACCCTGTCATCTCCCACAAAGCCGCCGCCGGTCCGCACAGGCCCGACGGCGGCTCTCCGTAAGCCGACAAGAGAAAACCGGGAAAAGCGGACTGACACGTTTTTCAGCGCAAAAAAACAGCCCCGCATTGCGCGACTGACACGAAATGGTTATATTTGAACCGCAAAAACGGCGCGGCCGAACACATCCGCCAAGACCGGAATCCCCCGCCCCCGACATGCACAACCAATCAAACCTAGAAGAATAACCCCATGAGCGACAAAACTCATCTGAGCGGCCTCAACGACAAACAAGTCGAAGCCAGCCGCGCCAAGTACGGCGCCAACGTGCTCACACCGCCCGAGCGCGAGCCCCTGTGGCAGCAATTCCTCGAAAAGTTCGAGGACCCCATCATCCGCATCCTGCTGGTAGCCTTGCTGGCCTCCGTGGGCATCGCCATTTTCGAATATGCAGACGGACACAAAGGAGCAGAAGCCTTTTTCGAACCAGCAGGCATCTTCGTTGCCATAGTGCTGGCCACGGGTATCGGCTTTTGGTTCGAAGTCAAAGCTAACAAGGCGTTCAACGTGCTCAACCAGGTGAACGACGACGAGCCCGTCCAAGTCATCCGGAACGGCCATCCGACCGAAGTGCCGCGCCGCGACGTCGTCGTAGACGACCTTGTGGTGCTCAACACAGGCGACGAAGTGCCCGCCGACGGCGACCTGCTCGAAGCCGTATCGTTGCAGATGAACGAGTCGACCCTCACGGGCGAGCCGATAGTGAAGAAGTCCGTCCGGCCGGAGGACTTCGACAAAGAAGCCACCTACCCGACGAATCACGTCCTGCGCGGGACAACCGTGGTCGACGGTCACGGTCTCTGCCGGGTAACGAAGGTGGGCGACGCGACGGAGAACGGAAAAGTGTTCGTAGCTGCGCAAATCGACAACAGCGTGAAAACGCCGCTTAACCAGCAACTCGACGGCCTCAGCGGAGTAATCACACGCGTAAGCTACGTACTCGCCGCCCTCATCATAGTAGGCCGTCTTTTCACCTACTTCCACGGGTGGAGCACGGACGTCAGCTGGTTCGACTTCGCGTCGTACCTGTTGCAGACAGTGATGGTGGCCGTGACGCTGATCGTCGTGGCCGTCCCCGAGGGCCTGCCGATGAGCGTAACGCTCTCCCTCGCGCTGAGCATGCGCCGTATGTTGAAGACGAACAACTTAGTCCGGAAAATGCACGCCTGCGAGACAATGGGCGCTACGACCGTGATCTGCACGGACAAGACAGGAACGCTCACGCAGAATCAAATGCGCGTTCACGAGACATGCTTTTTCGGAAGGACGGACGCCGCGCTGGGCAACGACGAAGAAAGCCAGCGCATCCGCGAAGGCATGGCCGTCAACTCAACAGCCTTTCTCGACCTGACGGATGCCGCACGGCCCAAAGCCATGGGCAACCCCACGGAAGGCGCATTGCTGCTCTGGCTGCACGACGCAGGCACAGACTACAATGAGATCCGGGAGAAAGCACGCGTAGTCGAGCAACTCACATTCTCGACAGAGCGGAAGTACATGGCCACCGTCGTCGAATCGGCCCTGCTGCCCGGGCGAAGGATGCTCTACGTCAAGGGGGCGCCGGAGATTGTCTTCGGCATGTGCCGCACGGCGGAAGGCGGCGTGACGAAAGAGGACGTCGACGCCCGCCTGCTGGCCTACCAGAACCAAGCCATGCGTACGCTCGGCTTCGCCTGCCAGGAGCTGCCCTCCGACAGCGGCTCCGTCATCCGCGACGGCCGGGTCGTGGCCGATGGACTGACGTTCATGGGCATCGTCGCCATTGCCGATCCCGTCCGCAAGGAAGTCCCCGCCGCCGTCAAGGAATGCCTCGACGCCGGCATTGCGATTAAAATCGTCACCGGCGACACGCCTGGAACGGCACGGGAAATCGGGCGGCAGATCGGCCTTTGGCAACCGACCGACGGCGACCGCCAGCAAATCACCGGCCCGGAATTCGCCGCACTCAGTGACGAAGAACTGCGCAGCAGGGTGATGGACTTGAAGATCATATCGCGCGCCCGGCCTATGGATAAGAAACGCCTCGTCGAAACCCTGCAAGAACTCGGGCAAGTAGTGGCCGTGACGGGAGACGGCACAAACGACGCGCCGGCCTTAAAGGCAGCCCAGGTGGGACTGTCGATGGGCGACGGCACCAGTGTAGCCAAAGAAGCGAGCGATATCACAATCATCGACAATTCCTTTTCGAGCATCACGCGCGCCGTGATGTGGGGGCGTTCTCTTTATCTGAACATTCGCCGCTTTATTCTGTTCCAAATGACAATAAACGTAGCCGCGTGCCTCATAGTACTCATCGGCGCGTTCATGGGTACGCAATCGCCGCTCACTGTGACGCAAATGCTGTGGGTAAACCTGATCATGGACACCTTTGCTGCCATGGCGCTGGCCTCACTGCCGCCCTCAATGGACGTTATGCGCGACAAGCCCCGCCGCCGTGAGGACTTCATCGTCAGCCCGCCCATGTGGCGCGGCATCATCGGCATGGGCGTGCTCTTCACCGCCCTGCTCATCGGGCTGCTCGTCGTGATGCAGCAGGCCGACGTCACGTCGCTCACCGACTATTCCTGGACGGCCACCTACGGCACAGTAGGCGTCGAGCTCACTCCCTATGAGGAGAGCATCTTCTTCTCCATCTTCGTACTGCTCCAATTCTGGAACATGTTCAATGCCCGCGCATTCGCCACAGGCCATTCGGTTTTCCACGCCCTGCGCCAGTGCCGCGGATTCGGCCTGATCGCCGTGGTCATCCTCGTGGGACAGGTCATCATCGTAACGATCGGCGGGCAGATGTTCAATGTCACGCCGCTCCCCATAACCGACTGGCTGGTCATCATCGGCTTCACGAGCCTCGTGCTCTGGGGCGGAGAGCTGAAACGCCTCTTCGCGCGCCCGGCCAAGGCTCACGCCTGAGCGGCACAGCGCCGTGCCTCTTACGAAGCCCCCGAACTCATCGCGGTCCGGGGGCTTCGGCGTATCCGGACGCCTGCCTGCGCCATCGGCCAGCATGTAGCGGCGGGCCGCCACCCCGACAAGCGCCACAAGCCGGCGGGCACAGTTCACCGCCGGCGTTCCGATCCATGAGAAAGCGCAGCGGGAGTTATGCGGCAGCCATCCGGACATCACAAGTGGCCCCCACACGTTATTTCCGGTTGCCGGAGGTTTCATCGCAGTCCTCCGGATAGCCTTTTCCGCTATGGAAAGACGCCACGCCACACCGCATGCCGGACCTTGCGCCCGGCTTGTCTTTTCTGTCAGCCATCCCGTGATTCCCGTCGCAGCGACAGGATTTCCTGTCAGTCATCCTGTACGGTCTCCCACTCCTACGAAGCGGATAAAACAAAGCGGCGCTCCCCATCAGGAGAGCGCCGCCCTTTTCTGTGTGGCCTGGCCTTAGGGCGCAACGGCCGAGAGGCGGAGCTTGTAGCTCATCGGTTTGTTCGGCACCCAGTAGACGGGGAGCGTGTCGACGTCAGCGCCACAGCTGGCGTTGCCCACGCCGCGCAAATAGGCATTCAGCTGAAGCACGAGGTAGGGACGGGGCTTCATCTCCCAAAGATGGGCGGCGTTCATCAAGTCTTCGTCGGTCCATGGCAGGACTGAGAACGAGACGTCGCCCTCAGTGTCGATCTGCACACCGCGTCCGGCATCGTCGGTCAAGCGCAAGGAGCGCAGCCCTTCGCGGTTGCCCATCGACTGTGGCTTGACGTATTCCTCGAACATACCTTCGACAGTGGTCCGGTAGCGGCCGACGAGCACACCGTCCTTACGGTCGACATGGTTTTCCCAAGGGCCGTAAGCGTAGTAGTCGACGTTTTTCAGCGTACTGTCAACGTTACACATCAAGGCGGCGCGGCGTAGGTTGGCGGCATGAGGCGTGAACTCGGCGGCGACGTCGACCGTCCCGGCGGGCGAGAACGTGTACGTCACGCCCGTCGAGCAGAGCGAGCCGCTGCGTCCGGTGGTCACCACGACGAGGCCGTCGCGCTCGTCGACCTGAATGGTGCCCGTACTGTCGAGTCCGTCGGACGTCTTGCTGAACTTGTCGTTCTCAATATAGCGCTGGTTATGATAGACAAAGCTCTGCCCCGGAGCAAGGACGGCGCGTCCGCCGAGAGTCAGGGCGGTCATCTGGCCGGTCCGGGCGTCGAAGGTGGCAGCGAGGCCGTCGCCCGTCACGCTCACGGCGTCGGCCGTGCGGCTGACAGCGAGCTTCTCTCCCTTCGTGCTGACGGCCGGCAGCGGAGCGCGGTCGGCCAAGGCGAACTGACGCTGCGCCACGATGTGGCCGGCAGGCGCCCAAGTGGCAGCCTCATCGAGCGTCACGTAGACGTTGAGCATCACTTCCTTGCCCTGCTTGCGGGCTTTCTTTACAGCCGACTTCGAGATGCCGAGGTCGACGCGGACTGAATCGCCCGCCTTGACATCGCCGAGGGCCACCTGCTTCGTCTTCTGGGCATAGCCGTCGATGACGAGGCCGTACTGCAAGTTCATCCCCGCAAGGCTCTGGAAGTCATACTTGTTCTTGACGCTGAGCACGGGTGCGCCGTCCGTGACATCGCCAACGAGGGAGAATTTCACGTACTGCTGCGCGGCTTTCACCTCTTTGAGCTTCGGACTTTCGTTGCGCGACGAGGGGATGATGCCGTTGCAGCAGAAATTGCCTTGGTGAGGACCTGGGAAATCATAACCAGTGCGGATGCGCCCGCGCCAGGTGCCGGCCTTGATCTCACGTGGCTCATAGATGGACTGGTCAACCCAATCCCAAATCGCGCCTCCGATCAAGGTCTCGCTGTTTTCGATGACGTTCCAATAGTCAGTGAGGTTGCCGGTCGCATTGCCCATCGAGTGGGCATACTCGCAGATGAACATCGGCTTGTCGAAGAAGTCGGCGTAACGGTTCATCCAGTTCATGCCCGGATACATCTTCGAGTAAAGGTCAGAGAAGCGGTTGCCTCCATAGTCCTTGCCGTCGCGCGTGCTCTCGTGGTGGATGGGACGCGGGTCAAGCTCGCGGATGCGCTCGTAGCAGTACTTGAAGTTGCCACCGCCGCCACACTCGTTGCCCATGCTCCAAAAGATGACCGAGGGGTGGTTACGGTCGCGCAGAACCATGCGGTCGACGCGGTCGACAAAGGCCGGGATCCACGAGGGCATACCGCTGATGCCTTGGTTTGCGTGATCCTCCAAATCCGCCTCGTCCATGCAGTAAAGCCCGTAGTAGTCGAACATCGCGTACATGCGCTCGGCGTTCGGGTAGTGGGCCGTGCGGATGGTGTTGATGTTGTTCTGCTTCATCAGGAGCACGTCGCGCAGCATCGACTCCGTCGTCACGGCGCGCCCGTAGAGCGGGTGAGTGTCGTGACGGTTCACCCCTTTGAAGAAGACGCGCTTCCCGTTGATGTAGACAAGCGGTCCGTGAATCTTGATGTCGCGGAAGCCATACTTTGTGCTGAATGCCATCTCGTCATAGCCCTCTTCGTCGCGCTGGACGATGCGCACGGTGTAGAGGTTGGGTGTCTCGGCGGTCCAAGGCTGGAGGTTGTCGAGCTCAAAGGGGATGTCGACGACCTTGACGGTGTCTTTGGGCATATAGGCGACGACTTTGGCCAGGCTGCGCACCTCGTTGTCCTGCGGGTCGAAGAGGCGGGCGATGAGCATCTTCTTCCCGATGTCGCCGGCACGGTTGTCGAGCGTAAGGCGTACGTTCATCGTACCCCGGCGGTAGCCCGATGCAGAATCAAGGCTGCTCGTGATGTAATGGTCACGGATGGCGGCCTGCGGAGTGCGGTAGATGTAAACGTCGCGGAAGATGCCGCTCATGCGGAACATGTCCTGGCATTCGAGGTAGCTGCCGTCCGACCAGCGGAAAACCTGCACGGCTACACGGTTGGCGCCTGTGCGGACATAGTCGGTGATGTCGAACTCTGCCACGTTGTTCGAGCCTTGCGAGTAGCCGACATAGTGGCCGTTGATGTAGACGAAAGCGGCACTGTAAATGCCTCCGAAGTGGATGTAGGTGCGCTCGCCCTGGCGGTTGGGGGCTTTGAGGTCGAAGACGCGGACATAAGAGCCCACGGGGTTGATGCCGTAGTTCTTGCCGCCGTCGTTGAAGCCCGGGCGTGCCTTGATGTAGGGCGGGGTGTTGCTGTGGGGATATTCAACGTTGCAGTAGATGGGACGGTCGTAGCCCTGCATCTCCCAGTTGGAGGGAACGGGGATGGTGTCCCAGCCGGTCACGTCGTAGTCCTCCTTATAGAAATCCAGCGGACGCTGCGAGGGTTCGCTCACGAGCTTGAAGCGCCACGTCCCGTTCAGGCTCTGATAGGACGCGCTCTTCGTCTCGACCCACGGCGTGGCATAATAGGCCGCGTCGTCAGTCATGGCCTTTTCCGAGGGATAGGGCATAAACGTGGCGTGGCCGGGTTCCTTGTTTTCGGCAAAACGGGTCTCGTCTTCCCAATATGGTGACTGGATTTTCGGTTTCTCCACCAGACGGAAGCGGAACCACGACTCGCGGCCTGCCCCGGCTGCCGGGACGCGTTTGAGCTGCCCCTCGCTGACGGCGTAGACCTGCCCTTGCTTCGCGGGCGCCGCCGAGGCTATCTGCCACGTGTCGGCCTGCCCCTTGACGGGGATGAAGACGAACTGGGCGTTGTTCCACTTGCCCTCTTCGGCCGGCCACTGGAGCAGGTAGTCGATTGAGGCGTTCGTGCCGCCGTCGTCAAAATTCTGCTGGTAGAAGGCGCCGCCCACGACGCGGCGATCGATGTCCAGCATCTTGACCTGCCAGAACTGGCCACGGTTCAGGCTGTCCGGGGCTTCGGGCCGGATGCGCGCGTTGTTGCCTCCGTCGTCGCCATTGCCCAGCACGAGGCCATCGGTGCCGAGCGCCTCGATGCGGTAGGTGGCATTGACGTCGAAGCCAGCCACCGGGCTCGGCTCGAAGAGGAACTGGGCGGCGCGGTCAGTGCGGGCCTTGGCCTTGTCGATGAGTTCGACGGTGCCGTCAGCCTTCATGCGGGCTGCGAGCGTCGGACTGTTCGCGGGCACAAGCAGGCTGGCCTTTCCCGACGGTTCGATGAGCCAGAGCTGAGACTCGTCTGAACCGTTGTTCTCCGTCATGGCCACACGGCGGTCTGCCGTGGCGTGGGCCACAAGGCCGCTGAACGGGTTGATCAGCCGGTAGCTCCCCGAGAGGGCAGCCACGGTCCACTGCTGGCCGGCGGCGCGGGAATCCGTCTTGGCAAGGACGACCGCCTGGCCGCGCTCGCCGCCGCTCCACACCTGCGCCTTCGTCGACGCCGGGCGGATCGTGTAGAGCCGTCCGCGCTCAAACTTCACCTGCGCCTGCATCCCGACAGCCACGCAGAGCCAGAGGAACGACGCAAGTAGGGTCGAAAATTTCAGTTTCATTGATGTGTTTTTAGTTAGTAATGTTCGGGCACAAAGATAAGACTTTTTATGATAACGCACAACTCCGTAGGCCAAAGCGCCGCCCGAGGTGGAAAAAAGGAAGCTGCCCGTGCCGCCAGCACAGTGCCGCACCACACTGCCGGCGGTCCGCCAGACGGCCTGCCACCCATGGCCGACCGGACCATCCGGCTGACAAGAGCCCCCGGAACGGCTGACCGCAACTTCTGTCGCAGCGACAGGAATTACGGGACGGCTGACTGAACGGACGGTCAGTGAGAGGCGCTCCTCGCGGCAGTGGACGGAAACAGGATGAAGGCCGCCCCTCCCCCTCACGGACGGCCTCCGGGCGGACGGAGACAGTCCCGGACGGACGCGCCGCCACAGGCTGAGCGTGTTAAAGCCACGCTAAAAGTTGTAAAATTACGTCGGAAAATCGTAACTTTGCCCTGTGGGAACGTATAGGCGTCCCGCTTTTTATCCCTTTAACCACCATTCAAACCCAATGACTGACACGCAAACGCATAACGCCGAACAAGTCCTCCGCCGGAAGCTCGACCTTCTCTTGCGCACCGGCAAACTGCTCGTCGAGAGCGCCGCCGACACCAACCGCATCATGCGCAACATGAAGCGCACCGCCGCTTTCCTCGGCCTGCCCGAAGAGCACCTGCACATCTACGTCACGTACTCCATGCTCATGGTCAATTTGAGCGATGAGGAGCACTCGTTCTCCAAGTTCCAACGCTGTGAGCACCATGGCGTCAACATGGCCGCCATCGAGGCCGTCAGCAAACTCTCGTGGCGCGCCATACGCGAGGACTACTCCCTCGACCGCTACGAGGAGGAGCTCGAGCGCATCCGCACCCGCCGGCGGAACTACACGCCCTGGCAGGTGGCCATCGGGACGGGCCTTGCCTGCGGCGGCTTCTGCATCCAGTTCGGCTGCGACTGGATCGCGTTCGCCTATGCCGCCATCGCGGCGATGCTGGGCTTCCGCCTGCGCGCCGTCTGCAACGAGCGGGGCATGAACCACTACATGAGCATCGCCTTGGCGGCTTTCACGTCGACGCTGGTGGCCTGGGCCACGACGCTGCTGCCCGCCTGGACCGACACGCCGCTCCACCCCCTGCTGGCCTGTGCCTTGTTCATCGTGCCGGGTGTCCCGCTGATCAACTTCGTCGACGACATGCTCGACAATTATATACAAGTCGGACTGACGCGCGCCGTCAACACGGCGCTCATGATTGCGGCCATGTCGTTCGGAATAGCGATCTTCTTAAAGGTCAGCGGAATGGACGTTTCTGAATTTACCCAGATTTCGATGACTCCCCACAACAACTATTGGAGCTACGCCATAGCCGCCGCGCTCTCGGCGATGGGCTTTTCGATGATATTCAACCTGCCGCGCCGCCTGCTCTGGGTGGTGGCGCTGGGAGGCATCATCGCCGTCTGCACGCGCAACTTCGTCAACCTGGGACCGAGCAACAACAACGTAGGGCTCGACCTGGGCCTGTCCATCGGCTCGCTCATCGGGTCGGCCGTCGTGAGCCTCATCGCCGTCAAGGCGGTCCACTGGTTCCACACGCCGAACCACTGCCTCACCATACCGAGCGTCATCCCGATGATACCGGGCGTGCTCATGTACAGGGCGCTCGTCTCTGTCATCGAAATGGACGGCGTCGTGGGCGAAGTGACAAGCGCCATGCAGTTCGGCATCGGCTCGGCGCTCGCTATCCTGTGCATCTCGCTCGGTGTGGCCATCCCTAACATCTTTGCCCGGCGATGGATTGCACCCGAGCGGCAAAAGCTCCTCAGCCGCCTCATCGCCGAGCGGAAAGCGCGCGGAAAATTCATTGACCTGAATGAAATTTGATACGCTATGGAAAAAATCGACCTCAAAGCATTAGGCGCTCCGCTCGTCGAGCGCATCGCCAAGGAATGGATGCTTGTCACGGCGGGCACAGCCGACGAGTGGAACACGATGACCGCCTCGTGGGGCGGTGTCGGATGGCTGTGGAACCGCCCCGTCGCCTTTGTCTTCGTGCGCCCCGAGCGCTACACCCACGAGTTCATCGAACGCCACGAGCACCTCACCCTCTCGTTCCTCAGTCCCGACGAGCGCGACGTCCTCAGTTTCTGCGGCTCGCACTCAGGCCGCGATTGCGACAAGGCGCAGGCCACGGGACTACGTCCCCGGCAGACACCGGGCGGATCGGTGACTTTCGAACAAGCCCGGCTCACCCTCGAATGCCGCAAACTCTTCAAGACCGAAATGACCGCCGCCGACTTCCTCGACAAGGAATGCCTCGAACGCTGGTACGGCCCGGGCAAAGGGCAGTCGCTGCACACGGTCTACGTCGTAGAGATCGAACACGCCTACTCAAAGTGACCCTAACACCTACTACTATGGGAAAACGCACCAAACAGACCATCGAAACCGTCCTCGCCGACATCACGACCCTCGACGTAGACGCCATCGTGAACGCCGCCAATCCCACGCTGCTCGGCGGGGGAGGCGTCGACGGCGCCATACACCGCGCTGCGGGCCCCGGCCTGCTCGAAGCCTGCCGCCGGCTGGGCGGATGCCGCACCGGCGAGGCCAAAATCACGCCGGGCTTTGACCTGCCCGCCCGCTACGTCATCCACACCGTCGGACCGGTCTATTACAGCGAGCGCCACCCTGCCGACCTTCTGGCCGACTGCTACCGCAACTCCATCGAGCTCGCCGTGCAGAACGGGGTGCACTCCCTGGCCTTCCCGGCCATCAGCACGGGCGTCTATGGCTACCCCGCACGCGAAGCGTCCCAGATCGCCGTACGCCAGGTGCAGTTCTCGCTCCTCACCCACCCCAGCCTGGAGCGCGTGATCTTCTGCTGCATCGACGAACCGATATTCGAGATCTACAAGCAACTGCTTTCGTAAGCCCATGTTCAGCGTCATTTGTTGCAGCGTCCGTCCCGAGGCTGCCGCATCCCTGCGGCGGAACATCGCGTCGACCATCGGCGAAGGCGTGGAATACGAGTTCATCGCTTTCGACAACCGTCGGGAGCACCTGCCGATAACGACCGTCTACAACCGCTGCGCCGGGCGTGCGCGCCAGCCCTACCTCTGCTTCATCCACGAGGACGCCGCTTTCCTCACCAAGGACTGGGGACGCATCCTCGCGCCCCAATTGGCCCTGCCAGAAACGGGCGTGGTGGGATTTGCGGGCAGCATCGTCAAACCGGCCCGGCTGACGGCTTGGAACGTCTGCGGACGCGACATGCGCGCCAACTATGTGCAGCACATGCGGGGCCGGCGCCACCTGCACCACCGCGCCAACGGCAATGAGGGCTTCACTCCCGTAGTGACGCTCGACGGCTTCTGCCTCTTCGTGCGCCGCGAGGTGTGGGCGCAGACGCCGTTCGACGCCGAAGCCTGCCCCGGCTTCCACGGCTACGACCTTGACTTCACGCTCGCCGTCGCTGCCGGCGGCCATCAGAACTACGTCTGCCAGACCGTCACGCCCGAACACCGCTCCGAGGGCAACTACTCTGAGGCCTGGCTCGACGACCTGCGCCACCTCCACCGCAAGTGGATGCCCCGCCTGCCCCTCTACGTCAGCCCGGTGGCCGAAGCCGACCTTCCGGCGTGGAACCTGCGCGCCGAAACGGGCTGGCTGAAACTCATGATGCAGAAAGGGCTCTTCGCGGCCTGCCCCCTCGGCGCCGTGTGGCGGCACATCGCGCGCCATCCTCTCTCGGCAAAAGCGTGGATGCTCCTGCCGAAATACGCCAAATACCGCTGGCGCCACAGGCACCACTGAACCGCCCCACCGACACTGCCCGGGGAAGCTCATCCAGTTCCCCACGAAACGCGCCTCGCCCCGGCCGGAAATTCCGGCCGGGGCGAGGCGCATGCTGCCCGTAGCCAAAGGATAAACGGGACGGCTGACCGGACGTCCTGTCACTGCGGCAGGATTTCCGGTCAGCCGTCCCGTAAAAGCGGTCACTGCGCCAGTTTCTCGCGGAGATAGCGCCCGGTGTATCCCTCCGTACAGCGCGCCACTTCCTCCGGCGTCCCCTCGGCCACGATATGGCCGCCGCCGTTTCCGCCTTCCGGGCCAAGGTCGATGACATGGTCGGCACACTTGGTGACATCCATGTTGTGTTCGATAATCACTACTGTGTGGCCGCGTGCGATGAGCGCGTCGAACGCTTCGAGCAGTTTCCGGATGTCGTGGAAGTGCAGGCCGGTGGTCGGTTCGTCGAAGATGAAGAGCGTCGGGGCCACGCGCTCCTGCCCGAGATAGTAGGCGAGCTTCACACGCTGGTTCTCACCGCCCGAGAGGGTGCTGGACGACTGCCCGAGCTTGATGTAGCCCAGCCCGACGTCCTGCAAGGGTTTCAGCCGGCGGGCGATGCGCGGCTGGCCGTGCTCGCTGAAAAACTCAATGGCCTGATTGACGGTCATTTCAAGGATGTCGTAAATGTTCTTGCCCTCATAGCGCACTTCGAGCACCTCGCTCTTGAACCGCTTGCCGTGACAGGATTCACATTCCAGCACGAGGTCGGCCATGAACTGCATCTCCACTTTCACCAGGCCCTCTCCCTTGCATTCCTCGCAGCGCCCTCCGTCGGTGTTGAAGGAGAAGTAGGCCGCCGTGAAGCCCATCTGCTGCGCCAGAGGCTGCTCCGCCATGAGCCGCCGTATCTCGTCGTAAGCCTTGACGTAGGTCACGGGATTTGAGCGCGACGACCTGCCGATAGGGTTCTGGTCGACGAAATCCACACCACTGAGGGCGTCGAGGTCACCTTCGAGGGCGATAAACTCGCCGGGCCGATCGCAGACTTCGTCGAAATGGCGTTTCATCCCGCGGTAGAGAATGTCACGCACAAGGGTGGACTTGCCCGAACCGCTCACTCCGGTGACAACGGTCATCACGTTGAGCGGAAAGCGCACGTCAATGCCCGCAAGGTTGTTCTCCCTGGCACCACGCACGAGCAGGCTACGGTTCCAGGCACGGCGGCTGGCGGGGACGTCGATTGTCTCTTCGTGAAGAAGGTAGCGCACCGTGTGGCTCTCCGACCCGGGCCGCAGGTCGGAGAGGTCGCCCTGATAGACCACCTGGCCGCCGCCCCGTCCTGCCTCGGGGCCAATGTCGATGATGTAGTCGGCAGCCCGGATGATCTCCTCGTCGTGTTCGACGACGATGACGGTGTTGCCCAACTGCTGGAGCCGGCGCAAGACACTGATAAGGCGCTCCGTGTCGCGGCTGTGGAGGCCGATGCTCGGCTCGTCAAGGATGTAAAGCGAACCGACAAGCGAACTGCCCAGCGAGGTAGCCAGGTTGATGCGCTGGCTCTCGCCGCCGGAGAGCGAGTTGCTGAGCCGGTTGAGCGTAAGATAGCCCAAGCCGACATCGACAAGGAAGTGAAGGCGGCTGCGTATCTCGGTGAGCAGGCGGTCGGCCACGCGCTGCTCCGCCTCAGTGAGTTCGAGATGCTCGAAGAAGTCGAGGAGGTCCGTGACAGGCAAGTCGACAAGCTCGGCAATGGCCCGGCCGCCCACCTTGACGTAAGAAGCCTCACGTTTAAGGCGAGTGCCGTGACACTCGGGGCAGACGGTCTTTCCGCGATAACGGGCAAGCATCACGCGATACTGGATCTTGTATTGGTTCTCTTCGAGCATTCGGAAGAAAGCATCGATCGACACTTGCTCCTCCTTGGGCAGGGCACGCTCCTTGGCGTCGCCGTGCCAGAGCAGGTCCCGCTGCTCGCGCGTAAGCTTATAATAAGGCACAAAGATTGGGAACCCTTTTTTCTCGGCCCGCCGGCAGAATTCCTCGCGCCACATGCCCATTTTCTCTCCACGCCAACACATCACCGCGCCGTCGTAGACGCTCAACGAGCGGTTGGGCACGACGAGAGCCTCGTCGAGTCCGATGACGCGGCCGAAGCCTTCGCAGCGCGGGCAGGCGCCAAGGGGCGAATTGAAGGAGAACATGTTGTCGTCAGGCTCGCGGAAGGTCATCCCGTCGGCCTCGAAGCGCGTCGAGAAGCGGTGGATGGCGCGCGAGGGGTAGACACGGAGCATGCACTCGCCGTCGCCCTCGAAAAAGGCGGTCTCGGCCGAATCCACAAGACGGGCTATGGCGTCCTTCTCGCTGGAGACGGACATACGGTCGATGAGCAAGGCAAGGGTGGAAGGGTCGGCGTCAGGCTCGCCGGCGTGCTGGTCGAGATAGTCCTCTATGCGCATCATCTCGCCACCGGCGTCAATACGCGTGAGCCCTTGCTTCAAGTCAATCTCCAGCTGCTCGCGGAGCGTGCGGCCGTCGGGCACGCGCACCGGGGCCAGGACGGTGAAACGCGTTCCGGGCGAATAGCTGAGCGCACACTGCACCACGTCCTCCGTGGTATGGCGCTTCACCTCACAGCCGCTAAGGGGCGAGAACGTACGGCCGACACGGGCGTAAAGCAGGCGGAGGTAGTCGTACACCTCAGTAGAGGTGCCGACCGTGGAGCGCGGGTTGCGGCTCGTGACCTTCTGCTCGATGGCAATGGCAGGCGGGAGGCCTTTTATGTAGTCGCACTCGGGCTTGTGCATACGGCCCAGGAACTGGCGGGCATAGGCCGAGAGGCTCTCGACATAACGGCGCTGCCCCTCGGCGTAGAGGGTGTCGAACGCAAGCGACGACTTGCCCGAGCCCGACAGGCCGGTGATGACGATGAGGCGGTCGCGGGGAATGTCGAGGTCGACGTTCTTCAAGTTGTTCACCCGGGCGCCTTTAACGCGGATATATTCGTCCATAAGGGTCGGTCTTGTTAACATGAATGGGTATCCGGGCAAAGTTACGGATAAAATTGCGAAGAGCCGCCTCACTGCGGCGGCAACTTCATCCCCGGCCGGACGAAATGCCGGCCGTCTGCCCCGACAGCGCCTGAGGCGCACGGGACGGACGGCATGAGCCTCACGGAAAACAGGACGGCTGACAGGATTTTCTGTCAGTACTCCGGATTTCCCTGTCAGCCGTCGCATAAAAACGGCCAGCCGTCACGGTCCGGCAGACCGCCGGCAGAAAAACTGCTCAACAACATACACGCGGCGTTTGGCCGTCCCCGTGGAAATGATTACTTTGCGGCGGTTTTCAACCACCCTGCAAATCATCTTAAAAACTACGATGCTATGAAAGAGTATAAGTCACATGAAATCAAAAACATTGCCCTGCTTGGCAATGACGGCTCAGGTAAGACCACCCTCACTGAGGCCCTCCTCTTTGAGAGTGGTCTGATAAAACGCCGCGGCCGCATCACGGCCAAGAACACCGTCTCGGACTACTTCCCCGTCGAACAGGACTACGGATACTCCGTCTTTTCGACCGTGTTCCACGTCGAGTGGAACGGGAAGAAGCTCAACATCATCGACTGCCCGGGCTCGGACGACTTTGTCGGCGCGGCCATCACCGCGCTCAACGTGACGGACACCGCCCTCCTGCTCATCAACGGGCAGTATGGCCCGGAAGTCGGCACGCAGAACCACTTCCGCTACACGGAAAAGCTGGGCAAGCCCGTGATCTTCCTTGTGAACCAACTCGACGACGAGAAGTGCGACTACGACGCCATCCTCGCCGAACTGCAAGGCATCTACGGGCCGAAGGTCGTACCGGTGCAATATCCGGTCAAGACCGGGCCCGGCTTCAACAGCCTGATCGACGTCATACTGATGAAGCAGCTCACGTGGGGAGCCGAGGGCGGCGAGCCCGTCATTACCGACATCCCCGCCGAAGAGCACGACAAGGCCCTCGCCATGCACAAGGCCCTTGTCGAAGCCGCTGCCGAGAACGACGAAGGCCTCATGGAAAAATTCTTCGAGACCGAGGCGCTCACCGAGGACGAGATGCGTGAAGGCATCCGCAAGGGCATGGTGACGCGGAGCATCTTCCCGGTGTTCTGCGTCTGCGCCACGAAGAACATGGGCGTCGGCCGACTGATGGAGTTCCTCGGCAACGTCGTCCCCTTCGTCGACGAGATGCCCCCGGTGCACAACACGCGCGGCGAGGTCGTCATGCCCGACCCCGCGGGACCGACATCGCTCTTCTTCTTCAAGACGGGCATCGAACCACATATCGGTGAAGTGCAATACTTCAAAGTGATGAGCGGATGCGTCAAGGAAGGCGACGACCTCACCAACGCCGACCGTGGCTCGAAAGAGCGCATGGCGCAAATCTTTGTCTGCGCCGGTGCCAACCGCGAGAAAGTCGCCTCGCTCTCGGCCGGCGACATCGGCTGCTCGGTCAAGCTCAAAGACGTCAAAACGGGCAACACGCTCAACAGCAAGGACTGCGAGAACCGCTTCAACTTCATCAAGTTCCCCAACCCGAAGTGCACGCGCGCCATCCGAGCCGTCAACGAGGCCGAGACGGAGAAGATGATGGCCGCGCTGGTACGCATGCACCAGGAAGATCCGACCTGGGAAATCGAGCAAAGCAAGGAGCTGCGCCAGACGCTCGTACACGGCCAGGGAGAGTTCCACCTGCGCACGCTCAAATGGCGTCTTGAAAACATAGACAAAATCGCCGTCGAATTCAGCGAGCAGCGCATTCCCTACCGTGAGACCATCACGAAAGCCGCCCGCGCCGACTACCGCCACAAGAAGCAAAGCGGCGGCGCCGGACAGTTCGGCGAGGTCCACCTCATCGTCGAGCCTTACAGCGAGGGGATGCCCGACCCGTCCGTCTACCGCTTCGGCAACCAGGAAATCCGCGTCACGATGAAGGGCAAGGAAGAGGTGTCGCTCGAATGGGGCGGCAAGCTTGTCTTCATCAACTCCGTGGTCGGCGGGGCGATTGACGCGCGCTTCATGCCAGCCATTCTGAAAGGCATTATGAGCCGTATGGAACAAGGCCCGCTCACCGGCTCTTACGCCCGTGACGTCCGCGTGATTGTCTACGACGGAAAGATGCACCCCGTCGACAGCAACGAACTCTCGTTCATGCTCGCCGGGCGCAACGCGTTCAGCCAAGCGTTCAAAGAGGCAGGGCCGAAGATCCTCGAACCTATCTATGACGTCGAAGTGTTCGTGCCGAGCGACAAGATGGGCGACGTGATCAGCGACCTGCAAGGCCGCCGCGGCCTCATCGTCGGCATGAGCAGCGAAGCGGGCTACGAGAAGATCCAGGCCAAAGTGCCGCTCAAAGAAATGTCAAACTATTCCACGGCGCTCAGCTCGCTGACCGGCGGCCGCGCCTCGTTCATCATGAAGTTTGCCAGCTACGAGCTCGTTCCGGGCGACTTGCAGAACAAACTCATCAAGGAATTCGAAGAAAGCGAAAAGGACGAATAAAAACATCCTCACTGGGATTTTTATTTTTGTCATAATGAAGATTTTAAGTGTGTCGGCGGCTGTCCGTGAGGATCGCCGCCGATTTTTTGCCCGCGCCCGTGGGCGGAAACGTCGGCACGGCGCCGAAAACCACAGCCGCAGCGGATGGAAAAACGGGACGGCTGACAGAAGTTACAAGTCGGCTGACAGGAAAAACGGTCGCCCTGACAGGATTTTCTGTCAGGGCGACCGTTTTTGCGGATGACGGCGCCGCGCTCAGCGCGTAAAGCGGCGGTCGAGGTTGTCGGTGTACCAGCGGAACATGCGTCCGACGCCCTCTTCGATGTCAATGCGGTGATGCCATCCAAGGGCGTGCAGCTTCGACACGTCGGTGAGCTTGCGCATCGTGCCGTCGGGCTTCGATGCGTCGAAAGTGACACTGCCCTCATAGCCTACCGCCTGCGCAATCAGTTCAGCGAGTCGGGCAATAGTGATTTCCTTGCCGGTGCCCACGTTGATGTGGCAGTTGCGCACGTCGGCCGTTCCGGGAGCATAGGTATCCTTGAAGTCAACATGTTCAAGCACGAATACGCTCGCATCGGCCATTTCCTCGCTCCAAAGGAACTCGCGGAGCGGCCGTCCGGTGCCCCAAAGGCGCACCTCGTCGCCCGCGATGCCGTAGCGGCCGAGGACGGCGGTGATGTCGGCCTCGGAGGCCGTCCCGTCGACGCCCTCCACCGGCCGGCAGCCGAGGTCGCGGCGCACGGCGTCCCAATCGCCCCGCCGGAGGCAGTGGGCGAGATAAATCTTACGGAGCATGGCGGGCAGGACGTGGCTGTTTTCAAGATGGAAGTTGTCGTGAGGACCATAGAGGTTGGTCGGCATCACAGCGACGTAGTTCGTGCCATATTGGAGGTTGAAGCTCTCACACATTTTCAGGCCGGCGATTTTCGCGATAGCATACGGCTCGTTGGTGTATTCGAGCGGTGAGGTGAGCAGGGCGTCCTCGCGCATGGGCTGGACGGCGTCGCGGGGATAGATGCAGGTGCTCCCGAGGAAGAGCAGCTTCTCCACGTCGTGCCGGAAGCTCTCCCCTATCACGTTCTGCTGGATCTGCAAATTCTGGTAGATGAAGTCGGCGCGATAGCGGCTGTTGGCCATGATGCCGCCGACGTGAGCGGCGGCCAGGACAACGCAATCGGGCCGCTCCTCGTCGAAGAAGCGGCGCACGGCCACGGGGTCGAGCAGGTCAAGTTCACTGTGCGTGCGACCCACAAGACGGGTGTAGCCCTTCGAAAGCAGGTTCTGCCAGATGGCCGAACCGACAAGGCCGCGATGACCTGCGACGTAAATTTTTGAATCTTTGTTCATCGTAATGAAGACTTTGACACCACCTTACATCTGGCTTCTGAGATAAAGTTTCTTGACGAAGCGCATGTCGTTGGCTACCATGATGCTCACGAGTTCTTCGAACGTCGTTTTGCGCGGGTTCCAACCGAGCAGGGTCTTGGCTTTCGTCGGGTCGCCAAGCAGTTGTTCCACCTCGCACGGCCTGAAATACTTCGGGTCTACTTCGACGAGCGATCGTCCCGTAGCCACGTCGATGCCGCGCTCGTTGACGCCTTCGCCCTCCCAGCGCAGCTCGATGCCCGCCTCCTTGAAAGCGAGTGTCGCGAACTCCCGGACGGTGTGCATCTCGCCGGTAGCGATAACGAAGTCCTCCGGCGTGTCGTGCTGAAGGATGAGCCACATACACTCGACGTAGTCCTTGGCATATCCCCAGTCACGACGGGCGTCGAGATTGCCGAGATAGAGTTTGTCCTGGAAGCCTTGGGCGATGCGGGCGGCGGCCAAGGTGATCTTGCGCGTCACGAAGTTCTCGCCGCGGCGCTCGCTCTCGTGGTTGAAAAGGATGCCGTTGACGGCAAACATGCCGTAGCTTTCACGGTAGTTCTTCGTAATCCAAAAGCCGTACTGCTTGGCCACACCGTATGGGCTGCGGGGATAGAAGGGTGTAGTCTCACGTTGCGGCACCTCCTGCACCTTGCCGAAGAGTTCCGACGTCGAGGCCTGGTAGATGCGCGTCCGTTTCTCCATGCCCAGGATGCGGACTGCTTCGAGCATGCGGAGCGTGCCCACGGCGTCGGCCTCGGCGGTGTACTCCGGCACGTCGAACGACACCTTGACGTGGCTCTGCGCCGCGAGGTTATAGATTTCGTCCGGCTGTACCTGCTGGATAATACGGATAAGCGAGCTGGAATCCGTCATGTCGCCCCAATGGAGGTTGACAAGGCGTTGCTTTTTCATGTCGCGCACCCACTCGTCGAGATAGAGGTGCTCGATGCGACCAGTGTTAAAGGAAGAAGAGCGGCGCAGTATGCCGTGCACTTCGTAACCTTTGTCGATTAAGAACTCGGCAAGGAACGAACCGTCTTGCCCTGTGATGCCTGAGATTAGCGCTACTTTTGCCATATCTGTCAGTTTTGTGGGGTTATGCGATAATACCGGCCGGCACTGTCAGGAGCACGCGCGTTCCGGCCATGAGGGGTTCAAGGTTGACGCACGCCGTCGTGGCGGGCAACAAGGCCGTTGCGGCCACACCCAGTTCGGCACGGAAGCCGTGGGCGTCACTGAGGGCCACACGGCCGGCTGCGCAGGTGGCGAGCACGAACGTGTCGCGGCCGGCAAGGTCGGCGGCATAGGGTGCGGTCAGTTCGAGCAGGCTCGTCGTGAAGTGCGGCGCGCTCACCACGGGCTGCGGCCGGCCCGCCTCAAGCATGTAGCGGGTGCGGCAGTCGCCAGTCGCGGCGAAGTCGAGCGCCTCCATGGCCTGCTCTATGTGCAGCTCGCGCGGCCGGCCGTCGAGACCGAGCCGGCCGTAGTCGTAGACGCGATACGTGACGTCGCTCGCGTCCTGAATCTCAATGACCCGCATCCCGCCGCCAAGGGCATGGATACGCCCGGCCGGGAGATAGAAAAGGTCGCCCGGGCTGACGGGCCACGCGGCGACGACATCAAGCACTTCGCCGGACTCAATCAAACGCCGGAAGCCGTCGGGTGTCACCTCGCGGCTCCATCCGCACAACAGGCGGGCGCCCTCGTCGGCACTGACCACGTACCACATCTCGTTCTTACCCCGCCGCCCCTCGCGGGCGGCCTGGGCGTCGCCGGGGTGCACCTGCACGGAGAGGTCGCGCGCCGAGTCGATAAACTTCACCAGTATAGGGAAGCGCGTGCCCCAGCGGTCGAAGCACGCCCGGCCCACCAACTGTTCTCCCCGCTCGGCCAACAGGCTGCTCAGCGTGCGCCCTTCGAAAGGACCGCAGGCCACGAGGCTCTCGTCGCCGGGCAGGCCGCTGAGTTCCCAGCTCTCGCCGATATGTCCGTAACGCCCGGCGTCAAGTCCGCGCTGGCGGGCGATATGCGCCCCTCCCCAGACTGTCTGTTTCAGGACCGGAGTAAACGTAAGTGGAGGCAAGTAAGTCATTTCTTCTGTTTTCATGGACAACTGGAATTAAGCAAACCGCTTTCCCAGACCTGCGGGCACAGCGTCCGGCAAACAGGCACGCAACAAGCAGACGGCCGACGCGGCTTCGCGGGACAAAGATACGCAAAACGAGTAAAACTATGGGCGAAATGCCAAGGCTTTTTCGAACAAGCGTTCCCGGGCGGAGCCTGCCGGAAGCCAGAAGGCGGACTTCATCCGCCGCCCATGCACGCACAAAGCGACGTACGGACAACAGTCCTCCTCCGCCCGCCGGAACGGACAAGGCGAAAAAGAGAACGGCCAGCCACCCCGGACGCCCGGGACGGCTGGCCGTTTTTCTCAGACGGCTGACAGGAAACCCTGTCACTGCTTCAAGAATTTCCGGCACACGGGCCGCATTTTGCAGACCTGCACCGGAGGGCACGTCTGGTTCAATACCCCACTTTGATGCCCTTGCCCGGCACACGGACGACGTACGTGCCCGGTGCGGGGAGCTGCCACGTGGCCCGTCCGCCCTCGGCGGTCAGTGTGGCAAGGCGCTGTCCGGAAGCAGTCAGCACATCGGCCCTCTCGGTGCTTCCCAAGCCTTCGACGACAAGGCGCCCCGAGCGGTCGGCGTAGGCACGGGCCTGCGAAACCACCCCGGCGTTTTCAATGCCGACGGTCTTCTCGAACGAGACAGCCAACGCAGCATCACGCATGAGCTCGGGCGTAGTGTAAAGACCGCCTTCCGCCACGTCGGCCGTCACATCCAGGCCGTCCAGATAAGCGGCGTTCAGCGTCCAGCCGTCGGCCGGCGTGAGCGCAAGAGTGAACGTGTCGCCGTAAGGCACCGTCACGTCCATCGTTCCGCCCTCGCCGCTCGACAGCGACAACGTCACGGGGACACGGCTAAACGTGGCTATAAACGAAGCGTTCGCCTCGACCGACGGAATCGTATACCGGCCGTCCTCGACGGCGGCCGTGACATCTTCGCCGTTCATCTGGAGCTGTGTGAGGGCGTAACCTTCGGCCGGAACGGCCTCGACCGTCACCTCGGAGCCGCGACGGACGTCGACCGTAGTGCCCGTCTCGTCGCCGGCGGTGAGGCGGAGCGTACCGTAGCTCGCAGGCTGCGCCGTGATGCGGTAGATGGTGTTCGGGTCGGCCTCTTCCTCGACGATGGCGCCGAAGTTGGCCCACGCCTCGGCGGCCTCATAATCTGCCTTGCTGCCCTCGGGCACGTAGAGCGTGCAGTGAGCGCCTGTGGACTCGCTGACAATAACGTCCGGACTGTCGATGATGCGCGGCAGGATGGCACTGCGTATGCGGAACGCCGTGATGTCCTCACAGTCCCGGACGAGCCCGCCTCCCAGTTCCGTGACCGATTGCGGCACGTCAATCTCCGTCAAGCCAGAAGGAGAGAACGCATAACTTCCGATGCTGGTGAGCGTGTGGGGGAGTTCGATCGAAGTGAGCGCCGTGCAATCCCTAAAAACGCTGCCACCGATCTTCGTCACGCCAACGGGAATGTCAAGATGCGACAAGGCGGTGCAACGTTCAAACGCATAATCATCAATCTCCGTTAGCTCTTCGGACAGATGGACCGTAGTGAGCGCCGTGCAGCCCGAAAAGGTCTGTCTGCTCAGCGTCGTGAGCGAAGCGGGCCACGCTACTTCCGTCAGATCCGTACAGTTTTGGAGCACGCCCGACCCTACGGTCGTGATGCCGGACGGGAAAGAGAACTTGGTCAGGCCGCAGTCGATGAAAACGAAGTCGCCCAGCGTCGTCACGCTCGCGGGGAGCGTGACAGTCGTCAACCGGGCGCAATGGTCGAATGCGAACGTTCCGATGCTTTGGATGCCGTCTGGAATATTCACTTCGGTGAGCTGGTCACAATACGAACAGATTCTGTCGGGCAGTTCGGTAAGCCCGGCTGAAAAAGTAATGCGCCGTAGTTGCCCACAACTGCCAAACGCGTTTTTCCCCAGCTTCGTGACGTTGTCAGGCAGGGTGACTTCGGTGAGCGGCGCAGCGTGGAACGCATTTCCTGCTATCTCCGTCAGCGTCGCAGGGAACGTTACACCCGTCAATCCGGTGTTCTCGAAAGCCTGATAGCCGATGCGCTGCAAAGCATCGGGCAGGTCGACCGTCGTCAGGTTGCCACAGTTCTGGAAGGTGTAGTCCGGGATTTCCGTCATGTTGTCCGGAAGAGTCAGGTCAGTCAGATGGGCCTGATACTCGAACGCATAATCGCCCATCTCAGTGAGGGTAGAGGGCAGGACGACGTGCCAGAGCGTGCCGGGGTTGATGTTGTTGTACGAAGCCGAGAAGGCGCGCGTGCCGAGGTGCTCCAAGCCCTCGGGGAGGACGGCCTCGACAATGTGGGCTCCCTCAAAAGCGTTATCGCCGATGAACTTCAACGACGTGGGGAACGACACGGGCGTCCCGTCGCAGCCTTGAAAAGCGGCGTTCTGTATGGTGGTGATGGTGTTCGGCAACTCAAACGAGCCGATGTCGGCCAGGCGGAATGCCTGCGCGCCGATGGTGGTCACGGTGTAAGTCTTTCCCTCGTGCGTCACGGTGGCGGGAATGTCGAGCGCCGCACACTGGTAGACGGCCGGCCCTTGGACCACGGTGACCGTCGTGCCGTCGGGGTTGACTGCGTAATACAGGTCGATGGGGAACTGCCCCTCGCTCACGGCCGAGAAGTCGTAAGCCTCCGCCCGCAGCCCGAGCAGCGCGAGGCAGAGCGTCAAGAAGTAATGCTTCTTCATACGTAAAAACGATTAGTAATGATTATACTCCGTGTCGCCCGGACTGAAGGTTGCGCGAGGGCCCGGGCGGCGCTTTCCAGCCGGCAAAGGTACGGCTTTCCGGCTTATGCGCACCCCAGCAGCGTAACGAAACGACAGAAAGCGGGCAAACAGGCGCCTAACCGGCGAAGAAAAACACCCATGCGGCCATTATACGCACACGCCACTCCGTCTTTCCCCTTGCACGCCCCGCCGGCCGGAAAAGACAGAGCGACAGGAAAAACGGTCAGCCGTCCCGTTTTTCCCAGACGGCTGGCAGGAAGCCCTGTCACTGCTTCAAGAATTCCCGGCACACTGACCGCCTCCACCGCCAGGCATCCGGGCTCAACGACAATTTTAACGGGTGTGTGCGGCAGGATTCGGGAAAATTGCGTAACTTTGCCACCCATTCACATAAGTATGCAAATAAAGGAAGTCGCTGCGACCCTTGAACGTTTCGCGCCTCTGTCCCTGCAAGAAAGCTACGACAATGCCGGCTTTCAGGTAGGACTAACAGAAGCGGAAGTCTCAGGGGTCTTATTGTGTTTAGACGTGACCGAAGCCGCAGTGCGCGCGGCGGCCGAGTCGGGGTGCAACCTCATCGTGGCACACCATCCGCTCCTGTTCCATGGCTTGAAGTGCGTCGGCGACGCCACACAGCCCGAACGCTGCGTACGCCTGGCCATCCAGCTCGGCGTGGCCGTCTATGCCGCCCATACCAACCTGGACAACGCGCCGGGCGGCGTCTGCTTCACCATGGCCGGCCAACTCGGCCTGACCGACGTCCGCAGCCTCACGCCACAGCACCGCGCCGACGGCCTCGACGCCGTGGGCGGCCTCATCGGCTGCCTGCCCGAGGCGGAAACGGCCACCGCGTTCCTCGACCGCGTGAAAGCCGCCTTCGGCGCTGCCAGCCTACGCCACAGCGCTCCCCTCGGACGTCCCATCCGGACGGTGGCCCTCTGCGGCGGGGCGGGCGCTTCGTTCATCGACGACGCCCTGCGCGCCGGAGCCGACGCCTACGTCACCGGAGAGGCCAGCTACCACCACTTCTTCGGCCTCGAAGAACGCATGCTGCTCGTCACGACGGGCCACTACGAGAGCGAACAGTACGCCGTGGACCTCCTGGCCTCCATCCTCCGCGACGCGTTCCCCGGACTCACGCTCCGCCAGTTCGGAAGCACCAACCCTGTTTTCTATCATCAACCACAATAACGCATCATGGCTATCAAGAAAGAAGCAACAGACATGACCGTCGAGCAGAAGCTAAAAGCGCTCTACGAGTTGCAGACCATGCTCACGGAGATCGACAAAATCAAGACCCTCCGGGGCGAGTTGCCGCTCGAGGTGCAGGACCTCGAAGACGAGATCGAAGGACTGAAAGCCCGCTCAACCCGATACGACGGTGAGATCAAGGAACTCGAAAGCGGAATCGCCGCCAAGAAAAACGACATCGCCACAGCACAGGCCTCGATTGAACGCTACAAGGCACAGCTGGACGAAGTGAGGAACAACAGGGAGTACGACACGCTCTCAAAGGAGATCGAGTTCCAGACGTTGGAGGTCGAGTTGCTCAACAAGCGCATCCGCGAGGCGCAGCAGTCCATCGACGAGAAAAAGGCAGAGACCGCCCATGCCCAGCAACTGCTCACAGAACGCAGTGCCGACCTCGACGTGAAGAAGTCGGAACTCGACGAAATCATCGCCGAGACCAAGGCGGAAGAAGAGAAGCTCCGCGAAAAAGCAAAAGCCATCGAGGTGACCATCGAACCGCGCCTGCTGGCCGCTTTCCGCCGTATCCGCAAGAGCACCCGTAACGGTCTGGGCATCGTCTACGTACAACGCGATGCCTGCGGCGGCTGTTTCAACAAGATACCGCCCCAGCGGCAACTCGACATCCGCATGCGCAAGAAAATCATCGTCTGCGAGTATTGCGGCCGCATCATGATCGACCCCGAGCTGGCCGGTGTCCACATCGAGAAGCCCGTTGTCGAGACGAAGCCCAAGCGCCGGACACGCCGCCTGCGCAGCGAGGACGAAAACTAAGCACGAACCGCACTAGCCACACCCCGGGCGGGGAGGCCCCGACAGGCCTCCCCGCTTTTTTTACCCCGCCCGGCACACACGCCGGCACGTCCGGCGACGCAACCGCCGCATAAAAGCGACGCGCCACCCCGACAGGAAGAACAAACGCCACGACCGTTTTCCCGGCCGGAGCGGCGCGCCGTTCCGCCGGAAATGGCTAATTTTGCAGCGCGCTTTCCGCGCGACCGAAACCATGGAAGAAACTCGACACATACACATCAGCGACTACGACTACGACCTCCCGGACGAGCGTATCGCCAAATACCCCCTTGCCCAACGCGACGCCTCGCGCCTGCTCGTCTACCGCAACGGCGCCATTGCCGACCGGCGTTTCACCGACCTGCCCGAACAGCTCGAACCGGGCTCGCTCATGGTGTTCAACAATACACGGGTGATCCGCGCACGGCTTCACTTCCGAAAGGCGACGGGGGCAGAAATCGAAATCTTCTGCCTCGAACCCGAGGAGCCCAAAGACTACGCCCTGATGTTCCAGGCACGGCGTTCGGCAGTGTGGCTCTGCCTCGTAGGACACTTAAAACGCTGGAAGGGCGGCACACTCGAACGCACGCTCGACATCGGAGGGCGCCCTGTCCGGCTGACGGCGGAACGCCTCGGCACACAGGGCACAGCCCACGCCGTGCGGTTCAGCTGGGACAGTGACGAGGCCACCTTTGCCGACGTGCTCGAAGCCGTCGGGGAGCTCCCCATCCCGCCCTATCTCAACCGCGAGACCGAACAGTCGGACCTGACCACCTACCAGACGGTCTACTCAAAAGTCAAAGGCTCGGTGGCGGCTCCGACGGCAGGACTGCACTTCACGCCGGCTGTGCTTGACGCCATCGACCGCAGGGGCATCGAACGCGACGAGATAACCCTGCACGTCGGGGCCGGCACGTTCAAGCCCGTGAAAAGCGAGGAAATCGCCGATCACGAAATGCACGCCGAATGGATTGCCGTCGGACGCCGGAGCATCGAGCGCCTGCTGGCTCACGGAGCTGCCTGCACAGCGGTCGGGACTACTTCCGTGCGCACACTCGAAAGCCTATATTATATAGGTGTACAACTCAGCCGGCAACGCCATGCTCCCGAAGAGGCCTTCCACGTCGAGCAATGGATGCCCTACGACTACGCGGCCAACGAACCGCACCCCCTGACGCCGGCACAGGCCCTGACGGAAATCCTGGAATGGATGGAGCGCAGCAGGACAGACACCCTGCACGCCTCCACGCAAATCATCATCGCGCCGGGATATACCTTCCACCACGTGCGCCGCATGGTGACGAACTTCCATCAACCTCACAGCACACTGCTGCTGCTCGTCTCAGCCTTTGTCCACGGCGACTGGCGTCGCATCTACCGCCACGCACTCGACGGAGGCTACCGCTTCCTCAGCTACGGCGACAGTTCGCTGCTCATCCCCTGACCCATGAAACGACAAACACTATACCTCCTGAAAACAATCGCTGCGATAGGAACGACAACCGCAGCGACCGTGGCGACTGTCGCTGCGATCAGAAAGCGACGCGCTACGGGCCCTCGGCGCGCCACCGGTGACGGCCGTCCGGACAACGACACGCCACACGACGACAGCACCGAGATGCTCCCCTTGGTAGACACCGCAGGGAACGTCGTCGGACAAGCTTCGCGCGGGCACTGCCACGACGGCAGCGGCCTGCTCCACCCTGTGGTCCATCTGCACGTCTTTGACCTCGACGGCAAGCTCTATCTGCAACGGCGCCCCATGTGGAAAGACATCCAGCCAGGCAAGTGGGACACGGCCGTCGGCGGACACATCAGCATGGGCGAGACGCCACATGAAGCCCTCGCCCGTGAAGCCGCTGAGGAACTCGGGCTGACGGACTTCCGGTTCCGCCACCTCGACACCTACGTCCACGAAAGCGCCGTCGAACGCGAACTGGTCTATGTCTACCGTTGCACCTATGCCGGCTGTCCCCACCCCACAGCGGAGCTCGACGGAGGACGGTTCATGTCGGCCAGCCAGATCCGCCGCGCCGCAGACGCCCACAGCCTGCCCCCCAACTTCGCCTCTGAGCATGACCGCCTTTTCCCGCTCGACATCCGCCGCGCCACGGAGGCCGACATCCCCACGCTGCGCCGGCTGGCCGAAGCGACGTTTGTGCCGACCTACCGCCCCATCCTGACACCGGAACAGCTGGACTACATGATGGAGTGGATGTACTCGGCCGGCAGCCTACATCAACAGATGGCCAGCGGGCACGCCTTCTACTTGGCCGAAGACGAAGATGGCCCCTGCGGCTACGTCTCCATCGAGCAACAAGGCGAAAACCTCTTCCATTTGCAAAAACTCTACGTCCATCCCTCACGTCAGAAACGCGGTTACGGCCAGCGCCTGTTCATGCAGGCCGCCGACTACGCCACCGCCCTCACGGACGGCCCCTGCCGCATCGAGCTCAACGTGAACCGCGACAACCCGGCACTCCATTTCTACGAGCACATGGGCATGCGGTGCGACCGCAGCCTCGACACGCCCATCGGCAACGGCTATTACATGAACGACTATATCATGGCGCTCGACTTGGCCGACGGTTCGCTGCCGGAAAGCCACCCGCTGCGCTACGACAGCATCCGGTAAACCCGGAATCCCCGCCGCACGGAAGGCTGACAGACATGGCAGTTGCGACTGCCAGACCTGTCAGCCTTTTATCTGTCTTCTTTTTTTGGCACGCTTTTAGCTGTATGATGGTCGGTCGCACCCAGAAAACGGGCAGCCACCCTGAGACATTCAAACACTATAAATAAAAAACATCATGACTATCAAACCATTGGCAGACAGAGTGCTGATCAAACCGGCACCGGCTGAGGAAAAAACAGTAGGTGGAATCATCATCCCCGACACGGCGAAAGAAAAACCGCTGCAAGGCAGCGTCATCGCTGCCGGCAACGGCACGAAAGACGAAGAGATGGTCCTCAAAGCAGGCGACACCGTCCTCTACGGCAAATACTCGGGAACGGAAGTCGAACTCGACGGCGAGAAATACCTCATCATGCGCCAGAGCGACGTGCTCGCCATCTTGGCCTGACACGCACTGCCACACATTAAATAAATAAGTAAACAAAACAAACCGGTCGCCCTACGCGACCAATCCAAACAGACTTAGAAACCATGGCAAAAGAACTGAAATACGACGTAGAAGCCCGCGAGCTCCTCAAAGAAGGTGCTGACATGCTGGCCAACGCAGTGAAAGTAACCCTCGGCCCGAAAGGCCGCAACGTCGTTATCGACAAGAAATTCGGCGCTCCGCGCATCACAAAGGACGGTGTTTCGGTCGCAAAGGAAATAGAACTCGACAATGCATTCCAAAATGCAGGCGCACAGCTCGTCAAGAGCGTAGCCAGCAAGACTGGCGACGACGCCGGCGACGGTACGACAACCGCTACTGTCCTGGCTCAAGCCATCCTGACAGAAGGCATGAAGAACGTGGCCGCAGGAGCCAACCCGCTCGACGTTAAGCGCGGCATCGACAAAGCCGTGGCCAAAGTGGTTGAAAACATCAAAGCCCAGGCAGAACAAGTCGAAGAAAGCTACGACAAAATTGAACAAGTCGCTACCATATCGGCCAACAACGACGCAGAAATCGGAAAACTCATCGCCGACGGTATGCGCGCCGTGAGCGTAAATGGCGTCATCACGATCGAAGATGCCAAAGGCCGCGACACCGTGCTGAAAACGGTTGAAGGTATGCAGTTCGACCGCGGCTACCTGTCGCCTTACTTCGTCACCGACACGGAAAAGATGCAGTGCGTGATGGAAAAACCGCTCATCCTGATCTACGACAAGAAGATCTCGAACCTCAAAGACTTCCTGCCCATCCTCGATCCCGCCGTACAGACCGGACGTCCGCTCCTCGTCATCGCCGAAGACGTCGATAGCGAGGCGCTCACCACCCTCGTTGTCAACCGCCTGCGCACGCAGTTGAAGATTTGCGCAGTCAAGGCTCCGGGCTTCGGCGACCGCCGCAAGGCCATGCTCGAAGACATCGCCGTGCTGACGGGTGGCGTCGTGATCAGCGAAGAGAAAGGCTTGAAACTCGAGCAGGCCACTGTGGACATGCTCGGAACGGCCGAGAAGATCACCGTGACGAAAGAGAACACAACCATAGTCAACGGCGCCGGCGACAAAGCCAACATCCAGGAACGCATTGCCCAGATCAAGAACGAGATCGCCAGCACGACATCGTCCTACGACAAGGAGAAACTGCAAGAACGCCTTGCCAAACTGTCGGGTGGCGTATGCGTGCTCGAAGTAGGCGCTGCCAGCGAGACCGAACAGAAGGAGAAGAAAGACCGTTGCGACGACGCGCTCTGCGCAACCCGCGCCGCGGTTGAAGAAGGCATCGTGACGGGCGGCGGCGTGGCCTACATCCGCGCCCAGGAAGCCCTCGAAGGCATGACGGGCGACAACGCCGACGAAACGACCGGCATCGCCATCATCCGCCGCGCCATCGAAGAACCGCTCCGCCAGATTTGCAGCAATGCGGGCGTCGAAGGCGCAGTCATCGTCAATAAAGTGCGCGAAGGCAAGGGCAACTTCGGTTACAACGCCAAGAACGAGACGTTCTGCGACCTGCGCGAGGCTGGCGTCGTAGACCCCGCCAAAGTGACCCGCGTGGCCCTCGAAAACGCTGCAAGCGTAGCCGGCATGTTCCTCACCACGGAATGCGTCATCTGCGACAAGAAGGAAGAAAAGCCTGAAATGCCGATGGGCGCTCCCGGCATGGGCGGCATGGGCGGCATGATGTAATCACCGGCATAACCCAAGAGTAAATAGATCGGCTCCGGGCCACATCCGTTTGAAGGGATGCGGCCCGGAGTTTTTTTGTGTGCCTGCCCGGCCGGACGGCCGCAGGACGTGTTTTTCCGGTCGCAGCAGCAGGAAATCCTGTCGCTGCGACCGTTTTTTTCATCACGACATCGCCCTCCACTTCTCGTTACGCCGCACGGAGGTATCGCCCTCTACTTGCTCACCACAGGCGTAACTGTGCAGAAAACGAGCGCTTTCTTTTGCTGTAATAATATAAATGAGTAATTTTGCCGCCGTCGCATGCAGTCCTTCCTCACCTTCGAAGAGGATTCATGCCGCGCTAAAACGAACATCATTAACCGAAAGAAATATGAGTTTGAACATTGTTGTGCTTGCCAAGCAGGTACCTGACACTCGCAACGTGGGAAAAGACGCCATGACGCCGGAAGGAACCGTCAACCGCGCCGCGCTGCCCGCGATCTTCAACCCAGAAGACCTCAACGCACTGGAACAGGCGCTCCGCCTGAAAGAACAGAACCCTGGCTCTACGGTCTCCATCCTCACCATGGGACCTCCCCGTGCCACCGAAGTCATCCGCGAAGGCCTCTACCGTGGAGCAGACTGCGGCTACCTGCTGACGGACCGCGCCTTTGCCGGTGCCGACACGCTCGCCACGTCATACGCCCTGTCGATGGCCATCAAGAAAATCGGAAAAGTGGACATCGTCATCGGCGGCCGCCAGGCCATCGACGGCGACACGGCACAAGTGGGCCCCCAAGTGGCACAGAAGCTCGACCTCAACCAAGTGACCTACGTCGAGGAAGTGCTCAGCTGCGCTGATGGCAAGATCACCGTGCGCCGCCACATCGACGGAGGCATCGAAACCGTCGAGGCCCCGCTGCCCATCGTGCTGACCGTCAACGGCAGCGCCGACCCCTGCCGCCCGCGCAACGCCAAACTCGTCATGAAGTACAAACGCGCCATGGCCCCCATGGAGATGCCCGAAGAGTTGCCCTATGCCGACGAATACAAGAAGAAGCCCTACCTCACGGTGACCCAATGGGGCGCGGCCGACGTCGACGCCGACCTCAACCAGTGCGGTCTGGCCGGCTCGCCCACCAAGGTGAAAGCCGTGCAGAACATCGTGTTCAAAGCAAAAGAGAGCAAACGCCTCGGCAGCAGCGACAGCGAAGTCGAAGGCCTCGTTCAAGAACTCCTCGCCAGCCACACCATCGGATAAACCATACACAAACAAGCCGGTCCGGCCACCCGCGCACCGCGCCACGGCCAGCCGGCGAAAAAAGGACACTATGAACAACGTTTTTGTATACTGCGAAATAGAAGGAACGACCGTCGAGGAAGTCAGCCTCGAACTCCTGACAAAAGGCCGCAAACTCGCCACTGAACTCGGCGTACAGCTCGAAGCCGTCTGCATCGGCTCCGGCATTACGGGCAAGGTGGAACAGCAAGTCCTCCCCTACGGTGTGGATACGCTCCACCTTTTCGATGACGCCCGCCTCTTCCCCTACACCTCAAAGCCGCACACCTCGATCATGGTAAACCTCTTCAAGCAAGAGAAACCACAGATCTGCCTGATGGGAGCCACCGTCATCGGCCGCGACCTCGGGCCGCGCGTTTCCTCGTCATGCACCAGCGGCCTGACGGCCGACTGCACGGCCCTCGAAATCGGCTCGTACGACGACAAGAAAGCCGGCAAGCACTACGACAACCTGCTCTTCCAGATCCGTCCGGCCTTCGGCGGCAACATCGTCGCCACCATCGTCAACCCTGACCACCGTCCGCAAATGGCCACCGTACGCAGCGGCGTGATGAAAGCCGAAGTGCTCGACCCGGCCTATAAAGGCAAAGTCATCGCGCACAACGTCGACGACTTCGTCCCCTCGACCGACTACGTCGTCAAGGTCATAGAACGCCACGTGGAAAAAGCCAAGAACAACCTCAAAGGCGCCCCCATCATCGTAGCCGGCGGCTACGGCGTCGGAAGCAAAGAGAATTTCGACCTGCTCCGCAAACTGGCCGAGGAACTGCACGGCGAAGTGGGCGCAAGCCGCGCCGCCGTCGACGCAGGCTTCTGCGAGCACGACCTGCAAATCGGCCAGACCGGCGTCACGGTGCGCCCGAAAGTCTACATCGCCTGCGGAATCAGCGGCGCCATACAGCACGTGGCCGGCATGAAGGAGAGCGGCATCGTTATCTCCATCAACACCGACCCCAACGCCCCCATCAACGACATCGCCGACTATGTCATCACCGGTGCCGTCGAGGACGTCGTGCCGAAGCTTATCAAGTATTACAAGGAGAACAGTAAGTAAACAAACGCCCAATCAATCTAAGAAAAATGGCAAACAATTATACAGACCATCCTGAACTCCGGTTCGAGCTGAACCACCCCCTGATGAAGCGGATTGTCGAACTGAAAGAACGCAACTTCCGCGACAAAGACAGCTTCGACTACGCGCCCGTCGACTTCGACGACGCCATGGATTCGTATGACCGCGTGCTCGACATCGTAGGCGAAATTGGCGCCACCACCATCGCCGACAACGCCGAGGGAGTAGACCTCGAAGGCCCCCACCACATAGGCGACCGCGTGGAATACGCCTCCGGCACGAAGCGTAACCTCGAAGCCATGGTACAGGCCGGCATGAACGGAATGACGATGCCCCGCAAGTACGACGGCCTTAACTTCCCCATCACGCCTTACACCATGTGCGCCGAAATCGTCGCCGCCACCGATGCCGGCTTCGGCAACATATGGAGCCTGCAAGACTGCATCGAGACGCTCTATGAGTTCGGCAACGAAGACCAGCACAGCCGCTTCATCCCCCGCGTCTGCGCCGGAGAGACCATGTCGATGGACCTGACCGAGCCTGACGCCGGTTCCGACTTGCAGAGCGTCATGCTCAAAGCCACATACAGCGAAGAAGAAGGCTGCTGGCTGCTCAACGGCGTGAAACGCTTCATCACCAACGGCGACGCCGACATCCACCTTGTCCTCGCCCGTTCCGAAGAGGGCACGACAGACGGCCGCGGCCTCTCGATGTTCATTTACGACAAGCGCCAAGGCGGCGTCAACGTGCGCCGCATCGAGAACAAGCTCGGCATTCACGGCTCCCCGACATGCGAGCTTGTCTACAAGAACGCCCACGCCGAACTCTGCGGCGAGCGCAAGCTCGGCCTGATCAAGTACGTGATGGCCCTGATGAACGGAGCCCGCCTCGGCATCGCCGCCCAAAGCGTCGGCATCAGCCAAGGCGCCTACAACGAAGGCCTCGCCTATGCCAAAGACCGCGAACAGTTCGGCAAAGCCATCATCAACTTCCCGGCTGTCTACGACATGCTCGCCCTCATGAAGGCTAAGCTCGACGCCGGCCGCGCCCTGCTCTACCAGTGCGCCCGCTACGTCGACATTTACAAAGCCCTCGACGACATCGCCCGCGAGCGTAAGCTCGACGCCGACGAACGCAAGGAACAGAAAACCTATGCCAAGCTGGCAGACAGCCTCACACCGCTGGCCAAGGGCATGAACTCCGAATATGCCAACCAGAACACCTACGACGGCATCCAGATCCTCGGTGGTTCGGGCTTTATGATGGACTACCCCATCCAGCGCTACTACCGCGACGCCCGCATCACGAGCATCTACGAAGGCACGACGCAGCTCCAGGTCGTTGCAGCCATCCGCTACGTCACCAACGGCAGCTACTTGGCCCAGATGCGCGACTTTGAGGCCCAGCCCTGCTCGGCCGAGATGGAACCGCTCAAAGCCCGCGTCAAAGCCATGGCTGACAAGTTCGAGGCCTGCACCGCCCACGTGAAGGACGCCAAGGACCAGGAAATGCACGACATCTGCGCCCGTCATCTCGTCGAGATGGCCGCCGACTGCATCATGCTTCACCTGCTCATCTACAACGCCAGCCAAGCACCCGAGCTCTTCGCCAAGAGCGCCCGCGTCTATGCCAACTTCGCCGAGAGCGAGATTGAGAAGCACAACAACTTCATCATGAAGATGACGCCCGAGCAGCTGGCAGACTACCGTCAGGACATCCCGGCTCAGGAAGAGGCCGAGTAAGCATACCTTTCCGACCAGACACAGCGAGAGGGGAAGCCGACAAAGCTTCCCCTCTCTTTTTCCCATCAGCCGCCGCAACAGCCTCCGCGGAACTACGGGACAGCTGGACAGGCCGCCTCTCCGAGGCTGCCCACCGACTCTCTGCCACAGCGAGACGGCGCTCAAACCGCCACAGGCCGCACACACATCCCGACAACCGCGCGGGACGGACGGCACAAAAACAGACGGAGCCGCCGGGAAAGACTCCCAGAAGCTCCGTTTACACAACCGGATTTCGGGTCCGGCTTAGCCCAAATACTTAGTCAGGATGCGAATGTTGTCGTCCTCACGCAGGCGACGCAGGGCGCGCTCCTTGATCTGACGGACACGCTCACGGGTCAGGTTGAGCGTGTTGGCCACCTCTTCGGCGGTCATCTCGTTACGCCCGATGCCGAAGAGCATTTTCAGCACAAGCTGTTCGCGCTCCGAAAGGATGCTGAGCGCCGCGTCAAGGTCGGCCGAGAGCGACTCGCGCTCCATCTCGTTGTCGGTCGAGGGTGCCGACTCGTCGGTCATGATGTCGACCAGGCAGTTCGAGTCGTCGTCCTGGAACGGGGCGTCCACCGACACCTTTTTCCCGTTCGTCCCCAGCGCTTCCTGCACCTTGCTCGGCTCGACGTCAAGCAGGTCGGCCAGTTCCTGCACCGACGGACGCCGTTCGTACTCCTGCTCGAAATTGACGATAGCTTTCGTCAGCTTGCTCTGGAACCCCACTTGGTTCAACGGCATGCGCACAATGCGGCTCTGCTCGGAGATGGCCTGCAAGATACTCTGGCGAATCCACCACACGGCATAGCTGATGAATTTGAAGCCACGGGTTTCGTCAAACTTCTTGGCGGCCTTGATAAGCCCCAAGTTGCCTTCGTCGATCAAGTCGTTGAGCGCCAATCCTTGGTTCTGGTATTGCTTCGCCACAGAGACTACGAAGCGCAGGTTGGCCCGCGTCAGCTTTTCAAGTGCTGCATCGTCACCATGATGGATGCGTTGAGCCAGCTCTACCTCCTCATCGGTAGAAATCAGTTCCTCTCTGCCTATTTCAACTAAGTACTTGTCTAACGCCGCACTCGAACGGTTCGTAATACTTTTATTAATCTTTAATTGACGCATAAGTACACCTATCCAATTTGAGGTACAAAGGTACGGTTTTTTCGCTTTGGCCGTATCGTTTTATCCCCTTTGTTTGGTTTATTTCACACTTTTAAGAACTTTCATCGTCCTTCCACGCAGCCTCGGACAGTTTTTGATACCGCTGGCACCGTTGGCGGAGGAGAGCGTATCCGGCCGGCGACTCCGCTGTCGGGCGGATGGACACAACGGCCAGTAGTCCCGCTTTTTCTGTCACTGCTTCTGATTATCCTGTCACTGCGACCGTTTTTCCTGTCGCTGCCGACTGCAAAAAGTGTGTCACATTCAGGAGCAAACGATGTGCCAAACCACTGTCCCGAAACCGCTGCCGCGAAAATCCTCCGGCTTTTCGCACGCTTTCCGCTCGTT
>UMGZ01081648.1_pt1 | contig 72618 bp, 61 predicted proteins | sample 1965421 | NCBI WGS metagenome assembly UMGZ01 (sample SAMEA4836087, study PRJEB28245) | human gut metagenome | biome: gut microbiome; material: fecal sample | place: Denmark | collected 2008
TCGCAGAAAGAAATGTGGCCGCCGGAGGCCGCCTCCCCGCCAGGGGGAAACCGACTCGCCGCCGGGGCAGCGCCCCCCCGCGCAAGCGCAAAAAAAGAGACGGCCTTCGCCGTCTCTTTTTGTATCTCATCAGTTGTCCGTGCGGTTCCGCCACTCCAGCTCCTGCTCCAGCTCGAATTTCAGCTTCTTGTTCTCCTCCACCAGCGTGTCGTAGTGGGTGCCCTGCACGTAGTACTTCACGAAGGCGAACGTGGCCTCGTTGAACTCCTCCTCCGTGTACTCCGGCAGCAGGGAGCCGTTCTTCCGGCGCAGACCGGTGACCTCGATCACCACCAGCCGGCGGTGCTCCTCGGACAGCTGAAACAGCTTCAGCTGCTCTGGGATCTCCAGCTCCAGATCGCAGCGCTCGTTGACGATCTCCAGCAGACGGCGCTGCTCCGGCTTGGCGGACACGATGACGCCGTGCTCGGCAAACAGCCGCTTCAGATAGCTGGCGGAGACCTCCTCCCGGGTAATGGTGCCCTTGCCGATGCCGGTGAGCATGGTGTTGGACAGGTTCAGGCTCACATAGACCTCACTGCCGGTCTTCGGGTATTTCATGGACGTACCTCCTGATGTTCCGTTTTATTCGCCTCGCGGGCGTGGCTTCGTTCTGCGTATACCGTACCACATTCTATAAGAAATTGCAACTATTATATGATAAAAACACGGTATTTTTCTCAAAAATACATGGTTTTCATCATCCCAAACGTACCAAACATTTTATACGCGCCTCCTGCCGTCCCGGCAAACTTTCCCTATTCAAACGCCCCGCGATGTGATACAATGTTGCCATAGCACAGTGCGGGCAGGCACACCTGCCCGACACGATAAGGACAAGGGGGCTCTGCCATGAACATCCAGCGCGCCTATGTGGAGATCACCAACCTCTGCAACCTCCACTGCGACTTCTGCGCCGGCCACCACCGGCCGCTGATGGCCATGCGTACCGACGACTTTGCGGTGGCGGCCAAAAAGCTGCGTGCTGTCACGCAGTATATCTACCTCCACGTTATGGGCGAGCCGCTGCTCCACCCGGAGCTGGGGAAAATTTTGGATACCTGCGCCCAGCTGGACTTCCGTGTCTGCATCACCACCAACGGCACGCTCCTGCCCAAAAAGTTGGATATCCTGCTTGCCTGCCCCGCCCTGCATAAGGTAGCCGTCTCTCTCCATTCCTTCGAGGGCAACCACCTGAACGTGCCCCTGGAGGACTACGTCACCGGCTGTCTCCGCAGCTGCCAGAAGCTGGCCGCCGCTGGGGTCAACTGCACCCTGCGCCTGTGGAACAGCGGCATGCCCCAGGCCCTGAACCCGGAGATCGAGCGCATCCTGGGTGAGCTCACCGGGCAGAATACCGCCCACCTCCCCGAGGATATGCTCCACAACCGCCGCTTGGCCCCCCGCATCTACATACAGAAGGACGAGCACTTCTACTGGCCCGGCGACGAGAACAACGACTGCCCCGACGACACCCAGTACTGCTACGGCCTGCGCCGCCAGCTGGGCGTGCTGTGCGACGGCACCGTGATCCCCTGCTGTCTGGACAGCGAGGGCCGGCTGGCCCTGGGCAACATTTTCCACCAGAGCCTGGACTACATTCTCAACACGCCCCGGGCCCAGCGCATCCGCCGCGGCTTTGACTGCCGTGAGCCCGCCGAGGCCCTCTGCCGCCGCTGCCACTACGCCTCCCGCTTTAATATACCTTTACCACAGAGCAACAAAAAGTAACGATCAGACAACAGCATTTGAAAATAAATGGCAAACAAGAGTAACAAAAACAGCAACCAAAGCTCCCAAAAAATACCGGTCCCGCTGGCCTCTCTGCCGGCAGTCCTGCTGCCCTGGTACGACCGGGAAAAACGTTCTCTCCCTTGGCGAGATATCGTTACGCCTTATCGCACCTGGGTGTCGGAGATCATGCTCCAGCAGACGCGGGTACAGGCGGTACTGCCCTATTTTGAGCGGTTTATGGCCGCCGCGCCGGACGTGCCCGCCCTGGCGGAATTAGCGGAAGACCGCTTGCTCTCCCTGTGGCAGGGCCTGGGCTATTACAGCCGCGCCCGCAGCCTGCAGCGATCCGCCCGTGTCATGGTGGACCAATACGGCGGCTGTCTCCCTGACATGTACAGCGACCTGATACAGCTTCCCGGAATCGGCGACTATACGGCGGGCGCGATACTCTCCATCGCCTTTAATAAAGCCGTTCCTGCCGTTGACGGCAACGTACTGCGTATCGCGGCGCGGCTGACCTCCTGCGGCGATAACGTCCTTGACCCGCGGACACGCCAGCACGTCCGCGATGCGCTGGCGGCCGTCATGCCCACCGACCGCCCCGGCGATTTTAACCAAGCCATGATGGACCTGGGTGCCGCAGTCTGCTTGCCAAAAAATCCCAACTGCGAAAGCTGTCCCGCCGCAAGCCTTTGTGCCGCAAAGGCTGCGGGGCTCCAGTCCCGGCTGCCGGTGCGGGAAAAAAATACCGCCAAGCCGGAAAAGGACCTGACGGTCTTTCTGCTGACCACCCCCGATGGCCGCACAGCCCTGCGCCGCCGCCCGGAAACGGGCCTGCTCTCCGGCCTGTGGGAGTTTCCCAACACCGAGGGTATGCTGACGGAAGCCCTTGCAGCACAACAGCTTCGGGACTGGAGGCTCACGCCGCTTTCCTGGGAGAAGCGCTTTTCGGACAGGCATATCTTTACCCATCTCCGCTGGAATATGACGGTATTTCGCTTAACCGTCGCTGGCGACGGCCCTCCGGACTGGGTCTGGGCACCTGATGACCGGGACCTTTACCCCATGCCCACCGCCTTCAAAAAGTTGGAAAACAAATAAAATCGTATGCAAATAAAGGAGAAACAGGGATGGCACAGTTGTATTTTAAGTTCGGCGCCATGGGCTCCAGCAAGACGGCCAACGCGCTGATGGCACGGTTCAACTACGAGGAGCGCGGCCAGGAGACGCTGCTGGTAAAGCCCCGTCTGGACACCCGTGACGGCGACCATATGGTCTATTCCCGCATCGGCCTGAAACACCCCTGCATCTACTTTGACGAGATGCGCGAAATGTCGGAAACCGAACTGCAGACCTATGCCTGCATTATCATCGACGAAGCCCAGTTTCTGACAAAAGATGAGGTCTATTACCTCGTCCACCTCGTCGATGACTGCAGCATCCCCGTCATCTGCTACGGTCTCCGCGCCGACTTCAAGGGCGACTTGTTCCCGGGCAGCTACCACCTGCTGGTGCTGGCGGACAAGCTGGAGGAGGTCAAAACCATCTGCTGGTGCGGCAAAAAAGCGGCCTTTAACGCCCGTTTCGACGAAAATGGCCATGTGGTAAAGGAGGGCGCACAGGTGGTGCTGGGTGCCAACGACAAGTATATCGGTCTGTGTCGCCGCCACTGGATGGCTGGCGACCTGGGCCCGGATTTTGACATCCACAAGGTATGATCTGCACCTTATGTCCCCGTAACTGCGGGGCAGAGCGCACTGCGGAGCACGGCAGCGGATTCTGCGGTATGCCCGCCGGACTGCGGGTGGCACGGGCCATGCTGCACCAGTGGGAGGAGCCGCCCATCTCTGGCACAAATGGCGCGGGAACGATGTTTTTCTCCGGCTGTACCCTGCGGTGCTGCTACTGTCAGAATGGCAGTATTTCCGCCGGTGGTCAGGGAAAGGATATCTCCACGGCGCGGCTGCGGGAGATTTTCGACGAGCTGATCTCCCGGGGCGCACACAACATCGAACTGGTGACGCCCACACACTTTCTGCCGTGGATACTGCCGGCCCTGGAGCCAAAGCTTCCGGTACCGGTGGTGTACAACTGCGGTGGGTATGAAAAGGTCGATACGCTGCGGCAGCTGGAAGGAAAGGTAGACATATATCTACCGGACCTGAAATATGCCGACGGCGCGCTGGCTAAGGCACTCTCCGGGGCGGAGGACTACTTTCCCGCGGCCTGCGAAGCCATACGGGAGATGTTCCGTCAGGTGGGACGGCCGGTGTACGACGAGAACGGGCTGATAAAAAAGGGTGTGATCCTGCGGCATCTGGTACTGCCGGGGTATCTGAACAACACCCGGCAAGTGCTGGACTGGATCGCGGAGACCTTCGCGCCCGGCGACGTGGTGGTATCGCTGATGAGCCAGTATACGCCGCCGGCTGGCATGACGGGCCGACTGGCGCGGCGGGTGACGGCGGCGGAGTACCGGGCGGCAGTGACCTATATGCGGAACTGCGGCATTGAGGACGGCTTCGTGCAGGAACGGACCTCCGCCGAGGATGCATACACGCCGGCTTTTGACGGAACAGGCGTATAACAGCAAAAAAAGAAAGCCCTTCGGGCTTTCTTTTTTTGCTGTTATCGGGCCTGGGCGCGGTCATAGGAGACCACCACGCGGCGGTTTGGCTCAGTGCCCACGGAGTAAGTGGTGACACCGGGGACATCCTGCAGGGCGGCGTGGATCACATGGCGCTCGTAGGCATTCATGGGCTCCAGGGTCACACTGCGGCGATACTTCTGTACCTTGGACGCCACCTTGCGGGCCAGGCTCTCCAGACTCTGCTCACGGCGGGCACGGTAGTTCTCGGCATCCATCTGGACGCGAACACGCTTGCTGTCGCTGCCGGTGTTGATGGCATAATTGGTCAGCTGCTGGATGGCATCCAGCGTCTCGCCGCGATGGCCGATCAGCTGACCCAGACGCTCGCCCACCAGAATGACCTTGTAGCGGCCCTTCTCCACCTCGTAGACCTTGACCTCGGCGGCACTGTCCATATGCTGGAGCAGACCGGAGACGAAGGCGATGATACGCTTGGCGTTATCGTCATCACACTCGGGCAGGTCGATGGCCGGGGCCACAGGGGCGGGACGCTCCTTCTTTTCGGGGCGGGGACGGTCGCTGCGGTCGGGACAGCTCTGACGGTCCTGACGGGGCTTGTCAGCCTTTGGCGCTGCCGGTTTAGCGGGGACGGCGGGCTTGGGCTCCGCTTTGGGGGCGGCAGGGGTCTCGGGGATGATCTTCACCTCGGCGGGGGCGGCAACGTCTGCCTCCTCGGGACCATAGGTGATACGGATACGGGCGGGGGTGGCGCCGATGCCCAGGAAGCCGGTCTTGGCACGCTCCAGAATGGAGACAGACACGTCATCGCGGTCCATGCCCAGCTGCTCAAGGCCTTTACGCAGCGCCTCGTCCTCAGTCTTGCCCGTTACGTCGATATAACTCATAGACAAAACTCCTTATTCGTCGTAGTGTTCCTCGCGGTAGGCGCGGCCCCGTGCGTAGGGACGATTGCCCACCTTACCGGCTTCCGTGGTGCTCTCGCCGGTCTTTTTCTTTTTGGGTTGGGGCTGGGGCTTCTTGCCTCCCTTGGACTGGGCCTGCTGCTCCAGCTGACGGTTGTAATTCTCGCGGGCAGCCTGCATTTTAGCGTAGCGGGCCTCGCGCTTCTGGCGCTCCTTGTCGGTCTCCTCGCGGTCCAGCACCTTAGAGAAGTGCTTGTTCAGCACCTGCTCCTGAATGCAGGAGAAGGCGGCGTTGGCGATCCAGTAGACGCACAGGGCGGCGGGGAGGATGTAGCCCATCCACACCGTCATCAGGGGCATCATGTAGAGCATCGCCTTGGAGGAGCCGTTCATGTTGCTGTTGCCGTTGGTCTTCATGGAGATGCGGGTCATCAGGAACTGCAGCGCGGCGGAGATCAGCGGCATGAGCATGATGCCGATGACGGGCCAGCCGCCGGAGGGGAACTGGCTGAACAGATCCTTGGGCACGGCGGACAGGTCCATGCTGAGGAAGGTGTAGTTCAGGTCGATAAGACCATCGAATTTACCCTCGAAGCTGGACCAGTTATCGTGGATGAACTTGGCCAGATAGATCTGGTCATAAGCAGAGGCCTGACCACTGGCGCCGGACACATACCCCAGGGACACCGCCAGCTCGGTGATCTTGGCGATGACCTCGTTGGACAGGGACATGAAGTAGCGCAGAGGTGTGCGGATGATGTAGTACAGGGCGATCAGGATGGGGAAGGGCAGGAAGGACCACAGGCACCCGGACATGGGGTTGACACCCTCGCGGGCATAGAGGTCCGCGATCTCCTGCTGCTGCCTCTCCTTGTTGTTGGCGTATTTTTTCTGGATCTCCTGCACCTTGCTGTTCATGCGGCCCATGCGGAGCATACTCTTCTTGCTCTTGAGCTGGAAGGGAAGCAGCACCAGCTTGACGATCAGGGTGAAGAGGATCAGAGCGACGCCGTAAGAGCCCGTCCAGGTATAGAACAGGCGGGTGAGCCACGCGAACGGCACACAGATGTAGTAGCCGAGTTGTGCGAACATAGGCTTTTATTCCTCCGTAGTTTTTTGAGGGGGTGGCTTCAGGGCACCGGATCATACCAGCCGCCCTTGTGATGGTGGAAGGGATGGCACCGCATAAGACGCTTGAAGGCCAGCCAGCCGCCCTTGGCCGCACCGTATTTCTCGACCGCCTCAAGGGCGTACTGCGAGCAGGTGGGGATATAGCGGCAGCGGGGCGGGAACAGGGGCGAGACGGCCCGGCGATAAAAGCGGATAGCGGAGAGAAGGAACTTTTTCATACGTCCTCCCGCAGCAATCCCAGCTCTGCAAGGCAGCGAAGGTATTGCTTTTCCAGCTTATGATAGGGCAGCTCGGCGGCACGGACACGGCCCACCATGATAATATCCCAGCCGGGGAGCATATCGGCCCTGTGCAGGCGATAGAGCTCACGAAACCGGCGGCGGACACGGTTGCGGACCACGGCGTGGCCCAGCTTGGTGGAGACGGTGACGCCCAGGCGGCTCATTCCCTGTCTGTTCTTCAGGCAGTAGACCACCACGCCGCCGGAGACGGCAGACCGGCCCCTGCGGTAAATGCGGCGGAAGTCGCTGTTTTGCTTCACCGTTACTCTTGCGTCCATGTGTTCCCTCGCTATACTGGTTTTGCCTCGCCAGATACACCGATAGGGACGGGGATCTCGATCCTCCGTCCCTCAGGGCTTATCTGTATGTGCGATGCACCTTCCGTGACCTCAATGGGTCAGACGGGCACGACCCTTGGCACGACGACGGGCCAGAACCTTGCGGCCGTTGCGGGTGGCCATTCTCTTGCGGAAGCCGTGCTCCTTGGAGCGCTGACGCTTCTTGGGCTGATAGGTACGGAACATTGCATGACACCTCCATTTTTAAGATTATCCGGCGGGACAACAAGGCCCCGCGCTTACTCGACAGCGGTGATATATTCACCGCCGCAGTAAACATTTCCACGCCTGTTGCACATCTGCGTGCAACCACGCGGAGTATATTATACAGATACAGGGGGGCACTGTCAACAAAAATTTACCCACAAGCGCCCGTTTTTGCGGGAAAAACAGGGAAAAAGCCGGCAGTTTATATTTAGAATAGGTGTAGACTTCCGGCGTGTTTTCTGCTATAATGTAGTGGGATATTTTGCGGCGGTACACCCCCCGCCATTTTACTGCGGAGGAAAACAGACAGCCTCCGCCGAAAGGGGAGCTTTTGCTTGAATTCCATGAAAGACCTGTGGGACAGCGTGCTCAAGCGGCTGAGCCATGAGCTGTCCGAAACCACCATCAACACCTGGTTCGACGAGGTAACGGTGGTGACAATGGAGGACTCGGCCTTCGTGCTCCATTGCAGCAATACCTTTAAAAAGAGCACCATCGAGGCCCGGTTCCTGCCACACATCAAGGCGGCGCTGCGGGACTTGTTCTCCACGGACCTGGAGGTAAAAATTCTGGACGATCAGCAGCTGGCGGCTTACCACGGTGTGGCGCCGGACAGGCCGGGTGATCTGTCAGAGTCGGAGGCCTTCACCTTTGAGACGTATGTGGTGGGACCCCAGAACAAGCTGGCCTTTGCCGCCGCCAAGGCGGTGACCGAGAAGCCCGGAGAGAACTACAATCCGCTGTTTATCTACGGTGACAGCGGACTGGGCAAGACGCACCTGCTGTACGCTATCGCCAACGCCCTGCGTAAAAAGCGGCCGGAGGCACGGATCGTCTATGTGAAGGGCGATGACTTCACCAATGAGCTGATCGCCTCCATCCGGGAAAACCGCAACGCGGAATTCCGGGAAAAGTACCGGCAGACGGATATCCTGCTGATGGACGATATCCAATTCATCGCCGGCAAGATACAGACCCAGGAGGAGTTCTTTCACACCTTCAACACCCTGTATGAGTCCGGCCGGCAGATCGTGCTGACATCGGACCGGCCGCCCAAAGAGATCACTCAGCTGGAGGACCGGCTGCGGACCCGGTTCGAGTGGGGCCTGATGGTGGATGTGGCGCCGCCGGACTTTGAAACACGGTTCGCCATCGTGCAGAATAAGGCTGCCATGCTGGGCGTGAAGCTGCCCAACGAGGTGACGGACTACATCGCGGAGAACATCACCTCCAACGTGCGGCAGATCGAGGGCACGCTGAACAAGATACTGGCCTATCGGGATCTGCTGGACGACCAGGTCAACGAAGAGACCGTCAGCCGGGCCATCCGTGATATGCTGAAGAAGAGCAACGACTTTGCCCCCACCCCCAGCATCATTGTGGGATACATATGCAGCTACTTCCACGTGGACGAGGAGACGCTGCGGGGACAAAGCCGCAGCCGAGATGTGGTGGCCGCGCGGCAGATCGCCATGTACCTCATCCGCCGTATGACCTCCATGAGCCTGAACGACATCGGCAAGGAGTTCGGCGACAGGGACCACTCCACTATTCTGCACTCTCTGGACAAGGTGGAGAGCACGATGCGCTCCGACCCCGCCTTTGCCGAAAAGGTGAAGGAGATCACCACCAACATCAACAGCAAAAAGTGAAAAAAACACGGGTGCTGGGGAGAGAAAACGAAAAGGCAAGGTTTTCCCCATTTCCTGTGTAATCCACGTGGAAAATCTGTGTAACATCCTCATCACACATACAACTGTGGGAAACCCGGCGTGTTTTCCATAACGGTATGTCTATAAAAAAGCCGATAACAGCGCGGGATAAACATGGATGTCCACATAAAATTTCCCTACTAATAAGACTACTGAAATAAAAGATTAGTTTATGATTTGATTTAGAAAAATAGAACCGCTTTTTTGCATAGGGCTGATCTTTCAGACAGCGCAGGCGGCAATGACTTTCGGAAAGCGAGGAACGACGGATATGGTGAGATTTTCCTGTGAAAAGGCACTTGTACAACAGGCGGTGGCCGCGGTGTCTCGGGCGGTAGCGGCTAAAAGCTCCATCCCGGCGCTGGAGGGTATCCTGCTGGAGTGCGGCGAGGGACTGCGGCTGTCCGGCTATAATATGCAGACCGGCATACGCACCACGGTAGAGGCCGCAGTGTCCGAGGCAGGGCACATCGTGCTGAACGCCAGACTGTTCGGCGAGATGATCCGCCGCCTGCCGGATGATATGGTGACCTTTGAGGCAGACGACAAGTTCAACGTGAAGCTGAACTGCGGCGATGCCAGCTTCGAGCTTCCCGGCCTCAGCGCCGACGACTATCCGGAGCTGCCGGAGGTGGACGACCAGTTCTCCGTTACACTGGAGCAGCGGACGCTGAAGGCCATGATCAACCAGACCAGCTTTGCTGTTTCCGTCAATGAGGCCCGTCCCATCCACACCGGCGCCCTGTTTGAGATCAGCGACAAGGGACTGACCATGGTGGCGGTGGACGGCTTCCGTCTGGCGCTGCGCCGCGAGCCGCTGGAGCACATCGACGGTGGGGCCTTCAAGTTCGTGGCCCCCGGCGCCGCCCTGAACGAAGTGGAGAAAATATGCGCCGACACCGACGACATGGTGACGGTGACCCAGGGTAAGCGCCATCTGATGTTCGAGGCCGGGGCTACCCAGCTGATATGCCGCCGGTTGGAGGGTGAATTCCTGGACTACAAGAATGCCATACCTACCACCAACCCCATCTGCATCGAGGTGGACAACAAGACGATGATCGAAAGCCTGGACCGCGTCAGCGTGGTCATCAGCGAGAAGCTGAAAAGTCCGGTACGCTGCCTGTTCAGCCAGGACCGGGTGTATATGTCCGCCCGGACTGGAAACGGCGAAGCCCGGGATATCTGCCCCGTCCGCGGCGACGGACAGGAGCTGGAGATCGGCTTCAACAACCGCTACCTCATGGACGCCCTGCGCTATGCCCCGGCGGATACGGTGAAAATGCAGCTGAACACCGGTATTTCGCCCTGTATTATCACGCCCGTGGATGACAGTGACAACTTTCTTTATATGGTGCTGCCGGTGCGCCTGAAGGCGCAATAAAGGCACATCTCTTGTGCCCTGCCATCGTTACACCTCCTCGACATACACACGGTACGCCGTCGTTGGTTTGCCATCGGCAGAACGCAGGAGCTGCACCTTTATCGAACTGTGCGCGCTTTTTATTGAAGAAAAAAATGGCATATTATATCTATGAACGAGGTTCATTATTATGGAGACTATCACCATCACAACGGAATATATCAAATTGCAGGATCTGCTGAAGTTTGCCGCGGCGGTAGAGACCGGCGGCGAGGCCAAACTCGTCATCCAGGAGGGTGACGTGACGGTCAATGGCGAGGTGTGCACCATGCGGGGCAAGAAGATCCGACCCGGCGACGTGGTGGCCTTCAACGGGCAGACGCTGACGGTGACGTATGAGAGTTGACGCCCTGCACCTGCAGGGCTGGCGGAACTACGGCACGCAGGCGCTGACGTTCGACCCCAGCTGCAACGTTATTTACGGAGAGAACGCCCAAGGAAAAACAAATCTGCTGGAGGCCATCGTATATCTTAGCTGTGGAAAAAGTCCCCGCGCCCACGGAGATAAGGAGCTGATCGGCTTTGATATGCAGGAGGCCGCACTGTTGGGAGATATCTTTTCCCGGCAGCGAGAATTTGTGACGGACATACGCCTCTTCCGCGGAAAGCGGCGGAAAATGACCGTTAACGGTGTGCCCGCCAAAAACAGCGCCGCCCTGTCCGACGTGCTGCATACCGTATTTTTTGCGCCGGAGGATCTGTTTTTGATCCGGGCCGGTGCGGCGGAACGGCGGCGGTTCATGGACCTGTCGCTGTGCCAGCTGCGGCCGCGGTACGCCGAGGCGCTGAGCCAGTACAACCGGCTGTATGAGCATAAGACCCGCATCCTGCGGGACAGCGAGGACAAGCCGGAGCTTTTGGACCTGCTGCCGGAATTCAACGAAGGCCTGTGCCGCAGCGGCGCAGTGCTGGTAGGCTATCGGGCGCGGTTCTGTGCGGCGCTGGCGGAATATGCCCGGCAGGCACACTATGAGTGCAGCGGCGAGAGGGAGGAACTGACCCTGACGTACCAGACCGTCAGGACCGTCGCCGACCCGCTGGGCAGTCAGGCAGATATCTACGCGGCGCTGGCGGCACATATGGAGAACCATCAGGCGGCGGAGCGTGCGTCGAAGCTGTGTCTCTCCGGCGCCCACAAGGACGATATCGAGGTGCTGGTCAACGGGCGCAGCGCGCGGCAGTTTTGCTCGCAGGGGCAGGTACGGACGGCGGCACTGAGCCTGAAGCTGGCGGAGCGCGAGATACACAAAAATGCCATGGGGGAGTATCCGGTAATGCTGCTGGACGATGTGCTCAGCGAGCTGGACCCCCGGCGGCAGGAATACGTACTGAATCGCATCAGCGGCGGGCAGGTGTTTATCACCTGCTGCGAAAACGACCGGCTGGACACGCTGCTCAGCGGCAGGGTGTTCCATGTGCGGGGCGGGGAGGTACTGTGATGGCGTATCTGCACATCGGTATGAACGTGATGGTAGAGGACCGGCGGGTCATCGGTATCTTTGACCTGGATAACACCTCTACCTCAAAAAAAACGAGAGAGTTTTTACAGGGAGCCGAGCAGGAGGGCGTGGTACAGAGTGCCTGCGAGGACATACCGCGGTCCTTCGTGGTGTGTGACCATCCCTATCACCGGCAGATCGTGTATCTGTCGCAGATCAATTCCCGGACGCTGGGCAAGCGGGTCCAAGGAAAAGGAGAGTAGTACATGGCAGAACTGGAAAAGACCGTGGTGGATACGGAATATAACGCATCAGAAATACAGGTACTGGAGGGGCTGGAGGCTGTGCGGAAGCGGCCGGGTATGTATATCGGTTCTACCAGCGCCAGCGGTCTGCACCACCTGGTATATGAGATCGTGGACAACGCCATCGACGAGGCGCTGGCCGGCTACTGCACGGACATTACCGTGACCATCAACGAGGGTGACACCATCACCGTCACCGATAACGGCCGTGGTATCCCCGTGGATATCCAGGCCCAGACGGGCCGGCCCGCGCTGGAGGTGGTGTTCACCGTGCTGCACGCCGGCGGCAAGTTCGGCGGCGGAGGCTATAAGGTCTCCGGCGGTCTGCACGGTGTGGGCGCGTCCGTGGTGAACGCTCTGAGCGAGTGGCTGACGGTGCAGGTACACAAGGACGGCAAAATCTATGAGATGAAATTCTCCCGGGGCAATATCACCCAGGAGATGAAGATCATCGGCGAGACGGACCATACCGGCACCACCGTGACCTTTAAGCCGGACCCGGAGATGTTCGACACGCTGGAGTACGACTATGAGACGCTGCACACCCGTATGCGGGAGCAGGCGTTCCTGAACGCTGGTCTGCGGATCACTATCAGCGACGCCCGGCCGGGCAGACAGAAGTCCGAGGCCATGTGCTATGAGGGCGGCATCCGGGAGTTCGTTACCTACATCAACCGGAACAAGACCCCGCTCCACGAGGAGGTCATCTATCTCTCCGGCGCCAAGGGCGACAGCACGGCGGAGATCGCCATCCAGTATAACGACGGCTACAACGAGACGCTGGTGTCCTTCGCCAACGATATCCATACGCCGGAAGGCGGCATGCACGAGACGGGCTTCAAGGCGGCCCTGACCCGCGTACTGAATGCCTACGGCCTGAAATACGGCATGATCAAGGAGGGAGACAAGGTCTCCGGCGAGGACGTGCGCGAGGGCATCACGGCGGTGATATCCGTGAAGCTGACGGAGGCCCAGTTTGAGGGCCAGACCAAGGCCAAGCTGGGCAACGCCCACATCCGCACGCTGGTGGACAGCATCGTCAACGACCAGCTGGCGGTGTATCTGGAGGAGCATCCCGTAGTGGCCCGCACCATTCTGGACAAGGCTATGACCGCCAACCGCGCCCGCGAGGCGGCGCGGAAGGCGCGTGAGTCCATCCGGCGCAAGACGGTGCTGGGCGGCGCGGCCATGCCGGATAAGCTCCGGGACTGCAATGAAAATAACCCCGAGCTGACAGAGCTGTACATCGTGGAGGGCGACTCCGCAGGCGGCTCCGCCACGGCGGGACGGGACAGCCGGTTCCAGGCCATCCTGCCGCTGTGGGGCAAGATGCTCAACGTGGAGAAGGCCCGGGTGGACAAGGTCTACGGCAACGACAAGCTCCAGCCCGTCATCATCGCGCTGGGCGCCGGTATCGGCGAGGAGTTCGACGAGAACAAGCTGCGCTATCACAAGATCATCATCATGGCCGATGCCGATGTGGACGGCGCCCATATCCGCACCCTGCTGCTGACCTTCTTCTTCCGGTATATGCGGCCCCTCATCGAGGAGGGCTACGTCTACTCCGCCGTGCCGCCGCTTTACAAGCTGACCCGTGGCAAGCAGCAGCGGGTGGCGTACTCCGACGAGGAGCGTGACCGGGTGTCCAACGAGATGCGGAACGGCGACCCCAACGTGAAAATCGGCATCAGCCGGTTTAAGGGTCTGGGCGAGATGGATGCCCATGAGCTGTGGGAGACGACTATGGATCCCAACACCCGGACGCTGCGGCGCATTACGCTGGACGACGCGGTGAAGGCGGACGCCACGTTTACCGTCCTGATGGGCGAGAAGGTGGAGCCGCGCAAGGAGTTTATCGAGCAGCGCGCCAAATACGCGGTAAATCTGGATTATTAAGGAGGTCGTGTCAGTATGAGCAAAAAGCCCCAATACGACCCGGAGGAAATTCGCTATCCCGATCAGCACATTGTGGAATCCCCCCTTGTGCCGGAGATGGAGAACTCCTATATCGAATACGCCATGTCCGTCATCGTGGGCCGTGCGCTGCCCGATGTGCGGGACGGTCTGAAGCCCGTGCACCGGCGTATCCTGTACGCCATGTACGAGGATAACCTGACCAGCGACAAGCCCTTCAAGAAATCCGCCACCTGCGTGGGCGATGTGCTGGGCCGGTATCACCCCCACGGCGACGCCTCCGTGTACGACGCGCTGGTGCGTCTGGCGCAGGATTTCTCCATGCGCTATACGCTGGTGGACGGCCACGGCAACTTCGGCTCCGTGGATGGCGACCCCCCTGCCGCCTACCGTTACACCGAAGCCCGTCTCAGCAAGATCTCCAACGAGATGCTCCGCGACATCGAAAAGGACACGGTGGACTGGGACCCCAACTTCGATGAGAGCCGCAAGGAGCCCCGTGTGCTGCCCTGCCGGTTCCCCAACCTGCTGGTGAACGGCTCCAGCGGTATCGCCGTGGGCATGGCCACCAACATCCCGCCCCACAACCTGCGGGAGGTCATCGGCGCGTGCATCTGCGTGCTGGATAACCCGGACGCCACCCTCAGCGACCTGATGGAGCATGTGAAGGGACCCGACTTCCCTACCCGCGGCATCATCATGGGCCGCAGCGGCATCCGCGCCGCCTACGCCACGGGCCGGGGCAGGCTCATGGTCCGTGCCCGGCATGAGTTTGAAGAGTTCAACAACGGCCGCACCCGTATCATCATCACGGAGCTGCCCTATCAGGTGAACAAGCGGATGCTCATCAAGGCCATCGCCGACCAGGTAGAGGACAAGCGGCTGGAGGGGATCTCCGACATCCGGGACGAGTCCGACCGCAACGGTATGCGTATCGTGATCGAGCTCAAGCGCGACGCCAATCCCCAGGTAGTGCTGAACCGCCTGTTCGCCCAGACCCAGCTCCAGACCACCTTTGCCATCAATATGCTGGCGCTGGTGGAGAACCAGCGGCAGCCGAAAATACTGTCCCTGCGGCACATCATCGACGAGTACCTGAAATTCCAGGAGGAGATCATCATCCGCCGGACCCGCTTCGACCTGAAAAAGGCCCAGGAGCGCGCCCACCTGCTGGAGGGCCTGCTGATCGCCCAGGACAACATCGACGAGGTCATCAAGATCATCCGCAGCAGCTACGACAACGCCAAGGAGAACCTGATGCAGCGCTTCGGGCTGGACGACGTGCAGGCCCAGGCCATTCTGGATATGCGCCTGAAGGCGCTGCAGGGTCTTGACCGGGAGAAGCTCCAGACCGAGTACAAGGAGCTGGAGGAGAAGATCGCCTACTTCCTGCGTATCCTCAGCGACGAGGGACTGGTGAAGTCCATCCTCAAGGAGGAGCTGACCGCCATTGCCGACAAGTTCGGCGACGACCGCAAGACCGAGATCCAGGACGTGGAGGACGAGCTGGACATCGAGGATCTCATCGAGGAGGAGCAGTGCGTCTTCACCCTGACGGAGAACGGCTATATCAAGCGCACGCCGGTCAGCGAATACGCCGCTCAGAGCAAGGGCGGCATGGGCAAGAAGGGCATCACCACCCGTGAGGAGGACACGGTGGTGGACGTGTTCACCGCGTCTACCCACGACTATATCCTGTTCTTTACCGACACCGGCAAGGTCTACCGCAAGAAGGGCTATCAGATCCCCGAGAGCGGCAAGGCCGCCAAGGGCGTGAACATCGTCAACATCATTCAGGTGGAGACGGGCGAGCGGGTGCAGGCCATGCTCCACTTCCGCGAGACGGGAGACGAGGAGCTGTACCTGTTCATGACCACCCGGAACGGCACGGTGAAGCGTCTGGAGGTCAGCGCCCTGAAGAACCTGCGGAACAACGGCATCCGCGCCCTGACGCTGGACGAGGGCGACCAGCTGATCTCCGTGACGGAGACGCGGGGGCATGACCGTATGCTTATCGCCACCCACGACGGACAGGCGGTGTGCTTCGACGAGACGGATGTGCGCGCCATGGGCCGCACGGCCGTGGGCGTCCGGGGCATCCGCCTGCGGGAGGGCGACTATGTCATCGGCGCCGCCCGCGCCGACGCGGGCAAGACGGTGCTGTCCATCACCGAAAACGGCTTCGGCAAGCGGACACCTATCGAGGAGTACCGCATCACCAATCGCGGCGGCATGGGCATCCGCAACTATATGGTCACGGACAAGACCGGCCCGGTGGTGGGCATGAAGGTGGTGGACGGTACCGAGGACCTGCTGCTGGTAACGGCGGCGGGAATCCTGATCCGCACACCTGTGGAAAATATCCGCGTAGCGGGACGCGCCACCCAGGGCGTTATCGTCATGCGCTTCAAGGAGGAGGGCGACCGGGTCATCTCGCTGGCTCTGGCCGATCCCGAGGAGAAGGAGCAGCCCGCGCCGGAGGAGGCCCCGCTGTGAACGGCTCCGGGCTGGACATCATCGCGCGGATAGAGACGCCCTTTGCGGAGAAGTTCGGCGTGCCGCGGCAGAGCGGCATCGCCGACAGCCCCGGACGCATCGTGTTCGAAAAGCCCTTCCGGGACGTGGATGCGGTGCGGGGCCTGGAGGGCTTTTCACACATCTGGCTCATCTGGCAGTTTGACCGGGCGCAGCGGCAGAGCTGGTCGCCCACGGTGCGGCCGCCCCGGCTGGGCGGAAATGAGCGCGTGGGCGTGTTCGCCACACGTTCGCCCTTCCGGCCCAACGGCCTGGGGCTCTCCGCCGTGGAGCTGGAGCGTGTGGCGTTGGACGAGCCGGAGGGTCCGGTGCTGTATGTCCGCGGCGCGGATATGGTCAGCGGAACGCCCATCGTAGACATCAAACCCTATCTGGCCTACGCGGACAGCTATCCCGACGCCGCCGGCGGCTTTACCGGCGGCGATGCCGGCGCGGTGCTGACGGTGGACTTTCCCCCGGAGCTGCTGGCGCAGTTTGACAGCGGACAGCGCCACGGGCTGCTGAGCGCCCTGGCCGCCGACCCGCGGCCCCGGTATCAGGACGACCCCGACCGCGTGTACGGCATGGCTTACGCAGGAAAGAACGTGCGCTTTACCGTGCAGGACGGGACCGTGCGGGTCGTTGGGGTGGAGTGAAGGAAGGATATATGAGAACCGTTACGATCTACACCGACGGAGCCTGCTCCGGCAATCCCGGCCCGGGCGGCTGGGGGGCGATACTCAGCTATAAGGGTGCGGAGAAGGAACTCTCCGGCGGCGCGGCCCAGACCACCAACAACCGCATGGAGCTGACCGCCGTCATCGAGGCGCTGCGGCTTTTGAAGGAGCCGTGCGTGGTGGAGCTGTACAGCGACAGCAAGTACGTCATCGACGCGCTGGAAAAGGGCTGGGCCAGAAGCTGGCAGCAGCGGGGCTGGGTGAAAAGTGACAAAAAGCCGGCGCTGAACCCGGACCTGTGGGAGCAGCTGCTGGCGCTGACCGATATTCACGAGGTGCGCTGCCACTGGGTGAAGGGCCACGCGGAGAACGAAAAAAATAACCGCTGCGACCAGATGGCTGTGGCCGAGAGCAGAAAGTTTCAGTGAAATGGGCTGTCTGCTGTGGAAAAAACGCGGCGTAAAAGGCAGAATTCACAAATTGTTCATGGCCGCTTCAAGATTCGGCCAAAATTAGAGGGTATTATAGCATCATCCAAAGGAACAACACTTCCTGATGTGATTTTCTCTCTCTCCTAACACAAACACACGGAAACACCCCGGCCATTCGGCCGGGGTGTTTCTGCTTTTTTTTCGCTTTCGGCAACGTATGTTTGCTTGCTTTTTGGTTTACGCAGCGTTTACCTGATCGTCCCTTGCGTGTGCTGCTTATGTGCTCTTTTGTATACGTTTGCGTCAGTCACGGTTTGCCTTTGTGTTCCCGAAGGGTCCAAAGCCCTGTATTCTCAAAAGACGGAGAGAAAAAAGGCGCACAAAAGGAAACGGGGCTCAGTTATAATAATCGGTCTCGTCGGTCAGCGCCATGGGCAGGCCGTTGTGGTAGACCGGAAGGGTCTGGAATTTGAAGCGGCTGGCACGATGCAGGGCGTCGATGCGCTCCTTGATGGCCGGGTCCACCACGCCGCGGCGGACGTACTCGTTCACCGCGCGGTAGGGGAAGCCCAGATTGTCCTCGTCGGTCAGGCCGGTGAGGCCGTCGGACGGCGGCTTGATGAGAAACTTCTCCGGCAGGCCAAGCTGACGGCCCAGAGCGACGACCTCCTCGGTGGTGTACATCCCCAGGGGGGAGAAGGCACCGGCGCTGTCGCCGTAGATGGTGCAGTAGCCCACCCAGTCCTCGCTGAGGTTGCTGGTGTTGATGACGATACCGCCCTCTACGGACTGGGCCACGGCATACAGGGTGGCCATGCGGACGCGGCTGGGAAGATTGACCTTTGTCTGGCGGCTGGGGGTCAGGCCCGCCTTCTCCATCTCGTTCAGCACGCCCTGAACAGCGTCGTGGATGTTGATGGTGGTGTGGGGCAGGTCCAGGTGCTCCACCAGTGCCTGGGAGTAGTCGATGTCCGGCTGGACGCCGTCGGGCATGAGGACGCCGAGGACGTTTTCGCGGCCATAGGCGGCCACGGCCAGGGCGGCCACGGTGGAGCTGTCCTTGCCGCCGGAGATGCCGATGACGGCGGTCTTGCCGTGGCAGGCATTCATCTGCTCGGCCATCCACTCCAGCAGGCCGGCCAGCTGTATCTGGGGGTTGAATTCCATGTGCGATACCTCCCGTTCCGAAGTTTTGATGTCCTATTGTACCGCGTCGGGGAGGATTTTGCAAGGGCTATCCCAGCAGGGCCGCTGCATCCTCCGGCGTCAGGCCGGGCTGGAGCGCCAGGGTGACGCCATAGCCGATGAGCCGGCCCAGCTCACGGACGCGGCGGTCGATGTCCTGGGGCGTGACAAACAACCCGGAGGGCGGGGCGTCCTCGTCGCCGCAGAGGGCCGCGCCGTCGATGACCGTGGGGACGCCCAGGGCGATGACCGGTACGCCAAGCGTCCGGGCGTTGACCGCCTTGCGGTGATTGCCTACGCCGCTGCCGGGGATCAGGCCCGTGTCCCCCAGCTGCACGGTGGCGCACAGCCGGTGACGGCTGCGGGCGGCCAGCGCGTCGATGGCGATGACCACCGAGGGGTGCAGGCGGTCCGCCGCGCCGCGGATCAGCTCCAGCGTCTCCACCCCTGTGCGGGCCAGCACGCCGGTGGCCAGGGCCGCCACCGGCGTCAGCGCGCCGAACTGCCGGGGCATGGAACGGACCATGTGCCGCGTGACCAGCAGGTGCTCCAGCGCCGCCGCCCCCACGGCATCGGGGGTCATGGCGTCGTTGCCCAGGCCCACCACCAGGGCGGGACCGTCCGATGGAGGCGGCAGCAGGGCGCGGAGCTCGCGGCACAGGCAGAGGGCGGCCCGGCCGGTCAGCGCCTCCTGACGGGACAGGGCGGGGCGCAGGTCGATGGTGATATAGCGGCCCTCGGGCTTGCCGATGGCCCGGGCGCCCGCCGGGGTATGGACATGGATGCGGGTGACGGGACAGCCGCACCGCAGGCATTCGGACTTGGTGACGCCGGTGCCGGGGGCAAACATATCCCGGCCGGTGGGCAGCGCCTCCGCTGTTTCCACGGCCAGATCGGTACGCGAGAGGTTCATAGTAGTGGTCAACGCTCCCTTCTGAACACAAAATATTGTGGCTTTTGGGTAGCATGGCCGGTGAAATCGCTTTTATACAAAAACTGCCGCGGAAATTGCAAAAAAGTCTTGCATTTTTCAGGCAAAGATGCTAAAATATCATCCTGCGTGGAAGTGTTTATTTTCGCTGCACAAAAAATTCAAGTCGGGGAGGTGTTTGGTTTGCCGAATATCAAGTCTGCTAAGAAGCGTGTTCTGGTGGCAGAGACGAGAAATGCTCGCAACAAAGCCAATAAGTCCGCACTGAAGACTGCTATCAAGAAGTTCGAGGCTGCTGCCGTTGAAGGCAATCGCACCGAGGCCGAGGGCACTTACAAGGTGGCGGTCAAGGCGATCGACAAGGCTGCTGCAAAGGGTCTGCTGCACAAGAACAACGCGGCCCACAAGAAGAGCGCGCTGACGCTGAAGCTGAACAACATTGGCTAATGACCAAACGCAACGGACATCCGCAAGGGTGTCCGTTTTGGTTTATACGGGAAAAGGGACGGCGGCGCCGTCCCTTTTTTCATATCCCCTTATACTTGCGCCGGGTGGCCATTCCGCCGCGGATGTGCCGCTGGGAACGGTTTTCGTCCAGTATGGCCTTTACCTGTGTGTACAGCGCCCGGTCGCACAGGGCCAGACGCTCGGACAGGTCCTTGTGTACGGTGGATTTGCTGACGCCGAACTTCTTGGCGGCGGCGCGGACGGTGGTCCGGTTCTCTATCATGTACAGGGCCAGCTCTTTGGCCCGCTGCTCCAGATCGTCTCGCATAACGCAACACTCCCATGCCGTTGTGCTCTATCTATATGGCGGAACGCGGGCGGATATGACAAAGGGAACGGACCGCACATCCTTAACGGACACTTAGCGGGCGGCGGGAGTATAATTTGGCATCATCCGGAGATGAAATGAGGCGAGTCTATGGATATCTGGAAGGAATTGCGGGACGAGGGCGTGGACAGCGGCCTGCTGGACGAGGTACGCCGCTTCCGGGAGGCCCACCCCCTGACGCCGGAGGCGCAGGAGCGCGTGCCCGTGCCGAAGTATCTCTACTACGGCAGGGAGGTATGGGAGAGCGCGGCGGCGGCACTGCTGTGCGGCGAGCACCTGCTGCTGGCGGGGCCGAAGGCCACCGGCAAGAACGTGCTGGCGGAGGACCTGGCGGCGCTGTTCGGACGGCCGGTGTGGGACGTGTCCATGTATGTGAACGTGGACGCGGCGGCCCTGATCGGGGCGGACACGCTGAAGGACGGGCAGGTGGTGTTCCGGGAGGGACCGGTGTGCGCCTGTGCGCGGCTGGGCGGCTTCGGCGTGCTGGACGAGGTGAACATGGCCAAGAACGAGGCGCTGGCCGTGCTGCACGCCACGCTGGACCACCGGCGCGTCATCGATGTGCCGGGGTATGAGCGCATACAGCTGGACGATGCGGCGCGGTTCATCGGCACCATGAACTACGGCTACGCCGGCACCCGTGAGCTGAACGAGGCGCTGGTGAGCCGGTTCGTGGTGGTGGATATGCCGGTGATCTCCGACGAGAATTTGCAGAAGCTGCTGCGGCGCAGCTTTCCCACCCTGAAGCGGGAGTGGGCCGAGCAGCTGACGGCGCTGTTCCGGGACCTGCGGACCAAGTGCGACAGCGGTGAGATATCCACCAAGGCGCTGGACCTGCGGGGACTGCTGGCGGCCCTGCACCTGATCGAGAAGGGGATACCCTCCGGGCAGGCGCTGGACCTGGGCATCATCAACAAGGCCTTTGAGCCCTTTGAGCGCCAGCTGGTGGCGGACGCGGTGTGGGCGCGCCTGCCCAAGGACGCCACCCGGGACAAGCTGTTCGACTGATATGGACAGACAGGACAGAGAGACGCGCCGGGCGGAAAATCAGGTGTGGAACGGCTGGGGGGACTATGCCCGCAAGCCGGAGCTGCTGACCTTCGACCGGGCGGGGGATGCCGAGCTGTACGGCAATACGGTGCTGGGCCTGGCCTGCCGGTATTACGACTTTGACCGGTTCCGGCCGCTGCTGAACGAGTTTCACCGGTCGGCGCAGGAGGCACTGTACACGGACATATTCTTCCTGGTGCTGGAGGGGGCGGTGTTCGCCCGCGGCGCGGCGGAACGGCCGCTGCTGCCGGCGCTGCGGCGGGACTATGCCCGCCGGCTGCTGGCGCAGACGCCGGTGGCCGAGGGCATGAACGGGGACGCCGTGCGCCGGGCCTGGGCCTGCCGCGTGCTGGAACAGCCGGAGGACCCGGCCCTGTCGCCGCTGCTGGACGAGCTGGCCGCGCCGGGGGACAGCACGGAGGCGCAGCTGATTCAGCGGACGGAGCGCGTGCTGTACACATGGTTCCGCCGCGCCCGCCGGGCCGCTGACGACCGCCAGTGGGCGGCGTGGGTAGGCCGAAAGCGGGACAAAAGCGGCGGTGTGCACTTTGTGCGGCCCAACGCCCTGCGGGCGCTGTCACATGACGCGCCCGGCGGCAGCGGCGGCTTGCAAAAGCAGACGCTGTTCAGCTTTTTGCAGGGCCGGACGCCGGAGCCGATCCTGCGGCGGTATGTGGAGGACTGCTTCGGCGCGTCCATGCTGACGCCGGGACAGCTCAGCGAGGCGGAGCGCACCCTGTGCACCGGCGTGCACAAGAACTGCCGGCTGCACTTTACCCGCGGCGAACCGGTGGACCGCGCGCCCGCGCCGGAGGCGGCCTGGGACGCGGCCCACTTCCGGCAGCAGCGGGAGAAGAACCGGGCGTATTATCAGGAGCATCTGGTGGAAAACAAGCTGGCCATCGCACAGCTGACGCAGAAGCTGCAGAACACGCTGCTGCTGCGGGCGGAGGACGAGGGCGGTACGGGCCGCGCCGGGAGGCTGCGGCCGGAGCTGGCCTGGCGCGCCGGGGCGCTGGGGGACGAGCGGGTGTTTTCCCGCCGGTCGCCGCAGGAGCCGGGAGAGCTGTCCGTGGACCTGCTGCTGGACGGCTCGGCCTCGCAGAACCGGCAGCAGGAGAAGCTGGCTACACAGGCGTATCTCATCGCGGAGAGCCTGAGCCGGTGCCGCATCCCCGTGCGGGTGACGGCGTTCTGCTCCGTCAGCGGCTGCACGGTGCTGCGGGTGCTGCGGGACTATGACCATCCGGAGCAGAACGAGGGGGTATTCGACTATGTGGCCGCGGGGTGGAACCGGGACGGGCTGGCCCTGCGGGCCATGGGCTGGCTGCTGCGGCAGCGGCGCAGCGAGCAGTCGCTGCTGCTGGTGCTCTCGGACGCCAGCCCCAACGACGACCAGCGGATACCCAACGGCCTGGGCGGATGGGCCTACACCGGGAAGCGCGGCGTGGACGACACGGCGGCGGAGGCCGCGGCCCTGCGGCTGCGGGGCGTGCTGCCGGTGTGTCTGTTCACCGGAAGCGACCGGGAGGTGCCGGACGCCCGGCGTATCTACGGACAGGCCATGGAGCGCCTGCCGGCCATCGGGTGGCTGGCAGACGCGGTGACGCGGCTGATCCGGGGCCAGCTGCGGCGGGGATAGGACGGTATTCGACACATTGCGACAGGAAGCGACGAAATGTGTCCGTGTTCGACATAGGTAGACGGAAAGCGACGGGATACGTCTGTGTGCGACGGGGAACGACGGGAAACGACGCAAAAGGTCATCGTGCGACATCAAAAGGCGAAAATCGACGTGAATGGCCGCCATACGACGTGCAAGGACAGAATGCGACATAAAACGACAGAAAGAGACACACCGAAGGGTGTGTCTCTTTCGCTGCTCAATACCAGGTGATGCCCTCCAGATCCTGTATCTGCACCCGCAGGTCCTCCAGCAGTGTCTCCGCGGCGGCGGACAGGACACGGCCCTTGGGCGTGACCAGGTAGAAGGTGCGCTCCGCCGGCGGGTGGGCCAGGCGCAGCACCTGCACGTTGCTGAACATCCGCAGATAGGGCTCGGTGGCGCCGGCGGGGATGATGCTCCAGCGCTTGCCGCAGGCGGGCAGGGTCTCGGCCAGCTGGGGCGTGTCGGCGTACAGCAGGGGGCGGGCGTCCACGCCGAACCAGTAGTCGTGCCACTGCTGTATCTCCGGCTGGCCGTAGATGAGTATCTCGTCCTGCACGTGCAGGGTGGTGGCCTCTACCGGTTCCGTCAGTGCCACCGTTCTGGGCACCACAAGGAAGAAGCCCTCGCGGAACAGGGGCTTGGCTTCGATCTGCAGATCGTAGTGCAATGCGCCGTCCACGATGGCCATGTCCGCGTCGCCCCGGGCCACGGCGGACACCGCCTGGTCCGTCCGCATGGACTCCACCCACAGGTTCACCGGCAGCTCACGCTCCAGAAACCGCTGGTACACCGGCGGCAGAATGTACTGGTTGGCGGTGTAGGCGGCGATGACGTGGAGAAACTCACGCTTTTCCGCGGCGGCGAAGGTCTGCGTCTCCGAAAGCAGGTTCTGCCACCGGCGGGCCAGAGGCAGGAAGTGCTGGCCCGCATCTGTCAGGGTGATGCGGCGCTGGCCCTTGCCGCGGTGGAACAGGGGCGCGCCCACCTGGTCCTCCAGTGCCTTCAGCCGGGCAGACAGGGACGGCTGGGTGATGTACAGCGCCTCGGCGGCGGCGGTCATGGTGCCGTGGTCCAGCACGGCGAAAAAGGTCTCGATGTCCTGGTTGGTCATAGGCGGCTCTCCAAATTATAGTTTGTGTCTATATTATACCGTAGAATAATCAATTTTACAAGCACAAACCTTTGTGGTATGATTTGACCACAATACAGAAAGGAGTTGTTCCCTATAACAAACACGAAAACCAAGACTTCCCCGGCAAAGGCGATCGCCGCTGTTGTGATCGCGGTTATTCTGGCGTTCACGCTGGTGTGCCTGCTGACGGGGAACATCAACCCCGTGTGCCGTGTCACCGCCATGCTGATGCCGGTGTGGCTGGCCGCCGAGCTGCGCCTGCTGTGCACGCTGCTGTAACGGGGCACCGGCTGATTTTGCTGTTTTCTTCCCTTTTCTCTTTCTTATTTGCGAAAAACGCGGACGCAGGTGCGTCCGCGTTTTTCATCGTCCGGACGCGTAAAGACGGCGCAAAGAATACTACGAACGCCGAACTATTTTTCTGAAAAAACCCTGTATTTGTAACGCTTTCGTGAATTCTGCGCCGTTCCGCTTGCAAGTCGGCGGCGGGGATGGTACACTTACACATTATTACAGTTTTACCCTGGGTGCGTGGGCGCTGCAGGCAGAAGAAGGAGGGACGGATATGGCCGGCTTCAGCGTGAAAAAACCGCTGACGATCTTTGTGACGGTGCTGGGCATTATCGTGCTGGGCGTGGTGGCGTATCTGAAAATGACACCGGATCTGCTGCCCAACATGGACTTTCCCTATGTCATCATCGTCACGTCTGATCCCGGCGCCAGCCCGGAGTCCATTGAGCAGTCCATCACCAGGCCGGTGGAGCAGTCCATGGCTACGCTGGATAAGATCAAGACCGTCACCTCCACCAGCCAGGACAGCGTATCCATGGTCACGCTGGAGTTCGAGGACGGCGCCAATATGGATACCATCAGTGTGGACATCCAGCAGAAGATCTCCGTATTGCAGGGCAGTTGGGACGACACCGTCTCCGCCCCCTATGTGCTGAAGATCAATCCCTCCATGCTGCCGGTGATGGTGGCCGCCGTGTCCCGGGAGGACATGGACGTGTACGCGCTCAGCGATTTCGTCACCGGAGAGCTGTCCCCCAAGCTGGAGGGTGTGTCCGGCGTGGCCAGCATTTCGGTCAGCGGCGCCGTGACCCGGGAGGCCCATGTGATCCTGGACGAGGCCAAGCTGGACGCCCTGTCGGAGAAGCTGGCGGATGCGGTGCGTACCGAACTGAACAAGACGAAGCTGGATCTGCAGAAGGCCAAGGACCAGGTGGAAAAGGGGCAGGCACAGCTGGATGAGGCCAAGGAGGCCATTGCCGCCGGCGCGGCGGCCAAGGCGGGCGCGGCGGTGGATAAGCTGTACGAATATCTGAAGGAGGCCCGGGGCCAGATCCCGGGGCCAGACCCGGATCCGCATCCCGGTGAGCCGCCCATCACCGTGCCCGGGCTGGAGCAGCTGAAAAAGACGCTGGAACGGCTGAACGCGACGCTGGATAAGCTGATGCGGGATCTGGAAAGCGGCGAGCTGAAGCGGGAGGTCACCAGTGAGGTCTATGACCTGACGCTCTCCCTGATCGACGGCATTACCCAGCTGACGGAGGCGCAGATACAGCTGGATGAGGCCATGACCCAGATCGAGGCCGGCATGGACCAGATCAACGAGGCGTACAAGTCCATCGCCGACCAGACGGACGTGGGCGGGATGCTGTCCATCTCCGCCGTCAGCCAGCTGCTGACGGCACAGAATTTCGCCATGCCTGCCGGGTACATTGAGGACGACAGCGGCGTGAAATACATGGTATCCGTGGGCGAGAACGTGTCCTCCCGCCAGGAGCTGGAGGATATGGTGCTGCTGGACCTGGGCATGGACGGCATCGAGCCGGTGACACTGGGCGACATCGCCACCGTGGTGGTCACGGACAACGCCGGGGAGCTGTACACCAAGGTCAACGGCGACAACGGCATTCTCATCACCTTTACCAAGCAGTCCAACTACGCCACGGCGGAGGTGTCCAATAACATCAGCGCACGGTTCGAGGAGTTGGAGGGCCAGTACGAGGGATTGTCCTTCGCGCCGCTGATGGACCAGGGCGACTATATCTACCTGATCGTGGAGACCATCACCTCGTCGCTGCTGTGGGGCGCGCTGTTCTCCGTGGTCATTCTGTACCTGTTCCTGCGGGATTGGCGGCCAACGGTCATCACGCTGGTATCTATCCCCGTCAGCGTGATCTTTGCCATCGTACTTATGTACTTCACCGGCGTGACCATCAACATGATCTCCCTGAGCGGTCTGGCCGTGGCGGTGGGTATGCTGGTGGATAACTCCGTGGTGGTCATTGAGAATATCTACCGCCTGCGGGCCAAGGGCGCCACTATCATTCAGGCGGCGGTGTCCGGCGCGGGCCAGGTGCTGGGCGCGGTGACGGCCTCTACCCTGACCACCGTGTGCGTGTTCGCGCCCATCGTGTTCGTAGAGGGCCTGACCCGCCAGCTGTTCACCGACCTGGCGCTGACCATCACCTACTCGCTGCTGGCCAGCCTGCTGGTGGCGCTGACACTGGTGCCGGCGATGGCCAGCGGTATGCTGCGCAGGCCCATGGTGCAGAAGCCGGGCCTGCTGGACAAGGTCTATCCCGCCTATCGGAAGGCCATCGCTTTTTCGCTGGACCACAAGGCCGGCGTGCTGCTGCTGTCGCTGGTGCTGCTGGTGACCAGTGCCGGCGCGTGCCTGCGCCGCGGCTTTACCTTTATGCCGGAGATGGATATGAACAACCTGTCCCTGACCATCACCATGCCGGAGGACACCTCCCGCGAGGAGGCGGTACGGCTGGCCGACGAGGTGCTGGAGCGGGTGATGACTGTGGACGACGTGCAGGACGCCGGCTTTATGATGGGCGGCGGCACCATGGGCGGCCTGAACATGGGAGCCGCCATGGGCGGCGCCTCCGGCGGCAGCTATGACGTGGAGGGCTACATCACCATGCCGGAGGGGACCTTCGGCTCTGTGGCGGGGAAGGAGATCGAGACGCTGTGTGCCGACCTGCCCTGTGAGGTGACGGCCAGCGGCGTGATGAGCGGTATGATGAGCTATATGACCGGCAGCGGCGTGTCGCTGCAGGTGTTCGGCAGCGATATGGCGGACCTGCAGAGCAGCGCCCGGACCATCGCCCGGCGGCTGGAGCAGGTGGAGGGCGTCGGCGAGGTCAGCGACGGGCTGGACGCCTCGGCCCCGGCGCTGCAGGTGACCATCGACCGGAAGGCGGCGGCGGAGAAGGGGCTGACCGTGGCCCAGGTGTATATGCAGATCGCCGCGGCGCTGCAGAGCAGCGCCAGCGTCTCTGATGTGACGCTGGACAGCGAGGACATGGACCTGACCGTGGACGCGGCGGAGGGCAGCGTCCTCAAGCGGGAGAACCTGCTGGAGCTGGAGTTGTCGGCGGAGAGCAGCGCGTCCTCCGCCATGACTGGGAGCACCTCGGGCATGACCGGCAGCGCCTCAGGCATGACCGGCAGCGGCACCATGGGCCAGCTGACCGGGGACAGCGAGGAGGACAAGACCTTCAAGCTGGGCGATGTGGCCACCGTGACGGAGACGGTGTCCATGAACACCATCTCCCGTGACCAGCAGCGCCGGTGCGTTACCGTGACTGCCGCCATCGCCGATGGCTACAACGTCACCCACGTGACCTCCGCGGCGCAGCAGGCCGTCAGCGGTCTGACACTGCCGGAGGGCGTCACCGCGGAATTCAACGGAGAGAACGAGCAGATCATGGAGGCCATGAGCCAGCTGCTGCTGATGCTGCTGCTGGGCGTGGTGCTGGTGTACTTCATCATGGTGGCACAGTTCCAGTCGCTGAAGTCCCCGTTCATCGTCATGTTTACCATCCCGCTGGCCTTTACCGGCGGCTTCCTGGCCCTGCTGATCGCGGGGATCGAGGTATCTGTCATCAGCCTGATCGGCTTTGTGATGCTGGTGGGCATCATCGTCAACAACGGTATCGTGCTGGTGGATTACATCAACCAGCAGCGGCTGTCCGGCATGGAGCGCCGGGAGGCGATCATCGACGCGGGCGTGACCCGCCTGCGGCCGATCCTGATGACCAGTCTGACCACGATTTTGGGCCTGATCGTCACCGCCACGGCGAAAAACGCCGGCACGGCGCTGATGCAGCCCATCGCCGTGGTCTGTATCGGCGGACTGCTGTACGCCACGCTGATGACGCTGTTCGTGGTGCCCTGTATGTACGACATGATGAACAAGAAGGACATGCAGAAGGTGGACGAGAGCGAATTGCAGATCGTGGATATGTGAGCAAAAAAAGAAAGCCCCGCGGGGCTTTCTTTTTTTACGCTTAATAGGCCAGCTTCTCGGCCAGATAGGCCTTCAGCTCACTGATGGGGATACGCACCTGCTCCATGGTGTCGCGCTCGCGGACGGTGACGCAGTTGTCGCCGGCGTGCTCGGCATCGCCCACGGTGTCGAAGTCCACGGTGATGCAGAAGGGCGTGCCCACCTCGTCCTCGCGGCGGTAGCGCTTGCCGATGGAGCCGGTCTCGTCGAAGTCCAGCATCCACTCCTTGGACAGGTCCTCGTAGATCTTGCGGGCGGGCTCGGAGAGCTTCTTGCTCAGGGGCAGGATGGCGGCCTTGTAGGGGGCCAGGGCCGGGTGCAGGTGCAGCACCACGCGGACGTCGTTCTTCTCCGCGTCCACGACCTCCTCGTCGTAGGCGTCCACCAGCACGGCCAGGACGCTGCGCTCCACGCCCAGGGACGGCTCGACCACGTAGGGGATGTAGCGCTCGTTGGTCTCGGGGTCGAAGTAGGTCAGGTCCTTGCCGGACACGGTCTGGTGCTGGGTCAGGTCGTAGTCGGTACGGTCCGCCACGCCCCACAGCTCGCCCCAGCCGAAGGGGAACAGGAACTCGAAGTCCGTGGTGGCCTTGGAGTAGAAGCACAGCTCCTCGGGGTCGTGGTCACGCAGGCGGAGGTTCTCATCCTTCAATCCGATGCCCAGCAGCCAATTGTGGCAGAAGGTGCGCCAGTAGTTGAACCACTCCAGGTCGGTGCCGGGCTTGCAGAAGAACTCCAGCTCCATCTGCTCGAACTCACGGACGCGGAAGATGAAGTTGCCCGGGGTGATCTCGTTGCGGAAGGACTTGCCGATCTGGCAGACGCCGAAGGGCAGCTTGCGGCGGGTGGTGCGCTGGGTGTTCACAAAGTTGGTGAAGATGCCCTGGGCCGTCTCGGGACGGAGATAGACGGTGTTCTTGGCGTCCTCGGTGACGCCCTGGAACGTCTTGAACATCAGGTTGAACTGGCGGATATCGGTGAAGTTGTGCTTGCCGCAGGAGGGGCAGGGGAGGTTGTGCTCCTCCACAAAGTCCTTCATCTCCTGCTGGGAGAAGGCGTCGATGGGCTTGCTGAGCTCAAAGCCGTTCTCGTGGCACCAGTCCTCGATGAGCTTATCGGCGCGGAAGCGCTCCTTGCACTCCTTGCAGTCCATCAGGGGATCGGAGAAGCCGGCCAGATGGCCGCTGGCTACCCAGGTCTGGGGGTTCATGAGGATGGCGGCGTCCTGCCCCACGTTGTAGGGGTTCTCCTGGACAAATTTCTTCCACCAGGCCTTCTTGATGTTGTTCTTCAGCTCCACGCCCAGGGGGCCGTAGTCCCAGGTGTTGGCCAGGCCGCCGTAGATCTCGCTGCCGGCAAAGATGATGCCGCGGTTTTTGCAGAGGGCGACGATCTTGTCCATCGTCTTTTCGGTGTTTTTCATGGTGAGGTTCCTCCTATATGAAGTGTTTTGGCAACAAAAAAACGCCCTGAGCCGGTAAGGCTCAGGGCGAACTAAACATAGTCCGTGGTTCCACCTGAATTTGGATACTTCCACACTCTTCTGCCGGTAACGGGGCTTCCGGCGGGAATTTCCTCCCGCGGCTCAGGGCCGCCACGCCCGTCATCGCCTGTATCGGGAAAAGAATAGCACGTTTCGGGGTAGTTGTCAAGCACGCAAAGCAAAAACCGCCGCAGCTGCGGCGGTTTTCGGCTGTTTTCGGTTACTTTCCGGCGGCCATGACCTTTCCGGCGGCATCCACCACCAGACGGTCGGTCTTTGCGCCGGCGGCGCTCTTGCTGAAGCTCACCGTCCACGCGCCGGAGGTGACGTCATAGGTGGCGTACACCTGATCGTACGCGCCGGTGTACTGGGCCTTGGCCGCGTCAATGGCGGCCTGCTGGCTGACGCTCTTGCGGCCGATCTGGGCGGTGCCCAGAATGGACAGCAGCGCATCGCGGTTGGCGTTCCACACCTCGGTGGTCATGGTCTCAGAGGGGGAAGTCACATAGCTGCCCGGTACGTCCTCAAAAAAGATGTCCGCCATGACCATGGTGCCCTTTTCCGTGTCCTCCTCCGTGTGCTGCCAGACCTTCATGCCGTTGGCAAGGGTGATCTCCTCACTGGTGACGCCGGTGCCGCAGATGCCGTAGCCTCCCGTCCAGCACAGCAGCGTGTAGCTGACAGTGGGGTCATCGGTCTTGTAGAAGCGGATGCCCTCGGTCTTGTCGGTGCCGTTATCAGACACCTGCTCCCAGCTCCAGCCCTCAGGCAGGTCCAGCGCCATGTCCACATAGCCGTGGGTAAATTCGGCGGTGGTGACGGTGGGCTGGGGATCCGGCGCGGGATCGGGGTCGGGCTTGTCGTCGTTGTTCTTTTTGCCGCAGGCCATCAGCGACAGGGCGCAGGCCAGGGCCAGGATAAATGCCAAAAACTTCTTCATGGGGGTCGTGCCTCCTTTTCTGTCTCTATTTGTTTGTGTATATACACCGCCCGGGGGCGGGGAGGGCAATGGGACCGCCCTCTATCCACTAAGACGGAGCGCGGCGGGGTTTAGTTCCGCTTTTCTTATTCGCGGCCCTCGGGCAGCTGGGCGATGACGGTCTTGTACAGATGGCGGAAGAAGAACAGCGTCAGCGTCAGGGAGAATACCTCCGCGATGGGGTAGCTCCACCACACCAGGTCGCTGTTGCCCACGGAGGCGCCGTACCGGGCCAGCACGTAGGCGATGGGGATCAGGAACACCAGCTGGCGGACGATGGAGGTGATCATGGAGTACAGGGATCTGCCCAGCGCCTGGAAGGAGGCGCCCAGGGCGATGCACGCGCCGGCCATGCAGAAGCTGATGGAGATGATCCGCAGGGCAGGTATGCCCACGGAGAGCATGGTGTCGGTGGCGTCAAATATCTTCAGCAGAGGGCCGGGGATGACCCAGAAGAGGACGGTGCCGAAGACCATGATGATGGAGGCGTACAGCGCGCCGCGCTTGATGGTCTCCACCATGCGTTTGCGGTTCCGGGCGCCGTAATTATAGGCGACGATGGGCACCACGCCGTTGTTCATACCGAAGACGGGCATGAAGATAAAGGAGTTCAGCTTGAAGTACGCGCCGAAGGCGGTGGCCGCCGTCTCGTGGGCGGCGTGGTAGGTGATGAGTATCTTGTTCATCAGGAACGTCATCACCGAACCGATGGCGATCATAATGACGCTGGGCAGGCCGATGGCATAGATCTCGCCGATGAGCCGGAAGTCCGGGCGGAAGCCCTTGATGGACAGGGTGATGTCGGTATTCTTCTTGTGGTTGAAGTATATGGCCAGGGCGCAGCCGCAGAACTGGCCGATGATGGTGGCCACGGCAGCGCCGGTAACGCCCATGTTCAGGGTAAAGATGAAAATGGGGTCCAGAATGATGTTGATGATGGCGCCCAGACCCTGGGTGTACATACTGAGGATAGACCGCCCCGTGCCCTGGAGCAGCCGTTCGTACATGATCTGGCAGAACATACCGAGGGAGCCGATGGTCACCACCCGCAGGTAGTCGTTGCCCATGCGGATGATGTTCTCTATCTGGGTCTGGGAACGGAAGAACAGGTCGGAGCAGGTGGCACCCAAAAGGGCGGAGATGACGAAGCCCACCAGCGCCAGCAGTATGCCGTGGTTGGCGACCTTGTCGGCGCGTTCACGCTGTCCGGCACCCAGCGCCCGGCCCATCAGGGCGTTGACGCCTACGGCGGTGCCGGTGGCCAGACCGATCATCAGGTTCTGGGCGGGAAAGGCCAGCGAAACGGCGGTGAGCGCTTGCTCGCTGACACGGCTGACGAACACGCTGTCCACGATATTGTACAGCGCCTGCACCAGCATGGACGCGATGATGGGCAGGGACATATTCCAGATCAGCTTGGAAATGGGCATGACGCCCAGCTTGTTTTCTTCGGGCAAGGTATCACTCTTTTCTGTGCGAAATATTCAGTGTCTCTTATTGTATCATGTATATCCATAAAAGGAAATCCCCGAAATGCGCTTTTTCTGCACATTTCGGGGGTGCTTTTTGTTGAAATAACGCAAAATTATTTCGCGCAGCGAAGCAGTTTACCGGCGGGAGAAAAAGGCCCGGATCTCCTCCGCCGTGCAGGCGGCGCTGCCCTGGGCGAAGCCATCCCGGCCGCCGCCGCGGCCATGGAGCGCGTCGTTCATGTCCTTCACCAGCGGCCGGATATCCTGTCCGGCATGGATGAGCGCGTACCGGTATGTGCCGTCTGTTCCGGAGAACACGGCGCAGCGGCCGCCGCACGTCTGGGCCACGGCGTCGCACAGGCGGCGGACACCGTCGCCCTCCAGCGGCGCGGTGATGAGCACGGTGTCGCCCTTGCCGGCGTATTCCGCCGCTGTGTGGGCGAAGACCTGCGCTTCCAATCCGGCGGCGCGTTCCCTGGCGGCCAGCAGCTCGGACTGCATCCGCTCCACGGCGGCAAAGGATGCCTCCGGCTTTACCGACAGCGATTGCCCGATCTGCCGCGATTGTTCCCAGCAGGCGGAGAGATGGTCCAGCGCTCGCTGGCCGCACAGCAGCTCCAGCCGCACGCCGTCCCGGAATTTCTGCCAGCCTATGAACTTCACCAGGCCCACCTGGCCGCTGGCGGCCACATGGGTGCCGCAGCAGGCACACAGGTCCGCGCCGGGGAACTCCGTAAGGCGCACAGGCCCCTCCAGGGCTTTTTTGCTGCGGTAGGGCAGGGCGGCCAGCTCCTCCGGGGAGGGATACCAGATGTGGATGGGGTGGTTTTCCCAGATGTACCGGTTGGCGCGGCGTTCGATGTCCTGCACCTGCTCCCAGCTGATGTCGGCGTTGTAGTCGATGGTCACGGTATCCGCGCCCAGGTGGAAGCCCACGTTGTCGCAGTGGAACGCGCTGCACAGCATGCCGGAGACGATGTGCTCGCCGGAGTGCTGCTGCATATGGTCGAAGCGGCGCGCCCAGTCGATATGGCCGCTGACCTCCGCGCCCACAGGCAGCTCATGGTCGCACAGGTGGGTGACGACGCCGTCCTTCTCATGGACGTCCAGCACGCGGGCGTCCCCCAGCGTGCCGTGGTCGGCGGGCTGTCCGCCGCCCTCGGGATAGAAGGCGGTGCGGTCCAGCACCACCGCAAAGCCGCCCTTCACAGCCCCGCAGGACTCCACCACGGCGGTGAAGTCCTGCAGAAAGGCGTTTTCGTAGTAGAGCTTGACGGTCTCCATCAGTCGTCCTTCTCCACCTCGCCCACGATGGCGATGTGCAGCTCATCCAGCTGCTTCTGTTCCACGGTGGACGGCGCGCCCATCATGATGTCCTGGGCGTTCTTGTTCATGGGGAAGGGGATGATCTCGCGGATGGAGCTTTCGCCGGCCAGCAGCATGACCATGCGGTCCACGCCCGGGGCGATACCCGCGTGGGGAGGCGCACCGTAGCAGAAGGCGTTGTACATGGCGGGGAACTTCTTTTTCACGTCCTCCTCGCCCAGGCGCACCAGCTCGAAGGCCTTGATCATGATCTCCGGGTCGTGGTTACGGACGGCGCCGGAGCTGAGCTCCACGCCGTTGCACACCAGGTCGTACTGGTTGGCGTAGATGTCCAGGGGGTCGATCTCGCCGCGCTCGGCCTTCAGCAGGATATCCATGCCGCCGTTGGGCATGGAGAAGGGGTTGTGGCAGAACTCCAGCTCGCCGGACTCGTCGCCGATCTCGTACATGGGGAAGTCCACGATCCAGCAGAACTCATAGCGCTCCTTGTCGAAGTGGTTTTCGCAGGCGGCGCCGAAGGTCTTGATGAGCACGCCCACGGACTTGGTGGCGTATTGGCCTGCGGTTGCCAGCACCAGGGTGCCCGGCTTCAGGTCGATGATCTTACCCAGCTCGGCCTCCACCGGGGCGACGAACTTGGCGATGCCGCCGGCCAGCTGGCCGTTTTCGTCCACCTTGAACCAGTAGGCCTTGCTGCCGGACTGGACCTCGCAGTCGGTGAGCAGCTTCTCCACCTGCTTGCGGGTCAGGGCGCAGTCGCTGATGGGCACCATCTTTACGGTCTGGCCCTTGAAGGCCTCGAACTCGCTGGCGACAAACAACTCGCTGACGTTTTTGCAGGTCAGGTCGATACGCAGGTCGGGCTTATCGGAGCCGTAGGTCTCCATGGCGGTGTTGTAGGGGATGCGGCGGAAGGGGGCGGAGGAGGCCACGTTGTAGGTGCCGAACTTGGCGAAGATGGGGGGCAGCACGTCCTCCAGCACGGCGAAGATGTCGTCCTGGGTGGCGAAGGCCATCTCCATATCCAGCTGATAGAACTCGCCGGGGCTGCGGTCGCCGCGGGCGTCCTCGTCGCGGAAGCAGGGGGCGATCTGGAAATAGCGGTCGAAGCCGGAGGTCATCAGCAGCTGCTTGAACTGCTGGGGGGCCTGGGGCAGGGCGTAGAACTTGCCGGGGTGCTTGCGGGCGGGCACCAGATAGTCGCGGGCGCCCTCGGGGGAGCTGGCGGTCAGGATGGGGGTGGTGATCTCCAGGAAGCCGTGCTCCATCATGGCGGCGCGCAGGGCGGCCACCACCTGGCAGCGCAGGATGATGTTCTGCTTGACTGCCGGGTTCCGCAGGTCCAGATAGCGGTACTTCAGCCGCTGGGTCTCGTCGGCCTCGCGGCTGCGGTTGATCTCGAAGGGCAGGGCGTTATAGCGGCAGCGGCCCAGCACCTCGATCTTGGTGGGGACCACCTCGATCTCGCCGGTGGGCAGCTTGGGGTTCTTGCTGGCGCGCTCGCGGACGGTGCCCTCCACGCTGATGGTGGACTCCTTGTTCAGGCCCTTGATGACCTTCAGGTCGGCCTCGTCCTCCACCACCACCTGGGTGGTGCCGTAGAAGTCACGCAGCACCACGAAGGCCAGGCTGCCGCCTACCTCGCGGACATTCTCCATCCAGCCCACGATCTTCACGGACTTGCCCACATCGCTGGCGCGCAGCTCGTTGCAGGTATGTGTACGCATCTGCATCATTGTTGTTTTCCTCCCATTTATGATTGTGTTTTGTATACCATCGATTGACAAGGGCAAACACGCCTGCCAACGTGTCTTTCCGTTGCTTTTTGCCCTTTTCGCCTTGGCGGGCGTCAGCCCGCCTGCGTCTCAAAAGCCAAAAAACATTCGAAAATACATCGCCGGCAGGTGCGGAGCAGTTTTGCCGGAGCAGAAATGGGTCCAGACAAGAAAAGACCCGCAGAGAATACTTGCCGTATTGTCAAGGGGCTTGACGCAGTATGGGCACATTTCTGCCCGCCAAAACCGTGTCTGCCCTTGTCAATCGATGGTAACCTTATTGAATTATTACGGATTGTTTATCAAAAACGCCGCCCCCTACACACGTCTGCCGGAAATGCTTTGCGCCGTAGGGTAAGGCGCTTATTTCTCCACGATGACCTTGCCCTTGTTCCTCTCGGCCAGGCCGTCCCGTATCCGCGCCAGGGTGGCGGCGAAGTTTAGGGTGGTTTGCTCGCCGCTGGTCATATCCTTGCAGGCGATGACGTTGTTTTTCACCTCGTCCTCGCCCAGGAACACCACATAGGGCACGCCGGTCTTGTCGGCGTAATTCATCTTGGCCTTGAACTTTTTTTGCTCGGTGTACAGCTGGGTCCGCACGCCGGCGTCCCGCAGCTTTGTGGCCAGTGTGACGGCGGCGGACAGGTCCTCGGTCATGGGCAGGATCAGCACATCCGCCGGGGCGGTGGGCAGGTCGCCGTTGAGCATTCCCTGCTCGCCCAGCACGTAGAACAGCCGGGTAAGGCCGATGGAGATGCCCACGCCGGGCAGCTGCTTGTCGGTGTAGTATTCCGCCAGGTTGTCATACCGGCCGCCGGAGCAGACGGAGCCGATCTCCGGGTGGTCCAGCAGCGCCGTCTCGTACACGGTGCCGGTGTAGTAATCCAGGCCCCGGGCAATGGTCAGGTCCACGGCAAAGTTCTCCTCCGGCACGCCGAAGGCGGACAGGTATTTCACCACGGTTTTCAGCTGGTCCAGGCCCTCGTCAAACGTCTCGTTCCGGCCGGCGTAGCCCTCCAGGGCGGAGAGTACCTGATCGTTGCTGCCGGTGATGGCGATGAATTTCAGGATCTCATCGGCGCTTTCGGCGGACACGCCTACCTCGTCGATCAGCAGGGTACGGACCTTCTCTGCGCCGATCTTGTCCAGCTTGTCCACGGTACGCATGATGTCGCCGGCCTTGTCGGTCAGGCCCAGCATGGCATAAAAGCCGTTGAGGATCTTGCGGTTGTTCACCCGGATGCAGAAGCGCCTGAGCCCCAGCTCACTGAACGCACGGTAGATGATGGCGGGCATCTCGGCCTCGTTGGTGATGTCCAGCTTGCCGTCGCCGATCACGTCGATATCCGCCTGATAGAACTCACGGAAGCGGCCGCGCTGGGCGCGCTCGCCCCGGTAGACCTTGCCGATCTGGTAGCGGCGGAAGGGGAAGGACAGGTCGTTGTAGTGCAGGGCCACATACTTGGCCAGCGGCACCGTCAGGTCAAACCGCAGGGCCAGGTCGGCGTCGCCCTTGTTGAAGCGGTAGATCTGCTTCTCCGTTTCGCCGCCGCCCTTGGCCAGCAGCACCTCCGCCGCCTCGATCACCGGGGTGTCCAGCGGGGTGAAGCCGTACAGGGAATAGGTGCGGCGCAGGATGTCCATCATGCGCTCCATCTGCTGCTGCGGCTTGGGCAGCAGCTCCATAAAGCCGGACAGGGTCCGGGGGGTCATCTCAGCCATTTTCCGTCTCTCCTTTATCTTCGGTGGTTTCGTTTTGCTCGTTTGTCTCCGGCAGCTCCTCCGCGTCGGACGTTAGCGTGTGGGCGGCGGCCTCGCGGGCGGCCTCGGCCTCCGCCTCGTGCTTCAGCTCCCAGGCAACCTCACGGTAGATGTCATCCAGGGCCCGGCCCTTCTTCACGCCGATGCGCTGGCCGATGACGCCGCCGACTATGGCCAGCGCCAGGCCCGCATACCACAGATCCGGTACAATGACAGGCAGTAGCAGGCCCGCCAGCGCACCGAACCAGACGCCCAGCTCCTCGCAGTGGCCCCGGACGGCGTGGTAGGCACCTTTTTTCTCCCGAAGGCGCGCCATGCGCTTCAGCTGCGCCAGGCACATACCGACCCGCAGCAGCGCCAGCGCCGTCAGCGGGATGAAGATGTCCCGCACGTGGTTGTTGATGAAGTCCAAAACAGCCTGCATAGCGTTCTCCTTTGTGTTTGTGTCGGCGGCGTGGACGGAAAAACGCTCTCGTCCCTGCATTGGGACGAGAGCGTAAAACACTTCGTGGTGCCACCCAAATTCGGCCTTGCGGCCCTTTTTGCTCCTGTTACGGGGAGCGCGCCGTGGATGTTTCCATCCCCGCTAACTCGCTGTCTTCACCTGTGCCTTGCCGCGGTGCACTTTCAGCCGATGGCGCACCTCTCTTGCAGCGGCGGTGTACAGGCTACTCCTGCGAGGTCTGCACGGTTATCCCTTATTGTATGCGATTTGCCGATGGTTGTCAAGCCGTAAAGGGCTTGTTCTTGGGGTTGACGATGTCACGCCAGTCCAGGTCGCCCCGGTCCAGACCCAGCACCAGCATCTCGGCGGTGGCCAGGTTGCTGGCAAAGGGCACGTTGTTCTGGTCGCACAGGCGGGAAATATACGTGATGTCTGCGTCCGGCGTTTTCTGGTTGGGGTCACCGAAGCACAGCACCATATCGATCTCATTATAGGCGATGCGGGCGGCGATCTGCTGTCCGCCGCCGTGGGCGAAGGACAGGAAGCGGTGTATGGTCAGCCCGGTAGCGTCGGCGATCTGCTGGCCGGTGCGGGCGGTGGCGCAGAGGGTGTGCTTGGCCAGGATGCCGCAGTAGGCGGTGCAGAACTGGACCATCAGCTCTTTCCGGTTGTCGTGTGCCATCAATGCAATATTCATGGAGGGCTCCTTTCCTTATATCTTCATCAGCGGGGTTTTCTGCCCCATGATGCGTTTCGCAATGTTTTCATAGGCCCGGGCGGCGTAGTAGTTCTGCTCCCGCAGCACCAGTCCGCGGTTCAAGCAGTAGGGGACGTCCGGGTCCTCCGGTATCACGCCCAGCAGCGGCAGGCCCGCCGCGTCGATGGCGTCGTCGATGGTGGTGTGCAGCTGACGCAGCACTTTTTTGGACACACGCCCCACCACCAGATGCACCGTCCCGCTGGGAAAGGCGGACAGCTCTGCGGCGGTGCGCTGGGCGTCCCGCATGGCGGACACGTCCGTGGTGGTGATGACGATCACCTGGTCGGCCATGCACGCTGCCATCTGGAAGCCCTGGCCCAGTCCGGCGGGCGCGTCGATCAGGCACCAGTCGTAGCTTTCCCGTATCTCACGCGCCAGCGCCTGCAGCTTCGGCACCGACAGGGACAGCGGGCGGTCGGCCATGGGCGCGGTCAGCAGGGAGAGGGAGGGGTATCGCTCGTGGGGCACCGCCGCCTCATGCAGGGTGCAGCGGCCCTCCAGCACGTCGGAGAAGTCCATCAGCGCCCGGTCGCTGAGCCCCAGCGCCAGATCCAGGTTCCGCAGGGTGATGTCACAGTCCAGGCACAGCACCCGCTGCCCCATGTGGGCCAGTGACAGCGCCACGTTGGCGGTGAAGGTGGTCTTGCCGGTGCCGCCCTTGCCGGACGCCACGGCGATGATCTTGCCCATGGACTTCCTCCTTTCACGGGCCGCCTATACCAGCGGCGCTTTTTTGATCCGGGCAAAGGCCCGGGGAAATTGCTTCGGTGTGTGCTGTGTTTTTTCGATGGATACGATGCGGTGCACCACGTCCGTCTCCGGCACGGTGTAGTCCGTGACGCCGGAGAGCTGTCCGCCCAGCTGGGCGATGGCGCTGCGGGCCTGCCGTATCTCCTCGTCGGTGGAGACGGACTTCATGGCGGCGAACTGTCCGCCTACCTTTACCAGCGGCAGCGTCAGCTCGCACAGTACGTTCAGCTGAGCCACGGCACGGGAGGCCGCCAGATCGAACTGCTCCCGGTGCTGCGCGGCGAATTCCTCCGCCCGGGCGTGGACGCAGGTCACATTTTTCAGGCCCAGGTCCGTCTGGACCTCCTTCAGGAAGTCCACCCGCTTGCCCAGACTGTCCAGCAGCGTGAAGCGGGCGTCCGGCGTCAAGATCGCCAGCACCATGCCGGGAAAGCCTGCGCCGGTGCCTACGTCGATGACGCGCTTGCCGGACAGGTCAAGCTGCGCCGCCAGCGCCGCGCAGTCCAGCAGGTGCAGGGTGGCCACGTCCCGCTCCCCGGTGATGGCCGTCAGGTTCATGACCTTGTTCTTCTCCAGCAGCAGCGCGGCATAGCGCTCCAGCTGCGGCGCGGCGGCGGTATCCAGCCCCAGCGCCGTCAGCCCGGCGGTCAGGATACCCCTCATTTCTGCTGCTCTTTCAGCAGGTCGCGGATCTCGGTGAGCAGCTCCTCGCTGGTGGGAGCCGGTTCTTCCTCCTCCTGCGGCTCCTCGTCCTTTTTGCCCAGCTTGTGCAGCTGGTTGATGGTCTTGACCATCAGGAAGATGACGAAGGCCACCAGAACAAAGTCGATGACCGTGCTCAGAAACGTGCCGAGGCCCAAGGTAACAGCCTCGGTGACCACCTGGCCTGCCTCGTCCAGCACCTCCGGCTTCAGCACGATATTCAGCTGTCCCAGATCCACGCCGCCGATGAGCAGGCCGATCAGGGGCATGAACACATCGTTCACCAGAGAGGTGGTGATCTTACCGAACGCGGTACCGATCACAACGCCGATGGCCATATCCATGACGTTGCCGCGCATGGCGAAGGTCTTGAATTCCGCAAAAAACTTCTTCATTTGTGTTGTCTCCTATACTTGCGGTATAAAGTGCGCGCGATATTACAGGCTGCTATCAGTGCAGCGGTACCAGGCGCTCCTTGCCGCCCATGTAGGGCTGCAGCGCCTTGGGTACCAGCACGGAGCCGTCCGCCTGCAGGTTGTTCTCCAGCAGGGCGATCAGCATACGGGGCGGGGCCACCACGGTGTTGTTCAGGGTGTGGGGCAGGTACAGTTTGCCGTCCTCGCCGCGGACGCGGATCTTCAGGCGGCGGGCCTGGGCGTCGCCCAGGTTGGAGCAGGAGCACACCTCGAAGTACTTTTGCTGCCGGGGGGACCAGGCCTCGATGTCGCAGGACTTGCACTTCAGGTCCGCCAGGTCGCCGGAGCAGCACTCCAGCTGCCGTACAGGGATATCCAGGCTGCGGAACAGCTCCACGGACCAGCGCCACATCTTCTCGTACCAGGCCTTGGAGTCCTCGGGCTTGCAGACCACGATCATCTCCTGCTTTTCGAACTGGTGGATGCGGTACACGCCGCGCTCCTCGATGCCGTGGGCGCCCTTTTCCTTGCGGAAGCAGGGGGAGTAGGAGGTCAGCGTCTGGGGCAGCTTGTCCTCCGGCAGGATCTGGTCGATGAACTTGCCGATCATGGAGTGCTCGCTGGTGCCGATCAGGTACAGGTCCTCGCCCTCGATCTTGTACATCATGGCGTCCATGTCCGTCTGGCTCATCACGCCCTCCACCACGTTGCCGTGGATCATAAACGGCGGGATGCAGTAGGTGAAGCCCTTGTCGATCATAAAGTCACGGCCATAGGCGGTGACGGCGGAGTGCAGCCGCGCGATGTCGCCCATCAGGTAATAGAAGCCGTTGCCGGATACACGGGCGGCAGCGTCCATATCCACGCCGTCAAAGCGTTCCATGATCTCCGTGTGGTAGGGGATGGGGAAGTCTGGGGTCTTGGGCTCGCCGAAGCGCTCCACCTCTACGTTGCAGCTGTCGTCCGGACCGATGGGCACGGACTCGTCGATCATCTGGGGGATGACCAGCAGCAGCTTGTTCATGGCGGCCTCGGCGTTGGCCTTCTTCTCCTCCAGACGGGTCATGCGCTCGGCGTTGGCCTTTACGGCGGCGTTGTTGGCATCGATCTCCGCCTGAAGGGCGGCCTTCTCCGCCTCGTCGGCGCACTTTTTCAGCCTGCCGAACAGGGGACCGTTGGCCTTGGAGATCTTGTTGCGCTCGGCCTTCAGGGCCTCGCCCTCGTTGATGGCCTCGCGGCGCTCGCTGTCCAGGGCGATGACCTCGTCCACCAGGGGCAGCTTGGCGTTCTGGAACTTCTTGCGGATATTCTCCTTTACCAGGTCCGGGTTCTCCCGGATAAACTTGATGTCAAGCATATTCTATACCTCTATTCGATGATGTTTCACGTGAAACGCTTATCGCTTTCCCAGCTTCTCCAGAGCCTCCAGCAGGGCGTTCAGGTCCTCGGTGCCGAAGTATTCCAGCTCGATGCGCCCCTTCTTTTTGCCGTTGACGATGCGGCAGGGGCGGCCCAGCTTTTCGCCCAGCTCACGGGCGGCCTCCTCAACATAATTGACGGAAAGCGCGTCCTTTTGGGGCTTTTCTTTTTTCTCGGCGGTGAGTTTTTTCACCAGCAGCTCCGTCTGGCGGACGGAGAGGGCGTCCTTGACCACCGTCTCCGCGGCGGCCTGCTGCTGCTTGCTGCCCAGTGTCAACAGGGCGCGGGCGTGTCCGGCGGACAGCCGTCCGTCCTCTACCATGGCCCGCACCGGCTCGGTCAGCCCCAGCAGGCGCAGGGCGTTGGCCACGGTGGGGCGGGACTTTCCCACCCGCTGGGCACACTCGTCCTGGGTCATGCCGTACTGCTCCGTCAGCACCCGGTAGCCCTCGGCCTCCTCAATGGGGTTCAGATCCTCTCGTTGGAGGTTTTCGATCATGGCCAGCTCCATGGCCTTGCGGTCGTCGGCCTCGATGACCACCACGGGCACCTGTGTCAGCCCGGCCATCCGCGCCGCCCGCCACCGCCGTTCACCGGCGATGATCTGATAGTAGCCGGATTGCAGCTTCCGCACGGTCAGCGGCTGGATGATGCCGTGTATCCGGATGGAGTCCGCCAGGTCACTGAGGGCCTCCGGCTCAAAGCTCTTTCTGGGCTGGGTGGAGCAGCTCTCCACCTGGCTGATGGGCAGCAGCAGGGAGGAGGCGCGCTCGTCCTTGGCGGCGATGACGTCGTCACCAAGCAGTGCGCTCAGTCCCTTGCCCAGACCTTTTGTGTTCGCCATACCGCGTCTCCTTTCAGCAGTTGTTCTTCCGCAAAAATTCCGCCGCCAGCGCCGTGTATGCGTCCGCGCCCCGGCAGGTCTTGTCATAGGCGGTGATGGGCTTGCCGTGGCTGGGCGCCTCGCTGAGCCGCACGTTCCGCGGGATCACGGTGCTGTACACCTTCCCGGCAAAAAACCGCTTCAGCTCCTGGGCTACCTGTATAGACAGGTTGGTGCGGCCATCGAACATGGTCAGCAGCACGCCCTCGATCTCCAGCCCCGGGTTCATGCTGCGCCGCACGATACGCACGGTGTTCATCAGGTCGCTGAGTCCCTCCAGCGCGTAATACTCGCCCTGCACCGGGACCAGCAGACTGTTGGCGGCGCACAGTGCGTTCAGCGTCAGCAGCTCCAGCGAGGGCGGACAGTCGATGAAGATGAAATCATAGCTGTCCGCTACCTGCCGCAGCGCAGCCTTCAGCAGGAACTGCCGGTCCTCCATGTTGATCATCTCCACGCCGGCGCCGGCCAGCGCCTTGCTGCTTGGCAGCACGTCGCCATAGGGCGTGGTCACGATCAGCTGGGCCGTCTCTGCGCCGTTGATGAGCGCATCGTAGACGCCGTTGCTGGTGGTCTTGTCCACGCCCATGCCGCTGGTGGCGTTGGCCTGGGGGTCAAAATCGCACAGCAGCACCCGCTTGCCAGCGGCTTTTACGGCAGCGGCCAGGTTTACGCAGGTGGTGGTCTTGCCCACGCCGCCCTTCTGATTTACGATCGCAATGATTTTCGCCACAGCAAATTCCTCTTTCTGTCTGAGTTCATTATGATAGTATATACCACCTGCATGGAGGGTTTCAAGAGGGAAAATGCAAATTTTCGCCCTTTTGTTTCACGTGAAACATAAAGGGACAAAAGTAGGGCGGCTGTTTCACGTGAAACAACCGCCCCATTCCTTATACCAGTATCACGCCGTCCAGCGGCGGCAATGTCAGATGTGCTTTCCCGTCGATGACCAGAAATCGCTGCCCGGTCACCGCGTCCTGCGCGGTGGGCGCGTCCCAGGCCAGCGTCAGGTCTGCCGGCGCGTCCCCGGCGTTCAGCGCCGTTACCGTGCGCTCGCCTCCGTGCTCACGCTCGATGGCCAGAGCGCCGCCTCGGGCCAGCAGATAGCGCAGGGCGCCCGAGCGCAGGCTCTCCCGCGTTCGCCGCAGCTGTCCCAGAGTGCGGAAGAAGTCCGTCAGCGCCGCGTCCTCGCTGCCCCAGGGGAAGGCACCCCGGTTCAGCGGATCCTCGAAGCCCTGCACGCCGGCCTCATCGCCGTAGAAGAGGGTGGGAGAGCCGGGGAAGCTGTAGAGCAGCATTCCCGCCAGACGGAGCTTTGCCAGGCCCCGGGCCAGCTCAGTGGGGGAGAGGCGGTACGCCGCACGCTCCGCCTTGGTTTTCGGTGTGCCCTCCGCGCCCAGCAGCGTCAGAATGCGCGCTGTGTCGTGGGTGCCCAGGAAGTTCATGGCGCCATAGAAGGCGAAGGGCGGGTAGTTCTCACGAATTGTCTCCATGCTGTCGCGGAAGACCGCGGCGTCGCCGCCGGCCAGCCAGTTCAGCAGGGCCGTGCGGAAGGGGTAGTTCATCAGGCCGTGGACCTGGCGGCCCAGCAGGTATCTGCGCCGCTGGGAGTAGGCGATCTTGTTGCTGCCGTCCTCCCAGACCTCACCCAGCAGGTAAGCCCCGGGCTTTTCCGCGTCGATGGCCGAGCGGATGCCCTCGATAAAGTCGCCGGGCAGCTCGTCGGCAACATCCAGCCGCCAGCCGTCCGCGCCGCAGCGCAGCCAATGCCGGACCACGCTGTCCTGATCGCCGAAGATGAAGTCACGGTAAGCCGGCTGCGCCTCATTGACGGCGGGCAGGGTCTTCACGCCCCACCAGGCGTCGTAGTCCGACGGCCACGGGTGGAAGCTGTACCAGTTGTAATACTCTGAATTCTGGCTCTGGGCCGCCCCCGGCTCCGGATAGTAGCCCTCGGCGTTGAAGTACCGGCTGTTGCTGCCGGTATGGTTGAACACGCCGTCCAGTATCACACGCATCCCACGCTGATGGGCGGCGGTGCACAGGGCGCGGAAGTCAGCCTCTGTGCCCAGCAGCGGGTCGATGGCCCGATAGTCGCCGGTGTCGTAGCGGTGGTTACTGGCGGCCTCAAAAATGGGGTTCAGATACAGTGTCGTCACACCCAGGCCCGCCAGATAGTCCAGCTTCTCCGTGATGCCCTGCAGCGAGCCGCCAAAGAAGTCGCGGTTGGTGATATGCCCGTGCTCGTCCGGAAGGAACACCGGCTGCTCGTTCCAGCTGCGGTGCAGCCACCGGTGCCCGGGCATATGGCTCACGTCCGGCATGGATACACGGCGGAACCGATCCGGGAAGATCTGGTACGTCACGCCGCGCCCGAACCAGTCCGGGGCGGGGGAGGGCTCGTATACCGTCAGCTGCCAGCGTGCCGCCTTCTCCGGCGCGTCCTGCACGCCATTTTTGCCGTACCACACGCAGCGCCCGTCCACGTCCGTCAGGCGGAAGCAGTACCAGCACAGCTCACCGCCAGCCGGCGCGGTGTATGTGCCGGCGAAGCCGCCCTCCGCCGGCGGCAGGGCGCACGTGTCCTCCGTGCCTGCGAACTCCCGGAGCACCAGCAGCTCGCAGCCGTAGTAGGTGTCGTCCGCCAGCGCAAAGCGCACTTCGGCGCCGCAGGGGACGGCGCCGAAGAGGTCTTTATAATGTTTGTCTCTCGAATTGAAATAGGGTCCCATGTGTGCCTCTTGTCTCTATAACAGATTTACCGCATCAGCGCGTCCTCGCCGGCGGCGGTGGCGCCGGTGCCATCCCGGGTGAACCAGGCGTTGATGATGTCCACGGCCGCATTGGCCAGCAGACTGCCGCTGCCGCCCTTCTCCACCACGATGGCGATGGCGATCTCCGGATCGTCATAGGGGGCGTAGGCCACAAAGGTGCCGTTGGCGATATCCGTACCCACCTGGGCCGAGCCGGTCTTGGCGCCGGCCTCCACCACACAGCGGGAAAACGCGCTCCGCAGGGAGTCGTAGGTCAGATCGTGCATACCCTTGGTCACCGCCGCCATGGTGCTGTCCGAGATGTTCAGGTCGTTCAGCGGCCCCTTGCCATATACGCCGATAACTCGTGAATTATCATAAGATTTTACGTTTTTCAGAAGATGTGCCTCATAGTGCTCGCCGCCGGATACCAGCGTAGCCACATAGTTGGCCAGCTGCAGGGGGGTGAACAGGTTGTAGGACTGGCCGATGGCCGCCGTGATGGTCTGGCCGTCGGTCCACTCCCGGTCGTGGGCCTCCGCCCACTCCGGGGAGGCCAGCACGCCGCTGACGTCGCCGATCTCAATGCCCGTGGACTGCCCCAGGCCGAAGGCTGTGGCGTACTCGTCCAGCTTCTTGATGCCTGTCAGCCGGCCCACCTCGTAGTAGAAGTAGTTGCAGGAGTCCACGATGGCCTGACTGACGTTGATGCGCCCGTGGGTGGTGTGGGCCTGCCGCCAGATCCAGCACATGGGCTGCGGGTCCACATAGTAGGTGTAGATACCCTTGTCCTCAATGATCGTACTGGGGGTGATGATGCCCTCCTCCAGCGCCGCCACGGACGTGCACAGCTTGAAGGTGGAGCCGGGGGCGTACACGCCCTGGGTGGCCCGGTTGAACATGGGCAGGCGTTCGTCCTTCACCAGCTCCTCATAGTCCTGGTTGAACGTCTCCAGATCGTAGGTGGGGTAGCTGGCCATGGCCAGTACCTCGCCGGTGCCGACCTGAATGACCGCCGCCGCGCCGCCGCGCTCGTTGCTGTCCTTGTCGATCATACCCTGAATGGTACTGGCCAGCGTGTCCTCCACCACCTGCTGCAGATCGATGTCGATGGTCAGCGCCACGGTGCCGCCGGGCTGGGGCTCCCGGGTGTACAGCTCGCCGGTGATCTTGCCGTTCTCGTCGGTGGTGATGAGCCGCTTGCCGTCATTGCCGTGGAGATATTCCTCAAAGGCCTTCTCCACGCCGTCCTTGCCCACCAGGTCATTCATATTGTAGCCCTTGTCGGCGTAGCCCACATAGCCGGTGCTCTCGTCGCTGCGCCACTCCTCCTGCCATATGGCGCCCACGGTGCCCAGAATGTGCGCCGCCAGCTTGGTGTTGTACACCCGCGCCGCCGCTGTCTTGATGGTCACGCCCCGGTACTTTCCGTCGGTGATGCGGCCCAGCAACTCCGTGGATACATCCTCGGCAAAGGTGTAGCTGCTGCGCCCGTCCAGTTCATACCGCACACCCACGATCAGACGCGCCTGCGCGTCGGTATAGCTGTCATCGACCTTGTAGAGCTTCCGCATGGCGGCCAGCACTTCCGCGCTGCCGCCGTCCGTGGGCAGCTTGTTGTCCTCCAGATATTCCCGGAAGCTCTCGGTGAGACTTTTGCTGGTCAGCTGGGGAGAGGACCCTGTGGTCATGGGCAGGGTGTCGTTCCATGTGACGCCCTGCTCCTGACACAGCTGTATCAGCTGCCAGATGGCGTCGTTCAGCGCGGCCTCGTCCTTGCCGAAGCTGCTCTTGTCTACCACCAGCGTATAGGCCAGCCGGTTGCTCACCAGCACCTTGCCATTCCGGTCGGTGATGATGCCCCGGGAGGCGGTCACCGTTTCGCTGGCGGTGTTGCTGGTGATGGATCTGGCCCGATTTTCGCTGCCGTGCACCACCTGTGCGTCATACAGCACCGCAAAAAACAGCACCAGAAACGCACAGAAAAACCCCAGCAGCACATATACCCGCCGCCGGGAGGGGTGAGGATTTTTCATCATAGCTTGGTTCTCCTATGGTCATTCGCTCAGTGTCCGCCGCTGTGCCCACCGGAACAGCGTGTGCGCCGCCGCCGCGAAGGGCAGCGATACCAAAAGCTCTCTGCCCAGCAGCAGGCCCGCCGCGGTCAGCCCCGCGCCGCTGTGTCCCGCCAGCACCGCCATGTGCAGCAGTCCGCAGAGCAGCATACATACGCCTGTCACCACCAGCGAGCACACCACGCCCGCCATGATGACCTGCCCGCTCAGCAGCCACGCTGCCGCCGCGCCAAGCAGGAACGCCAGCGCGTAAAAGCACGGCAGGCCCGCCACCGGCGAGAGAAGGTCGCACGCCAGCCCGAAGAATACCGCGTACAGCAGCGCCTGCTCGTTGCGCTCCAGCGTGGCCGGTATCACCGCGATGGCCGGCAGCAGGAACGGGTGCACGCCCCATACCCGCACGTATACCAGCACCAGCCCCTGCAGCAGTGCCAGCGCCAGCGCGCACAGACAGTACAATATCCACTTCAGCAGTATCGCCCGCCGTGTCATAGCCGTCCTCCGTCATTGGATCACGTCAAAATCCGTGATAATAAACATCTCCTGTATCGCCGCCACATCGCACTTGGGCGAGAGCACCGCGTACCGCGCCAGCCCGCCGTCATCCGTCTGCACGGACTCCACCGTGCCGATGACCAGCCCGGCGGGATAGTAGCCGCCCAGTCCGGACGTGACGATCACATCGCCCTTGATCAGGTTCGCGCTGTCGCTGAGGTATTGCAGCCGCAGCCGGCCTTCGGCCATCAGCGCCAGGTCGCCGCCGGCCACCGCCGTCTCGCCGGTGCGGAATACCCGCGCGCCGAACTGGGAGTCCGTGTCCAGCACCGTGGACAGCCGGCACCAGTTCAGGCCCACGTCTGTGACCACACCCACCAGGTTCCCGGCGCTGTCCACCGCGCAGTCGCCTATGGCCACACCGTGCTGACTGCCCCGGTCCAGCACCAGCGTGCTGGCCCAGTTGGACACGTCGCGCTGGGTGACGCGGGCCGCCTCGAACACCAGGTCGCTGCGCTGCTGCCGCAGGCCCAGCAGCTGGCGCAGCTCTTTATTCTCGGTCGCCGCCGGCTCCATCTGCCGCAGCTGCTCCTCCAGCTCCGCGATCTGCTGCCGCAGCTCGTCGTTCTCCTGCTGCAGGGTCTCCACGTCCTCAAACCGCTGGCTAATGCCGCCGACCCAGCCCGCCACGGCGGAACCCGCCGCCCGGAAGGGCGAGGCGATCACGCCCAGGGCGTTGTGCAGCAGCCCCGTTCCGGAGCTCAGGGCCGACACCACGCACAGCACCACCGCGATGGTGGCCGCCGCGGCCAGCAGCCATATTCCCGTTTTCGTAAAAAATCGCTTCATGTGTCGTTTGTTCCTCTCTGAAGTCTCCCCCGGCAGGGGAGGCGGCAGCGCACCCTCTCAGAGGGAGCGAAAGGGGCATTATCCCAGCAGCTGTATCCCGAATTCGCCCAGCATCTCCGCCAGCAGCACCACCGGCAGCCCCATCACGTTGAAAAAGTCGCCGTCGATGCGCTCCACCAGCAGCGCGCCCTGCCCCTGTACGCCGTAGGCCCCGGCCTTGTCCATGGGCTCGCCCCCGGCGATGTAGGCCTTCAGCTCCCGCTGTGTGGCCGGACGGAAATACACGTCCGTGTGCTGGGCGCGGGTCAGGGCTTTCTCCCCCTGCCGCACCGTCACACCGGTACAGACGGTGTGGCGCCGACCCTGCAGGGCCGTCAGCATTTGCAGGGCCTCCGCCTCGTCGGCGGGCTTGCCCAGCTTCTTGTCGTCCAGAAACACCATCGTATCCGCCGTGATGACGATCTCGTCCGCGTCGGACGCCACCGCCTGGGATTTCTCCCGGGAGATGTAGCACACCGTCTCCTCCGGCGTCAGCCCGGCGGGGAAGTATTCCTCCACCTCCGGCACCCGGACGGTAAAGTCGGTGATGCCCATCCGACGCAAAAGCTCCTGCCGCCGGGGGGACCCGGAGGCCAGCACGATCTTTGCCATATACGTCACCTGCCTGTGGAGCCGAAGCCGCCGGCGCCCCGGTCCGTCTCGTCCAGGTCCTCCGCCACCGTCACCGTGGGCTGCACCACCGGCACCACCATCAGCTGGGCGATCCGGTCCCCGGGCTGCACCGTGTACGGTTCGCTTCCCAGGTTTACCAGCCCCACGCCGATCTCGCCCCGGTAGTCGCTGTCGATGACGCCTACGCCGTTGGAAAGGCACACGCCCTTCTTGATGCCCAGCCCGCTGCGGGCGAACACCAGCGCCGCGTAGTCCGCCGACGGCAGGGCGATGGCGATGCCTGTGGGCACCAGCCGCCGTTCCCCGGCTGCCAGCGTCACCGCCTCGTCGATGCAGGCACACAGGTCCATGCAGGCCGCGCCGGCGGTGGCAAAGCGGGGGAGGGGTATCTCCGTCCCGATCTTGGGGGACAGGGCTTTGATCTTCAGCTCCATAGTAACACCTTTTTCTCCTGAAATTGAATACGGTTTGTAAATTATAACGAGTGTTATACCATTTGTTTTACTCTACGCCCCGGTAGAACAGCCCGCGTGTGCTGTTGTCGTCGGCGGTGACGGTCCCGGCCCTGTGGGTGCGGAGAAGCGCCGCGCACTCCGCCGCCGTCTCTGTGGTAAACCGCAGGCGTCCGTACCGCAGGCCGCACCGGAACACCTCCGGCTTGTCCGCCAGCACCAGTGTCTTTCCGTTCTCGATCTCGCACCGGCACCCGTAGGCGCACAGCACCGGGAATTGCTCGCCCCGCCGGTCGGTCAGCACGCTGCCCGCCCCATGGGCGCAGCCCACGCTGTTCTTCGTCACGCAGTTTTCGGTGATCATCAGCGGCAGACGGCCGTAGACGATGGCCTCGCAGTCCGCATATTTTCCCAGGTCCCGCACCTGCTGCCACCGCAGCTCAAAGCTGGCCGTCACGGACGACAGCCCCTGCTCCCGCCAGAAGCGCACCGCCCGGCTGTTGTACACGTTCAGGCCGAAGTCGCCGCGGAGCGTTTTGCCCAGTCCCTTCACGATGGCCAGATGGCCCAGGTTGCCGATGGCCGCGGAGGCGACCTCCGGGTGCCGCTGCAGAATATCCCGGAACACCGGTTCGTCCGCCGTGCGGAATATCCGGGGCAGCACCGCGCAGAACTCCGCCTGCCCGATATAGGGCATCAGGTCCATCTTATCCAGCAGCTCCGCCGGGATATACACGATGGCGGGGCGTTCCGCCAGCAGCTCGGCCGTCAGCTGATCGGGCCTGCTGATGGACACGGTAAAGTCCAGCTCCGCCGCGCCCGCCGGGGCCTCCGGCAGGGGAGAGGCGGGCAGTTCACGGCGCTTCGGAGTGTCCATCCGCCGATCCGCCAGCTCGTCCAGCAGCTCCCGCCGCAGCGCGTTCACCGCGCTGGCGGACACCATCAGTCCCTCGTCCAGCTCTATTTCGATCTGATCCGCCGCGAACACCGTGCCGCCGGTCTTGGTCAGCCGCTGCCGCAGCTCCTCCTCCGTCACGGCGCGGTTTCGCGCCTCCTCCGGCACGTTGCCCGTAGCCATGCCCATGGCCACGCCGTTCCGGACGGCGCACGCGCCGCTCAGCCGCACCGGTTCGCCCCGGCGCACCGTCAGCCGCAGGTTCACCGGTATTTTCCGGTTCTCTTTTCCGTTTTCGTATGTCTCGCGGGCGCGGGCGAACAGCGCCTTTGGCTCCGGCACGTTCTCCGGCCGGGTGCCGAACATGGCCTTGCCCTTTTTACCAAGCCAGTAGCCGTCGGTGAAGCCGCTGCGGGAGAAGGCCTGCTCCAGCGCCCGGGACTCCTCCGCCGTGGGCAGCCGCCTTTCGTCCAGCAGGCGGCGGTAGATGCCCGTTACCACGGCCACGTATTCCGGCCGCTTCAGCCGTCCCTCCAGCTTCAGGCAGGCCACGCCCATAGACGCCATATCCCGCAGATAGGCGGACAGGTTGGCGTCCTTCAGGCTCAGGGGATGCGCGTCCCGGCAGGGGCCGTTCACGCCGTAGGGCAGGCGGCAGGGCTGGGCGCAGGCGCCCCGGTTGCCGCTGCGCTGTCCCAGCATGGCGCTCATCTCGCACTGGCCGGAGTAGCACATACACAGCGCCCCGTGGCCGAACACCTCGATCTCCGCGCCGCAGCCGGCGCAGATCTCCCGTACCTCGTCCCGGTCCAGCTCCCGGGCCAGCACCACGCGCTCCATGCCCAACGCCGCGGCCGCATTGGCGCCGCCCAGCGTGAACAGGCTCATCTGCGTGCTGGCGTGAAGAGGCAGGTCCGGCACGATCTCCTTTGCCAGGGTCAGCAGGCCCCAGTCCTGCACCAGCACCGCGTCCACGCCCATGGCGCTGGCCTTCCGCAGCGCCGCGGCCGCCCCGGGCAGCTCCCGGTCGGTCAGCAGGGTGTTCAGGGTCAAAAAGACCCGCACGCCCCGCAGATGGCAATACCGCACCGCCGACGCGAATTCCTCGTCGGTAAAGTTTTTCGCGCTCCGCCGCGCGTTGAACGCACCGAAGCCCATATACACCGCGTCCGCGCCATTCTGCACCGCGGCGGTCAGCGCCTCATATCCCCCCGCGGGGGCCAAAAGCTCCATCATCACCGGCGGTTATTCTGGTTCTGGGCGTTCTGCAGCTTCCGGCGCAGCTCAGCGGCCTCGTTCTTAGCGCGGCTGGCCTCGTCCAGATATGTCTTCAACTGCCGGCGCAGATTTTCCGCGCCCTCCTGCGCCTTGGTGAGCTGGTCCGCCAGATTGACCGCCGCCAGCACCGCCGCCGCGTCACGGCTCATGTGGGCGCTGTCCATCAGCTTCTGCATCTCCGCATCCACCATGCTGCCGATCTTCTCCATGTAGGCGGCGTCCTCCTCCGCTACGAGGATGTACTCCGTGCCGCAGATAGACATCGTTACCCGGTTCGCCATGCCAAAACCCTCCTTAATTCATTTCGTTGGGTATATATACTTATACAAATAGCATTATACCACAAAACCCGCCGGAGAAAAGTCTATTTTGGCGAAAAGCGGAAATTTGTAAAAAGTTGTCCCGCCCCGCTTTACGCCGCCCCCTTTTTCGTGTAGAATGGAGAGCACGAATGAGAGGGGAGGTCATCGCCATGGACGGCTATATACTTCGGAACAGGCAGGAGCAGCTGACGCTGCCCGCCGATGCGGCCGACAAGCTGCTGCAAAGCGGGCAGGGCGACGCCGCCCTGCTGTATCTGGCCCTGCGCCGCTTCGGCCGGGGCGTCACACCGGAGGAGCTGGAAAAGGTCCTGCCCATCAGCCGCCTGCGGATCGACGCGGCGGAGAAGGTCCTTCAGGACCTGGACCTGCTGCCTCGACCAGCCCGCCAGGCACCGCCCGATCCGGCGGACGAACGCCCGGTCTACACCGCTCAGGACATCGCCGGACTGCTGACGGACAACGAGGGCTTCCGCCTGCTGGTGCCACAGACGGAGCAGCAGCTGGGCAAGAAGCTCCGCACCGCCGACTTGCAGATATTGGCCGGTCTTTACGATGACCTGGGTATGCCCGCCGACGTGATCTATCTCCTGGTGTGCCACTGTGTCGAACGGGCCCGCAGCCAGTGGGGCGAGGGCAGACGACCAACCATGCGCCAGGTGGAAAAAGAGGGCTATCGCTGGGCACAGCTTGGCATATTTGACCAGAATTCTGCCGCGGTATACCTGAAAAAATGGGCAGAGCGCAACAGGAAGTACACTTCCTATTTGTCGAATTTACGAATTCTTAACAGGCCGCCGGTGGAGGCCGAACGCCGCTACATCGACCAGTGGATGGACATGGGCTTCCCACCGGAGACGGTGGCTCTGGCCTATGAGCGCACGGTGTTCTACAAGAAGGACCTGAACTGGCGCTATCTTAACGGCATCCTGCGCCGCTGGCACGACGCCGGCTGGCATACGCCCCGCCAGGTAGAGGAGGGCGAGGCGGCCGGCAAGCGGCCCGCTGCCGCCGGTAAGTCCGCCGCCCCCGCCGGGGACAAGGACGCCTGGATGCGCCGCTATATCAAGAGGTGAGAGTATGTCATACGACGGTATCATCATGCAGCGGGCCATTGCCCGCTTTGACCAGGCCCGCCAGCGTCGGGAGGCCGAGCTGGACCAGCGCCGCCGGGAGGTCTTTGCCCGCCAGCCCCGCCTGCGGGACATCGACCGCACCCTCCGCACCACCATGAGCCGCATCGTGGCCGCCGCCGCCAAAAAGGGCGAGGACCCGCTGCCCGCCCTGCGGGTCCTGCGGGACGAAAATCTCTCCCTGCAGCGCGAGCGCGCCGCCCTGCTGGAGGACATGGGCTATCCCGCCGACTATCTGGAGGACAAGCCCGCCTGCTCCCTCTGCGGCGACACCGGCTACACCCGGTCCGGCGTCTGCGCCTGCCTGAAGCAGTACTATGCCCGCGAGCAGCTGGCGGAGCTCTCCCGGCTTCTTCCCTTGGGCGAGGCCCGGTTCGACACCTTCCGCTTCGACCTGTACGACAGCGCCGTGTGGGACAGCTACGGCGTTTCGCCCCGGGCCAACATGGAGCGCAACTTCGACGTCTGCCGGGACTTTGCCCGCCAGTTCTCCCGGGGCAGCGGCAGCCTGCTGCTCTCCGGCGGCACCGGTCTGGGCAAGACGTTCCTCTCCGCCTGCATCGCCCGGGAGGTCAGCGACGCCGGCTTCTCCGTGGTCTACGACACCGCGATCAGCGTTTTCTCCCGCTATGAGGACGCCAAGTTCCGCCCCGACGAGGTCAGCGATGCCGACGTCCGCCGCTGCGAGAGCTGCGACCTGCTGATCCTGGATGACCTGGGCACCGAGATGACCACCGCCTTTGTCCAGAGCGCCCTCTATCAGATCGTCAACGGCCGTATGCTCTCCGGCAGGTCCACCATCATCAGCACCAACCTGGCCCCGGAGGAGCTGGGCCATCGCTACGGCGCGCCCATCCTCTCCCGCATCGAGGGTGCCTACCAGATCCTGCCCTTCTTCGGCGAGGATATCCGCACAAAGCAGTGACCGCCGCACCCGCCCCGACAGGGGCGGGTGCATTTTTTTATTTCCCGACGGTCTTCGCCCGCTTTCGACAGGCCTCCCGCCGTACAATAGGCGAAAAAAGGAGGCGACCGCCATGAAAAAAGACCAGAAGACCGATTTCCTCTCTACCCGTGTGCGATACATACCCATCAACGATATCCGTCCCAATCCCCAGCAGCCCCGCCGCCGGTTCGACTCGGAGAGTTTGCAGGAGCTGGCGGCCAGCATCGCCGCCTACGGCATTCTGCAGCCCATCACCGTCCGGCAGCAGGGCGCAGTCTACGAGCTGGTGGCCGGCGAGCGCCGCTGGCGGGCGGCGCGGATCGCCGGGCTGCGGCAGGTGCCCTGTCTGCTGGCCCGGGTGGATGAGGAGGACGCCGCCCTGCTGGCCCTGATCGAGAACCTCCAGCGCCGCGACCTGGACTACATGGAGGAGGCGGCCGCCATCGCCCGCCTGCTCCGCCGCTACGGCCTCAGCCAGCAGCAGGCGGCGGAAAAGCTGGGCCGCAGCCAGTCCGCCGTGGCCAACAAGCTGCGTCTGCTGCGGCTGGAGGAGCCGGTGGCGGAGGCTCTGCACCACTACGGCCTGACCGAGCGCCACGCCCGTGCCCTCCTGCGTCTGGAGGACCCGGAGCAGCGCCTTGCCGCCGTCGAGCATATCGGCAAAAACCAGCTGAACGTCGCCGATGCCGAAGGTTACATAGACCGTCTGGTCACACAGAACCAGACGACGCAGCCCCGCCGCCGCAGCACCTATATCCTAAAAGACGTCCGGCTGTTCCTCAACAGCGTGGACCGGGGCATCCGGCTTATGCAGACCGCCGGCGTCGGCGCCAAAGTCTCCCGCCGGGACACGGAGGACGCCATCTGCCTCACCGTCACCATTCCCCGTGCAAAGCCGCAGAAAGATGTGTCGTAACGCTTTTGTAACCCATTCCTTGACAAACCGTGATACAATGCAGTAACGGCACGGCATTTTGCCGGTATTGCCCAAACCTGATGATACAAAGGAGGGGACACCATGAGCGACGAGTTGAATATGTCCTCTGTTACCGCCGATCCCGCGCCGGAGACGGCCGGCAAGCGCGCGGCCCCGGAAGAAAAGCCTCCCAAGACCCCCGGCAAAAGAGCCGGACTGATCATCGGCATCGCCGCGGCGGTGCTGGTGCTGGCCTACGCGGGCTGCTGTGTGGCCGCCAACGCGCTGTATTCCCACACGGCGTTTCCCAACACCTCCGTGCTGGGCATGGATATGTCCGGCCTGTCGGCGCAGGAGGCCGAGCAGCGCTGGACGGAGCAGGGGAGTGCCCTGCTGGACGGCATGACCATCCGCCTGACCCGTGACGGGCAGGAGATCGGCAGCACCACCCTTTCCGACCTGGGCGTCACCGTTCTGCCCGTCTATGTCTCCAAGGCTGCCGGCTGCGACGTGCAGGACCGGGGCTGGGGCAGCGATGTGACCGCGTTCCTCCGCGGCGGCTGGCGCTTTATCGAGAGCTGGTTCAGGGCCGTGGATGTCACGCCCCAGCTGGACGTGGACGAGGCGAAGCTTACCGCCGCCTGTGAACAGCTGTCCGACACCGTGGGCTGCACCGTAACGGACGGCGGCTACCGGCTGGCGGAGGGTGAGGACCTGTACATCACCAAGCCGCAGGACGGCGAGAAGCTGGACGCGGCGGCGCTGCGCGCCGAGTTGGCGCAGCGCTTCGAGAGCCGCGACCTGTCCACGGCAGCCCGGTCCGTGGAATGTGTGTTCGCGGCCCACACCGCCGCGCCCATGGACGTGCAGGCGCTCCACGACGAGATCGCCGGCACCATGGCCGCCGCCATCTGCGACAAATCCACCGGCAAGCCCACCCAGTCCCGCGTGGGCGTACAGTTCGATGTGGAGACGGTGCAAAAGCAACTGGACGCCGCCCAGCCGGGCGAGGAATTCCTGGCTGACGCCCAGGTGCAGTTCCCGCCCGCCGCCACCGAGGAGTTGGAGCAGGCCATGTTCCGGGACGTGATCGGCACCTGCACCACCACCTGCGCCGGCCCCTGGGGCCGCCGCCAGAACATCAAGCTGGCCTCCGCCGCCATCAACGGCCGTATCTATAACCCCGGCGAGGAGTTCTGGTACAACGCCACTGTGGGCCAGCGCACCGAGGCCCGGGGCTTCCAGCCCGCCGCCGCCTACTCCGGCGGCAAGACCGTTACCTCCATCGGCGGCGGTATCTGCCAGGTATCCTCCACGCTGTACTATTCCGCCCTCATGGCGGACCTGCAGATCGTCCTGCGCTACGCCCATATGTTCGACCCCGGCTATATGCCCGTCACGGGCTGTGATGCCACGGTCAGCTGGGGCGGCCCGGACTTTGCCTTCCGCAACAGCACCAACTACCCCATCAAGATCACCACCAGCTACAACGACGAGACGAACCAGCTGACCATCACCCTGCTGGGCACCAAGACCGACGACCACTATGTGGAGATGACCAACCAGTTCCTCTCCTACTCCGAGCGCAAGACGGTCTATCAGGAGTCCGAGTCCGTGGCCCCCGGCACCACCGAGGTGGAGCAGTACGGCCACAACGGCTACGCCGTCCAGACCTACCGCAACGTCTACGCCGGCGACGGTACGCTCCTCCGCAGTACCAAGGAGGCGTACAGCGACTATGACCGGGCCGACAAGATCATCCTGGTCGCCCCCGGCGAGCTGCCGCAGTAAATAAAGAAACAGCCCCCTGCCGGGGGCTGTTTTCTGCTTTCGCTGTGTCTTCGCCGGGAGCAGACAGAGAAAAAGACCGGCGAAAGCCGGTCTTTTCTTTCTGCGTATCATTCTCTCCGCAGGGCTTCGATGGGGTTCAGCTTCGATGCCTTCATGGCCGGCACCAGGCCGAACACCACGCCGATGACCATGGAGAAGGCCACCGCGATGATGCACGCCGGTACGCTGATGGCCACCGGTGTCCCCATGATGTGGGACATCATCTCCGCCAGGCCGATGCCCGTGGCCACGCCCAGTATGCCGCCCATGCTGGTCAGCACCGCCGCCTCCGTCAGGAATTGCCAGAGGATGCGGCTCTGCTGCGCGCCGATGGCGATCTTCAATCCGATCTCGCGGGTGCGCTCTGTCACGGACACCAGCATGATGTTCATCACGCCGATGCCGCCCACTACCAGCGAGATAGCCGCGATCCAGATCAACTGCTTGTTGGTGGACTCCGACAGGCTTTGCAGGTCGCTGGCCTGCTGCAGAAGGTCCTTGGACTCGTACTTGTACTTCGTGGTCCGGATGGCGTTCTCGTTCAGATACTTGGCCACATTGTCGCCGGCGGCGGTCATGTCGTTGGTGCTGGTGGCCCGCACCGCCGCGTACTGGGGTTCATCATACCGGTACGGCACCGACCAGCACACGTCCGGGATGAAAATGGTCCCCGCCGTGCTGCCGGCGTACATCTGATAATCCTTAAAGCTGTTGATCACCGGTCCGCTGCTGGACCGGGAGGACACCACACCCACCACGGTGAACGGCATCCCGTTGATCTCGATGGTGCCGCCGATGGGGTTCTCGCCCTGGAACAGCGACTTTGCCGACTTCGCGTCGATCAGCGCCACATTCCGCCGGTTCTCATAGTCCGCCGCCGTGAAGGAGCGTCCGTAGTTCACCGCGTAGTCCACGGCCGTCAGATAGTGGTCGTCCACGCCGTACAGCGACCCGCTGAACGCCGTATTGCCCACGTACACGTTGTCGCACCAATCCCGGGAGTAGTACATACTCACCAGCGACACGCTGCCCAGCTTCTCCATCTCATCCCGCATCTCCCGGGTCACTGGGTCGATACCCTCCGGCAGCGCCGAGTAGTTCAGGTCGAAATAGTTTTGGCTGTCCGTGGCGCCGATGGTGACGCGCACCACGTTGTTGCCCGCGCCGATCAGGTTCTGCTTGATCTGCTCGTTGGTGCCCTGAATGGTGGACACGATGGTGATGATCGCGGCGATACCGATAATAATGCCCAGCATGGTCAGAAACGACCGCAGCTTGTGGCTCCACACGCCCTGAAAGGCGAGATTTATATTTTCCAACATATGGTTATCCCGCCTCCTTTATATGCCGTAGTTGTACAGCTGGTCGGTCGTGGCCTCCTGGGTGTGGGCACCCTCCACCACGTCGCGCCCATAGGGGAACGCCACATAGTCGTCGATGGTCAGCCCGCCCCGTATCTGGGTGTAGCTGCCCCACAGATCCCGGCCGGTCTGCACCCACCGCTGCTCCAGTCTGCCGTCCTCGCCCCGGGCCATCACATAGCTCTTGCCGTTGTCGGTCCGGATGAACATACTCTGCAGATACAGTGAACTGCCGCTTTCTTCCGCGCTGGTGTCCTTCTGGTACTGTATATCCACATAGTCATTGGGCTGCAAATTCGCGTCCTCGGTGACAAACACCTTGAAGGGGTAGTAGGACACGTTACTGTTGCCGTCGCCCCAGTTGTTGCCGTTGCTGGTGGGATAGTCGTCGATGGACACGATGGTGCCCTCGCAGGCCGCTCCGGTCATCCAACTGCTGATGGATACGCTGTCGCCCACCTGCACGCTGCCCAGATCCATCTCGCTGAGGGTGCCGGTGACGTAATATCCGCCGCCGCCGGACAGCTCCACCACGGCCTCGCTGTTGTTATAGGCCTCGTCCGGGTCCCGCACGGCCTTCACCGTGCCGTCGAACTCCGCGTACACGTTGCCGTCGCCCAGCTCCGCCAGCTTCTTGTCCAGCTTCAGCTTCGCCACCTTCAGGTTGACCTCCTGCTCCTTTACCGCCTGAGCCTTCTCCAGAATGGCCTTGTTCAGATCCAGCTGGGTCATGGAGGTATCCAGCAGCTCCTGAATTTGGGCGATCTTCCGCTGCAGCTTCTCGATCTCGGCCTTCTTGTCGCCGTAATCCGGCGCGCCGTCGGTGAACTCTTTGAAGCCGTTGTTCCACGGCTTGACGGTCACAGATACCAGCTTTTTGGCCGTTGTGCCGCCGCCTTCGCCGCTGGCCGGGGGCTGCTGCGGGTCTTGGCTGCCGCCACCGGCTTCACCGCCGCCGGTCTCGCCGCCGCTGGGCACATCCTCCGTCACCGCCGTCAGGATATAGCCCTCGTTGCCCATCACAGCTCCGCCCAGCTTGTTGCCCGCACGGGTGACAAACACCAGATACAGCGTGCCGTCCGTCTTGCCCAGACTGCTGAAAATGCCCATCAGGTCAGCCTGCGACAGCGCGAAGCCGCCGTCGCTGTCCGTCGTGCGGTAGTAATAGATGGCATTGTCCTTGTCGTTGCCGCTGCCGGTGCCCAGCTTCATGTCGTTGGTAATGGTGATACGCGTCAGATCCGCCACGTCCGTGTTATCGTCCGGGCTTTTCGTGGCGTCCTCAATAAGCTTGTTCAGCTCCTTTTCCAGCTTATCATACTCCGCCTCCAGCGTCTCCTTGTTCTTCGCCTTCTTCAGCAGCTCCAGCTCGTTTTTCATGACCTCCAGGTTCTCCGTCTGCCGGTCATAGTCGATTTTGGCGCGCTCCACGGTGGCCTGTGTCAGGGTGGAGTCATAGCTCACCAGCACCGTGCCCTTCTTGACGCTGTCGCCCTCCTTGACCCACACCTTCTTCACCGTCTGGCTCTGGGAGATGTAGATCTTCTGCAATTTGTCCGTGGTCACCATGCCGCTGGTGTTGGAGGTGTCCCCCCAGTAGTCGGTCATGGCGCACTCGTTGACGGCGTATACGTTCACGTCGCCCCGCTGGGCGTTCCGGGCGATGGTCAGTCCGCCCCACACCGCGCCGCACACGCCCACCACGCAGGCGGCGGCGATAATGGCCCTTTTCAGCTTTTTGCTCATGCGCGGCTTCTCGCCGTCGGGGCGCTTTTCGCCGATGTGCAGCTTTTCCCGCAGCGTCAGCTTCTCACTCATAGTCGTCACCTCCCGACAGTACGCCGTCCCGTATGGTCATGACCTTGGCGGCGTGGTTGGCGATGGAATGGTCGTGGGTGATCATGATGATGGTGGAGCCGCCGTCATGCAGCTGCTGAAACAGCTCCATCACCGCCGCGCCGCTTGCGCTGTCCAGCGCGCCGGTGGGCTCGTCGGCCAGCAGCAGCTTCGGATTGCCCACGATGGCCCGTGCGATGGCCACCCGCTGGCACTGTCCGCCGGACAGCTGGTCCGGCCGGTGGTCCACCCGGTCGGAAAGCCCCACCGTCTCCAGCGCGGCCCGGGCCCGTTCCAGGCGTTCCGCCTTCTTCACCCCGCCGTACAGCAGGGGCAGCGCCACGTTTTCCAGCGCCGTCAGCTTCGGCAGCAGATTAAAGCTCTGGAACACGAAGCCCAGCTCCTTGTTCCGCACCTCCGCCAGCTGCTTGTTGTTGCAGGTGGTCACGTCCCGTCCGCCCAGCAGATAGCTGCCGCTGGTGGGCACGTCCAGACACCCGATCAGGTTCATCAGCGTGGTCTTGCCGCTGCCGGAGGGACCCATGATAGCCAGGTATTCCCCCTCCTCCACGTCAAGGTTCACGTTTTTCAGGATATGTGCCACGGACTTCCCCATGGGATAGTCCTTGCATATATCGCGCATTTCCAAAATCATGCTCAGCCCTCCATCGGCGGAATGACCGCTGACGCGGAGGCGGCCTCGCCGCCGGGAATCACGGCTGCGGTGCTGCCGTCGTCCGTGACGGTGTCGTTCTCAGCGGGCATATCGCCGCCATCCATGCCGTCCATGGGCACGTTTTCGTCGATTTTTTCACCGCCGCCCTCGGGGTATACCTCGCCGCCGCCGGCGCTGGGGTCAAAGGTGGCGTCGTCATAGGTGATGCACGTCATGCCCGCCTTCAGGCTGTCGTCGGGATAGGCGATATAGTCCTCTGCCGTCAGGCCGTCCGTCACGGGATAGGTGTCCGTCTCCGTGTTGTACTCGCCCAGGGTGATGCTCCGCTTCTCCAGCTTGCCCTTGCTGTTCTGAGCCCACACCCAGGGCTTGCCCTCGGCGTCGTTGATGAAGTAGCTGGGCAGGTTGATCAGGCTTTCGTCCTGGGTGTCCTCCTGACCGTAGTCCGGCTCTATGTACACGTGCTGGCCCATCAGCAGGCCCTCGCCGTCGCCCTCCAGCGTCACATAGAAGGGGTACTTGCTGGACATGGCCGTGTCGCTGTCGCCGTAGTCGCTGCGGCTCTGCTGGGCGTTGTTCCAGTCGATGGAGCTGATGCTGCCCTTCCACGTCTGGTCGCTGACCCGGGAACGGATGACAACCGCCGTGCCCTCGGTCAGCACGCTGGCGTTGTTTTCATTCACATAGCCCTTGATGCGGAAGCCGCCCGTCTCCACGATGGTCATGAACGGCAGGGCGTTGCCGGAGTTGTCCGTGCCGCCGTCCGGGTTCAGGGACTGCACCTCGCCGTCCACCGGGGACTTGACGGTGCTGTCGGCGGTGTTGGCCTTCAGCTTCTCAATGTCCTTTTTCTTGGTGGCGATGTTGGCCTTCGTCTCCAGCACCTTCACGTTCTGCTCCCGCAGATCCAGGGCGTACTGCCGCTTGGTGGCGTCGTCATAGGTGCTGTCCATCAGCTTCTGTATACGCTCCAGCTCCGCCTGCTGGTCCTCCAGCGTGGCGTTCAGCTGCTCCAGCTCCAGCTGGGCCATCTCCAGGTCGGTGCGGATCTGGCTGAGGTCATAGGTCAGCAGCACGTCGCCCTTTTTCACGCTGTCGCCCACCTTCACCTTGATGGTGTCGATGGTCATGGCGTCGTTTTTCTTGATGGTCGTCTCGCCCAGCGGGCTGACGATGCCCGCGAACCGGTCCGCCAGACCTACGGACCCCAGCCCGCAGATCATAGACACCGACTGCACGGAGGCCTCGCCCTCCGCTGCGCCGCAGCCGGACACACAGCCCAGCAGCATCACCAGCGCCAGTACAAAAGCCGCTTTTTTCATGTTGTGTTCTCCTTTTTCCTTCCCGCGCGCCCGCGGGATGATTTGCCTATTTACTTAGACGGCAGAAATTGTCATTCCGTTCCGCCGCTGCCCCCGACAATATCATATCATGCGCCTGGCCCTCAAAATGTGAACAAATCGTGAACACACGCTTAAGACCTTACTAAGGTTCCGTATCAAAACGGTGGCAAAACGCCCCGCGGAATATTGACAGCGTGCGGGGGAGTGTCCTATTATTATGGTGTGCCGTGTCCATCCCGGACATCTTACCGGTGTACGGGCGCCTTTCGGCGGACACGGCCCGCGTACGATACCACCGGCAGGAGGTTTTGCCATGAACAAAAAACGTATCCGCCAGATGGATCTGGCCCTGCGCCGCCGCCTTTCCGACCGTCCCGCCGCGGACTATTTTGCCCCCGGGGACGCCCTGCTCCGCACCCTCGAGACCGAGGGCTATATGCAGCGCTTTGCCGGGCTGTTCAGCGGTGCGCGCCTCCGCTGCGCCGACGTGCTGGCCCTCTGCCGCCCGGAGCTGGAGACGCTGTGCCCCGGCGAACCGTCCGAGGGCTGGCTGGCCTATGCCTACGACTATGCCCGCCGCCTGCTCTACCCGGAAAAGACCGATGCGGAGCCCTTCGCCCCCGGTGCGGTGTTCCTGCTGTCGGTGCTGCAGGTGCTGTTTGCCGCCGAGGCGGAGCTGCTGCCCCACGACCCGGCCTGGACCTTCGATTTCCTGACCGATGATGAGCTGGCCGGCAGTCCCTGTGCCCCGTCCTATCAGCGCTTCCTGCGCCTGTGGAGGCGGGAGTTCGTCTATGAGCTGATGCGTTTGGGCCTGGAGGTCACGCCCTACCGCACCCTTGAGCATATCGCCGGTGTCCACCACATCGCCGTCACCGCCGCCCGCGCCCTGCGGAAAAGCGGCGTGGCCGTGGACGTGGCCCTGGTCTCCGGCGCCGCCGCCGGCCACGATCTGGGCAAGTTCGGCTGCCGCCCCGGCGAGCGCGTGCCCTACCTGCACTATTTCTACACCGACCAGTGGTTCCGCCGCCGCCGGATGACCGATATCGGCCACGTGGCCGCCAACCACTCCGTCTGGGACCTGGAGCCCGACTACCTCTCCGTGGAGGCGCTGCTGCTGATCTACGCCGACTTCCGCGTCAAGCAGCTCCACGATGCGCAGGGCCGGGAGATCACACGTATCTCCACCCTGGCTCAGGCCTTTCAGGTGATCCTGGATAAGCTGGATGACGTGGACGGCGAGAAGCAGAAGCGCTATACCCGGGTCTACGCCCGGCTGGAGGACTTTGAGCAGTTCATGGTCAGCTGCGGCGTGGATGTCACCATGTCCGGCGGCGATACGCCCCCGCTGCCGGAGAAGCACACCGCCCTTATGACCGACGACGAGGCCCTCCGCGCCCTGACGCTCCGCTGCGTGGGCCACAATATGGAGCTGATGCACCGCCTCACCGATCAGCGCAGCTTCGCCCGTCTGCTGGAGGAGGCCCGCGGCGAGACGGATTGGCGCCGTCTCCGCGCCTATCTGGCGGTGATGGAGTCCTACTCCCTCTATCTGCATATCCCACAGAAGGTCCAGACCCTGACGTTCCTCTACGAGCTGCTGATGCACCGCGAGGGCGATATCCGCCGTCAGGCGGCGGCGCTGCTGGGCGAGATCATCGCCGGCTTCCACGCCGGCTACGCCAAGGAGCGCCCCGCCGACATCCGCCCGGACCCCCGGGCCATCACCGATGTGGACCAGTGGAGGCTCTATCTGGACAAGATACTGTATCCCGACCATAAGCTCATGCCCCAGCACCGCCGCTGGATCGGCTATACCCTGAAATTCGCCGTCGGCTCCCTGCTGAGCCACTGCCCCGGCCGGGAGGAGCGCTTCCTGGCCCCGGTGTTCGCCTACTACCGCAGGCCGGAGGATCTGGACGACTACACCGCCTTCCAGCTGCTGGATACCGCCGCCGCTCTGCCGGATACGGCCTATACGGCCAGCCGCGCCCGGCAGATGATGGACTTTGCCGCCGCCCTGTCCCTGCGTAAGGACCTGACCATCCGCATGGCCGCCGTGCTGCTGCTGGACCGTCTCGCCCGCCTGTACCCGGAGGACGGCCGCGCGCTGGAGGCCGTGACCGCCGTCCCCGACGGCGACAGCGGCACCCTGCGCTATCTCAAGCAGGATGTGCTCTCTCAGGGCGCGCCCCTTCTTCTGCCGGAGGACGTGGTCTCCGAGATCTTCCTGGACAACCTGAAGACCGCCACGCCGTGGATCACCAAGCAGGGCAACCTGCGCCTGCTGACGGACTTTGCCCGCAGCGGCAAAAGCCCCGCCCTCCATATCGCCACCCACCTGTCCAATCTCATCAAGGTCAGCGACCGCGTCACCGTCCGCCACAGCGCCGGCAACGCCCTGCTGGCCCTGGCGCCCCGCCTGACGGCCGACCAGCGCAACGAGGTGGCGGTGGAGCTGTGCCGGGGTCTGGAGCTGGGCCAGCAGGAGTTCACCAAGTATATCCCCGACTACCTGGGCCGTTTTGCCCTGTGGCTGCCCCCGGCGGAGCTGGATGAGGTGCTGGACGACCTTCGCGTGAACCTCAGCTCCTCCGACAGCCGCGTTACCGCCTCCGTGCTGGATACCGTGGGCGTCATCTATGAGGCGTACGATGCCTATCGCTCCCGCTTCCCGGAGACGGACGACGCCTACCGCCGCCGCCGTGAACGGCTGCTGGGCCTGCTGATGCGGGGCCTCAGCGGCATTGACGGCGCCACCCGGCAGGAGGCCCTGTTCGTGTTGGGCCGCCGGGTCTTCGGCTCCGGAGAGCTGGGCCGCCACGAAAAGCGCCGCGCCTTTATGCTCACCCAGCGCAAGCTGCTCTCCGCCCAGGACGAATTCCCCGGCGAGGGCCTGACGTTCTACTACCGGGCCGCCATGCTGGGCAAGCTCTACCGCTTCATCACCGAGGAGCGCCTGTTCCACAAGGGCTTTGACTTCGGCGCGCCCCGCCCCGTGGCCTTCTTCCCCGGTACCTTCGACCCCTTCACCCTGTCCCACAAGGGCATCGTCCGGGCCATCCGCGACCAGGGCTTCGAGGTCCTGCTGGCCATTGACGAGTTCTCCTGGTCCAAAAAGACCCAGCCCTACCGCCTGCGCCGGCGCATCGCCGCCATGGCCGTGGCCGACGTGTTCCACGTCAGCATTTTTCCGGAGGACTTCCCGGTGAACATCGCCAACCCGGAGAACCTCCACGAGCTGCGCGCCGCCTTCCCGGGCCGCAGCGTGTCCATCGTGGTGGGCAGCGACGTGGTGCTCCACGCCTCGTCCTACAAAAAGTCCGTCACGCCGGACTCCATCCACACCTTCGACCACGTGGTCTTCCGCCGCACCGAGCCGGATGCCGAGCCGGCGGATTACAGCTGCATCACCGGCAAGGTGCTGGAGCTGACGCTCCCGCCCCAGCTGGAGGAGATCAGCTCCACCCGCATCCGCGAGGCGGTGGATGCCAACCGCGACATCTCCAACCTCATCGATCCCACGGTGCAGGAGTTCATCTATCGCCGCGGCCTGTACCTCCGCGAGCCCCAGGACAAGCCCGTTCTCCGCACCGAGGACCTGAGCTTCCTGCCCGCCTCGCCGGAGACGGCGGAGAAATTCCTCCGCACCATGCTCTCCGTGCCCACCGCCGCGGCGCTGCGGACGCAGATCGAGAGCCGCGGCGACGACGTGATGGTCTGCCGGGACACCGACGGCACCATTCTGGGCGCGGCCAGCTACGCCTGCCTGGACTCCGCCCGCCTCTTCGCCCGCCTGGGCGACCCGGCCCTCTCCGGCCTGGTCCGCCAGAACGCCGGCGGCCGCACCCTGCTCATCAGCGGGCTGTTCGTGCCCCGGGGCGAGCGCCAGAGCGACCTCTGCCAGCTGCTCATCACCGAGGTGCTGACCCTGGCCCTCAGCCGTGAGTTCACCTATGCCCTCTACCTTCCCCTGGAGGGCGCCGTCTCCGGCTACGGCCGCCAGCTGCTGACGCTTCAGGGCTTCGTCCCGGCTGGTGAAAGCACGGACGCCCTGGCCGTGGATATGCGCTGCCCCATCGTCCTCAGCCGCAACGTGGACACCGCGGTGAAGGCGCCCTTCAGCTCCTCGCCCCGGGTGCTTGCCGCCATCGCCGCCGCCCACCGCCGCCTGCAGGCGGCGCTGACAAAGCTGCAGCCCGGATCTCTGGTGCTCAGCCTGTCCGCCGGCGTCATCTACCACCGGCTGCTCCAGCGTATCACCGGCCGCAACGGCGTCCCCGCGGAGCCCACCACGCCCCGCGTCCTCGGCCCGGATATCTGCGTCCCCTACGGCAAGATCCTCCGCGGCGTGGCCGTGCCCAACACCGTCACCAAGACCCTGCGTACCGACAAGGTCTACGAGCCGGACCTCAGCACCTATTCCATCGAAGCCTACCCGGACTACTCGCCCCTGCCCGACCAGGTCCGCACCATCCACGCCTTCGCCCGCCCCGTCATTCTCGTGGACGATATGCTCCACGACGGCAAGCGCATCCGCCGCCTGGCCCCGCTGCTCGCCGAGACGAACACCCCCGTGGACCAGGTGCTGGTGGGCTACCTCACCGGCATGGGCCGCGACCTCATGGAGCAGCTGGGCTACGACGTGGACGCCATCTACTACCTGCCCAACCTGCGCCTGCGCTTCGTCGAGTCCACGCTCTATCCCTTCATCGGCGGCGACACCGTCCGCCGCAGCGAGTCCCTGCCCGGCGGCCTTCAGCCCGCCGTCAACCGCATCCTGCCCTACGCCGCCCCCGAATACACCGGCATGGACGACGAGACCGCCTGGGAGCTTTCCCTCTGCTGCCTTGAGAATGCCCGCGACATTCTTCTGGCCCTCGAGACCGAGTTCCGTTCCCTCTACGCCCGCAACCTCACCCTCAGCCGTCTCGGCGAAGCGGTCATCCTGCCCCTCTGTCCCGACAAGGGCGGCTGCATGACCTACGATCTCTCCCGCGCCGCCAGCACGTATTTGGAGGGAGATATAGAGCTCCTGAAACGCATGCGTCCCAGATAAAGGCACATCTTTTGCGCCAATACTTCGTTGCGTCGGCTTGACGTACACACGGTACGCCTTCGTCGGTTTGCCATCGGCAGGACGCAAAATCCGGCACATTCTCTATTCCTCAAGGGGGGGCCTGTGCCTCCGCGCCTCGTCTTGACACAAGATCTGAACCTTTATCAAGACTATGCGGCGCCGCCTCGTCATCGGCAGGACGCAAAATCCATCGCTTTTACGGGCATGACGTGTGCCGTCCCGCTATCGCAGGACGCAAGATCCGGCACATTCTCTATTCCTCAAGGGGGGGCCTGCGCCTCCGCGCCTCGTCTTGACACAAAATCTGAACCTTTATCAAGGCTATGCGGCGCCGCCTCGTCATCGGCAGGACGCAAGATCCGGCACATTCTCTGCTCCTCAGGGGGCCTGCCTTGGCGTGAAATTTGCGCGTCAGCACCCCGCCGGAGGCAAAAAGATAGAAACAGGAGAAGCTACTATGATCGATCTCAACGATACCAACCTGCCGCGCATCCCGTCTAAGTGCCGCGTCACCCTGCTGGCCCTGGGCGATGTGGGCAGCACGCTGCTGACGGGCCTGCGGCTCATGGGCGGCGACGTGATAGGCTCCATCGGCATCTGCGACGTGCGCCCCGGCGTCTCCGAGCGCTGGGAGTTCGAGCTGAACCAGATACAGTCCCCGGACGGTGCGGCGCTGCCCCCGGTGGACATCATCGCGCCGGAGCAGCTGTTCGACGGCGACGTGTTCCTGTTCTGCGCCTCCCGGATGATCCCGGATACCTCCGTTACGGCGGGGGATGTCCGCATGGCCCAGTACGGCCTGAACCGGGAGCTGGTGTCCATCTACGCCCGCATGGCCCGGGACAGGCGGTACAGGGGCCTGTTCTGCGTGGTCAGCGACCCGGTGGACCCCCTCTGCCGCGCCGTCCTGCGTGAAAGCGGCCTGTCCCCGGCCCAGGTCCGGGGCTTCGGCCTGGGCGTTATGCACGCCCGCGCCCTGTACTACGCCCGGAGGGACCCTCGCTTCGCGTCCTACCTTACCGAGGGCCGCGCCTTCGGCCCCCACGGCGAGGACCTGGTGCTGGCCAACTCCGTGGCGCACTACGACGACGCCCTCTCCCGTGAGCTGACGGAGAAGGTGGCCCACGCCAATCTGGAGATGCGTAAGCTGGGCTACAAGCCCTATGTGGCCCCGGCCCTGTCCTCCGGCGCGCTGAGCCTGCTGGCCCTGCTGCGGGGGCAGTGGCATTATTCCTCCGTCTACGACGGCCAGGTGTTCATGGGATGCCGCAATCGTCTGACCCCCGCCGGCATCGAGACGGAGGCGCTGACCCTGCCGCCTGCCCTGCAAAAGCGTCTGGACGAGACGCGGGCAAAGCTGAACGCCATAGAATAACGGAGGTATCCGCCATGCTCACCGTTCTGCTCCCCGAAAACGACCGCAGCCCCGCCCTGCGGGACCTGCTGGTGCCCCTGCTGCCCCCGGGCAGCGAGCTCCGCGACCCCGATGACGGGCTGGAGGACCTGGCCGGCCGCCGTTTGCTGTTCGCTGTGGCGCTGGACGAGGGCGGCTGCAATATGGCCTATTACCGTATGCTCTCCCGCCTGCGCCGCAGCACAGACCTGCTCTCCGACAGTATCGGCGCGTGCATCGTCACCGGCGTGGGCGAGTTCTACACCAAGGATGTGGCCCGGGACATGGTCTTCGCCGCCAACCAGGCGGGCTGCGGCTTCCTCGGCCGCCCGCTGGTGGAGGCCACCGGTTCCCTGCGGAATTTCCGCACCCAGGCCCAGATCGGCGGTACCGACGAGGTCACGGCCTTCCATGCCGCCGTGGCGGAGCTGCTCTCCCGCCTGGACGGCTGGGAAAAGCCCGCCCCCATCCGCCATGTGCTGGCTCTCCACGCCTCCCAGCGCGCCACGTCCAACACCCTGGCCCTGTGGGAGCTGGTGAAGGCCGGTCTTCCGTCGGACCTCGGCGTGCAGGAGATCTGCCTCCGCAACGGCACCATGGCCGACTGCAACGGGTGCAGCTACACCGCCTGTCTCCACTTCGGCGAGCAGGGAGGCTGCTTCTACGGCGGCCCCATGGTGGACGAGGTCTATCCCGCCGTGCGGAGATGCGACGCCCTGGTCATGCTCTGCGCCAACTACAACGACGCCCTGGCTGCCAATCTGACCGCCTGCGTCAACCGGCTCACGGCCCTGTTCCGCCAGACCCGTATGTACGACAAGCGGATCTTCGGCCTGATCGTCTCCGGCTACTCCGGCGGCGACCTGCTGGCCCGCCAGCTGATCTCTGCCCTGAATATGAACAAGTCCTTCTATCTCCCGCCCCGCTTCTCCCTGCTGGAAACGGCCAATGAGCGCGGCAGCCTTGTGAAGCTGCCGGGCATCGAGGCGCAGGCGGCGGCCTTCGCCCGGCACATCGCGGAGAGCTGAATAACCCCGCCGCAAACCGGGGAAAATACTTCCATCAACCAAAAGGAGGTGTGTTCCATGCAGGCAATGGTGTTGGAGAAGGCGTGCATCCAGTGCGGACTGTGCGCGGGGCTGTGCCCGGAGGTGTTTGCGCTGAACAGCGGCGAGCCCGCCCGGGTGACGGTGGACCCTATCCCGGACGCGCAGAAGATCGGCGTGCAGGAGGCGGCGGACAGCTGTCCCGTGGCCGCCATTCAGGTAACGGCGTAAAAATCCCCGAAAATGCCGCAAAAACCACTTTACAACGGTGATTTTCTGTGGTATCATCTCAAAGTACGCGCTAAGCGCGTCCGACCCCTGCCTTAGCCCTGCGGAGCGTTCCATCTCTCCCACGGCCCAGGCTGCGGGCGTATTTCAAGAAAGGTGGAAACACAACCATGATGCTGAAAGACCAGAAGACCTCTATCATCGAGGCCAATCGCACCCACGAGACCGACACCGGCTCCCCCGAGGTCCAGGTGGCCATCCTCACCGAGCGTATCAACCAGCTGACCGCGCACCTGAAGGTCCATCCCCATGACTTCCACAGCCGCCGCGGTATGCAGATGATGATCGGTAAGCGCCGTCGTCTGCTGGACTACCTGGCCAAGAAGGACATCGAGCGTTATCGTGCCCTGATCGCCAAGCTGGGTCTGCGTAAGTAAGTTGAAACAGGGTGATGTGCGCTTGCGCATCACCCTTCTTTCACATTCTGCGCCGTGTACAAATTGACCATTAGCAGTTGAAAATGCGCCGAAATTCAGGGTTTCGGAGCGTTTTCAAGTGCTAACGGCGATAGGTCGCGGGCAGAATGCCATTTCACAAAAAAGGAGAAACGATATGTCAACGATCATCACCAAGCGCCAGTTCCCCCACTATCACAAATACACCATGGACCTGGCCGGCCGTCCCCTGACGCTGGAGGTCGGCAAGCTGGCCGAGCTGGCCAACGCCGCCGTCATGGTGGGCTATGGCGACACCCGCGTCCTCTGCTGCGTCACCGCCGCCCCCCGTCCCCGCGACGGCATCGACTTCTTCCCCCTGTCCGTGGACTTCGAGGAGAAGATGTACTCCGTGGGCCGCATTCCCGGCAGCTTCAACCGCCGCGAGGGCCGTCCCGGCGAGAAGGGCATCCTGACCTCCCGCGTCATCGACCGCCCCATCCGCCCCCTGTTCCCCTATGACTTCCGCAACGACGTGTCCGTCATGTGCACCGTCATGGCCGTGGACCACGACTGCTCCCCCGAGATCGCCGCGCTGATCGGCACCTCCGCCGCCCTGGCCATCTCCGACATTCCCTGGAACGGCCCCGTGGCCGCCCTGAAGGTGGGCCTGGTGGACGGCAAGCTGGTCTTCAACCCCGACGCCGAGCAGCGCAAGGTCAGCGACCTGGACGTGACCGTGGTCTCCACCGGCAAAAAGGTCGTCATGATCGAGGCCGGCGCCAACGAGGTGCCCAACGACGTCATGTTCGAGGCCATCAAGCAGGCCCACGAGGAGAACCAGAAGCAGATCGCCCTCATCAATCAGATGGTGCAGGAGATCGGCAAGCCCAAGTTCGACTATCCCCACGCCGACTTCAACTACGAGCTGTTCAACAAGATCACCGCCGACTTCATGGACGAGGCCAAGGCCGCCATGGACACCGACGACAAGAACGTCCGCGAGCAGCGCTGGAACGCCATGATCGAGAAGTGGCACGAGAAGTACCTGGAAGAGTACCCCAACATGGACCAGTACCTGGAGGAGATCACCTACAAGTTCCAGAAGATGATCGTCAAGAAGTGGCTGCTGGAGGGTCACCGCGTGGATGGCCGTCAGAAGGACGAGATCCGTCCGCTGGACGCCGAGGTGGGCGTGCTGCCCCGGGTCCACGGCAGCGGCCTGTTCACCCGCGGCCAGACGCAGGTGCTGTCCGTTTGCACGCTGGATACCCTCTCCGCCAACCAGAAGCTTGACACCATCTGGGAGGAGACCGAGAAGCGCTACATGCACCACTACAACTTCCCCGGCTACTCCGTGGGCGAGGCCAAGCCCGCCCGCAGCCCCGGCCGCCGCGAGATCGGCCACGGTGCGCTGGCCGAGCGCGCCCTGCTGCCCGTCATTCCTCCCGTGGAGGAGTTCCCCTACGCCATCCGCGTGGTCAGCGAGGTCGTGTCCTCCAACGGCTCCACGTCCCAGGGCTCCATCTGCGGCAGCACCCTGGCCCTCATGGACGCCGGCGTGCCCATCAAGGCCCCTGTGGCCGGCATTTCCTGCGGCCTGATCCAGGACGATGACGGCAGCTTCACCACCTTCATCGACATCCAGGGCGTGGAGGACTTCCACG